>ERZ778514.76-NODE-76-length-92243-cov-8.610991_pt1 | contig 92243 bp, 73 predicted proteins | sample MGYA00510344_ERZ778514 | MGnify/ENA primary metagenome ERZ778514 (study PRJEB29527, sample SAMN07138968) | mouse gut metagenome | material: feces | host: mouse | place: China:Nanjing | collected 2016-01-25 ...
GCTCTGCGAATGCCGGGTGTTTTCTTTGTCGGGAGGTGGCGTGTCGACCGAAGTATAGGAATCGGGCCGCAGCCTCCGGCCTCGTCCCTTTGCCGGCTCGCGCCTGCGGCGCGACCGCCCCGGCCGGCAAAGGGAACTCGTGCGCGAACGACGGTCGAAGACCGGCAGCCCACCCAATGAACAATTAAAAATGAATAATGAAAGAGGGATCCTGCCCGCCTTTCAATTTTCCATTTTCAACTTTCAATTCTCAATTTTCACTTTTGACCTGCTCGTAGAGCTCCGCCACGCGCGAGCACATCTGCTCCCACGAGAAGCGCTTGCGCTCCTCGGCGCAGCCGGCGCGCAGGCGGTCGAGCGTCTCGTCGTCCCAGATGCGGTCGATGGCGCGGGCCACCTCGCCCGCCTCGGGCTCGCAGACGTAGCCCGCGCGGTCGTCGGGTACGATCTCGGGCAGCCCGCCCACGCGCGTGACGATCATCGGCGTGCAGAACTGGTAGGCGACCTGCGTCACGCCGCTCTGCGTGGCGCTCTTGTAGGGCTGCACCACGAAGTCGGCCGCCGAGAAGTAGTACTTCACCTCGTCGTCGGGGATGAAGCGGTCGTAGAGCAGCACCTCGTCCTGCAACCCCAGCTCGGCGATCTGCCGCAGGTAGGGAGCCTTGTCGGCGTAGAACTCGCCCGCGACGATCAGCTTGCGCTCGGCCGTGCGCCCCTCGCGGCGCAGGCGACCCCAGGCGTCGAGCAGCAGGTCGAGCCCCTTGTAGTCGCGCACCAGGCCGAAGAAGAGGGCGTAGCGCACCGATGGCTCCAGCCCCAGGCGCAGGCAGGCACGGCCGCGCTCGACCCGCTCGCCGAAGTGGTCGAAGAGGGGGTGGGGCGAGAAGAGCGCCGGCGCGTCGGTGTAGGCGCGCAGCTCGCGGTGGACCTGCTCCGACATGTAGACGAAGCCGTCGACCGCGCGGAGGAAGTAGCGGTTGAGCGGCCGGTCGAAGAGGTGGTGCTCGTGGGGCTCCACGTTGTCGATCTGGCAGAGCAGGCGCGTGTGGCCGTTGCGGCGGGCGATGCGGGCGATCGTGCCGAAGCAGGGGGCCATGAAGGGCGTCCAGTACTTCATCAGGATGAAGTCGGGCCGCTCGCGGCGGATGCGCCGCCCCACGCGCCACCAGTTGAAGGGGTTGACCGTATGGACGCAGCGCTCTATGCGGAGGTCCTGCGGCGCAGGCGTCGAGACGGTCTGGCTCTCGCCCGGGAAGAGCAGCGAGGGGTACTGGAGCGTGAAGGTGCGCACGACGACCTCGTGGCCGCGGCGACCGAAGACGCGGGCCATCGTCTCCATGATGGCGGCCAGCCCTCCGCGGTAGGGATGGGCGGGCCCGAGCACGGTGATCTTCATACGTCGCCCCCTATTTCCAGCAGAACGAGGCGCGCACGGAGGCCGGAGCGCCGTCGGCCGCGATTTCGAAGAGCGCCGTGCGCGTCTCTTCGCACAGCTGGCAGCCCACGGCGAGCGTCTGGCCGTAGCGGCTCTCCTTGAGGAAGTGGATGTCGATGCGCACGGGGCGCTCCTGCGTCGGCCACTCGACGGGCAGCGCGTCGACCATCATCTCGACATAGCGGATGGTGTTGACGTGGCGGTTGAAGTCGATGTCGCTGTAGACGACCGGGTGCGTCACCGTGAAGCCGGGCTCGACGGCGCGGATCTTGCGCGGACGCTCGGCGGGCGGCTCCTCGGCCACCACGGCGTCGGCGTGCTCGCGCCCCACCCACGACAGGTCGACGGCCGAGCGGGTGTCGAGGTCGATCATCGCCCACTGCGTGACGCAGCGGCCGAAGCAGTCGCCCGCCTCGTCCGTGAGGGTGAAGTTGCGCGTGGAGAGCAGGCGCCCGTAGTCGCTGATCCACGTCTCGAGGGCGTAGCCGGCATACTGTTCGGGGCGGCGGTCGATCTCCACGGCCATGCGCGAGAGCACCCACGAGCGGTTACCCTGCTGGATCGCGTCGGTACCGAAGCCCTTCATGTGGGCGTCGAGCCCCGCGGCGTTGAGTATGGAGGAGAGGAGCGACGGCAGCGTCGCCCGCAGCGTGAAGTCGACCTGGTGGGGTTCGATGCGCAGATCGAAGCGTGTTTTCCGAGCCATGATTTACGAATGATTTACCGTCTGTAAAGATAGGCAATTTTTCGGTTTGCGGCGCCCGCACACGGCGGCAATCGGCGGGAAGAAGAACTATTTTATCGAAAAACGATAAATTTTGCACGAATCTCGGACTTTTTGTCTATCTTTGTTGCGGAACCCATCGCAAGACAACGACATGCAGAACAAAAAATCGCTCCTGCGCCGACTGCTGGCCATCTACGTCACCTTCTTCGTGGTGCTGGTCGTCAGCCTCGCGCACAGCCTGGCACCCAGCTTCTCGCGCGGCTACGCCAAGGGAACCGCCATGGGCGACGACATCATGAAAAACTGGGTAGCGGGCACGCCCCGCCAGATCTACCTGCTCAACCGCATCCCGGTCAGCACGGAGGGCGAGGTGCTGCGCGGCGGCGCGGCGGACGACCCCGTCACGGTGCGCGGCTACGTCTCCCACCTCTCGCTCACGGTCGAGGAGCAGGCCCCGGGCCGCTCGGCCATGCAGCTGGCCTTCCGCTCGATCGGCGGCTCGCCGTGGCTCTATCTGACGGTGATGCTCGTGCCCGTGTGCCTGCTGGCGATCATCGTCATGATGTTCTTCATCATCGGGTCGCTGCGCCGCTCGATCCGCGAGGAGCGGACGCTCGAGCACCGCAACGTGGGGCTGCTGCGCGCCATCGGCGCCCTGACGATCTTCGTCGAGCTGCTGCAGGACACCACGGCCTGGTTCATGGCCCGGCGCGCCGCGCGCCTGCTCGCCGACACGCCCTATGCGGTCGACACGCAGCTGCACGTCTCCTACTCGACCATCATCATGGGCATCCTCGTGCTCTTCGCCGCCGAGGTCTTCGCCCTGGGCCGCAACCTCAGCGAGGAGCAGCGGCTCACCATCTGACGCACTATGGAACCACTGTACGATATGAATCTACTCAAAGAAGGGGGGGGGAAAGCATGGCTATAATCATCAACATCGACGTCATGATGGCCAAGCGCAAGATTTCGCTCGGCGAGCTGGCCGAACGCGTGGAGATCACCCCCGCCAACCTCTCGATCCTCAAGAACGGCAAGGCCCGCGCCATCCGTTTCTCGACGCTCGAGGCGATCTGCCGCGAGCTCGACTGCCAGCCCGGCGACATCATCGAATACCGCCCCGGCAACGACGGCAAGTGACCGAAACCTCAACCAACAAACCCATCGAATATGAAAAGATTGCTATTGACGATCGCCGCAGCGATGACCCTCTCGTCGCTCACGGCGCAGATCGACCCCATGCAGCCCATACCGGCCGACAAGGAGGTCCGCACGGGCAAGCTGCCCAACGGCATGACCTACTACATCCGCCACAACGAGAAGCCCAAGGGGCAGGCCGACTTCTACATCCTCCACGACGTGGGGGCCATCCAGGAGAACGACCGCCAGCAGGGCCTGGCCCACTTCCTCGAGCACATGGCCTTCAACGGCACGAAGAACCTGCCGGGCAAGCAGCTGATCGAGTATCTGGAGACCGTGGGCGTGAAGTTCGGCCGCAACCTCAACGCCGGCACGAGCTGGGACCAGACCACCTACCTCATCAAGGACGTGCCCGTCGTGCGCGAGGGCGTCGTCGACTCGGCGCTGCTGATCCTCCACGACTGGTCGCACTTCATCGCCCTGCGCCCCGAGGAGATCGACTCGGAGCGCGGCGTGATCATGGAGGAGCTGCGCACGCGCGACGGCGCCTCGTGGCGCTCGACGATCAAGATGCTGCAGGCCGTGGGCCGCGGCACGAAGTACGCCGAGCGTAACCTGATCGGCTACCTCGACGGGCTGAAGGGCTTCGACCACAGCGACCTCGAGGAGTTCTACCGCACGTGGTACCGCCCCGACTACCAGGCCGTGGTCGTGGTGGGCGACATCGACGTCGACGCCGTAGAGGCCAAGATCCGGAAGCTCATGGCCGACATCCCGGCCCCGGCGGCCGACGCGCCCCAGAAGGAGACGATCACCGTGCCCGACAACGAGGAGCCGATCGTCAGCATCTACACCGACCCCGAGATGCAGGGCTCGCGCATCCAGCTCTTCATCAAGCGCCCGACCACGCCCAAGCAGATCAACGGTCTGGTCTACGGCGAGATGATCGACGTGATCTCGGCCTACATCTCGACGATGGAGAACGCCCGACTGCAGGAGATCGCCATGCGTCCCGACGCACCGTTCATCGGCGGCGGCATGACCGTGGCCGGCGGCCTGGGCGTGATTCCCACGCTCGACATCACCGCCTTCGTGGCCGTGACGCAGGACGGCAAGCTGCGCGAGGGCTTCGAGGCGATCTACGCCGAGATGGAGAAGGTGCGCCGTTACGGCTTCACGCAGGGCGAGTTCGAGCGCGCGCAGGAGAACCTCATGCGCCAGTGCGAGCGCCAGTGGGCCAACCGCAACGACCGCACCAACGGCCAGTTCGTCGACGTCTACCTGGAGCACTACAAGAAGAACACCCCCATGCCCGACGCCCAGACCGAGTGGCAGCTCGACAGCATGCTCGTCAAGACGATCACGGTCGAGGCCGTGAACGCCGTGGCGCAGCAGCTCATCACCCCCACCAACCAGGTCATCGTCGTCAACGCCCCCGAGAAGGAGGGGGTCTCGAACCCCTCGGAGGCCGAACTGCTCTCGATCCGCGAGCGCGTCGCGGCCGCCGAGCTCGAGCCCTACGAGGACAACACGGTCAAGGAGCCGCTGATCCCCGCCGAGGTCGAGCTGAAGGGTTCGCCCGTGGTGGCGACGCACGAGGACGCCGCCTACGGCACCACCGAGTGGACGCTCGCCAACGGCGTGAAGGTGGTCGTGAAGCCCACGACCTACAAGGCCGACGAGGTGCAGCTCTACGTCTCGGCACCGGGCGGCCTGTCGCGCCTGAGCGACGAGGAGTTCTACACGGGCGGCATCATGCCCTCGGTCAACGTACTCTCGGGCGTGGGCAAGTTCTCGCGCACGGACCTCACCAAGCAGCTCGCAGGCAAGTCGGCGCGCGTCTCGACCTCGGCCGACGAGTATGAGAGCGCCATGAACGGCCACTGCTCGCCCAAGGATCTCGAGACGATGCTCCAGCTGCTGTGGCTCAACTTCGAGCAGCCGCGCTTCGACCGCAACGACTTCGACAACCTGATGAAGATGATCCGCGCGCAGCTCGAGAACGCCGGTTCGAACCCCGACTTCGTGGCTTCGGAGCGCTTCTCCGACGTCGCCTACGGCCACAACCCGCGCCGCCAGCAGCTCACCGTGGAGCGCCTGCAGAGCATCGACTTCGACCTCCTCCCGCAGGTCTACCGCAAGCTCTACCCCTCGGCCGCCGGCTTCCGCTTCACGTTCGTGGGCAATGTCGACCTCGAGACGCTCAAGCCGCTGGTCGAGAAGTACATCGGCTCGCTGTCGGCCGACGCTGCGCCCATCGACTTCGTCGACGACAAGTGCGACCCCGTGAAGGGCATGGTCGACGACCAGTTCCGCACCCCCATGCAGCAGCCCAAGGTGTCGGTGCGCTACCTCTTCTCGGGCGAGATGCCCTACACGATCGCCGACCGCGTGGCGCTGGGCTTCCTCTCGGAGGCGCTCAACTCGCGCTACCTGGTGTCGATCCGCGAGGAGAAGGGCGGCACCTACGGCGTGCAGGTGGGCCAGCAGACGCAGCGCATCCCCTCGGAGCGCTACCTGCTGCACATCCTCTTCGACACCAACGAGGAGCTGGCCGACGAGCTGTGCGAGATCGTCATCAAGGAGATCGAGCAGATCGCGGCCGAAGGCCCCCGCAGCGAGGACATAGAGAAGCACCGCGAGTACCTGCTCAAGAGCTGGAAGAACAACCTCGAGCAGAACGGCGGCTGGATGAACATCATCGGCCTGAAGCACGACGCCGGCCTCGACTACCTGGCCGACTACGAGCAGACGGTGCGCACGCTCACCGACGCCGACGTGCAGGCCATGGCCCGCAAGGTGCTCGCCGACGGCAACCGCGTGCGCATCATGATGCGCCCCGAGGCCCAGGCCGAGTAACGACGCCTGTTCGGCGGCCGGCGCAGGTGCAGCCAATGCTGCCGGTGTTGCCGGCCGATCCGCGACCCACTGAAAGAAGCGATCCCCGAAAGGGGGTCGCTTCTTCTGTTCGTATTCGGGGGGGGGCGGGTCCGCAGCCAGCGACAATGAACACGGCGCAGCCCCTCGCTTTTTCTCGGCTCGCGGAGCCGGCGGGCCGCAGCCACCGGCGGCGAAGGCCCGCAACTCGCGCTGCTCGTGCAGGTCCTTCGCTGGCTGCGGACCCGAGTAAGAGAAACTTGGATTTTCCCGAAACTTTGGCTAATTTTGCGGGGCGTGCGCTCCCCGGCCGAAGAGCCGCCGGAAGAGCCGACCGCACGCCACCGAAACACGCTATCCGCATGCGCAAGAAAACCCTCCTCTACCTCCTGCTCGCAGGCTTCGTCCTCGCCGCGGCCGCCGCGGCGACCGGCTACCTCCAGTTCAAGGGCAATGCCGTGGGCGAGCAGTACGAACTCTACGTCTCGCGCCAGGCCGACTACGGCGCCGTGGTCGACTCGCTGCGCCCGCGCCTGCGCCACCGCGCGGCCTTCGACCTCTACGCCCGCCGCCTCGGTCTGGAACAGAGCTTCAAGCCGGGCCACTACGTCGTGGAGCCGGGCATGAGCGTCGTGGAGATCGTCCGCATGCTCAAGCTGGGGTTGCAGACCCCCGTGCGGGTGACGCTCCAGAACGTGCGCACGCCCGAGCAGCTCTCCGAGCGCATCGCCCGCCAGCTCGACATCGACACCGCGCAGATGCTCAGCGTGCTGCGCTCGCGCAAGGTGGCCCGCGAGATGGGCTTCACGACCCCCGAGGAGCTCTTCTCGATGTTCCTGCCCGACACCTACGAATTCTACTGGACCGCCACGCCCGAGGAGTTCATGCGCCGCATGAAGCGCGAGTACGACCGCTTCTGGAGCGCGGGGCGCGACGCCAAGCTCAAGCGCAGCGGGCTGAGCCGCCTGGAGGCCACGACGCTCGCCTCGATCGTCTACGAGGAGACGCGCAAGACCGACGAGATGCCCCGCATCGCGGGGGTCTACGTCAACCGCCTCCGGCAGGGCATCCCCCTGCAGGCCGACCCCACGATCAAGTACGCCATGAAGGATTTCGGGTTGCGGCGCATCCTCTACCGCCACCTGAAATACCCCTCGCCCTACAACACCTACATCAACCGGGGCCTGCCCCCCTCGCCCATCTGCATGCCCTCGGCCGCGGCCCTCGACGCCGTGCTCGACTTCGAGCAGCACGACTATATCTTCTTCTGCGCCCGCCCCACGTTCGACGGCTACCACAACTTCGCCCGCACGCTCTCGGAGCACAACGCCAACGCCCGTGCCTATGCGGCCGAGCTCAACCGGCGCAAGATCAAATAATCCCGCACCCATGCTCATCAAGCTCCACGACAAAAACCCCTCCGAGCGCGACCTGCGGCGCATCGTCGAGGTGCTCGAGCGCGACGGCGTGGTGATCTACCCCACCGACAGTCTCTACGCCTACGGCTGCTCGCTCCGCTCGCCCCGGGCCATCGAGCGCCTGCGCCGCATCAAGGGCAAGCAGGCCGACGAACTGGCCGTGGTCTTCGCCGACATCGCCCAGGCGGCCGAGTACTGCCGTGTGGACAACGCCGCCTACCGCCTGCTGCGGCGCAACCTCCCGGGGCCTTTCACCTTCCTCGTGCCGGCCTCGTCGCGCACGAGCGACAAGGCGCTGGGCAAGCGCCGCACGGTGGGCATGCGCATCCCCGGCCACGCCGTGGCCCGCGCGCTGGTCGAAGCGCTGGGGGCGCCGCTCCTCACCACGTCGCTGGCTCCCGATGCCGAGACGGAGTACACCACCGACCCCGAGCTGATCCACGAGCGGCTGGGCCGCACGGTCGAGGCGGTCGTCGACGGCGGGCAGGGAAGCACCGAGCCCACCACCGTGGTCGACCTCACCGGGGACGAGCCCGCGATCGTGCGCCAGGGGCGCGGCGAATTGCAATGACCGAACGAATATCAAAAATAAGAAAACCATGAACAACAATTTCTGGAACGAAGCCCTGCGCAAGGGCGTGGTGCTGGGCGGCCTGCTGGGCCTCTCGGCCGTCATCGAAAACATGATCCAGCTCTCGGGCAACGCCTCGCTCTACATGCTGCTGGTCGTGGAGTTCATCGCCGTGGCCGTGCTCCACTACTACCTGCTGCACCGTGCGGCCCGCCAGCGCGGGGCGCTCTGCACGGCCGAGGAGGGCTACCCCTTCTCGCACGCCTACGGCTACGTGATGGCCATTTCGGCCGTCGCCGGAGCCATCGTGGGCATGGTGCAGGCCGTGGTGCTGCACCTGGTGGTGGGCTACGACCGCTACATCGAGCGCACGATCGCCACGGTCACCGACCAGATCAACAGCAGCGGCGGCCTGCCCGCCTCGATGGAGGGCATGTTCGCCCAGATGCTCGGCCAGTTGCAGGCGGCCGAGGCCCCCTCGTTCCTCGCCACCTGGTGGGGCGGTCTGTGGCAGGGGCTGCTCTTCGGCGCCCTGTTCGGCCTCATCATCGCCGGCATGGCTTCGCGCAGCCCCCGTCCCTTCGAATCGCACGACAATGAGTAGCCTGCCGGCCCCCGACATCTCGGTCGTCGTACCGCTCTACAACGAGGCAGAGTCGCTGCCCGAGCTCGTGGCGTGGATCGACCGCGTGGCCGCCGACAATGGGCTGAGCTACGAGGCGATACTGGTCGACGACGGCTCGTCGGACAGCTCGTGGGTGGTCATCGAGCGTCTGCGCGAAGAGTATCCCGCGCTGCGCGCCATCGGCTTCGCCCGCAACTACGGCAAGTCGGCGGCGCTCTACTGCGGCTTCGAGGCTGCGCGCGGCGAGGTGGTCTTCACCATGGACGCCGACCTGCAGGACTCGCCCGACGAGATCCCCGCCATGCGGCGCATGATCCTCGACGAGGGCTACGATCTGGTCTCGGGGTGGAAACGCACGCGCCACGACCCCATAGGCAAGCGGTGGCCCAGCAAGTTCTTCAACTGGACGGCCCGCGCCGTCTCGGGCATCCGGCTCCACGACTTCAACTGCGGTCTGAAGGCCTACCGGCTCAAGGTGGTCAAGGCCATCGAGGTCTACGGCGAGATGCACCGCTACATCCCCATCCTGGCCCGGCAGGCGGGCTTCCGCCGCATCGGCGAAAAGGTCGTCGAGCACCGCGCCCGCAAGTACGGCTGCTCGAAGTTCGGCCTCGAGCGCATGGTGAAGGGCTATCTGGACCTCATCAGCGTGTCGTTCCTCTCCCGCTTCGGCCGCTCGCCCATGTACTTCTTCGGCTCGCTGGGCACGCTCATGTTCCTCCTCGGCGGCGGCACCACGGCGTGGATCATCGCCGCCAAGCTCTGGAAGCAGGCCCACGGCCTCGCGCTGCGCCCCGTCGCCGACCAGCCGCTCTTCTACCTGGCCATCGCGGCCGTCATCCTCGGCGTGCAGCTCTTCCTGGCAGGATTCCTCGGCGAGCTGGTCAACCGGGTGTCGAGCGACCGCAACCGTTACCTGATCGACCGGCGCCTCTGAACGCGCGGCCGGTCTTCACCTCAAAAAACCGAACAACCATGATACAACGCATCCAATCGCTCTACCTCGTGGTCATCGCGGCCCTGATGGCCACGACGATCTTCGCCCCGCTGGGCTGGTTCGCCGGCGCCGGCGAGGAGTTCACGCTCCGCGCCCTGGGGCTCGAGAACGCCGCGGGCGAGATCGTGCAGTCGACGCGCCACCTGGCGATCCTGGCCGTGGCGGCCGCCGCGCTGCCGCTGGCGATCCTCTTCCTCTACCGCCGCCGCATGCTCCAGCTGCGCCTCTGCGCCGTGGAGGCCGTGCTGCTGCTCGGCACCGCGCTCATGGAGGGCATCTACTACTTCCTCAGCTGGCGCGTCTTCTCCGGCGTGGAGTTCCACGCCCAGGGCTTCCGCCCGGCCATCGTCCTGCCGCTGGTCTGCCTGCTCTTCGTCTACCTGGCCGCCCGGGCCATCCTGCGCGACGAGGCGCTGGTCCGCGCCGCCGACCGCATCCGCTAAACCCCGCTACACTGCCATGAAACGATCGTACAACCGCTCCCTCGCCGCACTGGCCGGCTACGCCTGCTGCGCGGCCCTGTTCGTCGCCTCGCTGCTCGCATGCAGCGAGAAGGGCGACCCCACTCCCCCTCCCGCACCCGACCAGCCCGAGCAGCCCGAAAAACCCGGGCAGCCCGAGGAGCCTGCGCCCCCGACAGGCGACCTCTACGAGCAGCGCCTCGACCTGGTGTGGCCCGAGATTCCGGCCCGCCTGGCCGCCGACACCGAGCTCGTCGCCGTCGAAAACCTCGTCTACCGCACCTGCATGGGCGAGATCGGCGGTGAGGAGGTGCGCAACTACACCATCTGCTTCGACCGCACGAAGCGCGGCGGCTGGTGGGTGGCCTACCCGCTGGTCGCCAGCTACACGGGCAAGGAGAAGCGCCCCGACAAGTGGGCCTACGACCCCGAGATCGACGAAAAGTGGCAGGCGTCGCTCGTCGACTACAGCTACCCGGCCAAGGAGTACGACCGCGGACACCAGATCCCCAACGCCGACCGCAACTGCAACGCCTCGATACAGGCCCAGACCTTCTACTGCTCCAACTCCACGCCGCAGAACAACAAGCTCAACGGCGGTGAATGGGCCCAGCTCGAGGGGCGCATCCGTAGCAGCTGGATGTGCGCCGACACGCTCTACGTGGTGACGGGCGCCGTGTGGGAGGACGACAAGACCACCCCCGACCGCGAAGGCAACGAGTGCGCCGTGCCCAGCCACTACTTCAAGGTGCTGCTGCGCACGCGCCGCGGCAACGTCCGCCGGGCGGGCGACCGCATCGGCGAGATGGATCCCTCGCAGCTCAAGGCCATCGGCTTCTGGGTGGCCAACGCCGACGGTCAGGGGAGCTTCAAGACGTGGACCGCGAGCGTCGCCGAGATCGAGCGCCGCACGGGCTTCGAGTTCTTCCCCACGGTTCCGGCCGAGGTCAAGGAGCAGCACGACAAGGCCGACTGGGGGCTCTGATGGGAGCTTTTCCGACTAAATCCATTCGAGTGCCGGTACGCTTCGCTGTGCCGGCACTTTTCGTCGCGGGCCTGCTCCTGGCCCGCCCGGCGCACACAGCGGCGCAGGAGGGGCGCCCGCCGGCCGCGCGGCTCCGGCCCGGGACGGAGATCCCGGCGCCCGGTCACGCACCCGGTCACGCGCCGGACCTCACACCCGGACATGCACCCGACCACGCACCGGATACAGCCTCCGCGCCGGCGCCGCGCCCCTGCAAGATCGCCTTCTACAACGTCGAGAACCTCTTCGATACGACTGACGACCCGGCGACGCGCGACGACGCATTCACGCCCCGCGGCCGACGCCGCTGGAGCGAGGAGCGCTGCGCGGCCAAGTGCGCCCGCATCGCTCGCGTCGTGGCCGACCTCTCGGCCTGCGGGGGCGGCGAGGCCGCAGTGGTGGGATTGGCCGAGGTCGAAACCCGGGCCCTGGCCGAGCGCATCGCCGCCGACACGTCGCTGCGCAGCGCCGGTTATGCCGTCGTGCACGAGGAGTCGGCCGACGAGCGGGGCATCGACGTAGCCCTGCTCTACCGGCGCGACCGCTTCACGGCGGAGGGCCACCGTGCCGTGCCGGTCGTCGTCCCGGGCGCGCCGCGCCTGGCCACGCGCGACATCCTCACCCTATGGGGGCGTCTCGACGGCCGGCCGTTCTTCTTCCTGGCCGCCCACTGGCCCTCGCGCCGCGGGGGCGCCGAGGCTTCGGCACACCGACGCCGCGCCGCAGGCGCAGAGATGCGCCGCATCGTCGATTCGGTGCTCCTGTCCGATCCCGAGGTGTGCATCGTCGCCATGGGCGACTTCAACGACGACCCCGTCGACGCCAGCCTGACCGAGTGCCTGCGCGCCCGCGCCACGCTCCCCGCACCCGGCTCGGGCGACCTCTACAACCCCTTCTGCACCCTCTACCGCGCCGGGCGGGGCACGCTCGTCTACCGCGGCGAGTGGAACCTCTTCGACCAGATCGTCGTCTGCGAGCGGCTCGCCGCTGCTCCGGCAGGGGCGCCGCGGCTGGCCGCCGACCCACAGACTGGTGCGCATGCCGCGATTTTCCGGCCCGACTACCTCCTGCTCCGCACGGGCCCCGACCGCGGCACCCCCTTCCGCACCTACTCCGGCAACCGTTACACGGGCGGCTACAGCGACCACCTGCCCGTCTATATCCGGCTCGAATAGGGCGGATTTTCAAGCCGCCTGTTCGCCTGCGGTCTCCCTTTGCCGGCTCGCGCCTCTGGCGCGACCACCCCGGCCGGCAAAGGGACGAAAGCCTGTGACTTCGACGGTTGCATCTCTCTTTTCGGGCCGCTGCCAGCGAGGGGGGGGGCGAGAGAAGCGAGCAGCCCTTCGCCCGGGGTGGCTGCGGCCCGCCGGCTCTGCGAGCCGACGTAGCCAAAGAATGTGCCGACGGGTGAAACGAGCAGTCCTCCGTCGGGAGCGGCTGCGGGATGCCTTCGGTGTGAAAATCTCTGTTGCCAGATGCAGCGTCAGCTGCGCCCATTTTCAACTCCTGCCCGCCCCGCCGCCCGTAGCCACCCCCGACAACGAAATATCGGCCGCGGAAACGAATATTTCCGCCGGGAAGTTTGCGATTCGGCAAATTTTTCCTACTTTTGTGCCCGGGTGAGTCTTATACGACCAGCTCCCACAGAATCCCCCAGGCGAGGAATCGAGCAAGGGTATGTGGTCGTAGCGGTGCGATATAAGGAGCTCACCCTTTTTTTATGCCATAACGAAAGGCTGCCCGAGCTGGGCAGCCTTTCGTTCGTTCATGGCAGCGGGAAGCACCCGGCGATCAGAAGATCGACTCCTCGGTGCGCGTGGTGAGCAGCTCCAGAGCCTTCATGCCCATCACCGAGTTGCCCTTCGTGTTGAGCCGCGGGCTCCACACCGCCACCGAATACTTCTGGGGGTAGACCGCGACGATGCCGCCGCCCACGCCGCTCTTGCCGGGCAGCCCCACCAGAAAGGAGAACTCCCCCGCCTCGTCGTAGAAGCCGCACGTCTGCATGATGGCGTTGATGCGCTTGACCTGCGACGCCGTGAGGCTCACCCCGTCGAAGCGGAAAGGGGTGCGATGGTCGGCGAAGGCACCGAAGGCGCACGCCAGATCGCGGCAGCTCATCGCCACCGAACATTGCAGGAAATAGAGGCGCAGCACCCGCTCGATGTCGCCGTGCAGGTTGCCGTGGTACTTGAGCAGGTTGGCGATGGCGGCATTCAGATAGCCCTTCTCGCGCTCGGAGCGGGCCACGCGATCGTCGTAGTCGAGTGCGTCGTTGCCGCTCAGGGCCCGCACGAAGGAGAGGAAACGCCCCTCGGGGTCGTCGAGGTGGCGCAGCAGCACGTCGGCCAGTACGATCGCCCCGGCGTTGATGAAGGGGTTGCGCGGCACGCCCCGCTCGACCTCGAGCTGGATGAGCGAGTTGAAGGCCGTGCCCGAAGGCTCGCGCCCCACCCTGCCCCACAGCGCGTCGCCCTCGAGCCATAGGCACATGGCCAGCGAGAAGACCTTGGTGATGCTCTGGATCGAGAAGCGCGCGTCGGCACGCTCCAGACCGTATATCCGTCCGTCGATGGTGCGGATGCAGATCCCGAACTGGTCGGGGTCGACCTCCGCAAGGGCCGGGATATAGTCGGCCGCGCGCCCCTCGCGGGCGAAGGGCTCGATCTCGCGGCGGATCTCCCGCAGAATACGCTGGTAGTCGGTGCGCTCCATCAGAATACCATCTTCACGCCCACCGTCACGCGGGCCCCGAAGTCGCGATAGCCCGGGAAGAGGTAGAGGTCGCGCCCGGCCAGATTGCTCCCCTCGGCGAAGAGCTCGACGCTCTGCGACGCGCGCCATGCGAAATCGACCTTCAGGTCGAAGTCGAACGGCGCGGCGTAGGTCGACATCGTCGGAGCCCCCGCCTCGGTGCCGTCAACCGACAGTCGCTCTGTCAGGACCGTCCACTCGCGGCGGCTCTGCATCGCGACGCCGGCCCCGAACGAGATGCGTCGCCCCTCGTAGCGCAGCGCCACGTCGCCGCGGAAAGCGGGCTCGCCGTTGGCGTACTGCTCCTCGTCGTTATAGAGGTATCCGCTGCCGCCCAGCGTCAGCAGGAACTCGGTCACGGGACGATACTCCACCTCGCCGCGGAGCGATCCCACGGTCTGGCGCCCCCGCACGGGCAGGAAGTGGGCGAAATCGACCTCGGCCTCCTGCCCCCCGTCGCGGAAGAAGAGGCTGCGCGCGGCGATCCAGTAGAGGTGGTCGTCGCGGATCGAGAAGCCGGCATAGAGGCGGTAGTTGACCTTGCCGCGCCAGAGGCTGCCGCCGATACCCGCCCGGGCGTTGTAGTCGGCCGAGCTGCGGTCGCCCCACATGGGACCCGCCAGGTAGGGATTGCGGAGCGTGAGCGAGCGGAAGTCGTTGGTCTCCAGCCCGCCGTCGACCTCCACGAAGGGTCGGATGCCCGGGGCCCCGAGATCGAAGTCGAGGCGTGCGAAGGGGAAGATATAGCTGCGCCCCTCGCGCTCGCCGCCGATCTCGGTGCGGTCGTAGCAGTAGTCGGCGCCTGCCTCGAAGCGCACCACCCCGCCGTCGACGCCGTAGCGGGCGCCCGCACGGATCAGGTCGGACTGCGCGCCGTCGAGCGCCTTGCGGCCCGCATGGCGGTCGTAGGCCGCCTCCAGCGAGAGGCGGTGCTTGCCGAAGGCGCGCCCCACGCGGGCCGTGGCCCCGAAGCGGATTTCGCGCGCCGCCTCCGCATCGGCGTAGTGGTCGGAGTGGTCGAAGAAGAGGCCGCCGCGCAGCGCCACCTCGAAATTGGTACGCGAGAGGTCGTGGAAGTCGTCGCCGAAGCGCACTGCCAGGTTCGCATCGCCGTAGTCGAGCCGCCGCCCGGGATGCACGAAGGCCTGCCACAGCGCCTCCGAAGCGACGGTCGCCGCGTATCCGGCGCCGTGGCGGTGGTACATGCGGTTTTCATAGGAGAGCTCGCCCTCGAGCGTACGGCGCCCGAAGTACTTGCCCGCGGCGGCGCCGATGCGGTTGAACATGCGCGTGGCGGTGTTCTTCTCGCCCCAGTCGTTGCACAGCTTGCCGTAGAGGCCCTCGTGGTTGACATAGCCCACCACATAGCCCGTGCCGGGGTTCTGCGTCGAGGCGTAGAAATCGAGCACCGAGTTGAGCGGATAGCCCGCGCCCGCCTTGAGGTAGAAGGGCTTCGGGCGGTTGAACTCCCAGTAGGTGACCGTCGCCGGGCGGATGGGCCGCGTGGCCAGAACGGTCGACATCGTCAGCGGCGTGATCGAATAGTCGATCTCGGGCCGCATGCGGGTGGTGTCGGTCATGTCGGGCACCATCGCCAGCTTGGTCGCGCTCTCGAGACTCGGGACGTAGGCCTTGGTCACCTCGACCTGCTTCTCGACCTGCGCCCCGGCGCTCCAGGGCAGCACCGCCGCGAGGGCGGCTATCAGAAGGATCTTTTTCATCGTCAGTTGAGTTTTTGAATCCGCTCCTTGGCCGCCTCCACGATGCCGTCGTCGGCGGGCGAGTAGCCGTCGGCGATGCTCTGGTAGGTAGCGCGGGCCTGGAACGTGTCGCCCTTGTTCACGTAGACGTCGCCCAGGACGAGGAACGCCCGGGCCAGCCAGTAGGCGCGGGGCGAGCGCTCGGAGTAGGCGAAGACGGCCTTCTCGGCGGCCTCCATGTCGCCCGCCTCGAAGAGACCCTCGATCAGGTAGTAGGCCGCGGCCGAACCCTCGGCCGTGCGGACCTCGGAGGCGAGCCCGCGGTAGAGCTGCTCGGCGGCGCCCCTGTCGCCCGCCGTGCGGAGCTGCTCGGCACGCGCGAAACGCGCCTCGCGCAGCGCCGTGGCTCCGGCATCGGGCAGCGCCCCGACCTCGTCGGCCAAAGCAGCGATGCGCGCCGCGTCGCCCGTGGCGAGGGTCGCGCGCACGTAGCCCGTGGCCGCCGCCTCGCGCCCGGCGGCCGTGGGGGTCGCGTCGTAGAGCTTGCGGTAGGCCACGGCGGCCTCATCGTAGCGCTTGTCGGCGTAGGTCATCTCCGAGAGGTGCTCCAGCACCGTCTGCGAATAGCGGTTGGGGGCCCCGTCGGCCAGCGTGGAGAGGGTCTCGATAGCCGCCTGGCGCTCGCCCGTGCGGAGGTAGCAGTCGCTCAGGTAGTAGAGCGCATCGGTCAGGTAGGACCCCTTGGGATAGCCGCCGACGTAGTTGCGCAGCGCCTTCACGGCAGCCTCGTCGCTGCCGTCGAGGTAGAGCTTCTGCGCCGCGGCGAACGACAGCGAATCGCGCGAGAGCTGCTTCAGGTCGCTCTCCATGCCCGCTTTGGCGGCATAGTCGAAGTAGGCGTCGACGTCGCCCTCGGATACGTAGATGTCGCGGATGCCCTGCATGGCGTCGCGCGCCTCCTGCGAGCGAGGCGCCACGGCCACGGCCTTCTGGTAGCAGGCGAGCGACTTCTGCCGGTCGCCCAGGTTGAGATAGGCCAGCCCCAGGTCGGAATAGGCTTGGGCCAGGCGCGGCGAGGAGGGGAAATCGGCGACGAAGCGCTCCAGCGCTGCGGCGCCGTCGGCATAACGCTGCCGGGCGATGAAGGTGCGCCCCAGCTCGTAGGCCGCAGCGTCGACATAGGCGCCCTCGCGCGCCGCGACGATCTGCTGCAGGGCCTGCGTCTTCTCGTCGTTGCGGCCGAGGATGCCCAGCGACACGGCCCGCTTGTAGCGGGCGTAGTGGGCCTCGTCGCCGCCCAGGGCGATGGCCCGGTCGTATTCGGCGATCGCCTCGTCGAAGCGGCGGTCGGCATAGCGCACGTCGCCCCGGCGGTTGAGCGCGTCGGCGCGGTAGCGGTCGCTCGCGCCGTAGAGCGAGAGGAAACGCCCGAACGCAGCGTCGGCCTCGGCCATCCGCTCGCGGGCGAAGTCGCAGTAGCCCCGGTTGTACCACGCCATGGCGTACTCGGCGCTCTGGCGCGGCGCACGCTTCAGGAAAGCGTCGTAGCGCGCCGCGGCGAGGGTGTAGTCGCCCTCGGCGAAGGAGATCTCGCCCTGCCAGAAGGCGCAGAGCGCCGTATACTTGGGGCTCGCGTCGAGCGCCGTCGACTCGGCCAGGTAGCCGCGCGCCGCGCGCAGGTCGCCCGCGGCGTAGGCCTCCAGACCGCGGTAATAGGCGATCTTCTGCAGCGCCGCGCGCAGGTCGCCGTCGGTCGAGGGCATCGCCTTGATGGCCCGATAGGCGGCGTCGTAGTCGCGCGAGTTGTAGTAGGCCGCGGCCAGCAGCGCACGGGCCTCGGCCGTGCGCGACGACGACGGATAGCGGACGATGTAGCGTTGCAGCAGGTTGATCGCTCCGTTGAAGGCCCCGTCGCCCAGCTCGTACTGCAATTTGGCGTAGTTGAACAGCGCCTCCTCGGCGATCGCCCCGTCGAAACGGTCGTCGGAGGCCATGGCGAACGACTGCATGGCCGCCCGCTTGTCGCCGGCGCGCAGGTAGCAGTCGGCCAGGTGGTAGGAGGCGTTCTGCGTGAGGGCGTCCTCGGCGCCGCACGCGCGACGCAGCCACTCCACGGCGTCGGCATAGCGGGCCGTGCGGTAGAGCGAGAAGCCCATCAGGTAGTCGGTGTCGCGGTCGGCCGCGCCCCCGGCGTCGAAGAAGGCTTGCAGGTGCTCGATCGTGCGGTTGTAGTCGTCGAGGCGGAACCACGACTCGGCCACCACGCGCTCGATCTCGGCGCGCCGCTCGGGTACGGCCCGCGCGGAGAGCGCCCCGCCGCGGTCGACCACGTAGCGGTAGTTGCCCTCGCGGAACTCGATCTGGAGCAGATAGTAGGGAACCACGTCGCCGTAGGCGTCGCTGCGCTCGAGCGCCAGGAAGGCCTCCTTGGCCCGCTCGGTGCGCCCCTCGGCGTAGTCGATGTAGGCCCGGTAGTAGCGGGCGTGGTCGGCATACTCGCTGTCGGAGGGCACGCGGCCGAAGTAGTCGTAGGCCGCCGCGCGGTCGCCCTCGGTGAAGGAGACGTAGCCCATGCGGATGTCGTACTGCACACGGCGGCGCGGCGCGAGACGCCGGCGGTCGGTGCGCTCGAAAGCCTCGCGCGCACGCTTCATGTCGCCCGTCGAGCAGTAGTAGGAGCCCAGCGAGAAGCGCACGTCGTTGGCGTAGACCGAGCCGGGATAGCGCACCTCGAAGTCGCGCAGCATCGCCTCGGCGTCGCTGTCGCCCAGTTCGACGGCGCAAGCCGCCAGATAGAAGTCGATCTGCTGGCACTCGGCCCGATCGTCGGCCGAGAGGGTCGCGCGGGCAGCCAGGAACTCGTGCCGGGCGTCGCTCCAGCGGCCGAAGCCGAACAGATCGCGGCCGCGCCCCAGCGCGGAGAGCGTCTCGGGCGTCGCACCCCGGGCGGCAAGGCCGGAGGCTGCGAACGCCACGACGCAGAGAAGTTTGGAGTATCGTCGCATATGCTGAAATTCGGTGCTGCAAATATAGCAAAAGTCATGCGCAGAAGCAAGACAAAGACTTGGTTCTGCCGAGACGAAGTATATTCGGCGGAGCCAAATAGCGAAAACAAGCGAGGGTAAATGGAAAATTGAAAGTCGAAAATTGAAAATGGGCGGATAGGCCCGCAGCCAGCGGACGGGCGCGACGAAGGCGCAGCCGACAGAGCAGCCCTCCGCCCGGGGGTAGCTGCGGGCTGCGCGGCCCGAGGCCGCATGCTGCGAAACACAAATTTTCCACTTTACATTTTCAACTTTCAGTTTCCCGCCCGCTCCGGCCATCGGGGAACGATTCTTGCCGGAGAAGAGGACATACACCGAAAAACAACCGAAACCATGATCGAAAAAGTCACCCTGCGGCTCGCCGACGACGGCACCTTCGAGCCCACGAGCGGCATCTCCTGCCAGCAAACCAACCCCAAAGCGCTGCTGCTCTACGCCGCGGCCAAGTGCGCGGCCCTCACGGCGCAGCACATCATCGCCCGCTCGCGCGTCACGCCCCGGAGTCTCCAGGTGAGCGTCTCGGGCGAGCTGTCGACCGACACCGTGCGCTCGGAGAGCCTCTTCACCTCGTTCCACTTCTTCTACGAGGCCGCGTGCGACACCGACGCCGACCAGGCGGCCGCGATCCGCGCCTTCCGCCTCACCCACGAGAAGCATTGCAGCATGGTGACGATGCTCGGCCGCATCGCCCCGGTCACCTACGAGATGACCGTCTACGGCTACGACGAGCCGAAGTGCTGATCCCGCCCCGCACGCAACGAAACCGCCCGGTCTTTCAAGGACCGGGCGGTTTCTTTCGCGGCCTGCCAACCCCGACAGCTCCTGGGCACCCGCCCCGCCCTACGGACGGGCCGTGATGCGCCGGTAGTCGGCCTCGGCGACGGCACGGTCGAAGCGCGCCTCGATGTCGTTGGTGTAGAGCTGGATCCAGCTCAGCTGCGCCTGCAGCACGTCGAGTACGGTAGTCATCCCCTCGCCGTAGGAGTAGGTGCTGATCGAGAGGTTCTCGCCCGCCACGCGCAGGTTGCGCGCCGAGGCGCCGAGACGGGCGATACTCTGCCGCAGGGCCGTCCAGCCGTCGCTCTCCTGACGCACGATGTCGTCGCGCAGCTGCTCGCTCCGCCACTCGCTCTGCCGCTGCACGGCACGGGCCGCCGCAGCCGCCCGGCGCCGCTCGCCGCCGCGAAAGAGCGGCACCGACAGCCGCACGAAGGCCACGCCGTCGAGGTAGGTGCGCCCCGAGACGTTGGGCGCGGAGGGCTGCCACGCGGCCCCGGCCCCGACGCTCAGCTGGGGGTTGAACGGCGCCACGGCCGAGCGCACCCCCGCGGCCGCCTGCTCCGAGCGCAGGCGCGCGGCGGCGTAGTCGGCCCGGCGGTCGAGCACCTCGCCCGTCGCGACGCGCAGGGGCTCGGGCAGCGAATCGCGGATGCTCGCAGCCAGCGTCACGGCCGCGTCGGGAGCCTCGCCGCGCAGGACGTTGAAGTCGTGCAGCGCCACGTCGGCCCGCTGCTCGGCGTTCGCCAGGCGGTACTCCGCTTCGCCGAGCCGCGTGTCGATCATCAGCACGTCGCCGCGGGCGATATAGCCCTCCTCGAAGCGGCGGTCGACGACCCGCTTGAGCGAGCGGATCACCCCGACGTACTCGCGCATCGAGGCGACGTAGAGCCGCATGGCCGAGAGGTTCCAGTAGGCGTACTCGGCGGCGTAGCGCACCTCCGAGCGCGTGAACTCCTCGTCGCTGCGCGCGGCGTCGTAGCCCAGCTCGGCGCCGTCGATGGCGGCGCCCACGCCCCCGCCCCCGTAGAGGGTCTGCACCACCTGGGGGCCGAGGTCGAAGGTCCAGAGCTTGCCCCCGGCGGCGTTGCGGGTCACGGCGGTGAAGTTGCCGTCGAGCGTCAGGCGCGGCAGACGGCCCGTGCGGGCGCGTCCCAGCTCCTCGGAGGCTTCGTCGCTGCGCGCGGCGGCGATCTTGAGCTGTCGGCTGTAGGCGTCGACGGCGGCACAGTAGTCGTCGAGCGCCACGGGCGCCTGCCCGGACGCCCGGAGGGCGACGAGGAGCAGCGCGAGGGTCGGAAACAGAAGACGTGTTTTCATGATTCGGAGGGTCTGATGCGATAGAATATGGCGTAGACGACCGGCAGCACCAGCACCGTGAGGAGCGTGGCGACGAGCAGACCGCCCATGATCGTGGCGGCCATAGCGCCGAACATCGAGTCGAAGAGCAGCGGCAGCATGCCCAGCACGGTAGTGCCCGAGGCCATCGCCACGGGGACGATGCGGCTGCGCGTGGCTGCGGTGAGCGCCTCGTAGGGCGGCATGCCCGCGGCGCGCAGCACGCCTATCTGCTCGACGAGCACCACGGCGTTCTTGATGTTCATGCCCACCAGTCCGAGCAGGCCGAGCAGCGAGAAGAAGTTGAAGATCTTGCCCGTCGCGGCCAGCCCCACCACCACGCCGATGAAGATCAGCGGGATCATGAGCAGGATGACCGCCGGCTCGCGGTAGTTGCGGAAGAGCAGCAGCAACACGACGAAGATCGACACGAGCGTCAGCGGCATGTTGGCCGCCAGCGCCTCGTTGGACTCCTGCTGGCTCTCCTGCTCGCCGAAGACCTGCATGCGGTAGCCGTCGGGCAGCGGCACCTCGCGCCCAATCGCGGCGCGCAGCGTCGAGAAGAGCTCCATGGTGTTGACCCCGCGATCGGGATCGCACTGCGCCTTCATCACCCGCTGGCGGTTGTAGCGGCGGATCGTCCCGTCGCGGAAGTCGAAGCGGAAGCCGTCGGTGACCTGCCCCACCGAGACCACCTTGCCCGCGGCGTTGAAGAGCGGCAGCGCCTGGAGGTTGGTGAGGTTGTAGCTGTCGACGTTCTCGTCGACGAGCAGGATGGGCAGCAGCTGGTCGCCCTCGCGGTACTCGCCCAGCGGATAGCCCTGCGTGGCGATGCCCAGGCCGCGGGCCAGCTGGCTGCGGCTCACCCCCGCGCGCTGGCCCTTCATCTGCGAATAGAGGGGCGTCCAGGCGGGGATGCGGTTGCCCCAGCTGTTGCGGATGTTGACGGCGCCCGGCGTGCGGGCCATCACCTCGGAGGCGAGGGCCGTGAGGCGGCGCAGCGTGTCGGCGTCGTCGCCGATGAATCCGAACTCGATGGCCGCGTCGGGCACGGGCGAGAGCTTGAAGAGCGACGAGCGCAGCCACACGTCGGGGAACTCCGCGCGCACGTAGTCGTCGAAACGCTCCTCGACGGAGGCCGTCTGCCGCTTGTCGTGCAGCTCGACGAGCAGGTTGCCGAAGTTGGGGCGCAGCGAGACGCTGCCGCTGGCCAGATAGTAGCGCGGCGGGGTCGAGCCGAGCGTCGCCGAGACGCGCGCCACCTCGGGCTGGGCCAGCAGCCACCGCTCCATGCGGGCGACGCGCTCCTCGGTCGAGCGGATGTCGTAGCCCTCGGGCAGGATGACGTCGGCGCGGAAGTAGGGCTTGTCGAGCGACGGGAAGAAGTTCTGCGGCAGCAGCCCCATCACCGCGATCGAGGCGGCGAAGAGCCCCGCGACCACCGCCACCACGACCCAGCGGCGGCGCAGCAGCAGCGCCAGCAGACGGTCGAAGGCGCGGTAGAAGCGCGAATCGTAGGGGTCGCCCGCCGTGGCGGGGCTCCGCAGCAGCAGGTCGCCGAACAAGGGGGTCTGCGTGAGGGCCAGCACCCAGCTCAGCAGCAGCGAGAGGGCCAGCACCACGAAGAGCGGCTTGACGATCTCGGCCACCGACGACGGGGCCAGGTAGAGGGGCAGGAACGAGAAGATGCCGATGAGCGTAGCGCCGAGCAGGCTCCAGCGGGGAGCCGTGGCGCCGTCGACGAGCGCGCGCTGGCGGTCGACGCCCCGCAGCATCGCCTGTCGGGCGTTGTCCGTGACGACGATGGCGTTGTCGACCAGCATGCCCATGGCGATGATGAAGCCGGCGAGCGAAGTGCGGTTGAGCCCCTCGCCCAGGAACTGCATGACCAGCAGCGTGCCGCCTATGGAGAAGAGGAGCGAGCTGCCGATGACCACCCCCGAGCGGAAACCCATGACCAGCATGATGACCACCACGACGATCGCCACCGACTCGGCCAGATTCACCAGAAAGGTGTCGGTGGCCTCGCGGGCGATGCGGTTCTCTGGATAGAGCGACACGAGCTCCATGCCCACGGGCATGCGCCCCAGCAGCGGCTCCAGCGCGCGCTCGATGCGCTCGCCCGTCTCCACCACGTCGGCCTCGGCCTCGGTCGAGACACCGATGCCCACGGCCCTCCGGCCGTCGATGCGCATGAGCGTCGTGGGCGGCGTGCGGTAGCCGCGCTCCACGCGCACGATGTCGCCCAGGCGGTACTGCTTGCCCGAAGAGGAGGTGAGCAGCTGGTCGGCCAGATCGTCGAGGCTGCGGTAGGCGCCGTCCTCGAGGATGCGGATCTCCAGCTCGCCCGCGCGCTTCTCGCCGCTGCTCACCACGGCGTTCTGCTGGGCGATGGTCTGCACGATCGCCTCGGGGCGGATCGAGAAGTTGGCCAGCGAGGCCGGACTCACGTAGAGGTTCACCACGGGGGTCTGCTCGCCGAAGAGGATCACCTTCTGCACGCCGTCGACGGTCACCAGCGCCGTCTTGATGCGCTGCGCCTCGCGCCGCAGCTCCGACCAGGTGAAGCCCTCGTCGATCGCCAGGCCGTAGTAGATGCCGTAGACGTCGCCGAAGTCGTCGGCCACGGTGATGTCGGAGGCCCCGGCCGGGAGCCGCGGGCGGATGTCGAGCGCCTTGCGGCGCAGCTCGTCCCACATCTGGGGAATGGCGCGCGCCGGGGTGCCGGGGTCGAGCTCGACGAGGATCTTCGACAGCCCGTAGCGCGACTCGGAGGTGACCTTGTAGACGCCGCGCATCGACTGCACTTCGCGCTCGATGGGCTCGGTGACGAGCTGCTCGACTTCGGCCGGCGTGGCGCCCGGGTAGGAGCAGAGGAGCGAAGCGCTCTTGATGACGAAGGTCGAGTCCTCCTTCTTGCCCAGCGTGCGGAAGCCCGCCACGCCGCCCACGAGCAGCACCAGAAGAAAGAACCACACCACGCGGCGGTTGCGCAGGGAGTATTCGGAGAGGTTCATGGCGTCAGTCGTTGAGTATGCGTACCTTCTCTCCTTCGCGCAGTCGGTAGACGCCCGCCGTGACGATGCGGTCGCCGGCCACCACCCCGCTGTCGATGACCACGCGGTCGCGGCCGTAGAGCTCGCCCACAGCCACGCGGCGCAGCGCGACGCTGTCGCCCGGCGCGACGGCCCAGACGTAGGTGCCGCCCTCCGCGGGGGCGTAGATGGCCGAGACGGGCAGCGAGACGGCACCCCGCACCGGGTCCTCGCTCTGCATGGTCACCACGCACGACATGCCCGGGGCGATGCGGTAGCGGGCCGTATCGACCCCCTCCACGTCGAGCGACACGGGGAATCCCGAGCCGTCGGACGACGTGCGCACGTACTCCTTCAGGCGCGCGGGAAAACGCACGCCGCGGTAGTTTTCGAACTCCACGCGGAAGCGCGTGGCAGGCGACGAGAGCAGCTCCAGACCGCTCTCGGGCAGGGTGAACTTGACCGTCGAGGTGTGGGGATCGACCACCCGCACGATGGGCTGGCCCGACTGCACGCGCTCGAAGTTGTCGACGTAGGTACGCTCGACCACTCCGTCGAACGGGGCGCGCAGGCGCGTCTGGTCGAGCAGGCCGCGGCTGTTCTCGTAGGCCGAGCGGGCCTGCGCCAGGCGCGTGCGGGCCGCCTCGAACTCCTGACGCGAGACGGCCTCGTGCTCCAGCAGCCGCTGCATGCGGTCGAACTGCGAGCGGGCCTGGTCGTAGGCCGAGCGGTCGGCGTCGACGGCCAGGCGCACGTCGCGCGGGTCGAGTTCGGCGAGCAGCACCCCGCGCGCGACGCGCTGGCCCTCCGAAACGGGCACGTCGAGCACCTGCCCCGCGACCTTGAAGGCGAGGGTCACGGCGCGGTCGGGGGTGGCCATGCCGGCGAAGTCCTTGTCGATGACCCCGGCATCGGAGGCCGTGGCGATCTTCACCGGACGCACCGCCGGCGTCGGTGCCGGCGTCGGGCCGCAGCTCACAGCAAGGAGGGCGGCCCACAGATATACGTATGCGCGCATAAGAAAGAAAGTTGACTTTGCCCGAGCCGAGTCAACTTTCGTACCACACGACGCTTCAGAACCTTACGGACGAATATCGCGACAGTTTCTTTTAGCGGCGATCACCCCGTCGTCGAGCACCACCACGCCGTTGCGCGCGCGCAGCATGGTGAGCATGGTCGAGGCGTCGATGTTGCAGCAGTCCACCGGACCCGAGCCGAAATCGTGGCTCTCGGCGCCGTAGAGCGGCTGCGGGGTGAGGCACACGACCCCGGCGCCCTCGTCGCGAGCCCGGGCCACGAGCGCGGCCATGCGGCGGCGGCAGGCGCGGGGCAGGCGGTCGGGCGACGTGACGCAGAGCATGTAGAGGCGCCCGGGGCGCGTCAGCACCCGCTCCGTAGCGTCGTTGCCCGCGGCATCGCGCAGGGCGAACTCGGCGACCGTCGGCCGCAGCGCCGGCAGCTCGTCGGTGCGCGTGTCGACCCACTCCCACCGCTCGGCGTCCTGCCACTCGGTGTCGTCGAGCGAGAACTCGCGCACGCGGCCCGTCTCCCGGTCGCGGTAGACGAGCACCGTCTCGACCTCCGCCTCCGGCGCGGCCGCCGTGTCGTGCTTGGCGGCCCAGATGTCGGTACCCACGCGGTAAGGCAGGAAGTCGACCAGGGGCAGGTGGCGGTAGCAGTAGACGCCCAGCGACATGGTGGCCGCGAAGAAGAGGAGCGCGAGCACCACCTCGGCGGGGCGGAAGGCGAAGATGCGGTCGGGGCGGTAGCGCCACCACACCACGGCGGCCATGGGCAGCAGCGCGAGGTTCTTCAGAAAGGTGGCCCAGGGCGAGAGCTTGATCGCCTCGCCGAAGCAGCCGCAGTCCTCGACCGGCAGCAGCGTGGCGCTCAGGAGCGTCAGCGCCGTGAAGAAGAGCATGGAGGCCAGGGCGAAAATCGAGATCAGGCGGATGCGCACCTTGAAGAGCAGCATGCAGCCCATCATCATCTCGGCGCCGCACAGCCAGATCGAGAAGGCCATGCTCGCACCCGAGAGCCACTCGAGCGAGTAAATCGAGAGGTACTCGTTGATCTTCAGCGCCGTGCCCCAGGGGTCGATCACCTTGGAGAAGCCCGACACGACGAATGTCGCGGCCAGGACGAGCCGGCACACGCGGGCCAGCATCTTGAACCAGCGTTTCGTTCTCATCGGCGGGCGGGGTTTGCGGTGAGCGGCTCGATGGCGGCGACGATGCGCGCGAAGACCTCGTCGGGGGCGGCCATGGCTCCCGCCGCGTCGGCGCAGTCGACCACGCGCAGGGCGTCGTCCTCGCGCGCGGCGGAGAGGTAGACCTCGCGCACGGCGCGCTGCAGCCCGAGCGAATCCTCGTGGATGTCGCTGCCGCCGCGCAGGTAGGCGCGGTCGTCGCCCGCGCGCTGCTCGGCCAGGCGCTGCTCGGTGAACGAGAAGGGGACGTCGAGGAAGAGCGACACATCGGGGCGCGGCAGGCCGTTGAGCCCGTATTCGAGGTCGAGGATCCAGCGCGCGAGCCGCCCGCGGGCCTCCCCTGCGGGGAGCTTGGCGCACTGGTAGCCCACGTTGGAGTAGACGTAGCGGTCGAGCACCACGGCACGGCCCTCGGCGAGCCACTCGCGGATTCGGGGTGCGGCGGCGGCGCGGTCGCCCGCGAAGAGCAACGCCACAAGATAGGGGTCGACGGCATCGACGCTACCGAACTCGCCGCGCAGGAAGCGGGCGACGAGCTCGCCGTAGACCGGCGCGTCGAAACGGGGGAAGTGGATGTATTCGCTCGCGACGCCGCGCGCGGCCAGCCACTCCCTCAACAGACGGATCTGGGTCGACTTGCCCGCGCCGTCCAAGCCTTCGAGTACGATGAACATCGGATCGGGGTTTATTTCAGTGCCCGCCCGCGCCGCCGGTTTGCAGCCGGCGGCACGGGCAGAGCGATCATTCGTTGTCTTTCGGCGGCGCACCGCGCCGCATCCGCCCGTCAGCGGAACATGCGCACGGCGCGCGCCACGCCGTCGGCGAGCGCATCGGCCTCGGCGGGCGTGTTGTAAAGCGCAAACGAGGCGCGGCACATGCCCGCCACGCCGTAGTGGGCCATCACCGGCTCGGCGCAGTGCTGCCCCGTGCGGACGGCGATGCCCAGCTTGTCGAGCACCATGCCCAGGTCGTAGGGGTGGACCCCCTCGACGTTGAACGAGACGATGGCGCACTTGTCGGCCGTCGTGCCGTAGATGCGCACCCCGTCGATCGCCCTGAGCCGCTCGGTGGCGCGGAGGAGCAGCGCCCGCTCGTGGGCCTCGACCTCCGCCGCATCCAGCTCGCGCAGGAAGCGCACCGCCTCGGCCAGGCCGACGGCACCGACGAAGTTGGCCGTGCCGGCCTCGAACTTCAGGGGCACGGGGGCATAGGTCGTGCGGCCGAACGACACCCGCTCGACCATGTCGCCGCCCCCGAGGAAGGGGGGCATGGCCTCGAGCAGCTCGCGGCGGCCCCACAGCACGCCGATGCCCGTGGGCCCGTAGAGCTTGTGGCCCGAGAAGGCGTAGAAGTCGCAGCCGAGCCGCTGCACGTCGGCCCCGCCGTGGACCACGCCCTGGCAGCCGTCGACCACCACGATCGCCCCCGCGGCGTGGGCCGCCTCGACGACGGGCCGCAGATCGGGCCGCGTGCCGAGCGTGTTGGAGGCCTGCGTGACGGCCACGGCGCGCGTGCGCGAATCGATGAGCCCGGGCAGCAGGTCGAGCCGCAGGGCCCCCTCGTCGTCGAAAGGCAGCATGCGCAGCTCGGCGCCCCGCCGCTCGCAGAGCATCTGCCACGGCACGAGGTTGGAGTGGTGCTCCATCTCGCTCACGACGATGTTGTCGCCCGCCGAGACGAAGCGGTCGCCCCAGGCGTAGGCCACCGTGTTGAGGGCCGCCGTGGCGCCCGCCGTGAAGACGATCTCCTCGGGAGCCGAGGCGCCCACGAAGTCGGCCACGAGGGCCCGCGCCTCCTCGTAGCGCTCGGTCATCTCCTCCGAGAGAAGGTGGACGCCGCGGTGGATGTTGGCGTTCTGGTCGCGGTGGAGGCGGTCGATGCAGTCGATCACCCGCCGCGGCTTCTGGGCCGTGGCGCCGCTGTCGAGGTAGACGAGCGGTCGGCCGTAGACCGTGCGCGAGAGGATGGGAAACTCCGCGCGTATGTTGTCGATGTCGAACATGTCTTCCCTAATTATATATGCGCCAGCCTGGCCGCGACGGCCTCGGCGAGCGCCTCGCCCAGCGGCTCGATGCCGCAGCGGGCCACCACGTCGCCGGCAAAGCCCTCGAGCTGCAAGCGCCGGGCCTGCGCCTCGCTCAGACCGCGCTGGCGCATGTAGAGGATCGCCTCGTCGTCCATCCGCCCCACCGTGGCGCCGTGCGAGCACTTCACGTCGTCGGCGTAGATCTCCAGCTGGGGTTCGGCGACGATGCGGGCCGCATCGCCCAGCACCACGTTGCGGCTCTGCTGCCGCGCATCGGTGCGCTGGGCGTCGGGGGCCACGTAGACCAGGCCGTGGAACTCGCCCACGCCGTCGGCCGCGGCCACGCCCTTGACGAGCGACTCGCTGCGGCAGTCGGCGACCCGGTGGTCGGTGCGCAGCCGCATTACGCCGTGCTCGCCCGCGCCCGCGAGGAAGAGGGCCCCCACGTCGCTCGACGCCTCGCGCCCCTCCAGGGAGATCCGCCACGAAGCATTGGCGCTCGCCAGCTCGACGGCCGTCATGCGGCAGGCGCTGCGCGCGCTCTGGCGCACGTGCAGCTCGGCGAAGGCCTCGGCGAGGAACACCTCCGCCAAATCGAGCGAGGCGCCCTCGCCCAGCGCCACCTCCAGCGACGAGACGCCCGCCGCGGTGTGGACCACGACCAGCTGCGCCGAGGCGCCGGGGGCCACCTCCACGCGGAGCTGCGCAGGGTCGAACGCCGCGAAAGGACCGGCCGTCGGAGCGTCGACCGCCAGCCGCTCACCGCCCGCCGCACGCATGCGGCGGATCGTATCCAACAGGGCCTCCATTACTCCTTATGATCGTTGATGAGCCAGTCGTAGCCCTCCTTCTCGAGCTTGAGCGCGAGGGTCTTGTCGCCCGTGTGGATGATGCGCCCGCGGTAGAGCACGTGCACCACGTCGGGGACGATATAATCCAGCAGGCGCTGGTAGTGGGTGATGACCACCGTGGCGTTCTGCGCCGTGTGGAGCTTCGTCACGCCCGTGGCGACGATGCGCAGGGCGTCGATGTCGAGCCCCGAGTCGGTCTCGTCGAGCACGGCCAGGCGCGGCTCGAGCATCGCCATCTGGAAGATCTCGTTCTTCTTCTTCTCGCCGCCCGAGAAGCCCTCGTTGACGGCGCGCGACGTGAGACGGGGGTCGAGCTCCACCACGGCGCTGCGCTCGCGCATCAGGCGCAGGAACTCGGCGGCCGTGAGGGGCTCCTCACCGCGGAAGCGACGCTGCTCGTTGACGGCCTGCTTCATGAAGTTGGCCATCGTGACGCCCGGAATCTCCACCGGGTACTGGAAGCCGAGGAAGAGCCCCAGGCGCGCCCGGTCCTCGATGGGCATCGCGAGCAGATCGCGCCCCAGGAACTCGACCGATCCCCCGGTCACGGTGAACTTCTCGTTGCCGGCCAGCACCGACGCGAGCGTCGACTTGCCCGAACCGTTGGGACCCATGATGGCGTGCACCTCGCCGGGCCGGACCTCGAGGTCGATGCCGCGGAGGATCTCCTTGCCGTCGACCGAGGCGTGCAGATTGGTTACTTTCAGCATATTATGATTTTCAATTTTCAACCTTCAATTTCGGAATCCTCCCGCTCGCTTCCGTTTCGGATTTCCGCTCTTCGGGGCTCCCGAAGAGCGGCAGCCCGCAGCCACCCGGCGCAGAGGGCTGCTTTCGCTCCTAAGCGTCGCTCGCATCCTCCGCCGGCTGCGGCCTGCCCGACCACAATACGAAACGGGGCGATTCCGCTCTATTTTCAATTTTCAACTTTCAACTTTCCACTTCGGAGGGCTACCCCACCGACCCTTCGAGGCTGATCGCGAGCAGCTTCTGCGCCTCTACGGCGAACTCCATCGGCAGTTTGGCCAGCACCTCGCGGGCATAGCCGTTGACGATCATCCCCACGGCGTCTTCGGTCGAGAGACCGCGCTGACGGCAGTAGAAGAGCTGGTCGTCGGAGATCTTCGAGGTCGTGGCCTCGTGCTCCACCACGGCCGAGCGGTTGCGGCAGTCGATGACCGGGAAGGTGTGGGCGCCGCAGCGGTCGCCGATCAAGAGCGAGTCGCACTGCGAGTAGTTGCGGGCGTTCTCCGCCCCGCGGGCCACGCGCACCAGACCGCGGTAGGAGTTCTCGCTCCGCCCGGCCGAGATGCCCTTCGAGACGATGCGGCTGCGGGTGTTGCGGCCGATGTGGATCATCTTGGTGCCGGTGTCGGCCTGCTGGAAGTGGTTGGTCATCGCCACCGAGTAGAATTCGCCCACCGATCCGTCGCCCGCGAGCACGCAGCTCGGATACTTCCACGTGATGGCCGAGCCGGTCTCGACCTGCGTCCACGACAGGCGGGCGCGCTCGCGGCAGAGGCCGCGCTTCGTAACGAAGTTGTAGATGCCGCCCTTGCCATCCTTGTCGCCCGGGTACCAGTTCTGCACCGTGGAGTACTTCACCTCGGCGTCCTTCTCCACGACGATCTCCACCACGGCGGCGTGCAGCTGGTTCTCGTCGCGCCGCGGAGCCGTGCACCCCTCGAGGTAGCTCACGTAGGAGCCCTCGTCGGCCACGATCAGCGTGCGCTCGAACTGCCCCGTGCCCGCGGCGTTGATGCGGAAGTAGGTCGAGAGCTCCATCGGGCAGCGCACGCCGCGCGGGATGTAGCAGAACGACCCGTCGGAGAAGACAGCGGCGTTGAGCGCCGCGTAGTAGTTGTCGGTGTAGGGCACGACGCTGCCCAAGTACTTCTTCACCAGTTCGGGGTGGTCGCGCAGCGCCTCCGAAATCGAGCAGAAGATGATGCCCCGCTCGGCCAGCGTCTCGCGGAAGGTGGTCTTCACCGACACCGAGTCCATCACGGCGTCGACGGCGACGCCCGCCAGCGCCATCTGCTCCTCGAGCGGGATGCCCAGCTTATCGAACGTGCGCTTGAGCTCGGGATCGACCTCGTCCATCGAGCCGGGGGCCTTGCGCTGCTTGGGGGCGGCGTAATAGATGATCTGCTGGAAGTCGATCTCGGGAATGGTCAGGTGGGCCCACGCGGGCGGGGTGAGCGTCAGCCAGTGGCGGTAGGCCTTCACGCGGCGCTCTGTCATCCACTCGGGCTCGCCCTTCTTGGCCGAGATCAGCCGCACGACCTGCTCGTCGAGCCCCTTGCGGATGGTCTCCGTTTCGATCTGCGTCGTGAATCCGTATTTGTATTCCTGCCCGCCGAGGTCGTCGAGCAGCTCTTTTTCGTTTTCAGCCATTGCAAGCTTTTTATCGTACAAAGGTATAAAAATCGTCGCACATACGCAACGGCACCCCGCAAAAGCGGGGCCGAAGCGGCCGTTTTCGCAGGTGAGCCGACCGCGCCGCAGCGGAAGAAAGCGCACGATCGGCGAATTTTCGGGGTCAATATTTTGTTATTTACCGAAAAGGTTCTATATTTGCACACCTTTTCCAGCGAACACCTCGCGAAAAGGTGCCCGGAGAGATGGGTGAGTGGCTGAAACCACCGGTTTGCTAAACCGACGTACGGGGTGAACCCGTACCACGAGTTCGAATCTCGTTCTCTCCGCGACAAGCGCAAGCGCACGAAAACATCACCCCAAGGGGTGATGTTTTTTTGCAAAAAGGGGAGGGATCCGCAAATTCGTTTGCAGGTCCCTCCCCTTTTCTGCAAAACACCGGCAGGTGGGTTCGTGCGCCGGCGCTTGCGAATCGAGGAGTACGGGAGATCACGGAGCGCAGCGACGTAATCGGGTAGCGCCCGCGGCAGTGCAGAGAAAGGCGAAGCGCAGCGAGCCAATCTCGCCAGCCCTTCCACAGCAGCCAGCAGCCACCCCGGGCGGAGGGCTGCTCTCCTCGCCCGCGGGCTCGGCCGCGCCCCTCCGCCGGCTGCGGTCCGATTGTGCATTATAAACCGTCGATCTCCCGCTGCAACGCCTCCAGAAAGCGTGCGGCGTGCGCCCCGTCCATCTGCGTGTGGTGGAACTGGAACGAAACGGGGAGCGTCGCCGCGAGCCACCGGCGGCGGTAGCGGCCCCAGATGAGGAACGGATTGTTGAAGATGCCGCTGTAGATGCCCACCGCCCCGTCGATCGCGCAACGGGTCAGGGCGGAAGTGCCGATGACCATGCGGTCGGAGGAGAGGTCGTGGTCGGTGCGGCTCGCCCGCACGCGCTCCGTAAGGCGCAGGTAGTCGGCGTTGAAGGCGGCCAGGTCGTCGGTGAAGGGCACGTCGCACGACGACACCCCTCCCCCGCTGTCGGCGACGATGGTGTTGACGGCCAGCGCGTCGTAGCGCATCATCCGCCGCCCCTCGGGCAGCAGAAAAAATTCCCCGATGCCGCTGGCGGCGTGACCGACGCACCACAGCATCAGCATGTTGAACTTCAGTCCCTCGCGGCGGGCGCGGCGCAGGGCGCGCGTCACGCGGAGGGTGGCCATCAGCGTGACCATCGGCATGGGGGCCTCCATCCACAGATCGAAGGCCCGGGCCCGGGGGGTAGTCCGGGGATCCACTTCACATTTCATGATTCGAAGATTTGATTCGACCGCAAAGGTAGGTCGCGGCCGCCGCACCCGATAGAACGAACGGGACATTCAGAAGGGATCGGCGAACAGATCGGAGCGCACAGCGCCCGTCCGGGCCAGTGCGGCGGGCGTCATGCCCCCCAGGCGCCGGAACTCGCGGACGAAGTGCGACTGGTCGGCATACCCGCAGTCGCAGGCGATCCGCGCCCAGTCGGCCGCCCCGCCCCGGCGCTCCATGGCATGCAGCGAGAGCTGGAAGCGGACGAGCCGCGCATAGGCCTTGGGGTTCATGCCCACAACCGCGCCGAAATACCGCTCGAACTGCTTCGGCGAAAGGCAGGCACGCGACGCCAAGGAGGCGACCCGGGTGCCGGGCGCGGCGAAGAGCGTCTCGACGGCCCCGCGCACGCGGTCGAAGCGGTGGGCGGCACGCGGCTCGGCGGCCAGGCGCGCGAGCAGCCACCGCTCGGCTGCGACGACCCCCTCCGACGGGTCATCGCAGGTGAGGATGCGCTCCGAGAGGGCATTCAGTCCTCTGTCCTCCAGGTCGTAGCCCGAGATCTCGCGGTTGAAGAACGACACAAGGGGCGCGTCGACGAAGCGCCCCAGCCCCCAGGGACGGAACACGACCGCCACCAGCTCGGTGCTCCCGTCGGAAAGCAGATGCGATGGGAAGTCGACCTGCCCGCTCACGGTCACGCGATCCTGCGCGCGCTCCAGCTCGGGCACCCGCAGCGGCGTGCCGCGGTGGAAGAGGAGCATCGGACACCCCGTCGGGAAGCTCCGCACGCAGGCTGCGCGCCGACTGCGGAAAGTCCAGTAGAACCTCACCCAGGGCAGCAGCGGCCCGCACGGCCGGTAAAAACGAAACTCCTCCTCCATCGCAGGGACAAAGATAGCCCGTTTGCGGCAAACGAAAAAGGCCCCGCACCGAAATGCGGGGCCCGGTCGCGCGGAGGGCGCCGATCAGAAGAGGAACTTCTCGAGCTTGAGCTCGCCGAGCGCCTCGAGCCGCGGCACGAGCGTGGTGAAGTGGGGCGCGGCCTCGTGGGCGGCGAGCGCCTTGGCGTCGCGCCACGTTTCGCAGATCATGAGCACCTCGGGGCGCGTGGCGCTCTCGAACAGGTCGTAGGCGATGCAGCCCTCGTCGGCGAGCGACGCGGCGACCAGCTCGCGGGCGGTCTGCACCAGGCGGTCGCGGTTCGACGCCGTGGTGCGGATGAAGACATTGAGTCGGATCATACAGTTCTTGTTTTGAAGTGAAGAAGTGACGTTACATGCACGAACGCAGCACCCGCTCGGCCGCCGCGTAGTCGGGCTCCTCGGTGATCTCCGGCACGAGCTGCGCGTGGACTACCTGCCCCTCGCGGTCGACCACCACCACGGCGCGGGCCAGCAGCCCGGCCAGGGGGCCGTCGGTCATCTCCACGCCGTAGGCCTCGCCGAAGCCCTCGCGGCGGAAGTCGGAGGCGGGGACCACGCGGTCGATGCCCTCCGTGGTGCAGAAGCGGGCGTGGGCGAAGGGAAGGTCGCGCGAGACGGCCACCACCACCGTGTCGGGCAGCGAAGCGGCAAGCTTGTTGAAGCGGCGCACCGACGAGGCGCAGACGCTCGTGTCGAGGCTCGGGAAGATGTTGAGCACCACGCAGCGACCCCGGAACTCGGAGAGCGTGAGCGGCGTGAGGTTGGTGCGGACAAGCCGGAAATCGGGAGCCGCGGCGCCGGCGGCGACGAACGTCCCCCGCAGCGTGACGGGCGAGCCCTTGAATGTGATTTTTGCCATAAGTCGTAGGGTTTAGATACGTATTCCCATCGCAATTTCCGCGCCGCAAATGCCGCACGTCAGAGGATTTTCATCGCGATGCGCGCGCAGGCCTCGGCATCGGCCAGGGCGTGGTGGTGGCTCCGCAGGTCGAAGCCGCAGGCGGCCGAGACGGTGTGGAGCTGGTGGTTGGGCAGCTGCCGCCCGAATCGGCGGCGCGAGGCGCTGCACGTGCAGTGGAACTCGTAGCCAGGCCACGGCAGCCCGTAGAGCTCCAGCGCCGCACGCAGACACCCGGCGTCGAAGGGGGCGTTGTGCGCCACCAGCGGAAGGCCCTCGATACGCGGTGCCACCTCGCCCCAGACGGCGGCGAAGTCGGGCGCCTCGACCGTGTCGTGGTAGGTGAGCCCGTGCACGGCGGTGGTGAAGGCGCTGTAGTAGTTGGGGCGCGGGCGGATGAGGCTGTAGAAGGTGTCGACGATCTCGCCGCCTCGCACCACGACGACGCCCACCGAGCAGACGCTCGTGCGCTCGCGGTTGGCGGTTTCGAAATCGATGGCTGCGAAGTCGGTCATGGGGCAAGTGAAAAATGGAAAGTTGAAAATTGAAAATTGAAAATGGTGCAGCTTGTTTTCGGCCCGTAGCCAGCGGAGGCGCTCGGGAGGCTTTGTCGACAGAGCAGCCCTCCGCCGGGGGTGGCTGCCAGCTCTCGGGCCGCGGCCTGCGGAGGGCGCACGAGCAGCGCGAGTTGCGGGCCTCCGGCGCCGGAGGCTGCGGCCCGCGCAGCTAAAGCTGCAATATTCATTGCCGCAGCCCGGCCCCTCAGCACGAACGCACGAACGCGGGCTTCCCTCACGTTCGTGCGTTCGTATCGGGGCGGCCGCGCCGCATCGGAGCTCACGGAGCCGAAGCCCGCACCCCTACTCCCACTCGATGGTTGCGGGCGGTTTGGAGGAGATGTCGTAGACTACGCGGTTGACGCCGCGGACCTTGTTTATGATCTCGTTCGACACGTTGGCCAGGAACTCGTAGGGCAGGTGCACCCAGTCGGCGGTCATGCCGTCGGTGGAGGTCACGGCACGCAGCGCCACGCAGCTCTCGTAGGTGCGCTCGTCGCCCATCACGCCCACGCTCTTCACGGGCAGCAGGATCGCACCGGCCTGCCATACCTTGTCGTAGAGGCCGGCCGCGCGCAGGCCGTCGATGTAGATCTTGTCGACGTTCTGGAGAATCTCGACCTTCTCGGGGGTGATGTCGCCCAGGATGCGGATCGCCAGACCCGGGCCCGGGAAGGGGTGGCGGCCGATGAGCTCGTCCGAAATGCCGAGCGAGCGGCCCACACGGCGCACCTCGTCCTTGAAGAGCAGGCGCAGCGGCTCGACGATGCCCAGGTGCATCTTCTCGGGAAGGCCGCCCACATTGTGGTGCGACTTGATCGTCGCCGAGGGGCCGTTGACCGAGCACGACTCGATGACGTCGGGATAGATCGTGCCCTGGGCCAGCCACTTCACGTCGCGGATGCGCTGGGCCTCCTCGTTGAAGACCTCCACGAAGTCGCGGCCGATGATCTTGCGCTTGGTCTCGGGATCGCTCACCCCGGCCAGGTCGCCCAGGAACTTGGCGCCGGCCTTCACGCCCTTGACGTTGAGGCCCATGTTCTCGTAGGAGCGGAGCACGTCGTCGAACTCGTCCTTGCGCAGCAGCCCCGAGTCGACGAAAATGCAGTAGAGGTTGCGGCCGATGGCCCGGTGGAGCAGCACGGCAGCGACGGTCGAATCGACGCCGCCCGAGAGGCCCAGCACCACCTTGTCGTCGCCCAGCTTCTCGCGCAGCTCGCGCACTGTGGCCTCGACGAAGCTCTCCGAGGTCCACGACTGCGCGCAGCCGCAGATGCCCGCGACGAAGTTCTCGAGGAGCTTCTTGCCGTCGGTCGAGTGGTAGACCTCGGGGTGGAACTGGATGCCCCACGTGCGCTCGCCCTCGATGCGGTAGGCGGCCACGCGCACGTCCTCGGTCGAGGCGACGATGCGGTAGTTGTCGGGCACCGAGGTGATGGTGTCGCCGTGCGACATCCACACCTGCGTGGTCGAGGGAAGATCGCGCATGAGCGGATCGGCCCCGTCGCCCACCGTGAGCATCGCGCGGCCGTACTCGCGGCTCGGCGCGGGCCGCACCTCGCCGCCGTAGGCGTGCGCCAGATACTGCGCGCCGTAGCAGACGCCCAGCAGCGGCAGCCGGCCCTTGATCTGCTCAAGGTCGGGAGTCGGAGCCCCGGCGTCGCGGACCGACGAGGGGCTGCCCGAGAGGATCACGCCCCGCACCGAGGCGTCGAGCGCCGGAATCTTGTGGAAGGGGTGGATCTCGCAATAGACGTTCAGCTCGCGCACGCGCCGCGCGATGAGCTGCGTATACTGCGAGCCGAAGTCGAGAATGATGATTTTTTCCTGCATGTATTCGGGTAGGATTTTACTTGTTTTTGCGGTGGAGAAGCACGATGCGGACCACGAAGAGATAGACCAGAACCACGGCCGGCACGAGGACGCGCAGCGCCGCGAGCCCCGTGCCGAGCCATGCGGCGAAGAGCGCCGCGACGAGCGCCAGCACCGCCCAATCGGCCCCGAGGATCCGCTGCCGCTTCATGGCTATCGCTCGCTCGAGTAGTTGGGCGCCTCGCTGGTGATGGTCACGTCGTGGGGATGGCTCTCCGACATGCCCGAAGCGGTGATGCGGATGAAACGGGCGGTCTGAAGCGCCGGAATGTCCTTGGCGCCGCAGTAGCCCATGCCCGAGCGGATGCCGCCGATGAGCTGGAAGACCGTCTCGTTGAGCGTGCCCTTGAAGGGGACGCGGGCCACGATGCCTTCGGGGACGAGCTTGTTGATGTTGCCCTCGCAACCCTTCTGGAAGTAGCGGTCGGCCGAGCCGGCCTTCATGGCGTCGATCGAGCCCATGCCGCGGTAGGCCTTGAACTTGCGGCCATTGTAGATGATCGTCTCGCCCGGAGCCTCCTCCGTGCCGGCGAACATCGAGCCCACCATCACGCAGTCGCCGCCCGCGGCCAGCGCCTTGACGATGTCGCCCGAGTAGCGCAGACCGCCGTCGGCGATCACCGGCACGCCCGAGCCCTTGGCCTCCGAGGCGGCGGCGTAGACGGCCGACAGCTGGGGCACGCCCACGCCGGCGATGATGCGCGTGGTGCAGATCGAGCCGGGGCCGATGCCCACCTTGATGCCGTCGGCACCCGCGTCGATGAGGAAGCGCGCGGCCTCGGCCGTGGCGATATTGCCCACCACGACGTCGAGCGTCGGATAGGCGGCCTTGATCTGGCGCAGGGCGCGGACGATGTTGGCCGAGTGGCCGTGGGCCGAGTCGAGCACCACGGCGTCGACGCTCTCGGCGACCAGCGCCGCCACGCGGTCCATCACGTCGGGGGTGATGCCCACGCCGGCGGCCACGCGCAGGCGGCCCTTCTCGTCCTTGCAAGCGTTGGGATGGTCCTGCACCTTCGTGAGGTCCTTATAGGTGATGAGCCCCACCAGACGGCCCGCGTCGTCGACCACCGGCAGCTTCTCGATCTTGTTGTCGAGCAGCACCTCCGAGGCGTGCGCGAGTTCGGGGTTGTGGGTGGTGATGAGCCTGTCGCCGGGGGTCATCACCTCGGCGATGCGGCGCGACATGTCGCGCTGGAAGCGCAGGTCGCGGTTGGTGACGATGCCCACCAGGCGGCGGTCGTCGTCCACCACGGGGATGCCGCCGATGCGGTTCTCCTTCATCATGGCCAGGGCGTCGCCCACGGTCTGCTCCTCGGAGATGGTCACCGGATCGTAGATCATGCCGTTCTCGGCGCGCTTCACGCGGCGCACCTGGGCGGCCTGCTCGGCGATCGACATGTTCTTGTGGATCACGCCGATACCTCCCTCACGCGCCAGGGCGATAGCCAGCGGCGCCTCGGTCACTGTATCCATGGCGGCGGAGACGATGGGGATGTTGAGGGCGATATTTCGCGAGAAACGGGTCTGCAAGGAGACCTCTCGCGGCAACACTTCCGAATAGGCGGGTACGAGCAGCACGTCGTCGAAGGTAAGACCTTCGGGCTGCACCCTTTCATTGATAAACGACATAAGAACGCGGATTTTTGTTGCCTGCAAAAGTAAGCATTTTCCGGGAAATAACCTAACGATCGAAGCGCAGGGCAGCGAAAAAATTTCGGATTTTTCCGGCGGGGCGGGCGGCGGGGCGGGCAGGAGTGGGAAATGGAAAGTTGAAAGTTGAAAATGGGGCGGCTCGTTTTCGGCCCGTAGCCAGCGGAGGGTACCGCCGAGCCTTCGGGCGAGGAGAGCAGCCCTCCGCCGGGGATGGCTACGGGCTGCCCGGCTAAGAGCCGGGTTTTATTATTTGCACTTGCAGTCCTCCGCCGGAGGTGCGTTTATCGCGGCATTTCATTGTGAATTGTGAATTGTGAATTGTGAATTGTGCATTATGAATCGTGCATTGCGAAGCCTCGGGCTTCGTCCCTTTGCCGGCTCGCGCCTTTGGCGCGACCGCCCCAGCCGGCAAAGGGAACTTGTGCGCGAAGGGGCGGCTTGAAAAGCCGGCATCCCGCAACCGCTCCCGACGAAGCGCTGCACGTTCCACGCGCCGACCCATCCTCTGGCTACGGCAGCTCGCAGAGCCGGCGGGCCGCAGCCACCCCGGGCGAAGGCCCGCAACTCGCGCATGCTCGTGCAAGCCTTCGCTGGCTGCGGCCCGAAAAGAGAGACGCGACCGTCGAAGCCCCCCCCCGTCAACGAAAAGAGAGGCCGCAGCTGGGCCCCTCTTCTCCTCGAGTCTTTTCGTCTTGCCGCAGCGCGGCGCGGCGCATGCGCCGTCAGTACTGCTCGCGCTCGTTGGGGAAATCGCCCTCCTTCACGTCGGCGATGTAGCGCCCCACGGCGTCGGTCATCACCGTGTGCAGATCGGCATAGCGGCGCAGGAAGCGGGGCGAAAAGCCCTTGTTGATGCCCAGCATATCGTGGATCACCAGCACCTGCCCGTCGCAGGCGCCGCCGGCGCCGATGCCGATCGTGGGAATGGCGATCTCGGAGGTGACGCGCGCGGCCAGCGCCGCGGGGATCTTCTCGAGCACGCAGGCGAAGCAGCCGGCGTCGGCGAGCAGGCGCGCATCGTGCACGAGCTTCTCGGCCTCGGCCTCCTCCTTGGCGCGCACGGCGTAGGTGCCGAACTTGTGGATCGACTGGGGGGTCAGCCCCAGGTGACCCATCACGGGGATTCCGGCCGAGAGGATGCGCTGCACCGACTCGAGGATCTCCTCGCCTCCCTCCATCTTCACGGCGTCGGCCTCGGTCTCCTTCATGATGCGCACGGCCGAGTCGAGCGCCACCTTGGAGTTGCCCTGGTAGGTGCCGAACGGCAGGTCGACGACCACCAGCGCGCGCTCCACGGCCCGCACGACCGAGCGGGCGTGGTAGATCATCATGTCGAGGGTGATGGGCAGCGTGGTCTCGTAGCCGGCCATCACGTTGGCGGCCGAGTCGCCCACCAGGATCACGTCGATGCCCGCGGCGTCGACGATCCGGGCCATCGAATAGTCGTAGGAGGTGAGCATGGCGATCTTCTCGCCGCGCTGCTTCATCTCCGTCAGGCGGTAGGTAGTCACCGCACGCACTTTGCTTTCTACTGACATATCGGATAAATGGTTTGTTTGGTTATCGCAACGAATGATTCCCGCCGCTACCGCATCTCGAAGAGCACCCACACGCCCTTGTGGTCGGTGGGCCACACGGCCGACCCGGGAGTCAGGAACTCGTCGGCGGTGCGCTCCTCCGCGCGGCGGCCGCGCACGACCGACCCGCGCGGCCCGTAGACCTTCGCCTCCACGGCGCGCAGCCCCTCGCCCTTGTAGTGGACGAAGTCGATGCGCTCGCGCTCGTCGGCCTCGGGGGCCCAGGTGAGCCGCTCGGGGGCGATCGAGGCGTTATCGGAGGGATAGGTGTGGCCGGGATGGGTCAGCGGATCGGGATGGACGGTGCGGTAGGCGTCGGCGTAGCCCGCCTCGGCCAGAAGCGTCGAGACAGTCCAGGGCACGCACACCCCCTGCCGGTCGCACAGGCCCACCGTCTCGGGGGTCCAGTCGAGGTGCGAAGGTTCGTTGAAGTCGCCGCCCAGCACCACGGCGTAGCCCTGCGCCTCGTCCTCGCGGGCCTGCCGCAGGAAGGCACGGATGGCGTCGTCGCGCCGCGAGGCGGTGTTCACGCGCAGGATCTCCTCGACCGAGGTCTCGGGCTCGATGCGCCGCCAGGTCGACCCGTCGTAGCCGCGCACGTTGTAGTAGGCGCAGTCGAGGTAGTCGAGGTGGGCCGTGTAGACGGCGACCAGGCGCCCGGCGACCGACGCGGTCAGGCGGTAGATGCTCCCGTGGTCGTCGGCGAGCGGGTAGACCGTCGCCGAGTCGGCGATCGGATGGCGGCTCAGCAGCCCCGAGTCGTCGGAGAGGAACGAGTAGTAGCGCACGCCCCGCTCGGCGAGCGACCGCACGATGCGCTCCGAGAAGCGGGTGCCGCCGTAGTTGCGCACCTCGCTCAGCGTCACGAAGTCGGGTCGCAGGCGGGCGATCTCGTCGACCAGGGCGTCGTAGCCCCCCTCGACGACCGTCCCCTCCTGCCAGATGTTCCATTGCAGCACCGTGAAGCGCACGGGATCGCCGCCGCGGCATGCTGCGGCGAGGGCCGCCAGGGCGGCGGCGAGGGCAAGAAGCAGGGTTCGTTTCATCGTTCCTTTTTATTTATCGGCGGCACGCAGGTGCGAGAAGAGGTGCCACAGCACCACCCCGCCCGCCACCGAGACGTTGATCGAGTGTTTGGTTCCCGCCTGGGGAATCTCCAGCGCGCCGTCGCAGCGGTCGACGACCTGCTGCGCCACCCCGTCGACCTCGTTGCCGAAAACGAGGGCGTAGCGGCGCCCCGGCTCGGGCCGGAAGGCGTCGAGCGCGACCGCCCCCTCGACCTGCTCCACGGCCCAGATTTCGTAGCCCGCGCGGCGCAGCTCCCCGACGCACTCCTCGGTCGAGGCGTGGTAGCTCCACGCCACCGTGAGCTCGGCCCCGAGCGCCGTCTTGTGGATGTCGCGGTTGGGCGGCGCGGCGGTGATGCCGCACAGGGCGATGCGCTCCACGGCGAAGGCGTCGCCCGTGCGGAAGAAGGCCCCCACGTTCTGCGACGAACGCACGTTGTCGAGCACCACCGCGACGGGCAGCTTGGCCATCGCGGCGAACTGGGCGGGGGTCGGGCGCCCCAGCTCCTCGTTGGTTATTTTTCGCATAATCGGGCGCGGTTGGGTGTGATTGCGGGGGCAAATGTAATCAAATTTGAAATCTTTTCCCCATTTTCGGCTTTATTGCCCGGATCGCGCCCGAGAAAATGCCGACCGCCGCGCCTCCGTCCCCTCCGGGTCGCGATTTCGGCCGGGCCGAAGACAAAAAGCGAACCGGCCAGACTCCCCCCGCTCGTTCGCGATTTTCGGCGGCACCGAAGATACTCCCGCCCGACAAAATGCAAACTGCGTTTGCTTTTGTCCTCGCTTACACGTATCTTTGTCGGTTGTTCTTTCCTTATAAGACATGAAACGAATCCTTCTCGTCCTCGCCCTCGCCGCGGGGACCCTGGTCCGCCCGGCCGCAGCACAGGAGCTGCTGGTGGGCGCCGACTTCAAGATGTACTTCGACAACAAGGAGTTCGGAGGCAACACCTTCGCCGTCCCGGGGCTCGACATCGAGTCGGGCACCGACTTCGCGGCCCGCCTCGCGGCCCGCCTGGGCGTGCGCTGGGAGGAGAAAAACAGCCTCTACTTCGGCGCCGACATGCTCCAGAACTTCGGCGAGCGGTCGTCGTCCTTCCTCTCGGAGGTCAAACCCCTGCTCTACTACCAGTTCGAGACGCCCGCCGTGCGGGCCGTCGCGGGCATCTTCACGCGCGATCTGATGCACGACGACGACTACTCCACGGCCTTCTTCAGCCCGGTCGAGCGCTTCCGCCACAACCGTCTGAACGGCGTGCTGGCCTCCTACCGCGGCCAGCGCAACTCCTACGTGGAGTTCGTCTGCGACTGGGAGGGCATGTACTCGACCGTCTCGCGCGAGAAGTTCCGCATCCTGCTCTCGGGCCGCCACTACCTGAAGCACTGCTTCTACTACGGCGTCAACTACTCGATGTTCCACTTCGCCGGGCAGAAGAGCCCCACGGGCGGCGAGGAGACCGAGAACGTGGTCGACCTCCAGCTGCTGAACCCCTGCGTGGGCGTGCGCTTCAACGCCTTCTTCGACTTCGACATCAAGGTCGGCCTGTTGCAGTCGGCGCAGCGCGACCGCAGCTTCGGCCACACGTGGGAGACGCCCCGCATGGCCGAGATCGGGCTGAAGATGAGCCGCTGGGGCCTGACGCTCGACGAGCGCCTCTACCTGGGCGACAACATGCACCCCTTCTTCCACGGCCACACGCTCGAGGACGGCACGGTGCTGACCTACGGCCGCGAGCTCTACCCCGGGGAGAGCTTCTTCCGCACCACGGAGAAGGTCTACAGCCGCACGTCGCTCTCCTTCCGCCGCACCTTCTTCCACGACACGCTGAGCGTGGGCGCCGAATTCGTCGCCCACCACGACGGCACGGCCCTCGGCACGCAGCAGCTGCTCGAGGTGGGCGTCAAGCTGCTCAAGCCCGTATACAACAGCAAAAATCACAGAAAACACAGACGATAAATGGCAACCACCGAAACCACCGAAACCCGCGAGAAGTCGCTCAACTTCCTCGAGGAGATCATCGAAGAGTCCATCGCCCGCGGCGAAACGCGCATACAGACCCGCTTCCCGCCCGAGCCCAACGGCTACCTGCACATCGGCCACGCCAAGAGCATCTGCATCAACTTCGGCCTGGCCAAGAAATACGGCGGCAAGTGCAACCTGCGCTTCGACGACACCAACCCCGTGAAGGAGGATGTCGAGTACGTCGACTCGATCAAGCGCGACATCCGCTGGCTGGGCTTCGACTGGGCCGTGGAGCGCTACGCCTCCGACTACTTCGACCAGCTCTACGACTGGGCCGTCGAGCTGATCAAAAAGGGCCTGGCCTACGTCGACGACCAGACGCAGGAGCAGATCCGCGCGACGCGCGGCACGGTATCCGAGCCGGGCACGCCCTCGCCGTGGCGCGACCGCACGGCGGAGGAGAACCTCGACCTGTTCGAGCGCATGCGCCGCGGCGAATTCGCCGACGGCGAGAAGGTGCTGCGCGCCAAGATCGACATGGCGCACCCCAACATGCTCTTCCGCGACCCGATCATGTACCGCATCCTCCACGCCACGCACCACCGCACGGGCGACAAGTGGTGCATCTACCCGATGTACGACTACGCCCACGGCCAGAGCGACTCGATCGAGCGCATCACCCACTCGATCTGCACGCTGGAGTTCGACGTACACCGTCCGCTCTACGACTGGTTCATCCAGGCGCTCGACATCTTCCCGTCGCACCAGTACGAGTTCGCGCGCCTGAACCTCACCTACACCATGATGTCGAAGCGCAAGCTGCTCAAGCTGGTGCAGGAGGGGGCCGTGATGGGCTGGGACGACCCGCGCATGCCGACCGTCTGCGCCCTGCGCCGCAAGGGCTACACGCCCGCCTCGGTGCGCAACTTCGCCGAGATGGTGGGCGTCGCCAAGCGCGACAACACGATCGATCTGGGCAAGCTCGAGTACTGCGTGCGCGAAGATCTGAACAAGGTAGCCGAGCGCCGTATGGCCGTGCTCAACCCGCTCAAGGTGGTCATCACCAACTACGAGAAGGGGCGCGAGGAGCTCTTCACGGCGATTAACAACCCCGAGGACGAGGCCGCCGGCACGCGCCGTGTGCCCTTCTCGCGCGAGCTGTGGATCGAGCGCGACGACTTCATGGAGAACCCGCCCAAGAAGTTCTTCCGCCTCTGCCCCGGCGGCGAGGTGCGCCTGCGCTACGCCTACCTGATCCGCTGCGAGGAGGTGGTCAAGGACGCCGAGGGCAACATCACGGAGCTGCGCTGCACCTACGACCCCGAGTCGGGCAACGGCTCGTCGAGCGACGGCCGCCGCGTGAAGGGGGTCATCCACTGGGTCTCGGCGCCCCACGCCGTGGAGGCCGAAGTGCGTCTGTTCAACCCCCTCTTCACCAAGGAGAACCCCGACGACGTGGAGGAGGGCCAGACCTGGGAGGACAACCTCAATCCCGAGTCGATGGTCCGTGTCACGGGCTACCTCGAGCCCTCGCTGCGCGAGGTGGAGGTGGGCCGCGCCGTGCAGTTCGAGCGCGTGGGCTACTTCTGCCCCGACACCGACTCGACGGCCGAGCACCTGGTCTTCAACCGCACGGTGACGCTCAAGGATTCGTGGGCGAAGATCAACAAATAGGATGACACCGCGGCCGGAGCTCCGGCCCTACAAGACGCAGGAGGCTGCCCCGTCCGTGGGGCAGCCTCCTGCGTTCATGCGCGGTGAGAAATGATCGGCGAATCGTTTGTTTCTAAAAATTTAGTCGTATATTTGCCTGCACAAAACCGCTACCCCACCGCCATGAAAAACACGCTGATCTTCGTTCTGCTGCTCGCCGTGCTCGCCGCCACGGCCGCACTGGTCGGGACCGACCGCACGCGCACGGCCACCCTCCTGGGCCGCTTTTCCGACCGCCTGAGCGGCGTCGACTACCGGTGGGCCTACCTCCGCGATGCGGCCGACGACCGCATCCTCGACTCGTGCCTCATCCTCGGCAACCGATTCACGCTCAAGGCCGATCTGACGAGCAGCCCGCACGCGTGCCGCCTCTCGATGCCCAAGCTGGGCTACGAGGCGCAGCTCGAGCTACGCCCGCGCCGCACCGTGGAGCTGACGATCGACCCCGAGCCGCTGGACCTGCAGCGCGAGGAGGCGATCCGCGAAGCGATCGAGCGACTCGACTCCACGGGGGTGAGCCTGCCCGACAGCGTGTGGCTGGCGCTCAAGGAGCAGAAGCGACGGGAAAGGGAGGAGGCGCGATAGGCCGGCCGCATAAGAGGCCGCACGAAAAGCCGCGCCCGGCGGACGGATAGGCGGGCAGGCAGGTAGGCAGACGGCAGAAGCAGGCTGCCGGAGCGATCTGACGGAGCGGTCTGACGGAGCGTCTGACGGAGCACGACCGACGCCCCGTTCAGAGCAGGCGGCCGAAGCTCCGGCGCCCGAAGAGGTAGCGCACGAGGATCGAGCCGCGGTAGATGTGCCGCGCCTCCGCGATGCGGCTGCCGCGCACGGCGCGCCGCTTGGCGGAGAGGCTGCGGTGCCAGGCGATGAAATCGCGCCAGGCGCGGAAGACGGCGCAGAAGTTGTCGCGCCGCCCCTGCGCCAGGTAGGTCAGCGCCGCCAGCAGGTCGAGCGCAGGCCGCACGACGGCCACCACGGCCCGCTGCCACGCCGGCGCGCACTTGAAGAGCATCGCCAGATTGTTGCGGTGGTTGAGCAGCACCTTGCACGGCGTGTCGGTCGGCAGCGTGCCGCCCCCCACGTGGTAGACCACGCTGCGCGGCTCGATGCGCACGCGGTAGCCGGCCAGCTGCATGCGCCAGCAGAGGTCGATCTCCTCCATATGGGCGAAGAAGTCGGCGTCGAAGCCCCCCAGGCGGCGGAAGAGGTCGGCACGGCAGCAGAAAGCCGCGCCGCTCACCCAGAAGAGGTCGCGCGCGTCGTCGTACTGCCCGCAGTCGCGCTCCGTCGAGCGCAGGATGCGCCCGCGGCAGAAGGGATAGCCCAGAAAATCGATGTAGCCCCCCGCGGCGCCCGCATACTCGAAGCGGTCGCGTCGCTCGGTCGAGCGCAGCTTGGGCGCCACGGCCCCCACGTCGGGACAGGCGTCCAGACACTCCAGAATGGGCCGCAGCCACCCGCGCGGGGTCTCCACATCTGTATTGAGCAGCAGGAAGTAATCGGCCTCGATATGCTCCAGACCGCGGTTGTAGCCCCCGGCGAAGCCGTAGTTGGCGTCGAGCGCCACCAGCTCCACGTCGGGGAAGCGGTCGGCGAGCAGCGCACGCGAGCCGTCGGTCGAGCCGTTGTCGACGACCGCCACGCCCACCCCCTCCTCGGCGGCCGCGGCGATGACGCCCGGCAGGAAGCGGCCGAGGTACTCCTCGCCGTTCCAGTTGAGCAGCACGATCTTAGCGGTCGCCATCCGCACGCTTGTGTTTCCACCGGCGGTGGGACCAGATCCACAGCTCGGGGTGCTCGACGATCTGCGCCTCGAGCCGTCGCACGTAGCGCTCGGTGATCTCGTTGGGCTCCACCTGCTCCTCGCCGTCGTAGATACGCTCGAACCACATGCGGTAGCGGCCCCGCTGCACACGCTCCATGCGCATGAAGTAGACGGGCAGGTGGCAGCGCAGCGCCAGCTTCTCGCCGCCGTCGAAGAAGACCGTGTCGCGGTTGAGGAAGCGGAACCAGTGGCTGTCGGGCCTGAGGGGCGGATTCTGATCGCAGATAAGCCCCAGCACCAGATTCTTGCCGTCGATGCCCTGCTCGCAGTGGCGCAGATAGAAACGCAGGCTCTCCTTCATCGACACGGCCGTGGCGTTCTCGTAGTTGCGCAGCCGCTGGTAGAAGCGCTCGGCCACGGGGCTGCGCAGCGGGTGGTAGACCGAGATGAGCAGCTGCGAGCGCTCGTAGACGCCCCAGTAGGAGCCGTACTCCCAGCAGCCGAAGTGGGCCGTCATGGCGATCCAGTCGCGGCCGCGCACCTCTCGGAGGTGCTCCTCCAGGTTGCCCACGCCCACAGCCTCGCGGGCCTTCGCCTCGCTCATGTGGGCCATGTTGACCGTGTCGACCACCACCTCGGCCAGCGTGCGGTAGAAGCGGCGGCGGATGGTCCGCAGCTCGGCCTCGCTCTTCTCGGGGAACGAACCGCGCAGGTTCTCGGTCACCACGCGCCGGCGGTAGCGCAGGCAGTAGAAGAGCAGCACGAAGAGGAGGTTCTCGATGACGTAGTACTTGACCCAGTAGGGCATCACGGCCACCGCGCGGGCCAGCAGCCAGAGCAGCTCGAGGCCTATGCGCTGCACGAAGGTGAGTCGGGGACGGTTCATGCTCGGGCGGTCATCGGGGTTCGACGAAGAGTTTGACCCGCTCGACGCGGGTGCGGATGCGCAGCCAGCGCTCGAGCGTCGGCCGGTCGATCGAATCGGCGCCCGAGGGCGAGACCACGCAGACGAGCACCGTGTCGCGCACGGCGCCGTCCGAGGCCACGGTCACGCCCTTGGTGAGCGACACGGCCCCCACGGCGGGCATCAGCGTGGCCACCTCGCGGGCGATGTCGTCGGCGTCGCCGACCTCCGTGACGCTGTGGCGGCGCAGCTGCTCCTCCATGCGGGCGATGCGGCGGTTCTTCTCGTCGAGCAGCTCGCGGTAGCTCTGCTGCAACGACTCGACGTCGATGCGGTCGCCGCGGCTCGCCTGCCGCACGACCAGCTCGGCGCGCTCCAGCCCGAAGTGGTCGAGCTGCGCACGCGCGTTCTCCACCACGGCGTCGGGCAGCGCCTCGCCCACGAGCAGCAGCTCGATCTGCGAGGGCGTATCGCCGCGGCCGTAGCGCTTGTTGCACTCCAGCACGCGCGTGTTGCGGAAGTCGAAGACCTGGGCCACGTAGCGGTCGGCGGCGCTCTCGAAGAGCGACACGCGCACCATGCGCAGGCCGATGAAGACGCTCGGCAGGAAAGTCGCGAGCGTGATGGCGACCATCAAGCGCCGCACGCTGCGCTCGCGCTCCTTGTCGAGGAACGTCAGCCGCTCGTAGCGCAGGAAGCGCACCATGAGGAAGGTGGCCAGCGCGATGAAGACCGAGTTGATGAAGAAGAGGTAGAAGGCCCCCAGGAAGAAGCGCAGCTGCCCCGTGGCCAGGCCGAAGCCCGCCGTGCAGAGGGGCGGGATGAGGGCCGTGGCGATGGCCACGCCCGGGATGACGGTCGAGGAGCGGTCCTGACGCGTCTGCGCCACGATGCCCGCCAGACCACCGAAGAGGGCGATCAGCACGTCGTAGGTCGTGGGCGTGGTGCGCGCCAGCAGCTCGCTGCTGTTCGACGAGAGGGGCGAGATGAGGAAATAGAGGGTCGAGGTGACGATGGCCACGCTGAACATGAGCGCCAGGTTGCGCATCGACCGCTTCAGCAGGTCGAAGTCGTTGATGCCCAGCGACAGGCCCACGCCCATGATCGGGCCCATGATGGGCGAGATGAGCATGGCGCCGATGATGACGGCCGCCGAGTTGACGTTAAGACCCAGCGAGGCGATCATCGTGGCGAAGATCAGCACCCAGAGGTTGACCCCGCGGAACTCCACCCCCTTGGCGATGTTGGCCACCACTTCGTCGCGGCACGCCTTGTCCTCGTCGAGGCTGAAGCGGCTCCGCAGGAAAGCCCTCAGGCGGCTGCCCCGCCGGGCGGGCCGCTCCTGTCCGGCGCCGGTCGCTTCGCGCCGGTCGGACCGTTCGGTAATGTCGGTATCGATCTGTCGTTCCATGAATCTGTTACTCTTCGGCGGGAGCCTCGCCGCCGCTGCCGCGGCGCTCCCGGGGTTTGCCCTCCACGACCAGGACGAACTCGCCGCGGGGCTCGCTCGCGCGGAAACGGTCGAGCACCTCGGCGATCGTGCCGCGAAGGGTCTGTTCGAATTTCTTGGTCAGCTCGCGCGACACGGAGACGCGCCGCTCGGGGCCGAAGACCTCGGCCAGCTGCTCGAGGCACTTCACCACGCGGTAGGGCGACTCGTAGAAGATCATCGTGCGCTCCTCGTCGGCAAGGGCCTGCAGGCGCTTGGCGCGCCCCTTCTTCTGGGGCAGAAACCCCTCGAAGCAGAAGCGGTCGCACGGAAAGCCGCTCTGCACCAGCGCCGGGATGCAGGCCGTGGCGCCGGGCAGCGTCTCGACCTCGATGCCCGCCTCCACGCAGGTGCGCACCAGCAGGAAGCCGGGGTCGGAGATGCCGGGTGTGCCGGCGTCGGAAACCAGCGCGGCGTCGCGCCCGGCGGCGATCGTCTCGGCGACGAGCTGCGCGGTGGCGTGCTCGTTGAATTTGTGGTGGGAGCGCAGCCGCTGCTCGATGCCCAGGTGCTTGAGCAGGAAGGAGGTCGTGCGCGTATCCTCGGCCAGCACGAAGTCGACGCGGCGCAGGACCTCTACCGCGCGCAGGGTGATGTCGTCGAGGTTGCCGATGGGCGTGGGTACGATATAGAGCTTCGCCATGCGTCAGGCGAATTTGCGTTCGAGCAGCTCCATGAGGAACTTGGCACCGTCGGAATTGGCGTTCCAGGCGTAGTTCTCGGCGATGTGGATCATGCAGTCGTCGAGGTTGTCGAAGCCGTCGAGCACCGCGAGCGCCGCGTCGCACGCCCCGGCGTCGCCGCCGAACAGATCGCGGACGAGCAGGAACTTGTCGTTGATGCCGATGGCCCGGCGCAGGTCGTCGACCGCCTCGCAGGCCAGCTCGTCGGCGCGGTCGCGCTGCGGAGCGAAGGTGTCGGCCAGGGTCTGCACGTCGTGGTTCACAGCCTCGCCCAGCACGGTCACCGGGGTCGCCTCGCCCACGGCACAAGGGCGGGATTCGGCTGCCGGAGCGGACTGCGACGGAGCAGCCGGGCGGGGTGCCGGCTGCAGCGCGGGTTGTACTGCGGGTTGTGCTGCGGGGGCCGGAGCAGGAGCGGGTTCTTGTGCAGGGGCAGGCTGCGTCGCCGGGGCCGCAACGGGTTCCGGCGCAGAAACGGGCTCGAATGCCGATTCGGATGCTGCGGCGGGAGCAGCAGGCTGCGCGGGCTGAACGGGCTGTGCGGCGGGTGCAGGTGCGGATACCGGGGCGGACTCGACCGCGGCACGGGGCGCTGCCTCCGCTGCTACAACCTCGGGATCTGCCGGGGCCGCGGGCATTGCAGGCGCAGGCGCAGGCGCGGCGGGTGCCGCCCCGACGCCGGCAGGCACCTCGGGAGCGGCGGGCGTCGCCGCATCGGTCATGAAATCTTCGGGAGCCGGCGCGGGCTGCACCACGGGGGGCGGCATGCGCTGCGACGGAAGCACCGGGTCGGGATCGTAGAGCGACATGATGACCCGCTGCTTGTGGCGGTGGCGCACCACCGCCTCCTCGGGACCGAAGAGGGTCGAGGCCACCGACGACGCGGTCACCGGTGCGGGAGCGGGTTCGGCCGCAGGCTCGACGACGGGAGCCGATGCGGGTGCGGGCCCGGAAGCCGGAGCCGGCTCGGGGACGAACTCGGGCGCGGACCCGATGGCGGGCTCTGCGGCGGGGGCGGGTTCAACGGCAGGGGCGAACTCGACGGGTGCAGGTTCGACGGCGGCGGGAGCCGCCTCCGAAACCGCCGCGGGGGCCACCGGCTCCTCGACAGCGGGAACGGGCTCCGACACGGCCGGAACTTCCTCCACGACAACGGGCGTCGCCTCCGGCGCTGCCGGGATCACCTCCGCAACCGCAGGAACGGACGCTGCCGGCACCTCCTCCGCGACAACGGGAGCTGCATATGCGGGCTCCGCCCCGGCTGCCGGCACCTCGGCCGGCGCTTCGGCGACGGGCTCCGGCTCGGCTGCCGGCGCCTCCCACGCGGTCGCTGCGGGCCGCTCGCCGAACGAAAGCCCGGCGGCCAGGCCGAGATCGACTGCGCCGAAAGGCTCGGCGGCGGGCGCCGCATCGTGCGCCGGAGCGGCGAACCGCACCGCATCGTAGAGCACGCGCAGTTTGGCGAGCGCCAGGTCGCGCTCGATGGACGGTATTTCGCCGGCCGCCGACCAGCCGTCGACCAGCTCCTGAAGGCGTCGCAATTCGCTACGCAAGGTTTCCATATCCATAATCCCGAATTTTGGTTGCGAATATACGAATAAACGAGGGCAAAAGCAAGCCTGCTCGCATTTTGCCGGGCGGGAGCGCCTCCCTGCGCAGCCGGAAAACGGCCGACGGGCCCCGTCGGCCGCCGCGGGGAAAGCGTCGCGCGGGACCGCCTACCGGCCGATCCACGTCGCCCGCTTCCACAGCCACTCCAGCGGGCCGTGGCCGTGGGTGCGCATCCACCGGCGGCAGAAGAGGTACTGAAGGAGGAAGAGCCCCGCACCGAGCGCCGCCGAGGCGGTGATGCCGAGGCGGGCGTGCATCCCCAGGCCCCAATTATAGAAGATCAGCGACCCGACAACGCTCTGCGTGACGTAGTTGGTCAGGCTCATCCGCCCGTAGGGAACGAGCCGCCGCATGGCGCCGCACAGCCCCCGCGAACGGTAGTAGGCGAACAGCACGCCCGACACCAGCACGAGCATGAACGAGAAGTTGGCCAGCGACGAGGTGACGATGCGCAGCGGCGCCAGCAGGTTGGCATTGTCGATGAACCGCGGCAGCATGTTGTCGAGCCCGTAGAGGGGGAAGAAGGCGACCAGCGCCCCGGCCAGCACGCGCCCCCACAGCGGCAGGCTGCGCTCGAGCAGCCATCCCCGCCGCCCGGCGAGCATGCCGAGCAGGAACAGACCGGCGGTCTGAAAGATGCGCCCGTGGTCCCAGGCCCAGCCGAGGCTGGCCAACTGCCCCTCCCAGAGGTTGACCTTCACGGTCTGCCAGAAGGTGCCGGCCGACTGCACGGCATAGGCCGCACCCCACCACTCGCGCGTGGGGACCGCGGGCGTGAGGTAGGAGGCGTCGAGCGCGGCGCGCCCCGCGTGGTAGAGCGCCACGGGCTGGAGCAGGCATACGAGGGCGAGCCAACCCACCGCGCGGTCGCTCGCGCGGCAGGCGGCCACCAGCACGAAGCCCACGAGCGAATACATCACCAGAATCTCGGCCGTGAAGAAGGCGGCGTTGAGGTTGCCGATGAGGAAAAGCAGCACGAGCCGCCAGCAGAAGCGGCCGCGGAAGTCGCGGCCCCGCATCCGCTCGTTGTCGTCCTGGATGAAGAAGCTGAAGCCGAACAGCAGCGCGAAGACGGCGTAGGCCTTGCCGCCCAGCAGGAAAAAGAGCCCGTCCCACACGGCGCGGTCCGAAAAGGAGAGCCAGGGGCTCTGCCCCGCGGCGTCGGGATAGGAGGAGAAGTTGAAGTGCTCGATGGAGTGGAGCAGCAGGATGCCCATGACGGAGAGGCCGCGCAGCACATCGGCCACCTCCACGCGCCCGTGGCGCGGAGCAGGTGCAGGAATCGAAGCGAAGTTCATCGGCGGATCGGAATCGGTTTAGGGGTTGATCCGCGCAAGATAGCCATTTTTCGGCAACCGGCCGCGCTTGCGGCCCCACAAATCGCCCACGGCATGCGAAAACCGGGCCTGCCGGGCGGGAAATGCGTGTCATCGGGCGAACAGAGGGGAGGCGGGAAAGGCGCGAACGGAAGAGGCGGCGGGAGCGGGCGGGAGAAACGCGCCGGAGGGCCCGGGCGAACGGGAGCGGAGAGGCCCGCCGGAGGGCCCGAGCAGACAAATGCACAGCCCCGAGACGCACGTTCGGAATAGAGGCAAGCCACCCGGCACGCGCCGAAAAAGCGATGCGGGAGCGCCGGCCGACAGACCGTGCGCTCCCGCACCGGGACGGAGCGCTACCCCGCCCTACTCGGCCCACAGATGCCGGGCGTAGTTGTAGCCGCAGGCGTCGTAGAGCCTGCGCAGGCGGTCGACCCGCCGGCGGTAGTCTTCCCAGTCCTTGCGGTCGAGGCTCCACGCCGTCTCGACCAGGGCGCTCAGGCGCGGCAGCAGCATATACTGCAAATGGTCGAAATCGGCGATATACTCGGTCCAGAGGTTGGCCTGCACGCCGAGGATGAAGCGCCGCTCGCCGGGCGTCAGCCCTGCGCAGGGATCGAACGCGTAGACCTTATCCACGGGCAGATAGCCGCCCCACGACAGCGGCTCGCCCTCGCCCACCGCCTGCGCATGGTCGAAATAGCAGTAGGTGCCGGGCGACATGATGGCGTAGTTGCCCTGCCTGGCGGCGCGGATACCGCCCTCGGTGCCGCGCCACGACATGATGGTCGCCGTGGGAGTCACCTCGCCCTCGAGGATCTCGTCCCAGCCGATGAGCTGCTTGCCGCGGGCGTTGAGGAAGCGCTCGAGGCGCGCCGTGGAGTAGTTCTGCAACTGGCGCCAATGGGTCAGCCCTTCGCTGCGCATGCGCGCGCGGCAGTGGGGACACCCCTTCCAGTAGGTCATCGGGCACTCGTCGCCGCCGATGTGGACATAGGGCCCCGGGAAGAGCTCCGCGACCTCGGCGAGCACGTTCTCGATGAACTCGAAAGTGGTCTCCTTGCCCGGGCAGTAGACGCGGTCGTCGATGTCCCACGTCTGGCGCACCTCGTACTGCTCGCCCGTGCAGCCGAGCCACGGATAGGAGGCCAGCGCCGAGACGGCATGGCCCGGAAACTCGATCTCGGGGATCACCGTGATGAAGCGCTCTGCGGCGTAGGCCACCACGTCGCGGATCTCCTGCTGGGTGTAGAACCCACCGTAGGGGGTCTCGTCGAAGCGGCACGTCTCATCGTACTCGCCGCCCGGGTCGCGGCCGATGAGCGTGCGCGTGCGCACCGACCCGAACTCCGTGAGGCGGGGATACTTTCGGATCTCGATGCGCCACCCCTGGTCGTCGGTCAGGTGCCAGTGGAAGGTGTTGATCTTGTGCAGGGCGAGGATGTCGAGCAGCCGCTTCACCTCGTCGACCGTGAAGAAGTGGCGCGCGGCGTCGAGCATCACCCCGCGGTAGCGCATGCAGGGCTCGTCGACGATCGTCAGGCAGGGGATCTCCGCCCGCCGCACATCGCCGGCGCCGAAGGCCTCCGGGGGCAGCAGCTGCCGCAGCGTCTGCACGGCGTAAAAGGCCCCGGCGGGCGATCCGGCGGCAATGTCGATCCCCTCGGGGCTCACCGTCAGCGCATAGGCCTCCCCGGCCAGCGCGGTGTCGCGCCGGAGCACGACGGCGCCCGCCGCGGGGCTGTCGGCGCGTCGCAGCGGACGGCCGAAGAGCGCCTCGCCCACCTGGTCGAGCGCGCGGGCGACCGGCTCGGCTCCCTCCATCCCGACGACGATCGGGCTGCGCGCCGAGAGGAGGAAGCTCCCCTCGGCGAGGCCGACCGAGGCCGGCTGCGGAATGACGGCCAGCTCGCCGTCGGCGGGCACGGTCCGGCCGCAGCCGGCCAGCCCCCACCATGCGGCGCACGCGAGCGCCGTCCTCAGAACGATGTGTCTCATCGCAAACACTCTTTTTAAGGTCAATCCAGCGCCGAGGCGCCCAGCAGCCCGACGTGGGGCGTCTGCGTGCGGCAGATGCGCAGCCGCTCGACGCTCTTACGATAGGGAAACGCCTCCAGCCGCTCGCGCATCGCCCGGCTGTAGAAGTCGAAAGCCTGGGAGATGCTGCCGCCGAAGACGATCGTCTCGGGATCGTAGGCGTAGAGGATCAGCTCCACGAGCCGCCCCACGTGGCCGCCGAACTCGCTCCAGAGGGCGAGCGCCCCGGGATCGCCCGCGGCGGCCCGCTCGGCGGCTTCGCGCCCCGTGGTGCCGCGTCCGACGAAGAAGCGGCTCGAGCAGTAGTATTCGTAGTCGCGGTCGAGGTAGGGAATGCTGCCGATCTCGCCGGCACCCGTGTTGCGGCCGCGGTAGAGCGCACCGTCGACCACCACGCCGGCGCCGACGCCCGTACCCAGCGCCACGCACACCGCGTCGCGCGCACCGCCCGCCTCGCCGAAGCGGCAGACGCCCAGCGCGAAGCAGTTGCAGTCGTTGTCGACGTGCACGGGGATGCCGAAGCGACGCTCGAGCAGCTCCTTGAGGTGCACCTCGCGCCACGAGGGGATGCCCACGACGTTGTAGACGATGCCGCGCGCGGCATCGACCACCGAGGGCACGCCGATACCGATCGACGACACCTCCCCGGTCATGACCCGCCCGATGAGGGCGGCGATATGGTCCACGACCTCCCCCTCGGGGCGGTCGGATTTGCAGGGCTCGGCTTCGAGCCTCTCGAGGCGGCCGTCGCGCACCAGGCCGACACGCACGTTGGTGCCGCCCAGGTCCACACCGATTCTCACCTTGTGTTCCATCATTTCCTTACTTTGGTAATTTTGCCGCCGGCGAAGCGCACGCGGTCGACGATGCGGCCGTCGCGCTCGCGGATCCAGGTCTCGAACCCGCGCTCGCCCTCGCAGAGCAGCAGCAGGCGCACGCCGTGGCGGAGGTTGTTATAGGTCGTGTCGTCGCCCGAGAAACGGCCGTAGCCCAGGGCTATGCCGTTCTCTGCGACCACATAGTCGATGTCGTGGTCGTGGCCCACGAAGACGCCGACAACGTCGCCCTGCTCGACCATCGCGGCGAACATGCCCGCATTGACCGCCCCGGGGCACTCGTCCTCGGCGGCGCGGCCGACATGCGTATTCTCGGGGTTGCGCCATGCGGCGACGTACTCGGGCAGCGCGATGTGGAAGAAGGCCAGCGCAGGCAGCGGCGCACCGCCGTTGGCGGCCGTGTAGGCCGCGCTCCGCTCGCGGTACCAGGCGATCTGCCCGGGGGTGAACCAGCCGTAGCCCTCCACCCCCTCGACGGTCGAGTAGTCGTGCGAATCGAGGCAGTAGAGCAGGGCCGCCGTACCCCGGGCGCCGGGCACTTCGAGCACCAAGTCGGCCAGCTCGCCCGCCGCGTCGAGCCGGTTGAGGCTGCCGGGCGCGGAGGTCACGATGCGGGCGATCTCGGCGCGCGTGAGGTCCTGCTCGGCGTCGTGGTTGCCCAGCACGACGCAGAAAGGGGTGCGGTATTCGGCCAGCACGGCCACGAGACGCTCCCACGCCTCGCGGGCCGGGCGCCCCGTCACCACATCGCCCGTGAAGAGCACCAGATCGGGGCGCTCGGCCTCGAGCACCGCGCGCAGCTGGGCGAGGGTCTTCTCGGCCTCGGCGCGCCGGTAGGGGGTGCCCAGGTCGAGGTGGGTATCGGTCAGCTGCGCGATCTTGAGCCGGCCGTCGGGCCCGAAAGCGGGGGCCGCGACCTGCGCGCGGAGTGCTCCGGCCACCAGAAGGGCGCAGAGCAGCGAAAGAACTCTTTTCGTATTCATGACGATCTGCGTTAATCGAGTTTTACGGAGCCGCTGCGCCCGACGCGGACCGTGCGGCACTGCCCGTCGCCCCAGCGGACGACCAGATCGAACGGCACGTCGGTCACGACCTCGATCGAGGGCCGCTGCCCGGCCGTGCGGCGCGCGGCGACCTTCAGCGTCACCGAGCCTTCGGGCCCGTAGGGATAGCGCTCGATGCCGTGGGCCTCGGTGCGGGCGATGTCCCACTCGATACGCCCCTCCGAGAAGTCGGAGCGGATGCCCAGGATGTACTCGATGAAGAGGGCGATGGGCGGCAGGCCCGTCCAGCCGACGAACTCCTTGCGGGCCATGAAGCCCGGCTCGATGCGCTCGGGGGCGTAGTACTCCCAGAAGGTGCCGGTGCGCTTCCACACCTCGAACACGGCGGCGTAGTGGTTCTCGGCGATCTCGCGCGCCAGGTCGCGGAAGCCCTTGCGGCAGAGGCCGTCGACGACCATATAATTGGTGCCGGGCCACACCCCGCCCTGCCAGTAACGGCCCAGGGGGTTGTACTTGGGGTGGTCGGCCGAGAGCGACGGCACACGATGGGGGCGGCAGAACTCCGCCGTGTCGCGCAGGTGGGCCGTCAGCAGCTCCAACCGCTCGTCGGACAGCACGTCGGTGTGCAGCGCCCAGAAGGCGCCGATGCCCTTCGTGGCGCAGAGCGAGCCGTCGGCGTAGCGGTCGTGCAGGAAGTCGGTCTCCGTGTTCCAGAGGTGCTCGTTGACGTAGCGGCCCAGCCGCTTCATCTCGTCCTCGAGCTCCTCGATCTCCTGCCAGCGCTCGATGTGGAAGCCGATCTGCAGCAGCGAGGCGTCGACGAGCAGCTGCTGGAGGTTGGTGTCGAGCCACACCATGTGGCCGTGGGAGTAGATCGGGTTGTAGCCCGCCGGCACGCGCGGCATGTTGTCCATGCCCGTGCCCCAGCCGCTCGACCAGTAGGTGCCGTCGGGCCAGGTGCGGTTCTGCCGCCACCACTTGGCGTAGGCGCACAGCGCCGGGAAGACGCGGTGCAGGCGGTCGACGTCGCCGAACTGGCGGAAATACATCAGCTCGGCCCACGGCAGCAGGTCGGGGCCCGTCGACGTGGGATCGTAGCGCTCGAAGCAGTCCGAGCCGTCGGCGCGGATCTCGCGGCAGATGAAGCCGTCGGGGTGCTGCTTGGCGTAGAAGTTGTCGAGCGTGCGCTGGAAGGGGAAGTAGCGGTGGCCGTAGCGGGCGAACATCATCATGAAGGAGGCGTCCCACATGAAGATGTTGCCGTTGTAGGCGATGTCGAGGTAGGGAGAGACGAAGCCCGAGCCCTCCTGCGGCTGGCGGATGTTGCCCACGGCGATCTTCCAGGCGTGCCAGTACATCTCCACCTCGCGCTCGTGGCCCTGCCAGAAGGGGGCGGGCAGGATCTTCCGCGCCTCGGCGAACGGGCGCGGCTCGATGCGCTCGGGGGTCATCGTGCGGTAGGGATTCTCGGCGACGAAGACCTCCTTGACGTAGGTGTTCTTGTAGGGCAGCTCGTAGGGCCCCGAGCGCAGGTCCTGCGCCCGGAGCGTCGCCGCGGCCGCGAGCACGGCGGCGGCGAGCAATGCGATGGTCTTGCGTTGCATGACAGCGTGCGTTATTCGGTCAGCGCGCGGATGCGGCGCGCGATCTCGGTGTTGAAGTAGACTCCCGTGAAGCGGTCGGCGCCGGGGCCGTAGGCGAAGACGGGGAGCATGGAGGGGGTGTGGTCGTCGGTGACGTAGCAGCCCATGATGCGGCCGCTCTCCAGGTCGCCGTCGAGCAGCGTCAGGCCGCCCGTCTCGTGGTCGGCCGTGACCACGACGAGCGTCTGGCCGTTCCGGTCGGCAAACCTGAGCGCCTCGGCCACCGCCATGTCAAAGCTCAGCATCTCGATGATCGAGCCGGGCAGGCAGCGCGAGTGGCCCGCGTAGTCGATCTTGGCCCCTTCGACGGCGAGGAAGAAACCCTTGTCGCCGCCCTGCTCGCGCAGCTTGGCGATCGACTCGCGCGTGGCCCGGGCCAGCAGGGAGAGGTTGCCCTCCTCGGCCGCGGCGTCCATCTCGTCGTCGATGCAGATCACCTTGCCGGGACGCTCGTTGATCTTGTCGACCGAGCGGACGAAGTTATACTGCTTCGACAGCTCGCCGACGAGGTCCACGCCGTCGCGCCGGCACTCGAACTCGCGGATGCCGCTGCCGCACAGCAGGTCGATATGTCCGTCCAGAAGGCATCGCGTGAGCTCGTCGGAGTGATCGCGCTCGACCGAGTGGCCGTAGAAGGCCGTGGGCGTGGCGTCGGCCGCATTGCCCAGCGTGACCACGCCCACGGGGAGCCCCTTGGCGTGGAAGAAGTCGGAGAGCGACTCGCAGGGGGTGCCGTCGGCCGCCGCCGCGATGTGGCGGTTGTTGTGGCTGCGGCCCGTGGCCAGGGCGCTGCCGCCGGCCGCCGAGTCGGTGGTGAAGGCGTCGAGGGCGTTATTCTGCTGGATGCCGATATAGTCGAAGTTGAGCAGCGTGAGGCCCTTATTGGCGTAGGCCGCGGCGGTGATCTGCGACAGACCCATGCCGTCGCCGATCAGATAGATGACGTTCTTCACCTTGCCCCGGCCGCCGTCGTTGCGGTGCGTCGGATAGTAGATATCGATCCCTTTCGAGAGCTGGAGCTTGTCGTTCTGGAAGCCGCTGAAGTCGCGCGTGGCCTTGTCGAGCCGCTTGGTGCCCGTCACGCCCGCCGAGGCCGTGCGGCGGTCGCCGATGCGGAAGTTCTTGTTGCCGAAGTCGGCGAAGAAGGCGGCGGCGGCCTCCGGGCGGTCGGTGTTGAGGTAGTCGATGCCCAGGTCGTAGAAGGTGTAGTAGACGGTGACCCCCTCGGGTGCGTTCCAGAAGCGCACGGGCTTGCCCATGGCGTGGGCGCGGTCGATCACCTCGCGCAGGCGGGCGAGCTCCGAGGGGAGGATCGACCCCTTGCCGTTCCACGACGAGTAGTTGCGGAAGTCGGTGCTCACCAGCGCCACGCGCGCGAGCTGGCCGGGCGTGTAGTCGGCGTCCCACTCCCCGTCGAAGAGGATATACTCGGGCCAGCGGCCGAAGTCGGCGGGCGCGGGGACGTTGCCCGTGACGGCGATGCGCACGGCGCGGGGGTTGACCCGCGTGTCGAAGACCTCGGGCCAGCGGCCGAGCAGCGCGACGACGGCGTCGAGCGTGGGCCGGGTGGCCGACTTGAGCTCGATCATCAGCTGCAGCGACTCGTCGCTGTCGCGCCATGCGCGGCCGCCGTTGCGGTCGTAGAGCGCCACGAGCGGCTCGACGTAGAGCGCCTCGAAGCTCATGCGGGGGTCGAGGTCCTCCAGGTCGTGGCCCACCAGCAGCTGCCCGTCGCGCAGGAAGAGGTCGGCCTCGATCGAGTAGACCTGCTGCGCATAGGCCTGCCAGAAGGGGGCGCGGCGCGTGTAGTCGTTGTGCGAATGGATGAGGATGGGGCGCTGGGCCGCGGCCACGGAGGCGATGCAGAGGGCCGCGGCGAGCAGCAGTGTTCTGAGGTTGCGCGGTTTCATCGGTCGGCGAATTTAAGCACGGCGGTCACGGGCGCATGGTCCGAGACATAGCCGCCGTTGAAGGTGTCGGGAAGAATTTCGTAGGCGGGGACCTCGAAGTCGCGGCTCACGAAGATGTAGTCGATCAGCGGACGCCGCTCCTCGGGGATCTGGCCGAAGTCGGCAAAGCTCCACGCGGCGCCCCGGCACTCGGCGGCGATGTCGCGCGTGTGGCGCAGCGAGCCGTCGGAAAGGACGTGGGCGATCACCGACGACTCGGGATCGGAGTTGAAGTCGCCCGTCATGATGACCGGACGGCCGGCGCCGAGCGACGCGACGCGCTCGAAGAGCAGCTTCACGCCCTCGCTGCGGGCGACGCGCCCCACGTGGTCGAGGTGGGTATCGATGAAGAAGAGCTCGCGGCCGCTCCGCTCGCGCAGCACCGCCCAGGTGGCGATGCGCTCGCAGGCGCCGTCCCACCCCTTGGAGCCCGCCTCCTCGGGGTGCTCGCTGAGCCAGAAGGTGCCCGACTCGAGCAGCTCGAAGCGCTCCTTCAGATAGAAGATCGCGCAGTGCTCGCCCTTGGCGACGCCGTCCTCGCGCCCCACGCCCACCGAGCCGTAGGCGGGCAGCAGCTCGCGCAGCTGGGCGTACTGGTGCCCCAGCAGCTCCTGCGTGCCCATCACGTCGACGCCGGCGTCGGCCACCATCGCAGCGATCCGCTCGCGGCGGTACTGCCAGTTGTTCTCCCCGTCCTCGGGGTTGTCGTAACGCATGTTCATCGACATGACCTTAAGCTCGGGAGCCTCGGTCGGAGCGGCGCCGCATGCCGACAGCAGGACGGCGGCCAGAAGATAGATCGTCTTTTTCATATCGTCGTTTCTTTAAGTATTCAGTTCTGGAAGAGGCAGTCGGCGGGGATGGGCTCGAAGCGCTCGCGGCCCGGAGCGCGCCAGCCCCACTGCAGCTCCTGCCCCTCGTAGTCCTCGAAGTAGAGCAGGCGGAAGCGGTGCAGGCCTGCTTCGAGCGCCACGCGGCCCGAGGCGACCACCGCGGCGTGCGAGGCGTCGTTGTCGACCACGCGGCGGCCGTCGATCTCCAGCACGCTGCCGTCGTCGCTGCGCGTCATGAACTCCCACACGCCCCGCTCGGGGATGCGGATCACGCCCTCGAACACGTAGCCGAAGTGGTCCTCGTCGGGCGCCCCGGCGATCGAGGGCTCGGCCATGACGCCGCTGCCGGCCGGGCGGCCGCCGGCGATCTGGGCCACGCGCGAGAAGAGGCCCTGGTAGTAGCGGTAGCGCACGCCCGGCTGCGCGGCGCGGGCCGCCACGGCGGGCAGGAACACGGCCTGCTCGGCCTCGACGCGCATCTCGGCGCTCGGCGCGGCACCCTCGCGGAAGGCGCGGGCGCGCAACGTGAGCGAGCGGTCGACGCGCAGCGGAGCCTCGTAGCGCGGCGAGCGCTCCGTGGGTTGGCTGCCGTCGAGCGTGTAGCGGATCTCGGCGCCGGAGGTGAGCGAGTGCAGGTCGACCTCCACGGGCTCGGTGAAGAGGCTCAAGTCGGCCGTCGTGTAGGGAATCGACACCTCCTCGCCCTGCGTGAGCGAGTAGGGAGCGGCCTCGGCCTCCGTGCCGCGGTCGGTGACGGGCTCGGCAGCGAGGGTGAAGCACAGCGCTCCGCCCTTCATGAGCTGCTCGTAGGTCACGTAGTTGCGGTCGATCGGCTCGCCGTCGAGCGTCACCGAGGCGATGTAGCGGTTGCGGTCGGGGCGGTTGGCCGTAATGACCAGGTCGCGACCGTTAGCCAGCCGCACGACGGCCCGCTCGAAGAGGGGTGTGGTCAGCGCGAACTCGTTCGAGCCGGGGCAGACGGGATAGAAGCCCAGCGACGAGAAGATGTACCAGGCCGACATCTGGCCGCAGTCCTCGTTGCCGATGATGCCGCCCGGCGTGGCTTCGTACATCTCGCGGAGCAGGCGGCGCGTGAGCTCCTGCGTGCGCCACGGGCGGCCGACATAATTATAGAGGTAGGCCATGTGGTGGCTGGGCTCGTTGCCGTGGGCGTACTGGCCCATGAGGCCCGTGACGTCGACCAGCTCGATCTCGGTGTCGGATTCGAGCGTGAAGAGGCGGTCGAGCTCCCGCCCGAAGGCCTCGCGGCCGCCCAGCAGCTGCACCAGCCCGTTGACGTCGTGCGGGGCGAAGAAGCGGTACTGCCAGGGCGTGGCCTCCGTATAGTCGCGCCCCGTGTCGAACTCGTCGAAGGGGGCCGTCCAGCCGCCGTCGGCGCGCCGGCCGCGGAAGAAGCCCGTGGAGCCGTCGAAGACGTTGACATAGTTGCGCGCGCGGGCGTAGTAGCGGTCGGCCGTCGCCCGCTCGCCCAGCGCCTCGGCCATGCGGGCGATGCACCAGTCGTCGTAGGCGTACTCGAGCGTGCACGACACCGACTCGCGGCGGATGTTGGAGGGGATGAAGCCCCGGGCGGTGTAGTAGTCGGAGCCCTTGGCGTTGATCTGCGACGAGCGCACCGCGGCGTCGAGCGCCGCGCGGGCGTCGAAGCCGCCGATGCCCTTCATGTGGGCGTCGGCGAGGACCGAGGCGGCGTGGTAGCCGATCATGGTCTTCGTCTCGCCCGAGGCCAGGGGCCAGATCGGCAGTTCGCCCGTGCAGGCGTACATGTCCATCATGCTGCGCAGCATGTCGCCCACCAGCTGCGTGTCGACCAGCGTCTGCAGGGGGTGCCAGGCGCGGAAGGTATCCCACAGCGAGAGGGTCGAATAGTAGTTCTGCCCCATCGCCTCGCGGCCGATCGTGCCGTCGTGGCGGCGGTACTGCCCGTTGACGTCGCTCTGGAGGTTGGGCGTCAGCTTGGAGTGGTACTGCGCCGTGTAGAAGATCGTGCGCTCCTCGCGCGTGCCGCCCTCGACCTCGATGTCGCCCAACGCGTCGCGCCAGCGGGCCACGGCCTGGGCGTGCACGGCGTCGAAGTCGAGCTCGGGGACCTCCACGCCGCCGTTCATGCGGGCGTTCTCCACGCTCACCGACGAGAGCGCGACGGCCGCCGTGAGCTGCCGCACCGAGCCGTCGAACGTGAGCACGGCCTGCCGGTCGCCCAGCAGCTCGACCGAGGCGAAGGGCTCGGAGAAGCGGGCCGAGAAGAAGACGTAGTGGTCGGGCACCCACCCCTGCGTGCGGCGCATGCCGCAGAGCTCGTCGCCGGAGGTCTGCACGAGGGAGCGCTGGTCGACGGTCTCGTCGGTGATCGTGTGCATCAGGTCGACGACGATGCGGCGCGGGCCCTCGCCCGTGAAGGTGTAGCGGTGCACGCCCGTGCGGGGCGCGGCGGTCAGCTCGACGCTGATCCCCTCCTCGGGCAGATCGACGGCGTAATAGCCGCACGAGGCGCGCTCGTCGTCGTGCGAGAAGGCGTAGGGGCGGTGGCGGAACTCGCCGTCGCGCGCCACCTCGTCGCTCGTGGAGGGATAGAAGAGGATGTCGGCCAGGTCGGCGCACCCGGTGCCGCTCAGGTGGGTGTGCGAGAAGCCGTCGAGCGTGCGGTCGTCGTAGTGGTAACCGGCGCAGGCGTCCCAGTTGCCCGAGCGCGTGTCGGGGCTGAGCTGGACCATGCCGAAGGGGGTGGTGGCGCCGGGATAGGTGTGGCCGTGGAAGCCCGTGCCGATCATCGGATCGACGCAGTCGACGGGCTCCTGCGGGGCGGTGGCGCAGGCTGCCGCGATGAGGCCCAGCGCCGGGATGAGGTGTTTGCTGAAAATCATATCGGAATCGAAAACTGTTTTCGGATCGGGGCGATCGTCGTCCGGGCGATCAAAGATAGCGATTTTGTCGGGAACCGGGGCGGGAAAGGGCCGCGGAAACGTTCGTGTTACCAACGATCGGCTCCTCGGAGCGGATCGGTCGCAGACGAAGGTCCTCGGGCGGGCCTGCGGCCCGGATGCGGGGACAAAACGCTGTCGTTCGACGCGGAACGGCGCACGCCGTCGGTCGAAAGATTATTTTCGCGAAGACGGACGCCCTTTCGGGCATCCGTCCTGCGAAAACAAATCGGGGATTCATCAGTTGGGCTGCTTCCACAGACCGCCGGCCTTGACGATCTCCTGCGAAGGATAGGGGAAGACGAGGCAGCTCTCCTTCCAGGTGCGGGTGGCGCCGTCGCCCACGGGCCAGATCTCCCTGACGGTGCACTGCGTGTCGGGGTCGCTGGCATCGGCGGGCACATGGCCGCGCGTGCGCTTGCCCAGGATCGCGGCGGTGGTGTACTCGTCCGCAATATTCGTCAGACGCGACCAGCGCTTGAGGTCCATGAAGCGGTCGGTGAACTCGAAGGCCAGCTCGCAGCGGCGCTCGTGCATCACGTCCTCCATCGTCACCTGACCCTCGGTGTAGAGGTCGCCCAAGCCGGCGCGCTCGGTCAGGCGGTTGAGCTCCTTGGCGGCGCCCGGCTTGCCGGTCATCACCAGCGCCTCGGCCTTGAAGAGCACCATCTCGGCGTGGCGCAGCAGCGACAGGCAGAGGTCGGTCGTGGGATAGTCGCCGTTGGTCGAGATGTGGGGGTTCGAGGCGGCCGTGGCACCGGCGTCGAGCACGCCGTCCTTGAACACCTCGTTACCGTAGGTGAAGGGCTCCATGTACTTGGCGATCGAGTAGCCCGACAGCACGTTGTCGCCGTTCTCGGTGTAACGGAAGTTCTCGTGACCGAAGTAGGTGAAGTAGTTGATCGCGGGCTGGTAACCCACCAGGTTGAGCTGGAGGCGACGGTCGCCCGGGTTCTTCATGTACTCCTCGTAGAGGTCGTGCGTGGGTTTGATCGAACCCCAGCCGTTGTAGTAGCCCCAGCCGGTGTTGCGCAGGCAGATGCCGGTGAACTCGCTGCCGCTCGGGTTCGAGCCGCCGGTCGAGTGGACCGAGAAGATGTACTCCTGCGAGTAGTTGTTGGCGATCTTGAAGGGGTCGGCGCAGTCGGCCAGCAGGTCGCGGTGCCCCTCGGTCTCGATCCGGTCGACCAGCGCGGGAATCTCCTCCCACTTCGATGCGTCCCAGAAGGCCCAGTAGGCGTAGACCTTGACCATCAGGGCCCAGGCGGCCGCCTTGTGGGCGCGGCCGTAGTCGGCCTGCGTGTAGGTCTCGAAGAAAGGCAGGCGCTCGGCGGCCTTCTTCAGATCGTCGACGATCATCTCGTAGTTCTTCACCACGCTCTCCTGCTGCTTGAAGATCTGGTTGTTCCAGCCGCCCTCGAAACTCTCCCACGGCTCGTAGGGCACGCCCAGTTTGTCGGTACCGTGACGGTAGGCCACGTGGAAGTGGTAGAAGGCGCGCATGAAGTAGGCCTCGCCCAGGACGCGCTTCTCGATGGCCGAGAGGTTGTTCTCGCCCTTCTGCAACAGCGACTGGATGACCCACTGCGCATTGGCCATATAGGTGTAGAGGTTGTTCCAGGCGGACGAGATCCAGCTGTGCTCGGCGTTGAAGTTGAGCGATTCGAGGTTGAAGTCGCGCGACTTGGTGAAGACGATGTCGTCGGCGGCACCCTGCTCCCAGAAGAGGTCGCGGCCCCACATGGCGTCGGTCGGACGGGCGATGCCCCAGTAAACGGCGTCGATGGCGTCGAGCGCATCCTTATCCGTCGCGAAGAAACCGTTCTGCGTCGGATAACCCTCGGGCACCACGTCGAGGAATTCGCCGCAGGACATCGTCAACGATGCCGAGACGAGCGCGACCAGTGCAAATATCTTTCTTTTCATTGCTTTCGTAGTTTTTAGGTGAGAATTAGTAAGTCAGCTGTACACCGAACGAGTAGACGCGCGGAATGGGATACTTGCCGCCGTCGAAGCCCCAGCCGCCGACCTCGGGGTCGATACCCGAGTAGCCGGTAATCGTGCAGAGGTTCTCGGCGCTGAAGTATACCGACAGCGAGCTGTTGCGCTTGTCGAAGTGGCGCGAGCGACGCAGCAGACGCGTGAGGTCGTAGGCCACCGACACGTTCTTCAGACGCAGGTAGGAGGCGTCCTCGAGGTACCAGTCCGAAGAGGTCATGAAGTTGTTGTTGGGATCGGCCGAGTTGATGCGCGGGATGTTCGAATTGCGGTTCTCGGGCGACCAGGCGTCGAGGATCTCCACCGAGCGGTTGAAGTTCTTGTTGGCCTCGTTCAGGTAGGCGAACTTGGTGGCGTTGAAGGCCTTCGAACGGGCGGCACCCTGGAGCATCATGCTGAACGAAAGGTCCTTCCAGGTGAAGCCGGCCGACAGGGCGAAGGTCACCTTCGGCATGTAGCTGCCCAGGTACTGGCGGTCGTCGTCGTCGATGTCGCCGTCGCCGTCGTAGTCGACGAACTTCAGGTCGCCGGCCTTGGCGTTGGGCTGGATGCGGTTGCCGTTCTTGTCGACGTAGGCGGCGGCCTCCTCGTCGCTCTGGAAGATACCGTCGGTCTTCACGAGCCAGAACGAGTAGAGCGGCTGGCCCTCGGCCGAGCGGTAGAAGTTCTGCAGCTGCTGGAAACGGCTGTTGTAGGCCCACACGGCCTTCGTGCCGTCCTCGTTGGTCACGCCGATGTCCGAAACCCAGTTCTTCAGGATCGAGAAGTTACCGCTGACGAAGTAGCTCCAGTTCTTGTTGACCTGCTCTTTCCACGAAGCCGAGAACTCGACGCCGCGGTTGCGGATCTCGCCCAGGTTGACCGTCGGGGCGCCCAGACCCATGGCGTTGGGCCAGCCCGAGGTCTGCGACTGGATCAGGTCGTAGGTGCGCTTCATGAAGAAGTCGGCCGACATCGAGAGGCGTCCGCGGAACATGTCGAGATCCAGACCCAGGTCGGTCTGCTCGGAGGTCTCCCAGGTGAGGTTGTAGTTGCGGGCTACGGGATAGACGCGGTTGCCGTTGGTCGAGGCGTTGATCTGCCCCGGACGGTTGCCCTGGCTGTAGACGCCCAGCGTGGCGGCGCCGTAGGCGTAGCCGATCGAACCGAGGTTGCCGATGCGGCCCCACGATGCGCGCAGCTTGAGCAGCGACACGACGTCGTTCTTGGGGAAGAAGGGCTCGCTCGAGATCTTCCAGCCGCCGGTTACCGAGGGGAAGTCGGCGCTCTTGCGGCCCTGGGGCAGACGACCGGCATAGTCGCGGCGCCACGAAGCGGTCACGAAATAACGATCATCGAAGCTGTACGACAGACGGGCCACCAGGGCGACGTTGTTGTCGGGAGCGTCGTAGCTGTCGGTCGGATCCATGTACTCGGTAGCCTGGTTGAGGTACTGGTACATCTCGCTCTCGTTCTGGAAGCCGGTGGCCTCGACCGAGAACGAGCGGCCGCGCTGCTTGCTGGCGGTGGTACCCATCAGGGCGCCCACGGTGTGCTTGCCGAAGGTGTTGTCGTAGGTCAGCACGTTCTCGGTCTCCCAGTACCAGAAGTCGGAGGTGCTGTACTGCAGGCGGTTGGTCAGGTCGGGCTTACCCGGCTCGGTACGCATCGGATCGAAGCGCTTGTAGAAAAGGTCCTCGTTGCGGTAGGTGAAGCGGCTGTTGAACTTCAGACCCGGAAGGATGTTGGCAATGGTCAGGTTGGTCGTCGACGAGATCTTCTGACGCTTGTTCTGCTCGGTGTGGCCCTTGAGGATGCGCAGCGGGCTGATCAGGTCGCCGAAGATGCCCGAGAGGTTGGGATCGAGCTCCGACACGCCGCCGAACGAACCGTCGTCGTAATAGGGACGGGCGCTGCGGGGGAACATCATGGCGTTGAGGATCACACCTTGCTCGCCGCTGTCGGTGTTCGTGCCGCGCTGCTTGTTGTTGGTGTACATGAAGTCCTCCGAGATGGTGATCCAGTCGTTGAGCTTGTAGCTGCCGTTGTAGCGGACGCTGGTGGTCTTGTTGAAGGTGCTCTGGAGCGTACCCTCCTCGTTGTTGTAGTTGAACGACACACGGTTGGCGAAGCGCTCCGTACCGCCCTGCACCGAAACCTGGTGGCGCTGGTAGAGGGCCGTGCGGAAGATCTCGCCGATCCAGTCGGTCTGGGTGTGCAGCTCGGGCAGGTTCCACTCCGAGGGGAGCGAGGCGCCGTTGACGGCCAGCGACTGGCGACGGACCTCGCGCTGCTGCTCGAAGGTGAGCGACTGCGGCAGGTTGGCGGCCTTGCGCACGCCGTAGTTGCCTTCGTAGGTGATCGAGGGCTCGCCGGCCTTGGCCTTTTTGGTCGTCACGAGGATAACGCCGGCGGCACCCGACTGGGCGCCGTAGATGGCGGCCGAGGCGGCATCCTTCAGCACGACGATCGACTCGATGTCGTTCATGTTGAGCGGTGCGCCCGGAACGCCGTCGACCACCCACAGCACGCTCTCGCCCGACTGCGATCCGACACCGCGGACCGTCACCGAGGGAGTCGCCGTCGGGTCGCCGCCCTGAGCGACGATCGTCACGCCCGGCATCTGACCCTGGAGCATGCTCTCGGTCGAGGTCACCGGACGGGCCTTGTTGCCCTCCACGTTGTCGAGCACGCCCACCGAGGTCGACAGGTCGGCCTTACGCGCGGCGGCACCGAAACCGAGGACCACGACATCCTCCAGCATGGTGGCGTCCTCCTCGAGCACGATGTCGAGGTGGGTCGTAGCCGACGATACGGGGATCGCCTGGCTCTTGTAGCCGATGAACGACACCTCGAGGGTGCCCTGCTTGCCCGGGACGTTGACCGAGAAGGCGCCCGACGCGTCGGTCGAAGCACCCGAAGTCGTCCCCCGGACGATCACGCTGGCGCCGACTACCGCTCCGTTCTTGTCGGACACGGTACCCGAAACCTTGAAACTCTGTGCGAACAAGCTCATAGGCACCGCGAGCAGTACCACGAGCAGCACACTTAAAGTTTGGCTGATTCTTTTCATTGCATTTGTTTTTAATAGTAAATAGGTGTTGTTTCGTCTCTGTGTGCGCCGGCGAGCCCCTGCCCCCGGATCGTCAATCGGTTCTGGCTTTTTCTCTCGCGGATCGTGATTTTTAGTTTTTCAATTATTTAAGAATATTTCTAATATTTCATAAAAATACACTATGCCCCGACAACACAAAATTAAACCCGGCGCTGCGGCAGGGAGGGGCGATTCGCGCCTTTATATCCTCACATCGCGCAAAGTATGCGATTCAGCCCGCAGGCTACGTCCGAGCGCCCGCCCCCGTCGCCGATTTATAGGGCAAAAAGGACAAAACGGGACCCGCAAGATCCCGCACCGAGCGCTCGTCAGGCCGTCGAGGACGCAGAAAACGAGGCGATAAGGGGAAAGCGGCGGCGGATTTCGCCGCGAAGAAAAAAAAGCGTATCTTTGACTCGCAGAAGACACTCCCCCACCCCGCCATGGCACGCGTCATCTTCCTCACCGACTTCTCCGAAGCCTACGCACGAGGGCTTCTGACGGGCATCGCCCGCTACGCCAAGGAGCAGCAGCAGGGCTGGAGCCTCATCCGCCTGCCGCTCTCGATACGCGAGAAGTCTGGCATCGAGGCGGTGGTCGAGTGGGCGCTGAAGATGCGGGCCGACGCCGTGATCGGCCAGTTCTACAACACCGACAACGTGGAGCTCTTCCGCCGCAACGGCATCATCGCCATAGCCCAGGACTTCAAACGCCGCTTCGCCTCCATACCCAACATCACGGCGCCCCACGCCACCGCAGGGCGGATCTGCGCCGACTACTTCCTCAAGAAAGGCTTCCGCCACTTCGCCTTCTACGGCACGCACGACATCGAGTGGGTCGACGAGCGGCGCATCGGCTTCCGCGACGCCATCCGCGCGGCCAACGCCTCCTACACCTTCTCCGAGCTGCTCAACCGCACGGGCAACGACCTCTGGTACTACGACTCGTCGCAGCTCGCCTCGTGGCTCGAGTCGCTGCCCAAGCCCGTGGCGATCATGGCCTGCGACGACAACCACGCCTACCACATCACCGAGGCGTGCCACCAGGCCGAGGGGGGGGGTAAACGGCTGCGCATACCCGACGACATCGCCGTGGTGGGGGTCGACAACGACGAGACGATCTGCCGCCTCTCGCAGCCCAACCTCTCGTCGCTCAACCAGGCCGTGGAGCAGGCGGGCTACGACGTGGCGCGCCTGATCGACCGCATGCTCCAACAGCCCGACGCCCCGTGGGAGGACGTGATGGTGATGCCGCAGCACGTCACCTCGCGCCAGTCGACCGACATCTACGCCCACAACGACCTCTACATCGCCGAGGTGCTCAAATACATCTACGAGAACATCAACCAGAAGATCTCGGTCGACGACCTGGTGGCGCTCGTGCCGCTGTCGCGGCGCCTGTTGGAGACCCGTTTCAAGCGCGAGATGGGCACCTCGATCTACGACTACATCATCCGCCTGCGCATCGAGAAGGTGATGCAGCAGCTGCGCGAGGGGGCCAGCGTCTCGGAGGCGGCCGCCGACCTGGGCTTCTCCGACATCAAGAACCTCTCGCGCATATTCCGCCAGATCGAGGGCATCACCCCCTCGGAGTACCGGCTCCGATACGGGGTGAAAAAGTGAGCGGGAGCAAGCAAGCATCCGTATTTCGGCATGCGCCGAGGACGCCGCGCACGACGACAAGACGGATCATTACGTAACGCGGTGCCCGCCGACTTCTTGTCAGGGTGAACCGCAGCCCGGGAATCGAGCCTATGCGCAACGGCCGCTCATCTGTTTTCCGGCACCGTGCCGAGCGATCGGATGCAATACCCTCGTCCGTAAATATTTCCTCGACCCCATCGGCTTTCGCAAAATATTTTCACGCATCGCAGCGCTGAATCCGAATTTTCAGATAATTTTTTTGGAAATCTGCGTGGGTCGTATTATTTTCGCAGCCGTTTTTCGCGAAAAGCTAACAGCTATAAATTTCTATTCAATCTATCGTATGACCAAAAAGGTATTTTTACTTGCTGCCGCTGCTTTGTCGACCGCCGCATGTACGAGCACCGATCTTCTTGACGAAGACCCGAAATCCGGTGCTTCAATCGGGTTCAGCACGAATGTCACCCGTGCGCTGACGAATGACAACTTCTCCAAGTTCCTGGTCTACGGCGGTTACACGCCGAAGGACGTTTCCGACTACCATACCGTATTCAGCGGCGTAGCGGTTTCGAAAGACGCAGATCAATGGACCTATGAGGGCGCTTCCAAATATTGGGTGAAAGACGCCGTCTACAAGTTCTACGCATACAGCTGCGAAAATATCGCCCTGACCAAGGGTACACCCGAATTCGCCACGACAGGCGCAGATGCCGGCACATTCAAGATTACCGATTTCGTTTGCAACAAAGACCACCAGCACGACCTGATTTATGCGGAGTCGGGATCCATTACCGGAAAGGAGACGGGCAATACGGCTGTTCCTTTCAGCTTCAAGCATCTGCTTTCGCGTGTGAAAGCTTCGTTCAAAAGCGGATTCGACCCCGATTTCACCATCGAGATTTCCGAGGTGGAATTACACAATGTCTATGACAAGGCGGATTTCTCGTCCAAGTCGGGAGCGTGGAGCAACCAGTCGCGTACGATAGAGTACAATCTCGCCAGCAGCGAGTGGACGATGGTGCCTCTGAATATCGAAGGAGCGGATAACGTAATTCAAGCTGCGAAACCGGCCGAAGGCGGAAGCGAGGCGGTCGCTGCCAAGGAGCTCACCACCCAGGCAGGCTATGTACTTCCGGTCGCCTACTCCTCGAACAACGTCACGCTGAGTTTCAAGATTACCGTCAAACAGGGTACGGACATCATAAAGAGCGATTACGTAAAGGGCAACCTTCAGCCCACGTGGGCGATCGCGACGTCCTATACGTACAATATTACCGTAAACGGCAGCGCCGCCGGAGTGGAAAAGATCGAATTTTCCGTCGATGCCAGCAACGGCATTCAGGATTGGACCGAATCCCCGGGAACGGATTTCAATGTCGGCAGCTAACCGAAAAAGCCGACAACGCTCAAACGAAACGGGAGCCAGGCAAGATGCCTGGCTCCCGTTTTTCATATGCCCCCTCGACCGACTCCTTCACTGCTGCCCGCCTACCGGCAGATCGATCTCCTCATCATTGCCCCAACCATCGAGATCCACGTCGAAACCGGAGTCGCTGGAGCTTTCGTCGTCTTCGATACGCAATCCCGAAACATGGATCGCGCCGCCACGGGGTTGTCCGGCAAGCTGGTCGGTAACATCGAACACGAACTCCTTGACCTTGCCGTTGACGAGTTTCACCTCCAATTGCAGCGTTTGACGCCCGGAAACACGCGCGGACGCGGCGCTCTCCGGATAGCCCGGCACGCCGAACGAGGGAACCGACGCACGAACATGCTGTCCGGTCGGGTCGCAGTCATAAAGCAGCGTAGCTCCGCCCCGAGGAGTGGCACCGTCGTGCAGGAGGATCGCCTCCGCCATCCCGGCCAGTGCTCCGCGCGCGAGGGAGACCCGGTTGCCTCCGTATTCGAATTCGTAAGTTATTTCATAGACATGCACCAACCTGTTCATTTCGAAGGAAAGATCGAGCCTTTCGTGAGAACCGACATCGGGCAATGCCTCGATATAGGCCGAGTAAAGAATATCCGGCGGATTGACGGCCGACTCGTCGGAATGCAGCTTGCGGATAGTGGCCGAAGCGGGCCGATCCGCCGGGGTGGAGGTGGCGTATGCGGTGGTAGGCGACGAAAGATCGAAAAGACGGATATTTTCCGTATCGTTGTTGTATAGCAGTAACGACCGCGCCTTCCCGCTTCCGAAGCTCACATTGCCCCCTTCGGGCGAGATGAAATTTTCGGTAGGCCCGCTTGAATCGTCGCCATAGACCAGCATGGTCACGCCTTCGGGAAAGGCCGGTCCCCCGGGGGATGTATCGGGCCATCGGAAACAGACCTCGGCCTCGCCGAAGTGATTGTAGCAGAGATCCTCACGGCACGAGACAACCGCCGAAAGCGAAATCAGCAGAACGACGGCCAGAGCAAGCTGCCGAAAAGGCCGAAAACATGTAGGACAATCGTGTTTCATGCTCTTATGCCCCCCTCTTTTTATCGCGACAAGCCCTCTTTCCCAGCAACCACACGAGCGACAGCTTTAATCGCAGCGGTCCGTAGAAATTCAAATTCTGCGTACGTACATACAAATGATGCCCCTCATAGGGGATATACTCTTTGTAGCGTGTCATCATCCAGCCTCCGCCGCCCTCAGCCTCGATGGCAAAACGTCTGCCCACGGGCCACAGATAGCCGATGCTTATCCCCGCGAGCACACCTTCGCCGCGGTACCCCTTCCTACCGTTTTCGAAGTCATACAATCCGGCTCCCGCAAAAGCCCCCGTATAGAACCCTTTCCGCAGGCTTCCTCTTCGGAACCAGCGGCGGACGGCAACGCTTGTCACAGCCAATTGGTAGCATTTGTGTTCTTCGCGCCTCTTCCACCACGCGAGATTCCCCTCCACACCCATCGACCAACGGCTGCCGAGCCGCCACTCCAACTCGATGGAGGGCAACAGCGCCGCGGCATACAGCAGATTGGTCTTCAGAGCTATGCGGGGCGCCATGCACCCTCCGTCCGCAATACGGGGACGAGGCATCCGATCCATCATCCGATCTGTCGGCATGGCAGGCGTTTTCATCTGCGAAAAGGCCGTATCGATCATTTTGTCCGCTTGCAGACTTTCAAACACGAGCGGCTTATCCTCTTTCGAAACGGACTCGTTTTCCGGTCTTTTCACGTACAGCTCCACGACTGCATAATGCAACCCGGCGAAAAAGTTCTGTCTCAGCCATCTGTACGTCTGCCCTCCCTTCAACTCCATGATCCTTTGCTTGCGGCTACCGGAAACATTGCCGTGGGTGTCGACTACCCACACCGGAGTGTAATCTATGATGTCGAGTACTTCCCTGCGTCCCGGCACATGATGATCCGAGGCAATCAGGCGTCTGAGCCTATCCCAGGCGATCCCGCACGGATCGCTGTCGATCAGGTCGGGATCTACCCCGGCGTTGGATACAATGTAGTCGGCGACAGACTGGCAGCGATCGGCGCTGAGTCGGAGATTGACCGTACTCACTCCATCGGGGGAGGTATATGCACGCACCAATACCCGGTCCAGATTTCCGTTGTCGGCACATCGGCGCACTTTATCAGTAAAAGCCTGCAAAGCGCGACCGTTCGAGATCGGGCTTATTCGGCTGCTTCCCGGCTGAAAAAGGATTTGTACTGAATCTGCAACGATCTGCGACATTGCCATGCCCACGGTGCAGATATTCAACAACAAGAGTACAATCAACTTTTTCATCGTTTTGGAAAAATAGCCTGCAAAAATAGGGAAATATCAGCAACCTTGCAAGCTGTGGAATCTGTGTGTCCGCATCCGTTAGCGGCGAAGCATCCTTCGCCCGAGATACTCCGCCCGGCAAAATGCAAGCACGCTTGCTTTTGCCCTCTCCGACTTTCCGTATCTTTGGCTGCGCCCAAGATACTCCCGCTCGGCAAAATGCAAGCACGCTTGCTTTTGCCCTCTCCGACTTTCCGTATCTTTGGCTACGCCCAAGATACTCCCGCTCGGCAAAATGCAAGCACGCTTGCTTTTGCCCTCGCTTATTCGTATCTTTGCCCTCTCCGCGGTACGCAAGCCGCGGCAAGGACCACACAAACCAACGATACATGGCACTTCAATGCGGCATCGTCGGGCTGCCCAACGTGGGCAAGTCGACGCTTTTCAACTGCCTGTCCAACGCCAAGGCGCAGGCGGCCAACTTCCCTTTCTGCACCATCGAGCCCAACGTGGGCGTCATCACCGTACCCGACAAGCGGCTCATCCGCCTGGCCGAGATCGACCGCCCCAAGCGCGTCATCCCCACGACGATCGAGATCGTCGACATCGCCGGTCTGGTCAAGGGGGCCTCGAAGGGGGAGGGTCTGGGCAACAAGTTCCTGGGCAACATCCGCAACACGCATGCGATCATCCACGTGCTGCGCTGCTTCGACAACGGCAACATCACCCACGTCGACGGGTCGATCGACCCGGTGCGCGACAAGGGCATCATCGACACCGAGTTGCAGCTCAAGGACCTCGAGACCGTCGAAAACCGTCTGGCCAAGACGCAGAAGGCGGCCACGTCGGGCGGCGACAAGCAGGCCAAGCGCGCCGTGGAGCTGCTCCTGCAGTACAAGGCGCTGCTCGAGCAGGGGAAAAGCGCCCGCACGCTCGAACTCGACAAGGAGGACCGCAAGCTGGTCGCCGACCTCAATCTGCTGACCGACAAGCCGGTACTCTACGTCTGCAACGTCGACGAGCGGAGCGCCGCCACGGGCAACGCCTACACCGAGGCCGTGCGCGCGGCGATCGCCGACGAGCGGGCCGAGATGCTCGTCATCGCGGCGGCGACCGAGGCCGACATCGCCGAGCTCGAAAGCTACGAGGAGCGGCAGCTGTTCCTCGACGACCTGGGGCTCGAGGAGTCGGGCGTCGAGCGGCTCATCAAGTCGGCCTACCGGCTGCTCAACCTCGAGACGTTCTTCACCACGGGCGCCGACGAGTCGCGCGCCTGGACCTACGTGCGCGGCATGAAGGCGCCGCAGACGGCGGGCGTCATCCACACCGACTTCGAGCGGGGATTCATCCGCGCCGAGGTCATCAAATATGCCGACTACGTGGAGCTCGGATCGGAGAAGGCGTGCCGCGACGCGGGCAAGCTCTCGATCGAAGGCAAGGAGTATGTCGTCGAGGACGGCGACATCATGCACTTCCTCTTCAACGTCTGACACCCTTTAAAATCATAGAGAGATGAAAAATTCGAAGTACCTCCTGCTGGGCCTCGCGGCCGTCGTCTGCGCCGTCGTGCTGGGCCGCGCCTACACCTACAAGTACCGCGCACAGGATACCGTGGTCGTCACGGGTCTGGGCGAGACGGAGTTCACGTCGGACCTGATCGTCTGGTCGGGCACGCTCACCGCCGAGGCGCAGAACGTCGCCGCCGGCTACGCCGAGATCGAGGCGAGCAAGCGGAAGGTGCAGGAGTACCTCGCCGCAAAGGGCGTGGCAGTCGAGAACGTCGTCTTCGAGTTCGTCAATGTCGACAAGCAGTACGCCCCGGTCTACAACGCCAACGGCAGCTGGGCCGGCCAGCGCTTCACGGGCTACCAGCTGCGCCAGCGCTTTACGGTGGAGTCGACCGACGTGGAGCGGGTCGAGACCGTCTCGCGCGAGATCTCGTCGCTCATCGCCCAGGGGGTCTCGATCGAGGCCTACGCCCCCGACTACTACTATACGAAGCTCGACGACGTGAAGATGGGCCTCATCGAGAAGGCCTCGGCCGACGCGCGGCTGCGCGCCGAGAAGATCGCCGCCAACGCCGGCACGAAGATCGGCAAGGTGGCCTCGGCACGCATGGGCGTGTTCCAGATCACGGGCGCCAACTCCAACGAGGAGTTCTCGGCCGGCGGGTCGTTCAACACCTCGTCGCGCATGAAGAAGGCGCGCATCACCATGCGCATCGAGTACCGCGTAAAGTAGCCGCGCGATGAGCTGGAGGGAACGGCTGCCCGCCGTCCTGACCTCGCGGTGGACCGAGCGGGCCTACATGGTCGTCATCGTCGGCTGTCTGGCCTCGCGCACCGACGCGGGACGCCGCGCAGCACTGGTGCTCTGCGCCCTGCTCTGCGCGGGAATCCTCCTCGCGACGCTTCCCGCCCTGCTGCGGCTCCGCCGCGCGACACGCGACTGGCCCGACACGCCCGAGGGGCGCGAGCACGCCCGTCGGACAGCGCAGCGGCTGGAAAAAGAGAACAAAAACAAAATCGAACTGTAAGATAAATGGAAAGACCCGTTCGCGTGCGTTTCGCACCCAGCCCCACGGGCCCGCTGCACATCGGCGGGGTCCGCACGGCACTCTACAACTACCTCTTCGCCCGCCGCCACGGGGGCACGATGATCCTCCGCATCGAGGATACCGACTCGCAGCGCTTCGTGCCCGGTGCCGAGCAGTACATTCTAGAGTCGCTCCGCTGGTGCGGCATCGAGATCGACGAAGGCGTCGGCGCGGGCGGCCCCCACGCACCCTACCGCCAGAGCGAGCGGCGCGAGATCTACCTCCGCTACGCCACGCAGCTGGTCGAGGCGGGCTGGGCCTACTATGCCTTCGACACGGCCGAGGAGCTCGACGCCCTGCGCCGCGAAGCCGAGGCGCGCGGCGAGGCCTTCGCCTACAACTACGCCGTGCGCGAGCGGCTGGCCACCTCGCTGGCTCTGCCGGCCGAGGAGGTGCGCGCGCGCATCGAGCGCGGCGAGCAGTGGGTCATCCGCTTCAAGATGCCCGAGAACGAGGTGGTCGCCATGGACGACCTGATCCGCGGCCACGTGGAGGTCAACACCTCGACGCTCGACGACAAGGTGCTCTACAAGTCGGCCGATGCGCTGCCCACCTACCACCTCGCCAACATCGTCGACGACCACCTGATGGAGGTCTCGCACGTCATCCGCGGCGAGGAGTGGCTCCCCTCGCTGCCGCTCCACTACCTGCTCTACCGCGCCTTCGGCTGGGAGGCGTCGCAGCCCGAGTTCGCCCACCTGCCCCTGCTGCTCAAGCCCACGGGCGGGGGCAAGCTCTCCAAGCGCGACGGCGACAAGATGGGCTTCCCCGTCTTCCCGCTCTTCTGGCAGTCGCCCGCGACGGGCGAGACCTCGCGCGGCTACCGCGAAGACGGCTACCTGCCCGAGGCCTTCATCAACATGCTGGCGCTGCTGGGCTGGAACCCCGGCACCGAGCAGGAGCTCTTCACGATGCAGGAGCTCATCGACGCCTTCTCGCTCGACCGCGTGTCGAAATCGGGCGCCCGCTTCCAGCCCGAAAAGGCCCGCTGGTTCAACGCCCAGTACCTCCACCGGCTCACCGACGCCGAGCTGGCTGCGATCTGCCAGCCCGTCCTGCGCGCGCACGGCATCGAGGTCGCGGACGAGGTGGCAGGCCGCGCCGCAGGCATCATGAAGGAGCGCGCGCAGCTCACGACCGAGCTGTGGGACCTCACCTCCTATTTCTTCGTGGCGCCCGAGGCCTACGAGGAGAAGCAGGCCAAGAAGTACTGGAAGGGGCAGAACCCCGCGATCCTGCGCGAGCTGCGCGAGGTGCTCGCCTCGATCGACGACTTCTCGCTGGAGAACACCGAGCGCATCGTGCGCGCGTGGATCGAGGAGAAGGGCTACGGCATGGGCCAGGTGATGAACACGCTGCGTCTGGCACTGGTCGGCGCCGGCAAGGGCCCGGGCATGTACGACGTGACGGCCTTCATCGGCCGCGAGGAGTGTCTGAACCGCATCGACCGCCTCTTCGCGACGCTGCAACCCGCGGAGTAACCTAACGAAAGGGGCGACATGGCCTGCTGAACGACGCACCGGGAGAAGCCGTCTTCGGCGATCCCGGAGATCGGGACGCAGCCTGCGGGGCACGCTTCGTCAGATGCGGGCCTCCGCCGGGGGAGGCTGCGGCCCGCCGGCTCTGCGAGCCGACAGGACGACAACGAACGAACAACCTTAAAACCTACTACTGATATGGTACAGATCGAACAACACGTGTGGGGCGCGACGCCCGAAGGCGAGGCCATCATCCTCTACACGCTGCGCAACGACCGGGGCGCCGAGGTGCGGATCAGCAACTTCGGTGCGACGATCGTCTCGGCGACGATGCCCGACCGCGAGGGGCGCATGGCCGACGTGGTGCTGGGCTACGCCCGCCCCGAGAGCTACTTCCACGACGGCCCGGCCGCCGGCAAAAGCGTGGGCCGCTGCGCCAACCGCATCGCGCTGGGGCGCATGACCATCGACGGCAAGGCCTACCAGCTGGAGATCAACAACGGCCAGAACCACCTCCACGGCGGCACGAAGAACTTCGCCAACCGCGTGTGGGAGAGCCGTGTGGAGACCAACCGCGTGGTGATGACGCTCCTCTCTGAGGACGGCGACCAGGGCTACCCCGGCGAGCTGACGGTAGAGGCCGTCTTCGACTTCGACGACGACAATGCGCTGGAACTCACCTACCGCGCACGCACCGACCGCACCACGGTTGTCAATCTGACCAACCACGTCTACTTCAACCTGGCGGGCGAAGCCTCGGGCGACATCCTCGACCACGAGCTGCAGCTCCACTCGTCGCAGGTACCCGAGATGAACGAATACCAGATCCCCACGGGCCGGATGCTCGACGTGGAGGGCACGCCGCAGGACTTCCGCACGTTCCGCGCGTTCCGCCCCGGCATCGACGCCGCGTTCAACCGCATCCGCGACTTCCGCGGCTACGACCATCCCTTCGCCATCGACGGCTGGAAGCCCGGCATCCTGGGCGAGGCGGGCACGCTACGCGACCCGAAGTCGGGCCGCACGGTCACGGTGCTCACCTCGCAGCCCAGCGTGATGATCTACACGGGCAACTGGCTCGCCGGATCGCCCGAGACCAAGTCGGGCGGCCGCTACGAGGACCACGCGGGCGTGGCCATCGAGTGCCAGAACTTCCCCGACGCCGTCAACCGGCCCGAGTTCCCCTCGCCGCTGCTCCACCCGGGCGAGACCTACTGCCAGAAGATCGTCTTCCGCTTCGGCACCTGCTGACGCGCCGGCGCAGCGCAAAAAAAGAGATTCCGACCTCGTCACGAGGCCGGAATCTCTTTTTTCATACGAGGCCGGGGCCCCCTCAGAGGGCTACCGGCACGCTCCGCCCGGCGCGGCACACGACCGTCAGCGGGGTCTCGGCGCCGGGCAGCACCACCTCGACCGTGCAGTCGTGCTCGGCGCGCAGCGCCGCCTCCACGACGCGACCCTCGGCCCAGCGGCAGTCGACCTCCACGCCGCCGCGGGCCCGCAGGCCGCGGAACGAGCCGCTCTTCCACGCTGCGGGCAGCGCGGGCAGCAGCTCGATGCAGCCGTCGTGGCTCTGCAGCAGCATCTCGGCGATGCCGGCCGCGCCGCCGAAGTTGCCGTCGATCTGGAAGGGCGGATGGGCGCAGAAGAGGTTGGGATAGGTGCCCGCACCGCCGCCGCTGTAGGTCGGCGTGCCGTCGGCCGCACGGTCGACGGTGTAGGCCGGGTGGAGCAGGCTCGCGAGCAGCTTGGCCGCGCGGTCGCCGTCGCCCAGGCGGGCCCAGAAGCAGATCTTCCACGCGCGCGACCACCCCGTGCCCTCGTCGCCGCGGCGGTCGAGCGTCGCGCGGCACGCCTCGAGCAGCTCCGGCGTGCGGCGGCGCGTCAGCTGCGTGCCGGGATAGAGGCCGAACAGATGCGACACGTGGCGGTGGTGGATGTCCATCTCGTCGTAGTCGCGGAGCCACTCGAGCAGGTAGCCGCCCCGCTCGCTCACCTGCTCGGGCGGCAGGCGCAGGGCCGCCTCGCGCAGCCGCGCGGCGAAGGCGTCGTCGGTGTCGAGCGTCGCGGCAGCCTCGTCGACGGCGCCGAACAGCTCGCGCAGGATCTGCGCGTCCATCGTCGAGCCCATGCAGACGAAGGTGATCTCGTCGCGGCTCTCGTCGTAGTAGCCGTTCTCGGGCGAAGAGGTGGGCGCCGTGACCAGATAGCCGTGGTCGGGCTCCTCGACGAGGTTCTCGAGGAAGAACTCCGCGGCGCCCCGCAGCACGGGATAGACGCGCCGCAGGTAGGCCGTGTCGGGGTGGAAGCGGTACTGCTCCCAGAGGTGGAGGGCCAGCCAGGCGCCTCCCGTGTTCGTGGCGCCCCACGACGGATTCTCCGAGGGGGCCGTGAAGTTCCAGCCGTTGGCCAGCACGTGGGCGCACCACCCCTTCGTGCCGTAGAAGTCGCGCGCCGTGCGCTCGCCCGAGGGGACCATGCGCTCGACGTAGTCGACAAGCGGCAGCTGCAGCTCGCCCAGGTTTCCCGGGCCGGTGATCCAGTGGTTCATCTCCACGTTGATGTTGGTGTGGTAGTCGCCGCGCCACGGCGTGCGGCAGTCGACCGTGTTGGCCCACAGCCCCTGGAGGTTGGGCGGCAGCATCCCCTCGCGCGCGGAGGAGATCATGAGGTAGCGGCCGAACTGCATGTAGAGGGCCGCCAGCGCGGGGTCGTCGGCGCCCGAGCCGTAGCGGGCCAGCCGCACGTCGGTGGGCACGCCGGAGGTCGCAGGGCCCAGGTCGAGGGCCACGCGGTCGAACAGGCGCCGGTGGTCGGCCGTGTGGGCCCGGCGCTGCTCGTCGAAGTCGCCCGCGAGCGCCTTGTCGAGCAGCTCCCCGACGCGCTCGGCAAGGTCCCCGGGAGTGCGGCCGGCCAGGCGGTCGAAGTAGTCGGTGGCCGACGATACGTAGATCACCGCCTCGTCGGCACCCTCCACCGAGAGCACCCCGTCGGCTGCCGTGACCTCGCCGCCGCGCGTGCGCACTGCCGCCTCGGAGCGGAAGCGGACGCCCTCCGCGCCCTCGCGGCCGCTCGGAAGCTGCCCGCGCATCACCAGGCGGTCGCCCGCCGCTTCGGTCTCGGCGCACGAGGGGCGCGAGAGCGTCATGCGGAACGTGAGGGCGCCGCGCTGCGACGCGCGGAGGCGGATGGCCACCACGTCGTCGGTGCGCGAGACGAAGCAGTCGCGCTCGTAGGCGACGCCGCCCGCCTCGAAGCGGGTCCAGGCCGTGGCGTCGGAGATGTTCAGGCCGCGCCCGTAACGGGCGAGATCCACGGTGTCGAGCGCGAAGTCGAAGTCGAGGCGCCCCAGCATCTCGTAGCTGCCGTAGGCCGCCTCGGCCGAGCCGCCGCCGCTGCACACGAAGTGGCGGTACATCATCCGCTGCGCCTCGAGGTTGCGCCCCGCCAGCAGCAGCTCGCGGATGCGGGGCAGGTAGTCGAGCGCCTCGGGATTGGCCGTGGGTTGCTCGGAGCCGCTCCAGCAGGTGATGTCGTTGAGCACGAAGCGCTCGTGCAGGATGCCGCCGTCGGGCATGGCGCCCAGGCGGCCGTTGCCCAGGGGCAGGGTCTCCTCCCAGCGCGCGGCGGGGCGGTCGTACCACAAGGTCAGCGGCTCGCTCTGCGGGCCGTCGCAGGCCACGCCGAACAGCAGCGCCGCGGCGAGCAGGTGGATGCGTTTCATCGGTCGAATGGTTATAATTTCGTTAAAGATACGGAAAGTCGAGCGCAGAAACAAGCGGTAGCTTGGTTATGCCGAGACGGAGTATCTTGGGCGTAGCCAAAGATACGGAAAAAAGCGGAAACGCCGCACGTTTCCGCTCTGTTTTCGCCCCCTCGGGGCATTTCGCCGCCGCCCGTCAGCCGCGGGCTGCGCGCCGGCGCACGCGCGCGAGGTAAAGCAGCAGCACGATGTTCATCACCAGCGCATAGACGATAGCCGGGATGGCCATCCGCTCGCAGGCGAAGACCAGGGGCGACGAGGCGACGGCAATGGCCTGGGCGGCGTTCTGCATCCCCACCTCGATGACGATCGTGCGGCGCACGGCGCTGCCCAGACCGAAGAGGCGCGCCAGGAGCGCCCCGGCGCCCGTCGCCGCGAGGATCAGCGTCGCGGAGGCGGCGCCCAGCAGCGCGAAGTTGTCCACGATCGTCTGCGCATACTGCACGAAGAAGAGCCCTGCCAGAAGCATCAGCGCCGGGAAGGCGATGCGCCCCACGGCGCGATAGACCCGCTGCGCCGCGCGGGGCCGCCAGCGGCGGAAGGCCGTACCGCAGGCCATCGGCAGGAACAGCAGCACGATGTTCTGCACGACGAGGCGCCCGACCGGAAGCTCGATCTCCGCACCGGCGTAGAGCGAGACCCAGTGCGCCGCGAAGGCCATCAGGGCCGGCAGCGTGAAGAGGGTGACGAGGCTGCTCAGGGCCGTGAGCGTCACCGAGAGGGCCACGTCGCCGCGCGAGAGCATGGTGAAGACGTTCGACGAGCTCCCGCCCGGGCAGCAGGCCACGAGCATGAGGCCCAGGAACCACACGGGCTCGAGATCGAAGAGCGCCGCGACGCCGAAGGCTGCGGCGGGCAGCACCGCGAGCTGGCCGATGAGGCCCGCGGCCACCGCGCGGGGCGACCGGGCGACGCGCAGGAACGCGCGGCCGTCGAGCTCGATGCCCAGCTGGAACATCAGCACGACGAGGATGGGGAGTACGATCCAGACGGTATTCATTGTCGAAAGCGTGGTTGAACGGCGCGAAGATACGCAATAAATCGCCGCCGCGCAACACGCCGCCGGGCGGAACGCCTGCGCGCCCCGCCCGGAACAGCTCGCCGGAGAGCCCCTACTCGAGGTTCTCGCGCAGGAAGGCCTCGATGCGGTCGAAGGGGATGGCCCGCAGGTTGTCGTAGAGGTCGGTGTGGTTGGCCCCGGGGACGATCAGGAGCTCCTTGCCCTCGCCCCGCAGGCGGGCGAAGGCGGCCTCGCTGAAGTAGCGCGAGTGGGCCTTCTCGCCGTGGACGAGCAGCACGGCGCTGCGGATCTCGCCCGCGTAGGCCAGGATCGGCGCATTGAGGAATGCGAGCGCCGAGGTGCGGTTCCAACCCTCGTTGGAGTTGAGCGACCGCACGTGGTAGCCGCGCGGGGTCTTGTAGTAGGCGTGGTAATCCCTGACGAACTGCGGCGCATCGTCGGGCAGCGGGTCCACAACCCCGCCGGCGCGGGCGTAGTCGCCGCGACGGAAGTCCTCCGTGCGCTGGGCGGCCAGCTGCCGGCGCAGGGCGTGGCGCGCGTCGTCCGAGTCGCCGGCGTCGAAGTAGCCGTTGGCCGTGCAGCGGCTGATGTCGTACATCGTCGAGGCTACGGTGGCCCGGATGCGCGTGTCGACGGCCGCGGCGTTGAGCGCGAAACCGCCCCAGCCGCAGATGCCGACGATGGCGATCCGCCCGGGATCGGCCCCCTCGAACGTCGAGAGGAAGTCGACCGCCGCCGAGAAATCCTCGGTGGCGAAGTCGGGCGAGGCCACGTTGCGCGGCTCGCCGCCGCTCTCGCCCGTGAACGAGGGGTCGAAGGCCAGGGCCAGGAAACCCCGCTCGGCGAGGGTCTGGGCATAGAGCCCCGACGCCTGCTCCTTGACCGCCCCGAAAGGGCCCGAGACGGCCACGGCGGGCAGCGGCCCCGCGGCGTCGCGGGGCATGTAGAGGTCGGCCGCCAGCGTGATGCCGAAGCGGTTGCGGAAGGTGATTTCGGTGTGTCGGACCTTGTCGCTCTGCGGGAAGGTCTTGTCCCAGTCGCGGGTCTGTCGGAGTGTCTGCATCTGCGTGTCGTCGGTTTGTCGGTTCATGCAGCCGGCCGCCGCCAGTCCGGCCAGAAGAAGTGCGGCGATTGTTTTCGTTTTCATGCGCTTCAGGTGTGGTTTATTCTATGGCGCGACCCGCGGCGTAGGCCTCCGCGAGGGCGGGATGGCCGGCCGTCTCGCCCGGAGCCTCGACCCCTCCGGCGAAGATCGTCCCCGCCAGACGGGCCCGCGCGAAGCAGTCGATCCACCCGGTGAGGCCCGCGACGGCCCGCACGGGGGTCTCGGGCTCGTCCTCGGCCGCCGCCGTGAGCATGTAGATGTCGCGGAAGCGGTAGTCGGAGCCGTAGAGCGGGTTGGCGCGGTCGAGCAGCGTCTTGAGCTGGCCGCTCATTTCGTAATAGTAGATCGGCGTGGCGAAGGCGATCGCGTCGGCGTCGTGCATCTTCGCAACGATGGCGGGCGCGTCGTCGGCGATGACGCAGCGCCGGGTGCGCTGGCAGGCCTGGCAGCCGCGGCAGAAGCCGAGCTCCTTGTCGCGCAGCGCGATCTTTTCGACCTGGTGCCCCGCATCGGCGACGCCGCGCGCGAAGGCGTCGGCCAGCGCCTCGGAGTTGCTGCCGGGCCGGAGGCTCGACGAGATGACCAGTACTTTTTTCATGGCATGGATATTTTACGGGTTCTCATTTCCGAGTGCAAAATTACGCGAAAAGCCCCGCAGCGACGTTGCTGTGGGGCTCAAAGAGCTTTGCCGAAAAGGTCAGCGCCGGGGCCGCTATGCGAAAAGGGCCGAGGGCGAGACGCCGTAGTGGCGCTTGAAGGCGGTCGAGAAGTGGGAAGCGTTCTTGAAACCCACCTCGGCATAGACGTCGACCACCTTGCATCCGCCCTCCTTCATGCGCGCGTATGCCTCCTCCAGCCGCCGGCGGACGAGCCACTTCCCGGGCGTCAGGTCGCTGATCTTGCGGAAGTCCCGCTTGAAGGTGGCCAGGCTGCGCCCCGTGTAGTGGGCCAGCTCCTCCATCGTGAACTCGCACATGTAGTTCTCCTCCAGAAACTCCAGAATGTCGATCTTCCAGGGCTGGTTGAAGTCGAAGAGCAGGGGCCCGAACCGCTCGTCGATGTGCAGCAGGGCCAGCAGCCCCTCCTGCATCTTCAGCTGCATGAAGTCGCCGCGGGGCTTCACCTCGGGGTCGAAATAGGGAGTCATCGACCCGAAGAGGCTCGCCAGCTCGGCCGTCGCGGGGAGCTTCATCACCCGCGCCTCGAGCTTCGGCGTCGCGGGCGCCACGTCGCGCTGCCCGAAGAGGGCGTACATCCGCCGCAGGAACGCGCGCGTGAAAGAGAGGAAGATGCCGCAGTAGCGCTCGCCATCGCAGGGGCGCTTATGGAAGGTGACGTGGTGGTCGCGCGGGATGAAGACGCACTCGCCCTTGCCCACGCGGATCCGCTCGCGGCCGTTGTCGAGCACCATCTCGCCCGAGCGGACGTAGTTGAGGGCATAGTCGCGGGAGCGGTGCGCGCAGGGCTCCTCGTCGTCGTAGATAAAGCTGAAAAACACGTCGTTGTAGTTGAACAGGAGCTTCATCGGTTCCTGTCGTCGCATCGGCTGGCGGTCCATGGGTCGGGGGTTTTGTGCAGGCAAAGATAGGAAAACAACCGGCACGTCCGCCCGCAGGGCACAAAAAAACGAGCCTCCTTATCGGAGACTCGTCGTCGAAGTAGCGGGAGAGAGACTTGAACTCTCGACCTCATGATTATGAATCATGCGCTCTAACCAGCTGAGCTATCCCGCCATTGCTGAAAGCGAGTGCAAAGATAAGCGAAAAATTCGATCGTGCAAAATATTTTCGATAAAAATCGGCAAAAATCCGCAGAAAAGGCCCCTGGCACCGATTTTGACCCCCTGCGGGCAAACCCTTCGACGCATGCCTCTGAAAAAAATCACACGCGAACGGCTCACCCGCATCCTCGGGTCGGTCAACGTCGCGGGCGGTCTGGTGCTGCTCGCCGCCATGTCGCGCGAAATCCTCGGCGGGAACCACGCCCGCTTCTCCGACCTCTACCTCCACGTCCAACTCATCGTCTGCTCGCTCTTTCTGGCCGACTTCGTCGTCCGCTGGATGGCAGCAGAGCGGCGCGGGCGCTTCTTCGCGCGCCACTGCCTCTTCCTCATCATCTCGATCCCCTACCTCAACCTGATCGAGTGGAGCGGCATCGAGCTCCCGCGCGAGGCGGCCATGCTCATCGGGCTGATGCCGCTCGTGCGACTCTTCCTGGCCTTCTACATCGTCATCCGCTGGCTCGCGGGCGACCGGGTGCGCAAGCTGCTGGCGGCCTACGTGCTCACCGTGGCGCTCTTCACCTACCTCTCGGCGCTGGTCTTCTACGACTACGAGGCGGGGGTCAACCCCCGTCTGCACGGCTTCGGCGACGCGGTGTGGTGGGCCTGGATGAACGTCACCACCGTGGGGGCCGAGATCTTCCCCGTCACGACCGTAGGCAAGGTCTTCAGCGTCCTGCTCCCGTCGCTGGGCATGCTCTTCTTCCCCATCTTCACCACCTACGTGCTGCAGGAGTACGCACCACGAAAAAAGGAATCCGACCGGCAGTGATCGGATTCCTTCGCTTGCGGGCTGCGGCGCAGCCTACAGCTGCTTCTTCTCGCGCAGCAGGTCGCGGATCTCGGCGAGCAGCTGCTCCTCCTTCGAGGGGGCGGGAGCGGGTGCCGGGGCGGGCGCCGCGGTCTTCTTCCTGGCCATGCGGTTCATGAGCTTCACCATCAGGAAGACGCAGAATGCCAGGATCGTGAAGTCGATGCACTGCTGGATGAAGGCGCCGTAGTTCCAGTAGACCGGCTCGGCAGCCTCGGGGGTGACGATCACCCCGTCGACACCGCCCACCATGTCGCCCACGCGCTGCACGGCGTTGGACGAGACGTCGCGCATGCGGCTGATGTCCACGCGCAGCTTCGAGAAGTCGGTGTTGCCCAGCAGCGCGCCGATCGGCGGCATGATGATGTCGTTGACCAGCGAGGTGACGATCTTGCCGAACGCGCCGCCGATGATGACGCCGACAGCCATATCCATCACATTGCCCTTGAGGGCGAACTCCTTGAATTCCTTGAAAAATGCCATAACTGTAAAGGTGTATGCGGTTAATATTTTGCAAAAATAGTTTTTTTTCTTAATTTCGACGGAATAAACCCGATTCGACTATGGATTTCAGAATAGGACACGGCTACGACGTGCATGCGCTGGCCGAAGGGCTGCCCCTCGTGCTGGGCGGCGTCGCGATTCCCCACACCCACGGTCTGGTGGCCCACTCCGACGGCGACGTGGCAATCCACGCCGTGTGCGACGCGCTGCTGGGCGCCGCGGCGCTGGGCGACATCGGGCAGCACTTCCCCGACACGTCGGCCGACTTCGCCGGCATCGACTCGAAGATCCTGCTGCGCAGGGTCGCCGAGCTGCTCGGCGAGCACGGCTACCGCATCGGCAACGTCGACTGCACGATCCGCATGCAGCGCCCCAAGCTGCGCCCCCGCATCGACGCCATGCGCGCGGCGATGGCCGGTGCGATGGGAATCGACGCCGACCGCGTGTCGGTCAAGGCGACCACCACCGAGCGCCTCGGCTTCGAAGGGCGCGAAGAGGGGGTATCGGTCTCGGCCGTGGCGCTGATCTATCGGTAGCGCCCGGACAAGCGCGCTGCCCCATCGGACCGTCCGGCCCCATCGGCTCGCTCCGGCCGTCGGCACCGCATCGCGGCCCGCGACACACCTTGCCGTGGCGGCGTCGCACAGCCGCGCCATCGCGACATCGCACAGCCACATCGTCTCGCCGCGCCGTCTCGCCACCCCGCCGCTTCGTCGCCCCGCCGCATTTCGCAAAAGAGCCTCCGCCCCTCTTGCGGGCCGGAGGCTTTTGTCGTGCGGCGGCAGTGCCCGTTTAGTAGATGCGGGTGATGTTGCCGTTGTACTGCACGGGGCTGTACCAGGGGTTGGTGATCGTCAGCACGGCACCGCCGGTGCGGGAGTATACCTCCAGGGTGAAGGTGTAATCCGAGCCCGAGTAGAGGCTGCTCTTGAAGGTGACGATCCATCCCTCGCTGGTCTGCTCGGTGACGTAGTTCTCCACGCTCGAGACGGTGTAGTTGAGCATCGTCACGTGGTAGGGAGGCACGTAGCCCTTGATGTAGGGGAGGCAGATCTCGACCGTACCGTCCCATACCTGGAGGTCGAAGTGGGGATTGAGGATCTGACGCATCTGACCGGCCGGCTGGCGCTGCATGGTCTGGGGCGAGAACTTGAAGTTACGCGACAGGATGGTCGAATCCATCGACTGCTCGAACTCGGCGATGCGCTGCGCGCGGCGCTTCTCGCGGATCTCGCGACGCTCCTGCTTGGGCGTCAGGTTCTGTTTCTGACCGATCACGGTGGCGGCTGCCAGACACAGCAGCATGCCTGCAAGAATTACGGATAGCTTTTTCATGGCTCATAAAGAATTGGTTTCGACCGTGAAAAAGCAAACGCGGTGCCGAAAAGGGTCAGAGGCCCATTTGTGCCAGAAAAGCGCCCGTATGGCTCTCCGCACAGCGCGCCACCTCGTGCGGCGTGCCCGCCGCCACGATGCGCCCGCCCGCGGCGCCCCCCTCGGGACCGATGTCGATCAGGTGGTCGGCCACCTTCACCACGTCGAGGTTGTGCTCGATCACCACCACCGTATTGCCGCGGTCGACGAGCTTGTTGAGCACCTCGAGCAGCATGCGGATGTCCTCGAAGTGGAGCCCCGTGGTGGGCTCGTCGAGCAGGTAGAGCGTGCGTCCCGTGTCGCGCTTCGAGAGCTCGGCCGCGAGCTTGATGCGCTGGCTCTCGCCGCCCGAGAGGGTCGTGCAGGGCTGCCCGAGCGTGAGGTAGCCGAGCCCCACCTCCTGGATGGCGCGCAACTTCTGCGCGATCGGGGGGATGGCGTCGAAGAACTCCACGGCCATGTTGACCGTCATGTTGAGCACCTCGTCGATGTTGCGCCCCTTGTAGCGCACCTCGAGCGTCTCGCGGTTGTAGCGGTGGCCGCCGCACGCCTTGCAGCGCACGTAGACGTCGGGCAGGAAGTTCATCTCGATGGTCTGCACCCCCGCGCCGCGGCACTCCTCGCAGCGGCCGCCCTTGACGTTGAACGAGAAGCGGCCCGCCTTGAAGCCGCGGATCTGGGCGTCGGGCGTCATCTCGAAGAGCTTGCGGATGTCGGCGAAGACATTGGAGTAGGTCGCCGGATTGGAGCGCGGCGAGCGGCCGATGGGCGACTGGTCGACGACCACCAGCTTGTCGATGTGCTCGATCCCCTCCACCGAATCGTAATCCAGCGGCCGGTCGAACGAGCGGTAGAGCGCCCGGCTGAGGATGGGGCGCAGCGTGGCGTTGACGAGCGTCGACTTGCCCGAGCCGCTGACGCCCGTCACACAGATGAGCTTGCCCAGGGGGAACTCGGCCGTGACCTCCTTGAGGTTGTTGCCCCGCGCGCCGCGGATCACGAGCCGCTCGCCCGATCCCGCGCGCAGCTGCGCCGGGATCTCGATCCGCCGGCGGCCCGTGAGGTAATCGGCCGTGATGGTCGGGGCCTGCACGATCTGGTCGAACGTGCCCGCGGCGACGATCCGCCCGCCGCGCCGGCCCGCCTTGGGCCCCACGTCGACGATGAAGTCGGCCGCGCGCATCATCTCCTCGTCGTGCTCGACCACGATCACCGAGTTGCCCGCGTCGCGCAGCTCCTCGAGGCTGCGGATCAGGCGCCGATTGTCGCGCTGGTGCAGCCCGATCGAGGGCTCGTCGAGGATGTAGAGTACGTTGACGAGCTTCGAGCCGATCTGCGTGGCCAGACGGATGCGCTGGCTCTCGCCGCCCGAGAGGGTGCGCGAGGCGCGCGCGAGGGTCAGGTAACCCAGCCCCACGTCGACCAGGAAGCCGACGCGCTCGCGGATCTCCTTGAGGATCTCCTGCGCGATGCGCCGCTCCTTGTCGGTCATCGCCTCCTCGGCATGGGCGGCCCAGGCGGCGAACTCCTCGATCGAGAGGGCCGAGACGTCGGCGATGCTCTTGCCGCCGATGCGGAACTGCAGGGCCTCGCGCCTAAGACGCGTGCCGCCGCAGACCGAGCAGGTGCGGTGGAGCAGGAACTGCTCGCGCCACTTGCGCCCCTTGGCCGAGTCGTCGTCCTCGTCGCCGCGGCCGATCCACTCGGCCACCCCCTCCCACTGCACGAACTGGTTGCCGCCCGAGGTGGCGAACTGCGAGAGGTCGACGGCCAGCGGCTCCGTATCGCCGTAGAGCAGGGCGTTGAGCGCCGCCTCCGAGAAGCTCTCCAGCGGATCGTCGAGCGTGAAGTCGTGGCACCGGCCCAGCATCTCGAGCATGGCGAAGAGCAGGTTGTTGCGGTACTTGCCCAGGGGCTCCACGGCCCCCTGGCGCAGCGAGAGCGAGCGGTCGGGGATGATCTTCGCAGGGTCGAAGACCGCCTCCTCGCCCAAGCCGTTGCAATGGGGACAGGCCCCCTTGGGCGAGTTGAACGAGAAGGTGTGGGGCGCCGGATCCTCGAAGGCCACCCCGGTCGAGGGGCACATCAGGTGGCGCGAGTAGAAGCGCTGCTGGTCGGTGCCGTAGTCGTAGACGGCCATCGTGCCCTTGCCCTGGCGCATCGCCTCGCGCAGCGAGGTCATGATGCGGTCCGAGGCCTCCGGCGCAACCTGCAGGCGGTCGACCACCAGGTCGATCGTGTGCACCTTGTAGCGGTCGAGGCGCATGCCCGACGAGATCTCGCGGATCTCGCCGTCGATGCGGGCGTAGAGGTAGCCCTTCCGGGCCAGCGACTCGAACAGCTCGCGGTAGTGGCCCTTGCGCCCCTTCACCACGGGGGCCATGAGCGCGATGCGCCGCCCCGCGAACCCCTCGGCGATCAGCGAGGCGATGCGCTCGTCGGTGTAGTGCACCATCTCCTCGCCCGTGACGGGCGAATAGGCGCGCGACGCACGGGCGTAGAGCAGACGCAGGAAGTCGTTGATCTCGGTCACGGTGCCCACCGTCGAGCGGGGGTTCTTGTTGGTGGTCTTCTGCTCGATGGCCACCACGGGGCTCAGGCCCGTGATCTTGTCCACGTCGGGACGCTCCATCGCCCCCACGAACTGGCGGGCGTAGGTCGAGAGGGTCTCCATGTAGCGGCGCTGCCCCTCGGCATAGATCGTGTCGAAGGCCAGCGACGACTTGCCCGACCCCGAAAGGCCGGTGATGACCACCAGCTTGCGGCGGGGAATCTCCACGTCGACGTTCTTGAGGTTGTGGACCCGGGCGCCGAGTATCTTGATCGTATCTTCTTTCATCGCACTTATAACGTCGCCGCGGCCGGTTTATTGGGCCGCCCGGGCGAATCATGCAAAGATACGAAAAGTCGAGCGCAGAAGCAAACCATAAGGTTTGTTTCTGCCGAGACTGAGTATCTTCGACGAAATCAAAGATACGTATAAGCGAGGGCAAAAGTAAGCTGTGTTGCGAATTGAAAATGGAAAGTGGAAAATGGAAAATGAGGGAGGGGACCTTTGTTGCGGCAGGCCGTAGCCGGCGAAGCGGCGGCGCGTGAAACGTGCAACCCTCCGCCCGCCGTGGCTACGGGCTGCCGGCTTTTCACGGGCAGCAGCTTGCGGAGCCCGAACGAGCAAGAGCGAGTTGCGGGCCTCCGCTGCCGGAGGCTGCGGCCCGCCGGCCTTCGGCCGCCCTTTCGCCCACAAGCTCCCTTTGCCGGGGCTTCGACGGTTGCGTCTCTCTTTTCGGGCAGCAGCCAGCGAAGGGCAAATCGAAAAAACGGGCACCCGAAGGTGCCCGCCGTCCCGGAATCGGTTCCCGGTCAGAAAGTCAGAAAGTGTATCGCAGGCCGACCTGCAGGCGGTTCCATCCCGCATCGAGCACGAATTCGCCGTCGCCCCAGCAGCCGCCCGAGCGGCGGAAGG
>ERZ778514.79-NODE-79-length-91074-cov-18.548743_pt1 | contig 91074 bp, 75 predicted proteins | sample MGYA00510344_ERZ778514 | MGnify/ENA primary metagenome ERZ778514 (study PRJEB29527, sample SAMN07138968) | mouse gut metagenome | material: feces | host: mouse | place: China:Nanjing | collected 2016-01-25 ...
GTGCCAGTCCTAATTTTGTTTTGCCTCAAAAAGTTTTATCGGACAGCAATAGTTTAGAATATGTTTTGGTCAACACAAACTAAACTAAAAGGACTGACTCCTGCAATAGGTACCAGTCCTAATTTTGTCTTGCCTCAAAAAGTTTTATCGGACAGCAATAATTTATTAACGTTCAAATTTGTTGTAATCTACTGATTGACAGTGGATGTTTCATTAATATTCATTCGCCGTCAATCACAATTCCGAATCCTTTAAGGGAAGAGAGATGGTCAGTGTCGCGGGGAGAATGATCGGCTGATAGTGCGGCGGACAGCTATCAAGGCTCCGGCAGTGAGAAGTAGGGTGATGGCCGCTGCGCATGCAATGGCTGTCAGCGGAGAGCCGCCTGTGATTCCGGCGCCGGCGAGCGGGGCGCTCCATAGGCGTGATATGGCAGTCATGGCTACTACAGCGATGACGAGCAGTATGGCGTTGACTTTAGCGATCAGGCGTATGTAGTAGCCGCTGATCTGTGCCGGCGAATATCCTTCGAGCATGAGAAGGGTGGTGGTGTAGCGGTTTTTGTAGAGCAATAGCCATACACTCAGCAACAACAGTCCGAACGACAGAAGCACGATGACAATGCCGACCCCAATGACAATGGCCGTCAGCACTCCGGCTATCTGTGAGGCGCGGCCGCCGAACGCCTTGTCGCCTCCGAGTTCGTAGCCGTTGTCAGACAGATAGGTTTTAATGGCCGGGTCGCCGGGGTTGGTGGTTTCGACCATGATTCTTGACGGAGTGCGCGGCGCGGCGGCGTCGGCATATATTCCGTTGGCCCAGTCCATGAACGACTGTGGCACGGCGATGGTATTGAGTCGGTTGGAAAACCCGGCTATGCGCGCCTTGAATGTGTGGCGAAGTCCGTTGCCCGATACGGTGAGGTTTATAGGCAGCAGACCGCTCATCGTATCGCTTATCTGGGGCAGTCCTCTTGAAGCTGCGAATCCGAAGTTGTAGAGTGCGAGATAGTCTTTGCTGATCACGATCGGCACCGTTTCCGACACTCCGGGGGTGTAATGCCACTGCGAGGGATCGGCATCGACAAACTCGTCGGGGAGCGATTCGAGAAACAGGGCTGTCGATATGCCGTTGCCCGGGCCGATGTCGATTCCGGCGCTGACGCTGAATCCGGCCGTGGTGAATGTGCCAAGGCGTTTTACCCACGGCTGTCGGCGCAGCCGGTCGATCTCGTCCGCAGAAAATCCGTCAGTACCGTCGGTGAGGCTGCCGAGGCCTTTCACGCCATGGGATATGACCAGAAAGTCGGTGGCGCCGTCGGAGGCCGCCGGCGCTGTGATGTCGGTGTAGAATCTGACGGCCGTAGATATTATCACCAGGCCTATGAGGCTTGATGCGGCGAATGCGGCCAGTTGGCCAATGCTGATGTTGCGGCGGAGCAATTGCCCGAGAATCCTGCGGTCGGTGGTCATAGGTGTGTGATTGAAGTGTAGTCGAGCGCCAGCGGATTGCCGACCGATGTCGCTATTATTCCGGCGCCGGTAGATGATGCTTCCTCCTCGATGAACGACGCTGCGCAGTCGTTGCTATGCGAGTCGAGGTGGCTGACAGGCTCGTCGAGCAGAATGAAGTCGGCCGGCTGCGCCATGGCGCGGATTATAGCCAAGCGCTGTTGCTGTCCGACCGACATGTGTCCGACTGGCGAGTCGATGCGGTCGGCTATGCCGAGGCGTTCGAAAGCATCTTCGACCCATCGCGGGGATCTCCATCCGGTGAGGGAGCGTTTGATTTCAACGTTTTCACGTGCCGTAAGCTCGGGGAAGAGCATCATCTCCTGTGGAAGCCATGCTATAGCCCGACGCCGGATTGCGGTCCAGCGTGAGGAGTCAAGCCCACGGATGTCGGTACCGTCAAAAGCGATCATTCCGCGGTAGTCCGTGCGTCGGCCGTAGATGAAGCTGATAAGCGATGACTTACCCTGGCCTGAGGCCGATTCGATGAGCTGACGGCATCCGCGGCTGAACGAGACAGGTTTGTCCGACAGCCAGATTCCCGAATCTTTTACGGTCGTCGGATTTTCACGGGCAAACACTTCCGGAACCAGTCCGCACAGCTCTATTTTGTCGATCATGTCAGTCGTTGTTGGTGTGGACAAAAGTTTTGATAAGTGCTTGCAGTATAGGCGTGTCGCCGCATCCGGTAAGCCGCAGTGTGACGGTGTTGTGTGTGTTGCCGGCTTCGGCCTTTATGCTCACTCCGTAGTCGGCAGTGTGCAGCCAGCGTCTGACCGTGGCACGGTCTATATCAAGCAGTCCCGTTGCGAGATGGCCTTTCATTGCGTCGACAAGTTGTGGCGAGGGCTCGGATTTGTGCGGGACGAAGTTGGAAATCGTAAGATAGCCGTCGATGTAGGCGGCATGCAGATGTATGCTGCCGTAACGCAAGGCCAGCGATCCGTCGGCAGCTTTGTCGACAGGGAGTCCAAGACGCACTATATATGTTTCGGCTGTGGCGATGGCTTTGCGTGCGCTCTCCTGACCCATGTGCGCCATGATTATGAATCGGGTGGTGGAGATGTCGACAGATCCGGGGTGTCCGTCGGCCGGCTGTGACGCCACAATGGATATTGTGCCGTCGATCTCTTTGAGAAAAGGAAGTATCGATTCGTAGAAACCGTAGTAGGTAAATCCTCCGATCATGCCGATAGCTTTGCCTATGCCGTCCCAGTCGACATTGTCTTTGTCGATTCCGGCTGCAAACGCCATTGACGCCGGATGGGGAGCGTAGTCGAGAAAGCGGGTGTTGACGGGTTCGAGTCCGGCGGTAGGTGCCACCATGCCCCGCTGATCGACCCTGAAATGGTCAAACACCAGAGCGTTGTCGTGGATCTGCATTTCGATGCACTGCCACTGGTCGGTGAATCCATTGCCTGCGACGGCAATCCCCGCCATCATCGGACGCCGCAGGAAGTCGCCGGTGCCCGGCACCTTCGCCATGCTTCCTTCGCCGCCGGAGGCTGTCGCTTTCCTGACCATGGCGGCAGGAGTGGCGGATGACTGTCGGTCGACTGCTACCCATATCCGGCCGTCGCGGGCGTAGGCTTCAGGCAATGTAGTGCCGCCGGCATATGATACAAACCCGTCGGCATCCTTGTCGGAGGGTTGTCCGAGAGCGGCTGTCAGCGAGTCACTGTTGATGACTGTAGCGGTGAGCCATACATCGCGCCCTCCGGCGTCGACCACGAGGAATACTTCCGATAGGTCTACCGCTGTTTCAAGCCTGTGGATACGGTCGGAAATGTCGTGGGGCAGTGCATCGCCGCATTCTCTGGCGAGCCGTCGGATATCGATGCGTGCCACGGCATCCGCGTCGGCCGGTATGCTGTCGAGCAGCTCGGCGTTGCGTTTGCAAGCGGCGGCCATCATTATGACGGCCGCCAGAAGTATGATTCGGAAAATGTTCATGAACCGGTGTTTATTTCAGTCGTGAGAGCGCTTCGGCTATGCGGCGCATGGCTTCACGGATGTTATCGTCGGAAGTCGCATAGCTAAGGCGTATGTATCCCGGGAGGCAGAAGGCCGATCCGGCCACTGTGGCCACGTGTCCCTCTTCGAGCAGGTACATGGCCAGATCGGAGTCGGTGGCGATGGTCTTGCCGTTGAAGCTCTTGCCGAGATATGACGACACTTCAGGGAAGAGATAGAAGGCGCCCTGCGGACAGTTGACTTTAAGTCCGGGTATCTCGCGTGCGAGGCTTACCACCAGATCGCGGCGGCGTTCGAAAGCCTTACGCATCTCCTCAACGCAGTCCTGCGGTCCGAGATAGGCGGCTTCGGCGGCTTTCTGCGCTACTGACGACGGATTGGAGGTGTACTGGCTCTGGAGTTTGGAGCAGGCCTTGGCTATGGGGAGGGGAGCGGCGATGAATCCGATGCGCCATCCGGTCATGGCGTAGGCTTTCGATACGCCGTTGATCACTACTGTGCGGTCGGCGATTTCAGGGAAGGCCGAAAGCGAGGTGAAGCTGCCGGTGAAATTGATGTGCTGATAGATCTCGTCGGCGATGACAGTGATCTGCGGGTGACGGCTGATCACATCTACGAGTCCCTGAAGTTCCTGATGAGAATACACGCTGCCGGTGGGGTTGGAGGGAGAGCAGAGGATCATGAGCCGTGTGCGGGGGGTTATTGCCGCTTCGAGCTGTGCGGGAGTGATCTTGAAATCCTGTTCGATTCCTGCGGGCACGAGCACGTTGGTGCCTTCGGCCAGTTTGACCATCTCCACGTAGCTGACCCATGCCGGAGTGGGTATGATCACTTCGTCGCCAGGATTGACGAGTGCTAGCACAGCGTTGCAGAGTGCCTGTTTGGCTCCGTTTGACACCACGATCTGTTCGGGAGCGAAGTCGACGCCGTCGGTGGCCTTGAGATTGTCGGCTATGGCTTTGCGGAGCGACATGTATCCGGGTACGGGTGTATAGAATGTGAAATTATCGTCGATGGCGCGTTTTGCCGCTTCCTTGATATGGGCGGGTGTGTTGAAGTCGGGTTCACCTACAGAGAGGTTGATGACGTCGACTCCGGCAGCCTTGAGTTCGGCACTTTTCTGCGACATGGCAAGGGTCTGTGAGGGCGAGAGCGACTCTACGCGTGTTGAGATTCTGTTCATGATGATAAAATTATGTTTCAAGACTACAAATTTATGACTTAATGCTTAAACTCGCAAACAAAAAACGTCCCGCCGCAGTCGTTGCCGGGGCGGGTGGGAGGAGTCGTAGAGTGTCAGTCTGCGGAAATGGTTATGTTTCGGGGTCAGTTGATGTAGATGGCGTTGCCGAATGCAGGTGTGTAGCGTTCGTCGGGGTGATATACGCGGGCAAACTGCCTGACGATGCTTATGGTCATCGGATGTGGGTCGGATGCCGGCGACAGGTTCTTGTCATTGGCCGGAGATTGCTCTTCGGCCGGGTGTATGGGCTTGGTTTTTTGTTTCATGTGTCGTTAATCTAACGTCGGCTGTGGCATGTTTATTTTACGGCTCGGCTATTTTTGATTACTTTTGTGGTGAAATATCATTCGCAATGGAACGATCACTCTTACATGATGCCTGGGATCGCGAACATCTATGGCATCCCTATACTTCGACGATAGATCCGCTGCCCACTTACAAGGTGGTGTCGGCCGATGGCGTCAGAATCCGTCTGGCCGACGGACGCGAGCTTATCGACGGAATGTCGTCGTGGTGGTGTGTAATCCACGGATACAACAACGAGCGCATCAACGCTGCCGCTGTCAGTCAGCTGCAGCGGATGAGCCATGTGATGTTCGGCGGTCTGACCCATGAGCCTGCCATAGAGCTTGGCAAGGCTCTGCTGGAGGTGGCTCCGCCGGGAATGCACAATCTGTTTTATGCCGATTCGGGTTCGGTGGCTGTGGAGGTGGCCATGAAGATGGCCGTGCAGGCATCGGTGGCAAAGAGCGGTTCGCACCGGCGCACCAATTTTGTGACAATCCGCAGCGGTTATCATGGCGACACATGGAATGCGATGTCGGTATGTGACCCGGTGACGGGCATGCACGGCGCTTTCGGTCCTTCGCTCCCGATCCGTTATTTCGTGGAGTCGCCTTCGGTGAAATACGGCGAGGAGTGGCGTCAGGAAGCGATGGAGCCGCTCGAAAAGACTCTGCGCGAGCATGCCGACGAGATCGCCGCGCTGATTCTTGAGCCGGTGGTTCAGGGCGCGGGAGGGATGCGGTTTTATCACCCGCAGTATCTTGTGGAGGCGCGCCGTCTGTGCGACAGATATGGTGTGTATCTGATATTTGATGAAATAGCCACGGGCTTCTGGCGAACCGGACGCTTCTTTGCATGGGAACATGCCGGTGTGGAGCCTGACATAATGTGTATCGGCAAGGGGCTTACGGCCGGTTATCTGACGATGAGCGCTGTGATGACCACACGTGAAGTGGCCGACACAATATCGGGCGGTGAGGCCGGAGTGATGATGCACGGCCCGACGTTCATGGCCAATCCGCTGGCATGTGCCATAGCCATAGAGTCGCTCAAGATGCTCCGCGAGCAGGATATGGCGCGGCGTCTTGGCGATATGGAGGCGAGTCTGCGTTCGATGCTCGCTCCGGCGCGTGAGATAGAGGGAGTGGCCGACGTGAGGGTGCTCGGCTCTATAGGCGTTGTGGAGATGACCGATCCGGTCGACGTAGGGCGATTCCAGGTGGAGTGTGTTGACCGCGGCATCTGGGTGCGTCCGTTCGGGCGCAATGTGTACGTGATGCCTCCCTACGTGATCAGCGACGAGGAGCTCGCTACGCTTACCGGCCGGATGATAGACATATTGAAAGATCCGCGACGATGGAAAGCATAGAGGAGAGCCTCGGACGGCTGGCTCGCAGCGGGAATCTGCGTGTCATACCGTCCGATTCGAGTGACGACGGTCTGGTTGATTTCACTTCCAACGATTATCTCGGGCTTGCTGCCGACCGCGGACTTCAGGACGATTTTTTCCGGATGGTGGCCGACAGGCGTCCGTCGCTGACGGCGTCGGCCTCGCGGCTGCTTGCCTCGGATCAGGCATCGTTCAGCCGACTGGAGGATGCTCTCGGACGCATGTATGGCCGAAAGGCGTTGCTGTTCAACAGCGGGTATCATGCCAACACCGGCCTGATCGCGGCGCTCGCTCCGGCGGGAACACTGATTGTGGCCGACAAACTCGTGCACGCCAGCATCATTGACGGCTATAAGCTTTCAGGTGCCGATCTGGCACGTTTCAGGCACAACGATATGGCGCATCTTGAGTCAATAATCCGCAGTAAGTCGGGGCGATATGACCGCATACTGGTGGTGACGGAGAGCGTGTTCTCAATGGATGGCGACAGCCCCGATATGAATGCGCTTGTCGATATCCGGCGTCGTTATGACGAGGTGATGCTCTATGTCGACGAGGCTCACGGATTTGCCGTCAGCGGTCCTGACGGCCTCGGACTGACGATGGCTCTTGACCGCCCCGGCGAGGTAGATGTGATCGTGGGTACATTCGGCAAGGCCGCGGCTTCGATAGGCGCGTTCGCGGTTATGGAGGAGAGTGTGCGCAGCTATGTGGTCAACAATGCACGCAGCCTGATATTTTCCACCGTGTTGCCTCCGCTCAATGCCGAGTGGACCCGCTTTGTCGTGGAACGTCTGCCGCAGATGGAGGAGCGTCGCCGGCATCTGCGTGCGCTGGCTAAGCGGCTTCACGGCGGACTGTGCGGTCTGCTGCCTTCCGATTCGCGGTTCATGCCCCCGGAGAGCCATATCCAGTATGTTGTGACCGGTAGTTCGGATCGGGCCGTGGCATTGTCGGCCGCACTCCGGCACCGTGGACAGAAGGTGCTGCCGATAAGGACTCCGACCGTACCGGCCGGCACGGAGCGTCTGCGCATAAGTCTGAGCGCGGCCATGACCGAGGATGATATCGACGGACTGTTGGATTCGCTGCGCCATGAGATATGAAGTGATACAGACCGGAGCCGGGCGGCTGATGATCGTGTTTGCCGGATGGTCGACACGTCCGTCGCTCTATCGCGGCTATATCCGTAGCGGTTTTGACCTGATGGTGGTGTATGACTATAGCGACGTGGAGTTTCCCGACGTGGATTGTCTGAAAGAATACAGGGAGATATGCGTCGTGGCATGGTCGTTTGGGGTTGCTGTGGCTCATCGATGGCTGTTGAGCTGTCCCGATTTGCCGATCACGCGTACGCTGGCCGTGAACGGCACTCCGTGGCCTGTCGACGACCGCCGTGGCATACCGTGCAGGGTGTTCGGTCTTACATTCCGCACCCTTTCGGAGCGATCGGTGGGGGAATTCCGCAAGCGGATGTTTGCAGTATCGGATCCGATGCCGGATTTCGAACCCGTCGGCGTGGAGCATCTGCGCGGCGAACTTGAGTCGATATCACGCATGGGCGTGAATGATCCGGCGCGTGAGGATGATATATGCGTCTGGGATAAGGTGATCGTTTCAAAGTCGGATCGCATAATCCCGTTTGCAGGGCAGATGGAGGCGTGGCATGGACATCCCGATATGACGGTGACCGGCGGTGCGCATTTTCCTGACTGGACGCAGGTCATGGCTATGGCTTCGGTCGATAAGGATTCTGTGGAGCGTAACTTCTCGCACGGCGCGCCTACCTACGACGGCGCGGCCACGGTGCAGCGCGCCATGGCCGCGCGCCTGTCGGAGATTTGGCGCGAGGTGTCATCCGGGCGCAGGATCACCGATGTGGTGGAGATCGGTCCGGGCACAGGACTGTTCACACGCGCATATCTCGGCTGGCTTCGCGGCGCGAATCTCGAATTCTGGGATCTGGCGGCCATCGGCGACGATCTTCCCGGCAAAAAACGGATATGCGACGCCGAACTTGCGGTACGCGGCATGGCCGACAACTCGGCCGACGCTATCGTGGCCTCGGCTTCGGTGCAGTGGTTCAATTCGCTCGGGAGGTTTCTTGCAGAGTGCGGACGGGTGTTGCGTCCGGGCGGTCAGGTGGTTATATCCACGTTCGGACGATCGACTTTCCACGAGCTGAGCGGCATAATCACTCCTGCGGCTACATATCTTGATGCCGACGGACTGGCGCGGCTGACTCCTGACGCGATGGAACTTACTATGTCGGACGATGGCCGGACTGCTACGGTGGATTTCGAGTCGGCATCGGATCTGCTGCGCCACATGAGTCGGACTGGTGTCAACACATCCGCTGCCTCGTCGGGCAATATCGCCGCTGCGAGAAGCATCGTGCGGCAACGTATCACCCGGCTGACGTATCATCCGGTCTACGCTATTTTTACGAAAACACATCCGTGCAGCTGAAAAAGCATAGGCAAAGACGATAAATAGTGTCTGCGGATATCCGCGTAAAGTTGTAACTTTGCGTCAGTTCGTCATATCCGGAGAATTCCGGTCATTTTACAAAAAATTCTTAACCTATGAAAAAGTACAGTGCGGCAGCCGTGGCCCTGATAGCGGCGATGTGTGCGGGATGCCTTGTCGCGTCGGCGGCTTCCGGCAGTGAGGATCAGCCGACGCCGGTCTATAACAGCACCCGTTCGGCAGTGGAGCGGGTGATGAAGCGCGCCGTGCCGAGATTGCAATATGATGGCGGTATGCCGGCCGACAGCCTCGATGCATGGCGCGAAGCCATGTCGGAGGCCATGCGCGGGCTGATGCGTCATCCCGATGCGCCGGCTGCGTCTCCGCGCAAGGTGACAGAATCTCGCCGCGACGGCTATGTGATAGAGCGGTGGGAGTCGTTTCCGCTCGACGAGAATCCGGTGGCATACTTCGTGATGCGTCCCGACAGTGCGGATGTCAGCCGTGCGGCCGTGCTGTGTATTCCCGGATCGGGTCAGACCAAGGAGCTTCTGGCGGGGGAGCGCTCGGGCAACTTCATGCTCGATGGAGAAGCTGACTCTATCGTGAGGCGTGCGGCCATGGGGCTGCATTTCGTGAAGCGCGGTCTGACGGCCGTGGTGGTCGACAATCCTTGTTTCGGCGAGCAGTCCGATGGCGGTGTGTATGACGATATCACCCCGTCGCGTTTCCTGCTTGAAACTGGCTGGAGCTATCTCGGTCTGGCTTCGTGGTATGACAAGGTGGTGCTGGACTGGATGAAAACGCAGCCTGATATTGACAAGAACCGGATAATAGTGAGCGGTTTCTCGCTCGGTACGGAGCCTATGATGGCTCTCGGGCTGCTTGACAGCTCGATATATGCGTTTGTCTACAACGATTTCCTATGCCGCACGCGTGAAAGAGCGTTGGTGCTCAATGCACGCGACGAAGATGGCCGCAGGGGTTATCCCAACTCAATACGTCATCTTATCCCCGGATTTCTGACGCAGTTTGATTTCCCCGACATAGTGGCAGCCTTGTCTCCGCGTCCGGTGATATGCACCGAGGGTGGGCTTGACCGCGATTTCAGGCTGATAGAGGATGCCTACAGGAAGTCGGGCGCGCCGGAGGCGTTCGAGTGGCATCATTATGCCAAATATGCCGATGAGGCGTCGCGCACCGACTATGACGCGCTACCCGATGGGCTGTCGCGCGACGAATTCTACCGTATGGTCAATGTCGACGGTCCGAACCATTACTTCAAGATGGAGTGGGTGGGGCCGTGGCTCGACCGACTGTTACGGTCGATGGCGACGGCCGAATGAGACATGATGTCGCATTGCGGGCGGCAATAGGGTCAAAGCATTAGAGTAAAAGCGGTGTGGCTCGGGAGGAGAGCCACACCGCTTTTATGGATTGTGATCTTATCGGCGCTATCCGTATCACTCTCCGGATATATTGCCGGCTACGGTGGTATCAGTACCAGGTGACACCGTTGCGTATAGATGAGCGTTTGTCGTATTTCACATCCTGCAGCAGCGAGGAGTTGACCGAAATGTGGAAGTTGTAGGATTTGTACGGTCCGACAGGCACGAAGCTCGCGCGCATGCTGAAACAGTGAAGATCGCGTGTGATATTGCAGTTCATGTAGGCGATCTTGTGAGTTTCGAAATTATATGAGGCGCTGAATGAGAAATTCCAGTTGGCCGTAGGACGTATGTTGCCGGAGAAGCTGAGGTTCTGTGTGATCTTGCCGTCGTAGTCCATCTTGCGCTTGTTGAACTTGCCATAGGCGTATCCTATCGAGTAGTTGAACGACAGATTCCAGGGCACATCCCATTTCATGTAGCCGTCGGACGACAGGTCGATGTCGTTGTCGATATTGCCGCGAGGATCGCGGTCGGCGTTGGGTGCGTTCGACATCGGGTCGTCGCTGTCGGTATCGTCGCCGCTATTCCCTTTTTTGTCAGAGCCTTTTTTGTCTTTGTCGTTTTTGCGCTTGAAGGTGTTGTTGTTGAGCGTGTAGGAGAACGATGTGCCGGTACTCGACAGTTTGGCCAGTCCTTTTCCTGCCTGAAGACGCGTGCGGTTTACTCTCACCGGGTTGCCGGCCTGGTTGAGCTGATAGGTGTAGACATCCCATGTGGCCGACAGGTTGAGGTTGAAGTTTTTCATCAGTTTGACCAGCAGCGATGTGTTGATGTTGCTCCATCGCAGCGAGTCGGCAGCGAAGTTGTAGCTTTGGCTTACTGAGAAATTCTCGATCAGCGACACCTTGCGCTCGCCTATCGAGTCATTGTCGTCCTTCACTTTCATCTCCAGGTTGTTGGCAAGCGAGAAGCTGACCGTACCCGAACGTCCCACGCCTGGCACTCCGAACAGAGCGTTGGGATATTTGGAGTATTGGCGTGTCTGCATGACTCCCTGTGCGTCGGGATACTGGTATGTGCCGTAATATCCGAAGAATGGCGATCCGAAGTCGGGTGTGCCGCTGAACGATATGGTGGGTGTCATGACGTGGCGTATCATCTTTACCTTGTCGCCAAGAAACGGCAGCGGCTGAAAAAATCCGTAGACTTTGGTGTCGAGCGACACCGATGCCAAAAAGTCCCATACGTTGTAGAAGGAGTAGCTTGTGTCGCACACTTCGACCGAGGCGTTGGGATCCCACTGGCGGTTGACCTTCATTGTGTACATGCGGTCGGTGATGTTGACCGACGGCGTGACGTTGATGTAGTTGAACACATTGAATGTGGCCGATATGGGTATGTTGTGGCGCATGCCGTTGCGCCAGTCTTTGATCAGGCTTTTCTTGAAAAATTCGTCCTGCTTGGCGGTGAGAGAGTTGTTAAACACTCCCGAATAGGAGAGTTTTATCTTCTCATACCATTTTTCAGCTCCGACGGCTCTCTTGCGTTTGAAAGGCGTGATCTGCGAGAGGCTGACGGTGACGTTGGGAAACGATACGGCCAGGGTGGAGTCCTGTGTGCGCTGTGCAATGTTGGCAGTGGTCGACAACGACCATTTCGAACCCGGGCGGCGGTAGGTCAGGTTGACCGTAGAGCTCTTGGTGTTTTCCGTGAACGAGTTGGAGTAGTAAGAGTTGAGGTTGTTGCGCGAGTAGCCCGATGTGGTGAAGTTGACCGATGCCGAGAAGTTGAGTGCCGGATTGGCTTTCGGATCCTGCGAATGACTCCACAACACCTGGAAGTTGGTCATGGCCTGATAGTCGGGTGCTCCTTTGTCGCCGGTGATGGTCTTAAGGTAGCTGAGGTTGAATGATCCGCTGTATCTGTAGCGTTTCACGTAGGCCGAGCGTGCCTGCAGTCCCCACGATCCCTTGGTGTAGATCTCTCCTGTGAGCGCGAGGTCGATATTGTCGTTGATGGCGAAATAGTAGCCTCCGTCGGAGAGGTAGAATCCACGGTTGTAGTCGTCGCCGAATGTGGGGAATATTATGCCCGAGGAGTATTTTTCGGAGAAGGGGAAATATCCGAAAGGCACGGCCAGCGGCAGCGGCAGTCCGGCAAGCACCATGTAGGCGGGCCCGACCACGATGTCTTTCTTCGGTTTCACCTTGGCTTTGGTGAGCTGGAAATAGAAGTGGGGATTGTCGTGGTGGTTGCAGGTGGTGTATCGTCCGTTCTGCAGGAAGATGGTATTTTCGTCCATCTTTTTCGCCCGTCCTCCGGTCAGATATCCCTCGCCCTGCTCGGTGATGATGTCGGTGATGATGCCTTTCTCGGATTTGAAATTATATTCCATGGTCTTGGCCTCATAGGAGGTGCCGTTGTCGTCAAACACGGGCGATCCCTGAATGTCGCCTACGGAGTCGGGGCGTCCTACGGCGTAGACCGTGGAGGTGGCCATGTCGAGGTGTATCTCGTCGGCGTCGATTTTCTGTCGTCCGTAGCTGACCGAACTTGCGCCGTAGATGTATGCGTTGTTGCGGCCTATGATCACCATGGAGTCGTTGGCGTTGATGTCGACGGGATTGTCGAGGTCGGATTTCACTCGCGATATTCTCGGACCCGATGGCCGTCGGGTGGTATCGTCAGTGACGTCAGGAGAGATGCGCCGGCGGTTGAGTATCGAAGCCGTGACGCCGGCCGAATTCGTATCAGCGGCGGAAGCCTGCATGGAATCGGCTGAGGTAATTGAGTCGGGTATTTGCGCCGCAGGGATCGCCGCATGTGTCGGCGATGTCTGTCCGGCAAGCGAAGCCGACGCCGAAGCTGTCAGCAAGGCTGTGGCTGTCAGTATGATATATAGTTGAGAATGCCTCAAATGTGAAGTAGCGTTGGTTCGAGATGCAAAGTTACTTCAAATCGTTGAATATTCTCTCCCCACGCGCTTTTTTTTACACTCTTTTTGGGAATCATTTTTGGGAATCTCCATACGGAATCTCCATACGGTTCCATACGGCTCTCCATACGCGAATCCCGACTTCGGATCTTCACATATCGATTGCCGCGATCTTTATGCGGTCATTGTCATGCGGTCGGGATGCGGCTTTCAGGATGCGATACGGCGGTGTGCCCCGGCTGTGACAGGCCGTCGACACACCGCCGTTGCGGTCAGGCGTTGCGGCGCGGCGACCATCAGTGGTCAGTCACTGTGTCGTCAGGCCGTAGCGTCGGTTATTTGCGGTCTTTCTTTTTCTCAAGCTGACGCTCGATCGCCTCCAGACACAGGTCGATGGCTTCTTCGAATGTGTCGGCTATCTTTGTGGCCACGAAATCGTCCTGCTGGGGCACTGCTACCTTTACCAGAGCCTCCTTGTTCATGGCTGTCTCGGGCTTTACGACCTTTAGGGTGACGTCGACTGTAGAGATGTTGACATTGTGGCGCGCCAGACGTTCGGCTTTCTTGTTGATGAAGCTGACGAGTTTGTCGGCGATGTCGAAGTGGATTGCCTGAATTTTTACTTCCATGATTAACCTCCTTTTTTTAATGCACGTGGATGTGCTTGTTGGTAATTTTGTTGAAGTTCCCGGTATGTTATATGTGTATATATCTGTGTGGTCGACAGCGATTCGTGGCCGAGCAGTCGGCGCACGGCGTTGATGTCGGCGCCGTCGTTGAGCATGTCGGTGGCAAACGAGTGCCGTAGCACGTGTGGACTGCGGCGCAGGGCAGTGGTCGGCTGCAGCGCTCGGTGCACCACATTGTAGACGAGCTTGCGGTATAGCGGACGTCCGTCGGAGCGGACAAAAAACAGCTCGCTTCGTCCGGCTGTGTTGTTGCGTAGTGTCTGATAGTGTCGTATCATATCGGCAAGCTCTTTCCCGAATGGGATGAGTCTGTCTTTATTACGTTTTCCGTGCACTTTTAGTTCACCACGGGTCAGATCCACTCCGGCATCGGTAAGGCCGGTCAGCTCGGAGCATCGCATCCCGGTGGTGTAGAGCATGTCGACTATGAGCCGGTCGCGCACCTGCTCGAAATCGGTCATATCCACCTCTTCGTTGAGCACTGATTCCGTTTCTTCCGGTCTGACGAATACCGGCAGGGGCTTTTCGAGCTTGGGCAGTGTCAGCTCTGCGGCCGGATTGGCCTGCAGACCGCGGCTGCGCATCATCCACCGGTAGAAGGCCCGGAGAGCCTGCACCTTGCGGCGCACCGTGCGGGGCGATGATCCGCGTTTCGACAGTGAGAATATCCATTCTCGCAGGTCAAGCAGCGTGACCGAGGCCGGATCGAAAGCGTATCGTCCTCCCGATGTGGTGTCGTCACGCCAGCCGGTCAGATCGCGGCGGTAGGCGTCGACTGTGTGGGGCGAATAGTTGAGTTCGCAGCGCAGATATGTCAGGAAATCATCTATCATCGGTAGCGAAGATAGCGATAATTCACATAATTTCCAAAAATATCCGGTAATTTTGTGAAAACATTTTTTTGTGAAAGCTCATGAAAATATTCGCTTTGATAGCGGTGGCTCTTGCGGCTGCCGGAGTTATGGCCGCGGAGTCAGGCGGCAGTGCGCGTTTCAATGTCGCTACCTACAATATCCGACAGCTCAATGCCGGCGACGATGCGCGTGGCGATTCATGGCAGAGAAGACATCGTGTGGTGGCCGATCTCATCCGTTTCCATGATTTCGACATATTCGGCACTCAGGAGGGTTTTCACAGCCAGCTTGAGGATCTGAAGGGATCGCTGCCCGGCTATGATTATATAGGACGCGGACGCGACGACGGCGACAAGGCCGGAGAGCATTCGGCGATCTTCTACCGGACGGATCTGTTCGAGGCGGTGGATCACGGTGATTTCTGGCTGTCGGAAAACCCGCAGTCGCCGGGTCTGGGGTGGGACGCCGTATGTGTCAGGATATGCACATGGGGACGCTTCCGCCACATTCCCACCGGCCGTGAGTTTCTGATGTTCAATCTCCACATGGACCATGTGGGTCAGGTGGCGCGGCGAGAGAGCGCACGGCTCATACGTGACAAGATCATTCAGCTTGGCGACAGCCTGCCGGCGATGCTGACTGGCGACTTCAATGTCGATCAGCGCAGCGACGCTTACCGCACAGTGCTTGAATGCGGTCTTATTGATTCGCATGACGCTGCCGCGATGGTATATGAGACCAACGGCACGTTCAACGATTACCGTACCGACGCTTTCTCCGACCAGCGTATCGACCATATATTTGTCAGCCCTGGAATCATTGTGGAGAAATACGGCATCCTCACCGATACGTACCGCTCCGATGAAGGGGGCGAGGTGAAGCCTGCCGGCGCCAACGCTCCGTCGGAGCTTATGATAGGCAATTTCAAGGCGCGTGTGCCCTCCGATCATTTCCCGGTGAGAGCCACTGTGGTGCTCTGACCTACAGTCTGCGGCCGGTCAGGCATCAGTCCGAAAACTCTTCGTGCAGCCGATCGAAGCGACGTAGTGTGTCGGCCGATATGCGCGCCATCGATGCTCTGATCCGGTCGATGCTCTTGCGCTCCATGTCGCCGCTTTTGGAGTAGAATTTGTCGGCATAGCATATCAGGCGTTCGAGCTGTGTGTCGGGCATATACGTCCGGTCGGCGGGAAGAGGCAGATGTTGCGCCGCGATCTCGCCGGCGGTCAGCCCCGAGCCGGTATGGCGTTCGGCCACTCTTGCCACATCCTCGCTGTAACGCTCGCGGCGGAGCAGGTCGGCTCCCAGATATCCGTGGGCTATGTAGGGAGCGGTGCCGTGACAGTGGATTCCGGGTGCGTCAGTGAGAAATATGCCTATGTCATGGAGCATGGCGGCTTCCTCAACAGTCTGCAGGTCGACCGGAAGATGTCGCCTTCGGGCTATTTCCACCGCAAGCGCGGCCACCGAACGGCTGTGGCGCAGAAAAATATCCCGAAGGGTTGACCCTTCGGGATAATATTTGTCGATTACCGATTGATAAGGCAGTGTCATCAGATACCCTCCACAATGGTGTTCCAGCCGTGTGTGTCAGGCTCTTCTCCGAGCTGCACTGCACGCAGCTTCTCATACAGCCGTGTGGTGATCGGGCCGGGCTGGTGATCCTTGGCCACGATATACTTGACACCGGTGTCTATGTCGTGGATCTCGGCCACGGGCGATGCCACGGCGGCTGTGCCGCACGCTCCGGCCTCGTCGATCTCGGCAAGCTCCTCCAGAGGTATGTGACGCTCTTCGACCGTGATGCCCATGTCGCGGGCGAGCTGCATCAGGCTGCGGTTGGTGACGGAGGGGAGTATCGATTCCGAGGCAGGGGTGATGTAGCGGCCCTGCTTGATGGCGAAGAAGTTGGCCGGACCGCATTCGTCGATATACTTTTTCTCGCGCGGATCGAGGTAGAGCACGGCCGAATATCCGAGTTCGTGGGCGCGCTCGCCGGCTTCAAGGCTTGCTGCGTAATTGCCGCCCACTTTCCAGCGGCCGGTGCCTTTGGGCGCCACGCGGTCAAACTCGCGCATGATGCATATATTGGTAGGTTTGAATCCCTCCTTGAAGTATGGGCCGACGGGGGTCACCATCACCATGAACAGATATTCCGACGAGGGATGCACGCCGATCTGGGCGCTCATGCCAAGCTCGATGGGGCGTATGTAGAGCGATGCTCCGCTGCCGTAGGGGGGTATGAAGCGGGCGTTGAGCTCCACGGCTTTGATCACCATCTTCTTGAACAGGTCGACGGGCACCGGCGCCATCTTGATGCCGTTGGCCGATGAAATGATACGGTTGGCATTGTCTTCAATACGGAATATGCGCACCTTGCCGTCGGCGCCGCGGAAGGCTTTGAGGCCTTCGAATATCTCCTGGCCATAGTGGAGAGCCGTGGCGGCCATGTGCATGTTGATAGTGTCGGACGATGATACTTCTATCTCGCCCCACTTGCCGTCGCGGTAACGGCAGCGCACATTGTAATCGGTAGGAATATAGCCGAACGATAGGTTGGCCCAGTCGAGTTTCTGATCCATGACGAAGCTTTATGTGAATTAAGAGTCTGATTACAGTGTCAGATGCAGGCCGTGACTCCTTTCGAAAGCGGGCAGGACGGCTGTGCATAGATCAATGTTATGTTTGATTGTCGCAAAGTTAATATTATTTACGCTCTCGGCCAAATCTTTTTCATCGGTAAAGTCGTGCAAGATCGTAGGAATAGATCTGCCGGCCGTTTTTGTAGATGAAGGCTTGTCCTTTCAGCTCGGAGCCAGCCTTGCATATCAGCAGCAGTGCATTGCCGGGCACAACCATGTCGATATACGTTTTTCTGGCAGTAGCCTTGTCGAGCAGAGTCCAGTTGCCGTCGGCGGCAAGATAATATATTTCGTAGTCAGTGCCCTTGGTGATGAAGTTTTTATCAGTATAGAACGATACCGAAGCCATTGCTGCCGGCCGGGAGCCGAGGTCGTAGGTGAAGAAACTGCGGTCGGCCGGAAGTGTGAACCGCGATGTGGCTATGCCGTCCTGAAGATAGTAGGGCTCGAATTCGGATGGAAACCGCTCGATCACCTGACAAATGCGTTGATGTTCCATCTCCTTATCATCGAATATGTCGAGTTCGCCGATGGTGAAACGTTTGCCCTTGGGAGCACTCATTCGCAGATAGCGGTAATGCCTGTCGCGTGGGAGTGATATGTTGAGCAAATCGGTGAAGATGGTATCGTTGTCATTGACTCTGAAAATCGTGTCGGGATGAGTGAACGCATAGTCGTCTGATGCCGACAGGGTATATCCGCTTATATGATCCGACAGGCGCATTGCCAGCACGTTGGTGAATGGTCTTGTGCGTCGCAGACGCGCCTTCTGCACCAGTCTGTCGGGATTGGCTTTAAGCGTTTTCACTTTAGAGTCGTGTGTGACATAAAATGCGTCGCCACACGGTACAAATCTTTCCGTGGTGTGCCGCACCGGGACAAAGATCACTCCAGGCTCAATGTCGTGGAATGTCACACGGTCGCCGTCGCGTCGTCCGGTATCGATTATTTCCCAGCTTCCGTCGATCCATAGACCGAGATATACCATCATTTTTGCATCGGTCGGACGAATGCCGACAGTGGCTTCGTTGTGGCCGAAATAGTGTGAGGTGACATCGTGCAGAAAGGGATTGTTGAGCCTGACCGGCAGCGAGCGTATGTCGTTGAGAGCAGCCATGCGGTCATCCTGGCGTGCAAACGACTGACGGTAGATCTTGCCGGTGGTGCGCGGCGAAGCAGGGCGGTGGCTGCGGTCGGGGATGTAGTCGTCAAGCCCTACGGGATAGTATTCCGAGGTGATCGGATCGCGGACCACGATCCACTGGTATGAATGATTGTTGTCGGGCGAGAACAGTATGTTGTCGGTAGTCACCGGTATGCCGCATGAGCGCATGGCATAGACGAGCAGATCACACCAGTCGCGCCTGAATCCGACACGATTGTTGAACAGGTTTGTGGCGGTGCGGTGGGGAGTGATCAGCTGATCGTTGTAGATCCATTTCTCGCTTTCAATGTGCTTCAGCAATACAAGGGCGGCCTCGAGCACGTCGCTGCCCTGATAGAGCGAGTCGAGCACATGATTGTAGTGTTCGGCATACATCCGCCGCCATCTCACAGGCTGGTCGTCGCTTATGGTATAGGGCAATATCAGTTCGCAGAAGTCGTCAAACGACAGGTCTTTGTTCCATGGACGCTCTTTCCATTGCTTGAATGCCAGATCAATGTTCTCGATAAGCATTTCGGCGCTGACACTGCGGAGGTCATCCTTGCGTGGAAGATTGATGAGTGAGAACTTTTCCCAGCGCTTGAGCTGCTCGGGGGTGAAGAAAAAATCCACCTCCTTGCGTGTGAGCTGTGCGAGAAACATTTCAAGCGAATCAAGTTCCGTGCCCTGATAAGAGTAGTGGCCATGCATGTTACTGATCAGGAACTTGGCAGCCTCCAGTTTTTCAGGTTCGTCCTCATAGTGTTCGAGCACTTCCACCAGCTCCTTCCTGTTGCGTGCAGCACGGTCGAGCGCTTTGGCAATCTCAGGAGAATACGACTCCTCGCTGCCGCATGACCACATCCCTGCGGCCATGATTGCAACGAGTGCGGCCATGGCCGCCGAGCGCAGCCGCCGGAGAGAAAACAGTGACTGCGTCATCAGTCTACGTTATGAAGATTGTGACCCATACGCTCCTTTTTGGTGTGCATATAGAATCGGTTGTCATCATTGGGTTCGATTTCAATCGGCACGATCTCCTCCACGGTGAGTCCGTAGCCCTCCAGTCCGATGCGTTTTTTAGGGTTGTTGGTCATAAGACGCATTTTTTTGACTCCGAGCAGATGGAGTATCTGCGCTCCCACTCCGTAGTCGCGCTCGTCGGCCTTGTGACCCAGATGCAGATTGGCGTCGACAGTGTCGAGCCCATCTTCCTGGAGCTTGTAGGCTCTGATCTTTTCCATGAGTCCGATGCCACGTCCCTCCTGGCTCAGATAGAGCACCACTCCGCGTCCGGCGCGTTCGATGGCCTGCATCGAGCGGTGGAGCTGTTCGCCGCAGTCACATCGGCGTGAAGCGAATATGTCGCCGGTAGCGCACGACGAGTGTACGCGCACCAGCAGCGGCTCGTCCGTCGCCACGTCGCCTTTTATCAGAGCTATGTGCTCAAGGCCGGTGGTCTTGTGGCGGAACGGTATCAGACGGAAGTGGCCGTAGGCTGTGGGCATGTTTACTTCCTCACCCTTTTCCACGGTCAGCTCCCGTAGCATGCGGTAGGCGATGAGATCGCGTATCGAAATGAGCTTCAGACCCCATTCGTCGGCTTTCTCGCGCAGCTGCGGCAGGCGGGCCATGGTGCCGTCGGGATTGAGTATCTCTATCAGTGTGGCGGCTGGCCTGAGCCCGGCGAGGCGGGCGAGATCGATGGCCGCTTCGGTATGTCCGGGCCGGCGTAGCACACCCTCTTCCTGCGCGTAGAGCGGATGTACGTGTCCGGGGCGTCCGAAGTCCTCCGGCTTCGCATCCGGATCGGCCAGATGACGCAGAGTGGCCGCACGGTCGTGGGCCGAAACTCCGGTGGTGCATCCTTCGAGTTTGTCAACGGTGATGGTGAACGGTGTGCCGAGCATCGAGGTGTTGTCATCCACCTGATGCGGCAGATTGAGTTCGCGGCAGCGCGAAATGGTCAGCGGTGCGCACAGCTCTCCGCGGGCATTCGTCACCATGAAGTTGACACTCTCTGCCGTGGCTTTTTCGGCAGCCATGATGAGGTCGCCTTCGTTTTCGCGATCCTCGTCGTCGACCACAATGACGAATTTGCCCTGACGGAAGTCCTCTATGGCTTCCTCTATTGTGTTGAGTCTGATCTTTTCCATATTATAGATAATAGGTGGCTGTCTATTGGTGTTCGTTGATATGTATAGTTTAGGAATACTACGTTTTGTCTTTGGTAATGGTTCTTTGGGGCTTCTCGCCGTTGAGAAGCTTGATCTCCTCGCGGCTTACCTTTTCGATAGTGGCTATCTCGCCGTCGAGGTGTTTTATCGAGCGGCGTCCGGCGATATAGACCGGCAACCCTATCGGGAACAGTATGATGGCGCTCCAGGCCACCCACTTAACGCCTGTCGGATGATATATCCAAAGGCTGCGAAGCACCGGGAAATCCATGAGTTTCATCACTACGAGTCTGTCGCGCGAGTTGGCAAGATACCCCACGGTGCTCTCCAGTTCGGCCGACAGCGCTTTGAGATCCAGACGCGGCACTCCCTGCGTCCAGTAGGCCACATAGTTAGTGCACCGCGCAAGGCTTTGGCGTAGCCGGCCGGCATGTAGCGACAGCGATTCAAGCTTCGTAAGCGCTTCAGCCTTAGCGACCTCCTCCATGATCACCTCTTTCATGCTGACCGAACGCACTTCGCCTCGGCCGAGCAGACGCCTGAAGAAGTTGGCGTACGCGTCGCGGTTGAACACCGCCGAGTCGTTGACCGCCTTGTAGGTGAAAAATACGCCCAGAGGCAGCAGCACAGCGGCGCTGAGCCACATGCCTTCCCACACCTCCAGACGCCCCTCGCGCGCCATCTTGTTGCCGGTATTGTCTATGATGTAATAGAATATGAAGAGAAACACCGATATGACAAGCGGCATTCCCAGACCACCCTTGCGGATGATCGCTCCGAGCGGAGCGCCGATAAAGAAAAACACCAGACAGGCAAACGACAGTGTGAACTTCTTTTGCAGTTCTATGCCGTGGCGGCGTATGGTCTTGCGTTTGTCGGCCAAGGCATAGCCTTTGAATTCGTAGTCCTGACGCTGTCGCTTGGTCTTCTCCAGAGCGGTCTGCAGGTAACTCAGTGTATATGCCGATGTTGAGCCTCTGAACACCGAGTCGACATTGAGCCGGCGTGCGGCAGCATGGCTGTGGCCGGTAATGTCGTTGCCTTTTGTGAGGGGCATCGACATAAGTCCGGCCGACTGCACGGCTTTGGCATATTCCAAGCCGATGCTGTCCGCCTGGGCACGCACGGAGTCGATGGTTTCCTGCAGCTCGGCAATGTTTTTGCCGACATACTGGTTGCGCATCCCGTCCTCGTCCATTCGGTTGAAGTTGGCGTCGAATTTCAGCAACACCTCCTTGTAATCAAACGATTCGCGGCGATAAGGCACATTGGCGCTACTCATGCCGGCTTCCTTTAGATTCTCGAACGATTCTCCCTGCCATAGCCGCAGCACCAGATGGGTCTTGTCCTCGGTCATGACCAGACGTCCTGAATCGGCCAGAATCACACTGGCGTTGTCAAACCCCTTCGACAGGTCGTAGATCATCATCTGATAGAGGGTGCCGTTGTCGCGGTTTTTCTCCTTGACGTAGATGTTGTAGCCTGGAATCTGGTCGTAGAATACTCCCTCGGGTATCTCCAGCTCGGGCGATTTCTGACGCATGGAGTAGAGCAGGGTCCACATCTTTGTCTGCGCGACCGGCAACACATTGTTCTGAAAGAAAAAAGCCGCTATGGCAATAAAGGCCACCAGTGCGATCAGAGGCTTCATCGTTTTGATCAGCGACACGCCCGAAGCCTTCATGGCCGTCAGTTCGAATCGCTCGCCGAGATTACCGAATGTCATGAGCGACGCCAGAAGTATGGCGAGCGGCAGAGCCATCGGTATCATTGTCAGCGAGGCGTAGAAAAACAGCTCTCCGATCACTCCGATGCTCAGGCCCTTGCCCACGAAATCGTCTATAAACCGCCATAGAAACTGCATCATAACGATGAACAGGCAGATGAAGAAGGTCATCACAAACAAGGGTACGAAACTCTTGAGCATGAATCTGTATAAGCGTTTTATACGTAGCGGATGCATCTTCGGCGGTATGATGATTGCTTTAGAGGGTCAGTTATTGATGTGGGGGGATTGCGCCCGAAGTCGGTGCCTGAAGCTGCAATCCTGATGCAAAGTTACGCAAAAAATCCTAATTATCCGCACACATGTCAAGTGGCGTGATATCCTTTGCACAGACGGGCATATTCCGCAGTGGCGTCAAACGAGGGGCAAGCCTTGGCGGCGAAGTCGCGGTGGCCTCTGACGCTCGATCCGGGATAGCGCCTGAGCAGCGATGCGAGCAGTGCGGTGAGCGATTCGCGCTGTTGTGGCGTGCGGGTGTCGGCAGGCGTCCCGTCCGTCTCGATGCCGCCTACGTAGGCCACTCCGATGCTTCCGGCGTTGTGTCCGAGGCAGTGCGCTCCGGCTATGCTTTCGTCGCGGCCGCGATGCACCGTGCCGTCGAGCGCCACCACGTAATGGTATCCTATCTGATTGAATCCGCGCTGGCGGTGCCAGCTGTCGATCTCGGCCACGCTGACGTTGCGGGAGCGTGGAGTGGCAGTGCAATGCACTATGATTTCTGTGATGTTTCTCATATCGGCTGCAAAGTTACGCAGCCTGAAGCCATGTCCGTGCGGGCGTTTGTCGCGGGTGCAATTGTGAAATTTATCGCGGGCGTACCCGCGACTCGGCATTATCCCACGATAAGCTCGTAGTCGACCACGTCGAGCCGGCGTCCGAATTTCAGACCCACGGCCTTGAACTCCGACACCGGCAGGAAGCCTTCACGTTCGTGGAGACGCCGGCTTATAGCGTTGTCTGCGGTTATGCATGCTATCAGAGCATGAAGAGAAGCATCGCAGCGACACTCCTCTATGAGTCGGCGCAGCAGGGCGGTGCCTGTGCCGTGGCCTTGATGACGGCTGTCGACGTAGAGCGTCGTTTCGGCAGTCGGACGATAAGCCCGGCTCTGTTTCCACTGGTGGGCATAGGCATATCCTGCGATGCAGCCGTCGGCATCCTCCGCCACCAGCAGAGGATATTCGGCGGCTATGCTGTCGAGCCGGGCACTCATCTCCTCCACTGTAAGCGGTTCGGTCTCAAAGGTGATGGTTGTATGCGTTATGTAGTGATTGTAAATCTCTGTGATCCGTCCGGCGTCGTCGGGCCGGTATTTTCTTATGCTGATCATAGCGGAAAACCTTTGCTTAACATGATTTTCATTCCATTGGCGGCTGTGCTGTCGGCCGTCACAATCATGGCCTCGACATCATGTTCACGCTCTATCATGGCCATTGCCGCTTCTGCTTCCATGGCCATGCAGGCTGTGGCCAAAGCGTCGGCCGTCATGGCGTCGGGGGCTATCACGGTGGCCGAAATGGTGGTGCTTTTCACCGGTCGGCACGTCAGCGGATCTATCGTGTGGCCTATGCGGCCGCCGGGGGTGTCGCGATAGTTGCGGTAGTTGCCCGAGGTGGCGATCCCGCAGCCTGTGACGGCTATTGTGGTCAGTCCGCTGCGTGTTTCATCGGCCGTGCTTTCAGTCGGCATGTCGATCATTATGTGCCACTTCTCTCCTGCCGGATTACTGCCTCCGAGGGTGATCTCGCCTCCGATCTCCACCATAAAGTCGTCGACGCCGTTGCGCCTCATCATGGCTGCCACCTCGTCGCAGCCGAGCCCTTTGGTGATGGCACTGAAATTGAACTGTGTGCGGCTGTCCTTCTTTATCATCCGTCCGTCGGCAACCATGCACCGGTCCATGCCGACGATGGCTCTGACGCTGTCTATCGCATCATCCGTAGGCTCGCCGCAGGCTGTTTCATAACCGAACCCCCACAGATTGACCGCAGGGGCTACCGTCGGGTCGAATTTACCGCCGCTTGCGCTCCACACCCTCCGTGAGGCGGCGGTCACAATGGCTACCAGCGAGTCACAACGGTCGCTCTCGTTGCGGTTGATCAGGCTAATGACCGATCCTTTGTCGAATGGCGACAGCGATTTCTCCACGCGGCTCATTGTCGCCAGAATAGAGTCCGAAAGGTCATTCTTCCCGCGGTATGTCACATGATACGTCGTGGACCAGACACATCCCTGCGTCGAACGCCAGCGGCGTGAGTCGCAGCTACCGGTGCATACGGTCAAGCCTGCTGTTATAGTGATAATCAGTGCCGACAATGAAAAATGTTTCATGATTCTGAAAATTTCTGTCAAAATTACATAAAAATCCCCGGATTATGGTTACATTTGCCAAAACCGATTGTTTATATCCCATAAGTGGCTCGCAAAACCGAAGTATAACCGCGGGTTGCTGACGGGTTTGATAATATCAACTGATTCTTGAGAGCTACTTAAGATCAATGACAGAGTGACAGATTCCGAGATATCACCAATCCTAAATATTTAATCATGAAACGCTCTTACTTGTTTTTAGCACCGGGATTCGAGGAAACCGAAGCATTGGCTACGGTCGACGTGATGCGTCGTGCCGGCATGGAGGTGCTCACCGTCGCCATCAATCCCGAGAACAGTGAAAAAGTGTGTGGAGCCCACGGCGTAGTGGTTGTGGCCGATCTGCTCCCGGAAGATGCTGACTTCACTGACGTGGAATGGCTTATTTGTCCGGGAGGAATGCCCGGCGCACAGAATCTCGCCGACAGCAGGATCGTCACCGAAGCATTGCGTGCCCATGCGGCTAAAGGCGGTAAAATCGCCGCTATCTGCGCCTCGCCTGCACTGGTGCTCGCGCCGCTTGGTATTCTTGACGGACGCGAAGCCACATGTTATCCCGGCATGCAGCCCGAATCCGACAAGATCGTCATGCGCGACGCCCCCGTGGTGGCGCTCGACAATCGGATCACGGGCAACGGCCCCGCATCCACTCTCGCTTTCGCGCTTGCCATCGTCCGCCGTTCGTGTGGCGATGCCGTAGCCCAGCAGATCGGCAGCGGAATGCTCGTATATCCCAAATCCATGAACTTCTATTTCTGATCATTGCACAAAAGGCAATATATTACCGATAGCGCGGCCTGACCTGAAAGTCGGGTCGCGCTTCGTGCAGTTTACGCAACATAGGCTCACACCGGTTTCGCACCACCGATGGAAGGCACTGAATATGGATTGATAACGGAGCCTCGTGCAGGTATAGTGGAGGATAATACGCTTTTTTGCCATTAAATTATGGCAAAGTGAAAAGGTTTTTTTAACTTTGTCATCGCGATGAACGATGAACGTACAAAAGCAGCCGCCACAGCGGCCCTCAACCGGTATCTGATGCAGCACCGTCTGCGCCGGACTCCGGAGCGTTACGCCATACTCGACAAAGTGTTCAGCCTGTCGGAGCACTTTTTTGTCGACACACTTCACCGTATGCTCGACGCCGACGGCTACCATGTCAGCCGTGCCACGGTCTACAACACCATGGAAATACTTGTCGATGCCGGACTTGTCCGACGTCACAACTTCGGCTCCACTCCGGCACAGTACGAAAAAGTGGCAGGCATAACCAACCACCACCACCTCGTATGCACACAGTGCGGCAAGGTCAGGGAGGTCAAGGATGCCGAAATCGACCGGCTGCTGTCATCAAAGCGCTACACCTCGTTTCATCCGGCCTATGCCGACCTGTACATCTACGGAGTATGCTCCCGATGCGCACGACGACCGAGGCCGTCAGCCAAAAACAAAGAATAAAATTCGACACCAATCATACAATATCGTAAAGCAATGAAAGTAGACGTGTTGCTCGGCCTCCAGTGGGGCGATGAAGGAAAAGGAAAAGTAGTGGACGTACTCACGCCGCGCTATGACATCATAGCCCGTTTCCAGGGCGGACCTAATGCCGGACACACCCTTGAGTTCGAAGGCAAGAAATATGTGTTGCGTTCAATTCCCTCAGGAATTTTTCAGGACGGCAAGACCAACCTTATAGGCAACGGCGTGGTTCTTGACCCGGTGCTCTTCCGCGAAGAGGCCGAAAGCCTTGAAAAATCAGGCATACCCCTGCGGTCAATCCTGAAAATATCGAAGAAAGTGCACCTGATCATGCCTACCCACCGCCTGCTTGACGCTGCCAACGAAAAAGCCAAGGGCATCTCGAAGATAGGCACTACGGGCAAAGGCATCGGACCGACATATACCGACAAGATCAGCCGCAACGGACTGCGACTCGGCGACACGCTGCTTTCCGACTTCAGAGAGCGCTACGCCAAAGCGCGCGACCGTCATATCGACATGCTCGCCGCACTCGGCGAAAAGCCCGACACAGCCGAGCTTGAAAGCAAATGGATGGATGCCATCGAATATATCAAGACTTTCGATATCGTCGACAGCGAATTCTTCATCAACCGGGCGCTCGCCGACGGCAAAAGCGTATTGTGCGAGGGAGCGCAGGGCACACTGCTCGACGTTGACTTCGGATCATACCCGTTCGTGACATCGTCCAACACCATTACAGCCGGAGCCTGCGCCGGACTCGGAGTGGCTCCCAACCGCATAGGCGACGTCTACGGAATATTCAAGGCCTACTGCACAAGAGTAGGCAGCGGACCGTTCCCCACTGAACTGTTCGACGAAACAGGCCGCCTCATCCGCGATCTCGGCCACGAATACGGAGCCGTGACCGGACGCGAACGCCGTTGCGGATGGATAGATCTCGTGGCGCTCAGATACGCCATCATGATCGACGGCGTCACCAAACTCATAATGATGAAAAGCGACGTGCTCGACGGATTCGACGAAATCAAGGCTTGTGTGGCCTACGAGATCGACGGCAAGCGTGTTGAGGACTTCCCCTACACCGTCGACGGCGTGGATGTCAAGCCGGTCTACGTCACCCTTCCCGGATGGAAGACCGACATGACGGGCATGAAGAGCGAACAGGAATTCCCCAAGGCATTCAGCGACTATGTGGCATTCCTCGAAAAAGAGCTTCAGACACCGATAGCCGTGGTTTCGATCGGTCCCGACCGCGAACAGACAATCGTGCGCGACAGCTTTTGAACAAAAAGCTGTCGGCCGCCCGACATGCAGATAACTTACCTTAATTGATACCTGACATTATGGCAAAAATCAAACCCTTCAGGGGCGTACGTCCCCCAAGAGAACTGGTTGAAGAGGTGGCATCGCGCCCCTACGACGTGCTCAATTCCGATGAAGCGCGGCGTGAGGCCGACGGCAACCCCAAATCGTTGTACCACATCATCAAGCCGGAGATCGACTTCGACCCGTCGACCGACGAGCATGATCCGCGGGTCTACGACAAGGCAGTGGAAAACTTCAATGCCTTCCAGAGCAACGGATGGCTTGTGCAGGACGATGACGACCATTACTACATCTACGCCCAGACGATGGACGGACGCACACAGTATGGAATCGTCATAGCGGCCAATGTCGACGACTATATGGAGGAACGCATCAAGAAGCATGAGCTAACGCGCCGCGACAAGGAGGAGGACCGCATGAAGCATGTCAGGATCAACAATGCCAATGTCGAGCCTGTATTCTTCGCTTTCCCCGACAATGACGTGCTTGAGCGCATCATAGCCGATGTCACGAAAGGAGCGCCGGAATATGACTTCACGGCTCCCGACGGATTCGGCCACCATTTTTGGGTGATCGACGACAAGGCCACGATCGAAGCCATAACCGGTGAATTCGCCAGGATACCATATCTGTATATCGCCGACGGACATCACCGCACTGCGGCCGCAGCTCTCGTAGGCGCCGAAAAAGCAAAGGCCAATCCCGGCCACCGGGGCGATGAAGAGTACAATTATTTCCTGGCGGTGGCATTCCCTGCGTCGCACCTCAAGATTATCGACTACAATCGTGTGGTGCGCGATCTCAACGGGCTTACGCCGGAGGAGTTTCTCGGCCGGCTCGAAAAGGATTTCATCGTGGAGGCCAGAGGCGCTGACATATATAAGCCCGAAAAACTCCACAACTTTTCGCTCTATCTGGCCGGAACATGGTATTCGCTCACCGCACGCGAGGGCCGCTACAACGATCAGGATCCAATCGGAGTGCTTGACGTGACCATATCGAGCGATCTGATACTCCGCGACATACTCGGCATCACGGATCTCCGGTCCGACAAACGCATAGATTTTGTAGGCGGCATACGCGGTCTCAGCGAGTTGAGCCGCCGCGTCGACAGCGGAGAGATGGCCATGGCTCTCGCCCTCTATCCTGTGTCGATGAAGCAGCTGATGGATATTGCCGATTCAGGCAATATCATGCCTCCGAAGACCACCTGGTTCGAGCCAAAGCTCCGTTCCGGACTTGTCATACATAAACTCGACTGACCATTGGCATTGTCGACCGGACGATATAATGAAGCAGGGCGCGTTTCGTCAGCCGACGGACGCGCCCTGCCGTTGGCCGATGGCTGTAATCCGCCGGGCGAACCGCTGACCGGAGTCTTCGCCACACCTCCTTCGGCATATCTGCGTCTTGCGTTCGGCCGTATTGCCGGCCGGTGGATGTGGATCCCTGTTGTGTCGGTGCTCGTATGCCTGGTTATGGGATTTGCCGACGCTGATGGCATGCGCTGGATATTTGCCGGAGTGATCCTGGCGTTCTGCGTATATCCGATAGTCATGCTGCATATATGCATGAGGTCAGTGGTCACTTCGGAGGCACGGCTCTGTGTCGCGCCCAAAAGAATTCTGCTCGACACCACGGGGATTGTGGTCATATTCCAGAAACCGTGCGATGAACCTTCAGATGAATGCGATGATCCTTCAGATGAAGAGGCCGGCGGAAATGACGCATCTCTTTTACAAGAAAAATCATCGTCGCCACAGACTGAAGCCATGGTCGACGATGATTTTGAGTCGGTATCTTTTAGTGATATTGTCGATGTCGTGTCGTCAAGAAGCGCTTGCGTTCTACGCCTTCGCGGACGATACGCCCGTTGTCTGATCATACCCTCCGACGCTTTTGTGTCGGCCGACGGAGCAGCACGCCTGATGTCGGCAACAGCCTCGGCAGCCGGTCAGCCGACGGTGTAGTCCACACAAGCCCGTGCAGCCTTGCATCCGGCTATGATCGAGGCGGCGGCCACATGAGCCGGATGAGCCGCATAGACGGCCACGTCGGCGAGCGACGGCAATGTGGCTGTCAATACCACGTCCCAGTCTTCGGCAGGATTCTCGTTGATGCCCACCTCGATGCTTTCAAGGCATTCTATCTGTCCGGGCAGTGCCTTCAGGGCTTCGGCAAACCGTAGAGCCACCGCCGCACGTTCCTCGGTGCTTCCCGACAGTTTGAAAGTGACGATATGCTTTACCATCGCGCGGTCGTTTAGTTCGTTCCGTACATTTTCTCACGGGCAGCGGCTACGCGCTCGTCGGTGATATAGTCATCGTAGTCCATCATCTTGTCGATGATTCCTGACGGCGTAAGCTCTATGATGCGGTTGCACACGGTCTGGATAAACTCATGGTCGTGCGACGACAGCAATATGTTGCCCTTGAAGCTCTGGAGAGTGTTGTTGAAAGCCTGTATCGATTCCAGATCGAGATGGTTGGTGGGGGAGTCGAGCACCATGGTGTTGGCGTTGCGAAGCATCATGCGGGCTATCATGCAGCGCATTTTCTCGCCGCCGGAGAGCACCGAAGCTTTTTTCAGCACCTCTTCGCCCGAGAATAGCATCTTGCCGAGGAATCCCTTCAGATATATCTCGCTTGAATCGTCACTGAACTGGCACAGCCAGTCTACCAGATTCATGTCGGTATTGAAAAAGTCGGAATTGTCGAGCGGCAGATAGGCCGTGGTTATGGTCTGACCCCAGTCATACGTGCCGGCATCGGCCTTGCGGTTGCCGTTGATTATTTCAAACAGGGCAGTCATGGCACGCGGATCGCGGCTCAGGAATGCCACCTTGTCGCCTTTCTCTATCTGGAAATTCACATCCTTGAAGAGCAGTTCGCCGTCGACCGATGCTGTAAGCCCGTGCACTTCCAGTATCTTGTTGCCGGGTTCGCGCTCGGGAGTGAATATGATGCCCGGATAGCGTCGCGACGAGGGCTGGATCTCCTCGATATTGAGCTTTTCAAGCATCTTCTTGCGGCTTGTGGTCTGCTTTGATTTGGCCACATTGGCGCTGAATCGCTGTATGAATTCCAGAAGTTCCTTGCGCTTCTCCTCTGCCTTCTTGTTCTGCTGCTGTTGCTGGCGAAGAGCGAGCTGGCTCGACTCATACCAGAAGCTGTAGTTGCCGGCGAAGAGCGACACCTTGTTGTAGTCGATGTCAAGGGTGTGGGTCGACACGGAGTCGAGGAAGTGACGGTCGTGTGAAACCACAAGGACGGTATTCTCAAAGTTTGACAGATAATTTTCGAGCCATGCCACGGTGTCGAGATCAAGGTCGTTGGTAGGCTCGTCGAGAAGCAGATTGTCGGGGTTGCCGAAGAGGGCTTTGGCGAGCAGCACACGCACTTTCTCGTTACCGCTTAGGTCCTTCATGAGCATATAGTGCTTGTCCTCCTTTATGCCGAGGCCGCTGAGCAGGCTCGCGGCGTCGCTCTCTGCATTCCACCCTTCGAGTTCGGCGAACTTCTCCTCAAGCTCCGAGGCGCGTATGCCGTCGGCATCGCTGAAGTCGGCCTTGGCATACAGGGCATCCTTCTCCTTCATGATGTCCCAAAGCACGGTGTGACCCTGGAGCACTGTGTCCATCACAGTGAATTCATCAAATTTGAAGTGATCCTGTTCGAGCACACTCATGCGTTCGCCCGAGCCTTGGGTTATAGTGCCGTGGGTGGGACTGAGCTGTCCGCTCAGCATACGCATCAGTGTGGATTTTCCGGCACCGTTGGCGCCGATAATGCCGTAGCAGTTGCCAGGAGTGAATTTCATGTTCACATCCTGAAACAACACTCTTTTTCCAAACTGTATGCCTAAATTGTTTACCGCTATCATCTTTGTTTACCTTATCTTTATTGAAATCCGATACAAAGTTACCGCTTTTTTTTTATTTCGCCAACCGCGTCGCCCCCGTTATTGCGGACCATGGATGAATCCGCAATGACGGGGGCGACAATAGTTGTGAGTCAGGTTCTGTCTGTTCAGTCGAAGCAGCGGTCCCAGTCCTTCCATACTGTTTCGTAGCCGAGCGAGCGTATCTCTTCGGCCACCTGTGCAGGGGTGCGTGAGTCTGTGACTTCAAACTGCTCCAGCGAGTCGGGTTCGGAGCAATAGCCTCCCGGATCGGTCTTGCTGCCGGCGCTCATGGAGGTCACTCCGAGTTTCATCATGTTTGCGCGGAATGACGGAGATTCGCGGGTGGAGTAGGATATGTCGACGTCATGGTCGAATATTCTGAAAGCGAATGTCAGCTGGGCAAGCTCACGGTCGGTCATCACCACTTTCGGCTGATAGCCTCCTTCGGCCGGACACATGCGCGGGAAGTTGATGCTGTAGCGGGTTTTCCAGTAATGTTTGCGGAGATAGCGCAGATGACGTGCCATCATCGTCACGTCGGTGCGCCAGTCCTCAAGGCCTATGAGCACTCCCATGCCTATCTTGTGCACTCCGGCCTGACCCATGCGGTCAAATCCGTTGACACGCCATTCGAAAATGGATTTCATGCCGTGGGGATGATAGGTCTTGTAGGCCTCCTCATGATATGTCTCCTGAAAGCACACCACACCGTTCAGCCCGCTGCCTGTCAGCCGCTGATAGTCGCGGGTCTTCATTGGCATCACCTCGATGGTGAGGTTGCTGAAATATGGCCGTGCCACCTGCAGCACCTTCTCGAGATAGTCCACGCCGTTGAGCCTCGGGAACTCTCCCGACACCACCAGCAGATTCTCAAACGGGCCGAGACGCCTTATAGCCTCGCACTCTTTCTTCACCTGGTCGAGCGAAAGGGTGATGCGCGTGAAAGGATTGTCGTGGTTAAATCCGCAATATACGCATTTGTTGGTGCAGGCGTTGCTCACATAGAGCGGTATATACATCGAAATGGTCTTTCCGAAGCGTTCGAGCGTATAGGCGTGCGACAGCTGCGCCATCTCTTCGATATATGGTTGTGCGGCCGGCGATATGAGTGCCATGAAGTCGTCCACGTCAAGATGCTCCTTGGCGAGAGCCGTTTCCACATCCGAGGCCGTCTTGGCCGCGATCTCGGCGGTAGTGCGGTTCCAGTCGTATTTTTTCAGTTCGTCGTAAAACATCGCTGTCGGATTATTTCGCGCACTCTTCGGCTGTCGACTGCGATATGCGCATCGCGCAGAAGTTGGGTCCGCACATGGTGCAGAAATGGTCGTCGTCGCGGTGACTCTCCACATAGTAGCGACGGGCTTTCTCCGGGTCAAGCGACAGGTTGAACTGGTCTTTCCACCTGAAGTCGTAGCGTGCGAGGCTCATCGCGTCGTCGCGCACCTGTGCGCCGGGATAACCCTTGGCGAGGTCGGCGGCGTGGGCGGCGATCTTGTAGGTGATCACGCCCTGACGCACATCGTCGAGATTGGGGAGTGCCAGATGTTCTTTGGGCGTGACATAGCATATCATTGCGGTGCCGGCCCAAGCGATCTGTGCGGCGCCTATGGCCGAGGTGATATGGTCGTAGCCGGGAGCTATGTCAGTGGTCAGCGGGCCGAGTGTGTAGAACGGGGCTTCGTGGCATTTGTCGAGCTGACGATCCATATTCTCCTGTATCTTCTGCATCGGCACATGGCCGGGACCCTCTATCAACGCCTGTACGCCGTGGACCCAAGCCTTTTCGGTGAGTTCGCCGAGCACGTCGAGTTCGAGGAACTGCGAGCGGTCGTTGGCATCATGGATTGAACCCGGGCGGAGGCCGTCGCCGAGCGATACGGCCACATCATACTGTGCCAGTATCTCGCATATCTCGTCGAAGTGGGTGTAGAGGAAGTTTTCCTCGTTGTGGATCACCGCCCATCGTGTCATGATGGATCCTCCGCGGCTCACGATTCCCGTCAGGCGTTCGTTGATCATGTCGGCGTGGGCGCGGAGTGCGCCGGCATGGATGGTGAAGTAGTCCACACCCTGCTCGGCCTGCTCTATGAGCGTGTCGCGGTATATCTCCCACGAGAGGCGCTCCACGCTGCCGTCCACCTTTTCGAGAGCCTGGTATACCGGCACAGTGCCTACGGGCACCGGACAGTTGCGGATGATCCATTCGCGCGTTTCGTGTATGTTGGCTCCGGTGGAGAGATCCATAAGTGTGTCGCCGCCCCAGTAGCAGCTCCACACGGCTTTGCTTACCTCCTCCTCGATGCCCGACGACAGAGCCGAGTTGCCGATGTTGGTGTTGAGCTTCACGGCGAATTTGCGGCCTATGATCATCGGCTCCGCTTCGGGATGATTGGGATTAGCCGGGATCACGGCGCGTCCGGCGGCAACTTCTTCTCTCACCGTTTCAGGAGTGATGTAGCTCTTGATGCCGAGAGCCGCGCAGTTCATGTTCTCGCGGATGGCCACATACTCCATTTCAGGAGTGATGATACCTCGCCGGGCGAGATCCATCTGCGTGATGCGGCAGCCCTGTTTCGCTCTCAGCGGACGGTGGCGGTTGGCGAACCGTATCGCGTCGAGCGACCGGTCGGCTTCGCGCTGACGGCCGTATTCCGAAGTGATTTCAGGCAGCTGCTCGAGATCGTCGCGCCGTGCGTTCCACTGTTCGCGGATGCGAGGGAGTCCGCGGTTGATGTCGGTGGTCACATCCGGATCGGTATAAACGCCGCTTGTGTCGTAGATGTAGACCGGTTCGTTCTCCCTGACGGTCTTCGTGCCGTCGGGAGCTACTTTGACCGTTGGGGTGAGTATGACACGGCGCATGCCTACTTTCACATCGGGGTGTATCTCGCCGTGCATGTATGTTTTCTCCGAGCCGGGATAGCTATGGAGATTGATATTGTCGATAGTCATAATTCTGTGTGATAGGGTTGAAAATCAGTCAAGGAATGAGGTGAGAGGGCTTGTTGCCTGAGCGTGGACGGCAGCGCCGGTGGCCACCCGTCCGAGTCCGGCCAGACGGGCTTTGCGCCCGGCCTCGACGGCGAGCTTGAATGCTACAGCCATCTCCACAGGGTTGCGCGCCACGGCTATGGCGGTGTTCACAAGCACTGCATCGGCTCCGATCTCCAGAGCCTCGGCCGCATGCGACGGCGCTCCTATGCCGGCGTCGACCACTACAGGCACAGTGCTCTCCGCTATGATGATTTCAAGCAGGTCGCGTGTGCGCAGTCCTTTGTTGGTGCCGATCGGCGCTCCCAGCGGCATGACTGCGGCTGTGCCCGCTTCTTCAAGACGTTTGCAAAGCACCGGGTCGGCCTGTATGTAGGGGAGCACATGGAATCCCTCCCGGGCCAGTATCTCTGTAGCCTTGAGTGTTTCCACCGGATCAGGCAGCAGATACTTGGGATCGGGATGGATCTCGAGTTTGATGAAGTCGGTGCCGAAACAGTCGCGGGCGAGCCGTGCGGCCATTACAGCCTCTTCGGCGTTGCGCACGCCCGAAGTGTTGGGCAGAAGAGTGACATGCTCGCGGTTGATGTGCTGGAGCATGTTGTCCTCTTCCTCGTGGTCCATGTCGATGCGCTTCATGGCCACGGTGACCATTTCCGAACCCGACGCCAGTATGGCGTCAAGCATAAGCCGGTTGGAGGCGAATTTGCCCGTGCCGACAAAGAGGCGGGAATGGAATCCCCGTCCTCCTATTGTCAAAATGTCTTCCATTGCAAGTGTATTGTAGTTCAGTCGTGAGGAATATCCATCAGACGTTCCATTATCTTCATAGTGTAGAGCATTGGATCGGGAGCGTTGATGATCGCCCCGCTTACGGCTATGCCGTTGATCCCTGCCGCTTTAAGCGGATCCATATCGTCGAGCGTGAGGCCGCCGATAGCTACGATCGGCAACTCGACTCCGGCCTTGCGCACGGTGTCGACAACCTCTTTGACCCCATCGGTGCCGAGCACCGGGGCGAGATTTTTTTTGGTCGAGGTGGTGTGTACGGGGCCGAGGCCTACATAATCCACATCCTTCCCTTTCCATTTGATTATATCTTCGGCGGTGTTGGCTGTGACGCCTATTATTGCGTGCGGGCCGAGAAGCTCGCGTGCTTCCATCGGATCCATGTCGCCGCGGCCGAGATGCACTCCCGATACGCGCAACTCGTTGACGAGTTCCACACGGTCGTCGATTATCAGGAATGTGTCGTGGTCGCGGCATAGGGGTATGAGTTCCAGAGCAGTCCGGCGCACATCCTCGTCGGAAGCGTCCTTCATACGCAGCTGTATCCAGCGGCATCCGCCCTCAATGGCCATCCGCACTTCCTCGGCTATCGACCAGCGGTCGGAAGGATTGGTTATGAACTGCAACATAGTCGTAGATCTGTTTTAATTGAATTCTGGTTAAACAAACTGGCGGAGCCGGTGTTCGAGATCCTGTTGCCCGGAGGCTGCCCAAAGGTAGCCGAGCACGGCATATCCGCCGAAGCCGGCTCTGCGCAGATAACCGGTGTGCTCCGGAGTGACTCCGCCTAATGCTATAACAATCGGTGATGAAAATGTTTCGATGCTCTCCAGTTCATAGTCGCTGAATGCAGCGGTGTAGCCCGGCTTGGATATGCTGTCGAACACCGGACTGAGTGTGACATATTCGAGATGGCTGTCGGCCTCGGCGATCTCTTCGACTGTGTGGCATGAACGCGACAGACCTCCCCGATAATTGGCGGGAGGGGCAGGGCAGCGTCGGTTGAGATGCAGCCCTCCGACATTGAATTCGTTGATCAGTTCGAAATGCCCGTGGAGTCGTAGTCGTGAATGAAATTGCTGCGGCACACTCTCGATCAGTCGACGCATCTCTGACAGCGAGGCCGCAGGGTGACGCAGGTGCACTGCATCCCAGCCTTCGCGCAGGATTGTGGCGATCCATTCTCCCTCGTCGTGGCGCGGGTCGGTTCCGGTGACAGCTATCCGCATCATGTCGGTCATCCGCCGTAAAAAGCTGTGATGACTACTACGCGGTCGCCATCGGTCAGCACCGTTTTCGGACGCATGTCGGCTGTCACCACATGATTGTTGAGCGCAGTGGCTATGCCTTGCGGTTTTACGTTAGCCGCCTCAAGAGCATCCTGCAGTGTGGATGCCTCAGGCATATCATACGTTTTGCCGTTGATTGTTATGTTCATGTGATCTTAAGTTTGCGTGGTGAGAAAAAGTGGTCGACCGGGCCGTGGCCTTTGCCGGTAGTGACTTTAGCGCCGGAGCGGAGTGCGCGGGTGACGAAAAGCTTGCCCATCTCCACGGCTCTTGGCAGACTGTAGCCTATAGCCATGTAGCACGCTATGGCCGACGACAGAGTGCATCCGGTGCCGTGTGTGTTGGGGGTGTCGACCGCATCGGCTTTGAGCTCAATCCAGTCGCCATCGGCTGTGAGCAGCATATCTGTCTTGAAATCTACCGCATCCGAATCGCCACCCTTTACGAGCACATTGGCGCATCCCTGCCGGCGCAGTTCCTCGGCCTGCCGGCGCGGATCGTTGCAGCCGGTAAGCGCATCTGACTCGTTGCGGTTGGGGGTGATGAGTGTGAGCAGAGGAAAAAGTGTCCGCCTCATGGCTTCTACTGCATCGTCGGCGATCAGGCGTTTGCCGCTTGTCGACACCATCACAGGGTCGACCACAAGATTGCTGACGCCATGACGTCCGAGCGCTTCGGCCACAGCCTCGACTATCGGAGCGCTGAAGAGCATTCCGGTCTTGACAGCAGCAGGCGATATGTCGGCAAACACGGCGTCGATCTGTGCCTTGACCATCATGGGGCTTACCCCCTCTATGGCTTCCACGCCGACGGTGTTCTGTGCCGTCAGGGCTGTAATGGCCGACATGCCGTAGCACCCTATGGCCGACATGGTCTTGATGTCGGCCTGAATGCCTGCGCCGCCCGATGAGTCGGATCCGGCTATGGTTAGCACAGGTATGTACCGGCGCATCAGAATGGGAATGATGAAGTGGTGAGCAGATAGCGGTTCTCAAATTCCTGATTGGTCATGCAGAGCATCATTATGCCCTGTATCAGCCCTAAAAGTGCAGGAATTGATCCGCAGGAGATCACCGTCAGCAACAGAAACACTATGCCGCCGGTGGTTTTCCCGATATAGAAATAGTGGATTCCGAGCCAGCCTAACAGTATGGCCAGCAGGGCAGTCACTCCGCGGCTCCGTCCTTGCGGACCCGATGCGAAAGCGTCATTGGCATACCACATCGCGTAAGGGTCTGACGGTGATGACTGGCCGGCGTAATGGGCTTGCTGATCGCCGTATGGGGGCGGCGTCTGGCCATATCCGTTATCGATAGTGCTGCCGCAGTATCGGCATTTTATGGCGTCGTCCTGAATCTCTTCGGCGCAATAAGGGCATTTTTTCATAATTTCTGTCGGAATAGTTGTCGTTGAAATAGTGTCAGGCCTTTGCCGACAGCATCGGCCGTGCCTACAAAGTTACAAAATTCTTTATTACCACGGTTAATTCTTCGTTGTCATGTCAGTTTTTTTGTCATAATCGTTTTGTCGTCTTGCGCATTTTTGGGTGATCCGGGCGAAATTGCCCCGGAAATGCTGCATCGCCTTTGTTACCATGAGTCGCGGCAGATCGCTGCGGAGAAGCTTTGCGAGCTCTTTTTGCCTTTTTTCGGCAAATTCGCGAAAATTTCGCGGTGTCATTATTTGGAGTGTAAAAGAAAAGTATTTACTTTTGTACCAGCTCCTAACTCCGCATACAGCCTGGCATCCGGGTCCGCGGTCGGGAGCTTTTTTGTGATATCAATCAGCTTCCGATAAGGCGTAAAATTGCTAATATTGGTTACGCACAACTGCAAGTTTAACATTATAAATGCGATTCTCATAACTGAATCTGTTAGCCGCGCAATGCGATTTTTTGGTGCAGTTGGGGCGGGTATGTCGGGAGTGTTTTGTACCTTTGCCGAAAATATAGCACTATCATCATGATACAACCAATCAGATCATATCTGCGCCGCACAGCCGCGGCGATCGCCGTTGCTGCGGTAATGACTGTGCCGTCAGAGGCATTCGCACAGTTCCGCTGGGGTGCGCAGGCGGGCGTCAATGTCAATAACCTTAAGTTCAAGCAGGAACTTGTCACTGTCGATAAATCCACAGGTTTTTCGGCCGGCGTGACCGGCGAAATGATGTTCCCCGGCATCGGATTCGGACTGGATATCGGTCTGCACTATGAGATGACCGGCTCCAAGGTGCATCTGGGCGAACGCAAGATGTGGAGCAGCCAGGGCTATGGCAACGAACAGCTCCGGATGCATTATGCTGTGATCCCGCTCCACGTGCGTTTCAAGTGGACACGTCTTGGCGGACTGGAGGAGAAAATAGCTCCGCTTGCATATTTTGGACCGGAGTTCAGCATTCTTGCAGGCCACAGCAAATGCGACGCAATGGATTTTGCCGGCGGAACGCTGGCTCTTGACATGGGTGGCGGCGTGGAGATCATGCGCCGCTGGCAGCTGACCGCAGGCTATAATATGGGCATGACCTATGTAGTCAAAGCCAAGGTGCTCACCAACTACAGCGCACGCAACCGCTACTGGTATGTGCGCGGCACATATTACTTCTGACCGGAGATCAGTTCCTGTCCGACAGGATTCTCTATAATTCCATACTCATAAATTCACCATGATCGACAACGAACGGCGTGCCCGCATCATATCGCTTATCAAAAGCGAGGTGGTGCCCGCCATAGGATGTACCGAACCGATAGCCGTGGCTCTCTGTGTGGCCAAGGCCTCGCGTATGCTCGGATGTGAACCGGAGCGCATCACGGCCACTCTCAGCGCGAATATCATCAAGAACGCCATGGGTGTAGGGATTCCGGGCACCGGTATGACCGGTCTGCCCATAGCCATAGCCCTTGGAGCGATATGCGGCAAGCCCGAACTGGGACTCGAAGTGCTCCGCGATGTCGACAGCGATGCCGTGGGTCGTGGCAAGGCTATGGTCGACGCTTCGCGTATATTCATATCGCTCAAGGATGGAATTGCCGAGAAACTGTATATAGAGATCTGTTGCGAGGCCGGCGGCCACAAGACCGTAGCCATCATAGCCGGCGGTCACACCAATTTTGTGTATCTCTCGGCCGACAATGATGTGGTGCTTGACCAGCGGCTCACCGACGGAGATGCCGCCGAGGATCATACGACCGATCTGACACTCGAAACGGTCTATGAATTCGCCACGACAACGCCGCTCGCCGAACTGGGCTTTCTGCTTGAGGCGTCGAAGCTCAATCTTGCAGCTTCGAGAATATCCATAGAGGGCAATTACGGCCATGCTTTAGGGAAGATATTGGGAGGCAGCCACGGCTCGAAGATGATGGGCGACACGCAGTTTACGCATATAGTGTCGCTGACGGCTGCCGCTTGCGACGCGCGCATGGGCGGAGCCATGATTCCTGTGATGAGCAATTCAGGCAGCGGCAATCAGGGCATATCGGCGACGGTGCCGGTGGTGGTGTATGCCAGAGAGAACGGTAAGTCGGATGACGAGATGCTGCGGGCGCTTGCCTTGAGCCACCTGACAGTCATCTATATCAAGCAGAAGCTCGGACGTCTGTCGGCGCTTTGCGGGTGTGTTGTCGCAGCCACCGGATCGTCGTGTGGCCTGACACTTCTCATGGGTGGCGGATATCGTCAGATATGTCATGCTGTGAAAAACATGGTAGGCAATCTTACCGGAATGATATGCGACGGAGCCAAGCCAAGCTGTGCGCTTAAAGTGACCTCAGGGGTGTCAACCGCCGTATATGCCGCGCTGATGGCCATGGAGGACACCTCGGTGAGCTCTCTCGAAGGCATTGTCGACGAGGATGTGGATCGTTCGATCGACAATCTTACACGCATAGGCCTGCAGGGCATGGCGCAGACCGACCGCGAGATTCTTTCGATAATGCTGTCGAAGTAAATATGACTCCGGCAGGCCGCAGATTGCTAAACCGGATAGATATAAACTGATTTTTTAGAATAGCTTATTGCGTGGATGTTGTCGGCTGGCGTCGGACGACGCTCTGTCTTATCAGGTGATTGAGAGTTGTTCGCGCACCTTGCGCGGCAGTTTCATGGCTGCCTGACGGTAGGAGTGGAGTATCAGTTCGCGATGAACAGCGTCGGGGACGTCGCCATGAAAGTCGACCGATATCCAGTGCCGTTTGTTCATGTGATATCCCGGGCGGATGCTTGCGTATCTGTCGCGCAGTTCTATTGCAAAATCCGGATCGGCCTTGAGATTGTAGAAATCCCATTGGTTATCAAGGGTCATCAGGCAGAATATTCTCCCGCCGATTTCAAGCGACAGCGTGTCGGGGCCAAACGGACACCGCTCTGTAGCGTGGGGCAGTGAAAGACCATACTCTCTTACTTCTTCTATATTCATAGTTTTGAGGCTGTCGTGGTTTTATTGTCTTTTGAGCCAATACAGGCGTTGTGGCTCAGGCAGACGCTCTATGGCATATCGCAGGGCTGTGCGCGGCATATCTCTAAAGTGTGATTCGAGATATTCCAGCAGACAGCCGGGGTCTTTCTTTCCAACCTCGCGCAGCATCCATCCCGTGGCTTTGTGGATCAGATCGTGTCTGTGGTCGAGCAGGCGTGTGGCTATCCGGAGTGTGTCGGCCGTCTGCCCTTGGCGTATCAGCGCGAGGGTGGCGACGATTCCGATCCGTTGATGCCACAGGTCGCTGTGCGATGCCAGAGTGTCGAGAATCCCACGGTCGGGAAGCTTTCCGTCGGCATCAGGATAGAGCAGCCATCGGCCTATGATGTAAGGCGCCGAGAGATCCACCAGATCCCAGTTGTTGGCTCTGGAGGCGTGTGCGAGATAAAACCGTGCAATCTTCCCACGCTTTGCCGCCAGTGAAGGCGTGTCGGCGCCTCTACGCGGGAGAGCCGCCGACATTTCTTCGGCCAGCAGCAGAAATCCTGCAAGCCTGATCTCATGCCATGGCGATGCAAGCAGCCTGGCGATCTGATCCGGTGCGACGCAAAGACGCGCTTCCTTGACTATCATCCGGGTGGCAGGTACTCTTATGCCGAGAAACTTATCGCCCTCGCCGTATTGTCCGGGGGCGGTCTTGAAAAAACGACACAATACTTCGCGCTGTTTTTCGTCGGTCATATCCTCCATTGTGGCTATGATCTCATCGGCCGTTACGCGCTGACGTCCTCTATTTTCTGCTGTGTGACTGCTTTGCTTCATCATGCGATAGGTCAGCTTCTTACAAGTTTTGTTTTCAATACATTTGCAATACGTTTTTGCAAAGTTAATGAAAATATTTGTGGGCTTTGAAATTAAATATTACTTTTGCAGACGGAGAAGCGGTTCGTCCTGACCTGTCATATGGCTGGGCGATTAAAAGGGAACACGGGTGAGACTCCCGGACAGTCCCGCTGCGGTAATTTTCATAAAGGCACCGGAAAATATGCCACTGGGGCGCGTCACAGCGCTTCGGGAAGGCTTCCGGAAAAGCTGAAATAAGTCCGAAGACCTGCCGCCGATTCCTTATTCATACATAATATGATTCTTTCGAGGATGAGAATTCATACACCTACATTATCGGCGACCATATCGTATGCGTCGGTCAGGGCTGTGGCTCTGGCCGGATCTCTTGCGTGCTGTGGCTTGGCTATGGCGGCGGAGGCTCTCCCCGACTCGCTGTCGGGCATCCGTGCTCTTCCGGAGGTCACGATCGAAGCTGTTACGCAGAAGGCCGACCGTTCGACTGCCCCTCGATTCTCCCTCGGATCGTCGACACTGAAGGCCATGGGCGCAACCGATATATCTTCGGCATTGAAACGTCTGCCCGGAATCAACCTGAAGGATTATGGCGGCGCTGGCGGCATGAAGACTGTGGCTGTCAGAAGTTTCGGAGCGGCTCACACCGGAGTGGTCTACGATGGGGTGACCCTTTCAAACAACCGCAGCGGGGAGGTGGATCTGTCGCGTTACTCACTCGACAATATGGGCAGTCTGTCGCTTGTCATAGGCGACAACGACGACATTTTCATTCCGGCCAGAGCTCTTGCTTCGGCCTCGTCGCTCATACTTTCGTCGGCTCCGATGGTTTCAGAAGCGGATTCGCTGTGGCTGACGGCGCAGATGCGTGTCGGCTCGTTCGGTCTGCTCAACCCGTTCGTGAAGATCGGCACAAGCCGCGCCAATGGTATGGCTATCGGTTTTATCGGTGAGTTCACTCATGCGCTAAACGACTATCCGTTCACACTACGCAACGGCATTTATTCCTCGCGCGAGCGACGCAGAAATTCGCTGATGAATTCCGGTCATGGCGAAATCAATATGACACTGCCGGTCGGACGCAAGTCATCGCTTTCAGCCAAAATCTATTATTACGACAACGGACGCCAGCTGCCCGGACCGGTTATATACTATAATCCGCAGTGCAATGAGAGACTGCGTGAGCGCAACGCTTTCGCACAGGCTTTGTGGCGCAGCACCCTTTCAAGCAATCTGTCGCTCAAGCTTACAAGTAAGTTCAACTGGGAGGCATCGCTCTACGATGACGTCAACGGACATTATCCCGGGGGCCGTCTTGATCAGGACTACTTTCAGCGCGAGGCATACGCTTCCGGTGTGTTGCTGTGGATGCCTGCCGACCGGCTGGCACTGAATTATGCGGCCGACTTCGCCTATGGCAATCTGTCGAGCAACCTGCCGCAGGAGGTTGGGCCGAGTCGCTACACGATTCTTCAATCGCTGACAGGGCGTTACCGCACCGGGCGTCTGACAGCCACAGCGTCGCTGCTCGGATCGATATATATCAACAAAGTGCATAATGGAGATGAGGCTCGCGACAATTACAAGCTTTCACCATCGGCAAGCATTTCATTTCAGCCGTTGGCGTCGCGCGAATGGCGTCTGCGGGCATCGTTCAAAAGCATCTTCCGTGTGCCGACCTTCAATGAGTCGTACTTTTTTCACTACGGCAGCACTGATCTGCGTCCGGAAACGACGCGTCAGTTCAACGTCGGGACAACTCTCGACATATCTCCATCGGTGTGGTTCACACGGCTGACCATGACTGCCGACGCCTATCTCAACAATATCGACGATATGATAGTCGGGGTGCCCTACAACATGTTTGTATGGACAATGGTCAATCTTGACAAGGTACGTGCCACAGGCATTGACCTGACTCTGGCGGCTGATATGGCTCTGGCAAAAGACCATAAACTTGAATGGAATGTCAACTACAGCTATCAGCGGTCGAAGCCACTGACCGACCGGACGTCGGCCGAATGCGGCAAGCAGGTGGCATATATACCGCTCAATTCCGGGGGCGGCTCGGTGGCCTACAGCAATCCCTGGGTCGACGTTGTGGTGAAAGCCGTCGGCGTCAGCTCCCGCTATGCCACCAACAGCAACCTTCCCGACACACGCATCGACGGATATGTGGAGGCCGGAGTGTCGCTGCGCCGCAGTCTGATGCTTTTCAGCCATCGGTGGGAGGCATCGTTTGATATCGACAATATATTCAACAAGCAATATCAGGTGATAGCACGCTACCCCATGCCCGGGCGCTCGTGGCGGCTGACACTGAAATATCAACTATAACCAAAAAAGAAAACAGTAAGAAACCGTATGAACAAATTCATTTCGCGACTTCTCGTCGCAGCCCTTCCGCTGTCATTTGCCGCTTGTAGCGATGATGACGGTCCCGACCATGAGATTGAAACCGTGACCGTGTCAAACGGTGCGTTTATCGTCAACAGCGGCAATCTCCGCAACAACATTCCCGGCAGCCTCACATTCATTGACTATGCTACCGGTCAGGCATCGCAGGATGTGTTCAAGGCTGCCAATGGCCGCGTGCTCGGCGACACCCCTCAGAATGCAGTAGTGTACGGCTCTAAGATGTATATTGCCGTATATCAGTCCAATCTCATAGAGGTTGTTGACCGTGTATCTCTGAAGTCGCTGAAAACCATCCCGTTTGACGCTTCCGAAGGTCAGGAACCCCGCTTTGTGCTCGCTCACGAAGGCAAAGTCTATGCATCGATGTACAACGGCTACGTTCAGCGTATCGACACCCTTTCGCTGTCGATCGACGGAGCTGTAAAGGTAGGCCCGAACCCGGAAGAGATGTGTGTGGCCGGCGATTATCTGTATGTGGCCAACTCCGATGGCATGAACTATCAGAACGGGTATGTCGATGGATGCACCGTATCGAAAATAGCGCTCGGATCGTTCTCAGAGGAGAAGAAAATCAATGTCGGCATCAATCCCACAAAAATGGCCTCTGACGGCAATAATGTATATGTCATAACGATGGGTGACTACAGCGCGGCCAATCCTGCCACACTCCGTCAGATCGTCAACGACAACACTGTCAATGCCATAGCTCCGGCTACTCTGATGGGCGCCGGCGCAGGTAAGCTATACTTCATCAACGCCCCCTACGGCGCAAGCTCGATCGATTACAAGGTGCTTGATACTGCCACCGGCACGATCAGTGCTTTCCCTGTGTCGGGAGTCGATTCGCCGGCAGCGATAGCCGTTGATCCGGTTGTGGGCGATGTGTTTGTCACTTCCTACAATATGGTGGGCGGTTATGCAAGCTATTCCACTCCGGGATATGTCGAACAGTACAAGGCCGACGGATCGCTCGTGAAGCACTATGACACCGGTGTTGGCCCCTGCTACGTGAACTTCAATATTGCTGAGGTGGCCAAATGATCAGAGCCACTGACAAAGCCCTACATACTTTTTTTTCTGCAGTCCTGACGGCGGCCGCAGCCATCTCGCTCGTTTCGTGCGGGGGTGGCTCGGGCGCCGTCAGCCATCAGAGGGGCGATGCGATGCGATTTGATTTCGCACGCAATATAACGATTGACGAGACCGATTCGTTTGCAGTGGTCAGGATACGCAACCCGTGGGACACGCTGCGCACGCTCCACACCTACGTGCTTGTGGCCGATTCGCTGCCGGTGCCGTCATCATTGCCTGAAGGCACGTTGGTGCGCACTCCGTTGAAAAACGCATTGGTCTACTCGGCAGTGCATGTGTCGCTTATCGACGAGTTTGGAGCGGGGGAGTCGATAGGAGGGGTATGTGATTCGAAGTATATCCATACTCCTGCAGTAACGGCCCGCATGGCCGACGGATCGGTGGCTGATTGCGGCATAGGCACCGCGCCTGATCTCGAAAAGATAATGATGCTCTCGCCCGACGCCATAATGCTCTCGCCTTTTGAGAATTCGGGTGGTTACGGCAGAGTGACTTCGCTGGGCATCCCGATCATCGAGTGTGCCGATTATATGGAGCCGACGCCATTGGGCAGAGCCGAATGGATGAAATTTTACGGAATGCTTTTCGGGCGCAGCGCGATGGCCGACTCGTTATTCAGAAATTCGCGTAATGAATACGAACGGCTGATGAAACGCGTGAAGAATGTAGAAACACGTCCTGAAGTGCTTGTCGACCGGCTGTACGGATCGCAGTGGTATGTACCCGGCGGACAATCGACCATGGGACTGTTTATAACTCATGCCGGTGGCACGAATCCTTTCGCGTCGCGTCAGTCGTCGGGATCATATCCTGTATCGGGTGAGGAGGTGCTGCTGACGGCGCGTAATGCTCCGGTGTGGCTGATACGCTACAATCAGTCGTCCGACATGACTTACGGACAGCTCGAATCCGACAGCCCGTTCTATCCGCTCTTTGATGCGTTCGGCCGGAAAAGAGTCTATGGATGCAACACCGCGGTGAGATACTTCTACGAGGAGGTGCCGTTTCATCCACAGTGGCTGCTTGCCGAGCTGATATCGATCATTCATCCCGGATTGGTCGAGCCATATCCCGGACATTCCTATTTCATACCTCTTCAGCCATGAACGCAACGGCGGTGAGATTTGCAGCGCTCATTTTGCTGACGGCAGTGCTTGCTGCCTTGAACGTGTATTTCGGATCGGTCGACATTCCGGCCCGGACGGTCACGGATGTTCTTACAGGCTCGGGCGCGCAGCATGGCGCCGTAGAATATATAATTCTCAGCAGCCGCATACCGCAGATGCTTACCGCCATCATCGCAGGGGCTGCACTCGCCGCATCGGGACTTCTGCTTCAGACCGCCTTCCGCAATCCGTTGGCCGGTCCGTCGGTGCTCGGCATCAACTCCGGAGCCAGTCTGGGAGTGGCGGTGGTGATACTTCTGTTCGGGGGCAGCGTCAGCGCCGGTGTCATGAGTTGGAGCGGATATGCTGCAGTCATGGCCGGAGCTTTTGTGGGCAGTCTGGCCGTCATCGGTGTATTGCTCGCGCTGTCGGCTGTGATACGCAGTGATCTGATGCTCCTGATCGTGGGAGTGATGATAGGCTATCTTGCCTCGTCGCTCATCATGCTCCTCAACTACACGTCGACAGCCGACGGCATACAGAGCTATGTGATGTGGGGCATGGGCAATTTCAGCGGAGTGACATCGTCGAGTCTGCCTATGTTCGCGCTGATCGCGGGCGCAGGCATCATACTTTCGCTGCTGCTTGTAAAGCCGCTCAATATCGTGCAGCTCGGAGCCGATTATGCATCAAGCCTCGGTGTGAATCTCGGCAGGGTACGCAATATGCTGCTTCTCGCCACAGGGCTGCTGTCGTCGTCGGTCACGGCTTTCTGCGGCCCGATAGCTTTCATCGGGCTTGCCATGCCGCATGTGGCACGAATGATATTCCGCACCGCCGATCATCGTGTGCTGTTGCCGGCCACGCTTGTAGTTGGCGCGGCAGTGGCTCTGCTGTGCAATCTGATATGTGTGTTGCCTGCCCACATGGTATTGCCGCTCAACGCAGTGACCCCCGTAGTGGGTGTCCCGGTGATACTGTATGTGATTCTACGCCGCGGCCGTCGGTCTTAAAAATAGTTAAATACGTTGCGGCGTATGCTTTATTACATTTGCTGCGATTTGCACTCAATGACATAAATCCCTATATTTGCAAAATCACAACCAACATTGTTTTTTTGCAATATGGACACAATGAATGATTTTGCCAACCGGCCGATGCCGCCATTGCCTGCGACAAAAGTATCAGTTCCGCGTCATACGACAGCCTGGCTGGGAGTACAGACGCTTGTGATAGCTGTGTTTTCGGCTATTATTGCTCTGATTGCTGACGGAATAGGCGATTATGGCGCGGAGCGTCAGAGTCAGGGTCTGCTGTCGGAAAGCAGTTCACTGATGGTGTCGGACAGCGCGAGCTATTGTTTCGCTCTGATAGCCATCTCGCTTATTTCGATCACTCTCATCGAGGTGGCTTTCCGCAAGCAAGTCAATTATCTGCAGTATGCGCTCATAGGCTGCGCGCTCGGACTGTTTTATCTGATGCTGCTTGCGTTGGCTGAGTTCGTGCCGTTCTGGGCTGCCTACGGCATTGTAACCGTTATGACCGCCGGACTGATCACGCTTTTTGTCAAGGGCATTACCGCGAATGTCAAAGCCGCAGGGCTCACCGCAGGGATTCTTGTGGTTGAGTATGCGGTGATACTCATACTGATCTACATCGGTTCGCTTGCTCTTCTGATAGGCAGCATACTGCTGTTTGTGATTATAGCTCTGGCAATGTACTTCACTCTGCGCATGAGGCAGACTGCTGATGGCGAACTGATCATAAAATGAACGGCATGTCAACAACTCCGCCGCCGTTGCCTCCCGCTTATGTGGCGGCTCCACGCAAGCCTGACCGGCCGGGTGTGAAGATCGTTTTGATGGCGGTGCAGTGCGTGGTGCTGATGATAGCCACCCTGATAGTGTGGGGACTGGTCTATGATCGTCAGTCGTCGGTCAACGATGTGGCCGACAGCATAGCCGATGAGTGGGGTGGAAAAGTACGCATAGGCGGTCCGTTTGTCATGGCGGGTGATTCGGTGGCGGCTGTATCCCGGACGCTTCGCTGCGATGTGTCGATAGAGTCAAAGACACTGCATCGCGGCATATACGAGGCCGAGGTTTATGATGCGGCCGTTGAGATGTCGGGCAGTTTCGATGCGTTGCGATTGCCGACGGGAACTGACGATGTCAGGCTTACGGTCAGAGTCCCGGCACGTAAGATCTATCGTATAGAGCCGCTTCGAATCGCAGGCCGCACTGTGGAGTGGCGGCGCGACGGTGGCAGCCTTGTCGCGGATATTGACGCAAGCGCAATGGATGACGGCGTCACGGATTTCGATTTCTCTTTCAGAATCCACGGATCGGGCAGCATCGAGGTAGTGCAGAGCGGACAGCATACTGTCGTGACGATGGAGGGTGAAGCCCGCAATCCATCGTTTACCGGAAGCAGTCTGCCCGATGACCGTTCGGTTACCGACCGGACTTTCTCTGCCAAATGGGAAAGCAACAGTGTCATGACGACCGATGCGTGCAACAGTTTTATGGACAATGACCGCTCTATTTTGGGCGGTGAGACGGATCCAGAGATGGTCTACGTCATTGAGGAGCCTTACGACCTGCAGGTGGTCGGTGCAAAATTTCTTGTGGGAGTCGACCGTTACCGCAAGGTCAGCCGCAGCCTGAAATTTGCCTTCATTATCATTGTGCTGACGTTTATCAGCCTGTTTTTCACGGAAGTGATCACCAAGCGGGCAATACCGATGTTCAATTGCTTTCTGATAGGCGCGGCGCTGGTGATGTTCTATCTGCTGCTGCTTTCGTTTGTGGAGTTCGTGTCGTTCGGAATGGCTTATCTAGTGGCTTCGGTCATGACCATAGCGCTGATCGGAGGATATATGTGGCGGATGCTTGCATCGGTTCGCACGGGCGTGACTATAGCGTCGATTCTCACGCTGATATACTCGTGCTGCTACGTGATGCTGTGTCTCGGACGATATGCATTGGCTCTCGGAAGCCTGATATTGTTCGCTTCTCTGGCGGCCATGATGTGGGCTTCTCTGAAACTCAAGCGTTGAGGTGCGACGTATGAGATTTTAGAGTATGTTTGAATTTAACACGAAGAAATAATATATATGGACTTCTTTCTATTCCCTCAAAGGTCTTTTCGGGCGATTTGCGTCAAGTTTCATCGGTCACGATGCCCGCATCGCTCCCTCCTCAACTCACGCAAATCTCTCCGAAAATCCTCTTTGAGTGAACAGAAGTGAAATTCAAACACACTCTTAGAACTATGGTGATGGGAAAGATTCTGGGAGTTTTTTCGGGCAGAGATCTTTGGACCGGGCGAATGTGCGTGGCCGTGCTTTCGTCGCTTGCATTGCTGCTGTGGTTTGATGTCGACTGGTGCATTACCACCACTTTCAGAGCCATGAGCGACCCGTTGATGTGGCTCAACACTCTTGTGGCGGCTTTGTTGATGTCGATCCCTTACGCAGCTGCACGCAGGATTTCGGTTCATGTGATATGGCTTACGGTGGCGTTCGGGCTGCTGGAGGCAAATCTGATGTATTGCCGCACGTATCTTACGGCTATACCTCCGGCAAGCTATCTTCTCGCCGGCAATCTGTCGGACTTCACAGCCAGTGTGGCCGACTCGATACGCTGGTATGACTGGTTTGGAGCGCTGACAGTCGTTGCGGCCGGATGGGTCATGAAGCGTAAAGCTGCTTTGCGGCCCCGTCGGCCCGTGGCGCGTATTCTTCTGTTGTCGGCAGTCATGGCATCGGTCAGCGCGTTGTGGATCATGGCGCGCGGGGGCTTTTATGCGGCCTACGATCGGCTCGCGCAGTCGTGCTATTACAGCACTTGCGGTGTGCCTGTCTACACAGTAGGCGGACACATAGCCTATTCGCTGATCGATGACAGTCGCCGTGATGCCACAGACCATACACCCGATATAGACCGATGGATAGCACTTCATGACTCGTTGGTGGCGGTACCGGAGCTTCCAGCCGACGCTGTGCCGAGACGCAATCTCGTACTTATCATTTGCGAGAGTCTTGAGAGCTGGCCTGTGGAGGCGAGGATTGACGGCAAAGAGATTACACCATATCTCAACAGTCTGCTGCGTGACTCCACGACGTTGTATGCTCCCAACATACTGACACAGGTGGCTTCGGGGCGATCGATCGACTGCCAGCTACTGATCAATTGCGGCCTGCTGCCTATGAACGGTCAGGTCTACAGTATGAAATATCCGTCGGTCACATATCCGTCACTTAACAAGGCGATGCGTGAACGATATGGCACAAAAAGCTATATATTCACGTGCGACAAGCCGATCACATGGAATCAGCAGGCTATAGGCCGCGCTTTCGGCTACGACTCGCTGATCGACCGCCGGGCATGGCGAATGGACGAGATGATTGGCAATCCGGCCAAGCTCAGCGACGGATCTTTTCTGCGACAGTCGGTGGAACTGCTCCGGCAAGGACATATATGGCCGGAGGGCGAATCGCGTATGCTGACGTTTGTCACATATTCCGGTCATAACCCATTCAGACTACCTGACAATATGGTAGATCCGCAGTTTGACATGAGGGAAAAGGATCTGCCGCGACGGCTTGCCGACTATATCGCAATGGCACACTATACCGACTCGCAACTGCATATTCTGATCGATTATCTGCGGTCGCGCCGGGATTTCGACAACACACTCGTGGTTATCGTCGGCGATCATGAGGGACTTGCCGGCGACCGAAACGATTTTGTAAAGGCATCTTCTCTCGTATCGGCGGGGCAGTACACTCCGCTGCTGGTTCTCAATTCGCCTGCATGCGGCGGGTCGCGTGTGGAAAGCGTAGCCGGACAGATCGACATATACCCCACTCTGTCTGCCATGCTCGGACTCTCCGGTTATTTCTGGCACGGGATGGGGCAGAGTCTGCTTGATCCTGACCGCGGGGCTTATGCAGTGTCTATGATGACCGGCGAGGAGGTGGGCGACTCTGCGGCGCTGACCTCGCGGATGCTCGACATGATTAGATCGGCACGTCGTATATCGGACGCGACCATTAGATCCGACTACTTCAAAAACCAACCACTGAATGGATCCGATTGATAAAAAATTCTATAAGATCGGCGAGGTGGCAGAGCTGACCGGACTGCCTGTGAGTACGCTCCGTTTCTGGGAACAGCAGTTTACCATCATCAAGCCACGGCGCAACGACCGTGGCACGCGCTTCTACACTCCCGACGACGTGGAGCGCATACGCATGATACATTATCTTGTGAAACACCGTGGGCTTAAACTTGATGCCGCCCAGGAGGAGCTGCGCCGCAATCCCGAAGGCGTCAGCCGCAAGAGTCAGGCCGTCACCAGGCTGATGCAGGTGCGCGCCAAACTGTGCGATATGATCAAGGCGCTTGACTCGCTGAGGTGAGCGGTGCGCGCGGGTGTGTAACATGCTGTGCTATGTGGCAGAGATGCTCTTGACTATGGTATGTCGGATGTGAACCGTCAGTGATAAAGAGCCGAAAAATTTTCGTATCACAAGAATACTTGCTAACTTTGCCATTAAGATGGTGGCCGACGCAGGCTGTCGTTATATGGAATAAAATAATCAATGAAGGGTACCGACATATTCAGGCTTACGTGTATTATTGTGCTTTGGGCTGTGCTGTGTGTTGCGGTTGTGACTTCGCAACGGTTCACTTTGCGTGTGGCTTTTGTGCTTGTGGCGTCGGCCATTATAGTGTTTGTGCCCTTATATAAGAAATATGTGCGAGGCAAGAAGCAAGACTCTCACGGTGGCGCCCGACGAAAGCCGTAAGGCGCCCGACATGGATCGTTATCCAATACTGAGCCGGGTGTCACGGCCAGCCGATGTGCGTGGCATGTCGGGCAGTGAGCTTATAGGACTCTGTAGCGACATCCGTAGGTTTCTGATAGAATCACTTTCATCAAATCCGGGTCACTTCGCCTCCAGTATGGGTGCGGTGGAGCTTACAGTGGCTCTTCATTACGTATTCAATACGCCCTATGACCGGATTGTCTGGGATGTTGGTCATCAGGCCTATGGTCACAAGCTGATAACAGGCCGTGCCGACCGTTTCCACACCAACCGCAAGCTTGGAGGTCTGAGTGGTTTTCCTAATCCGGACGAGAGCGAATATGATACGTTCACGGCCGGTCATGCGTCAAATTCGATTTCGGCAGCCCTCGGCATGTCGGTGGCTTCGGCCCTCAACAACGACAGCCCACGCCGCAATGTCGTGGCTGTGATAGGCGACGCTTCGATAAGCGGAGGTCTGGCGTTCGAGGGGCTGAACAATGCCGCCAACACCAACAGCAATCTGCTGATAATCCTCAACGACAATGATATGTCGATCGACCACAATGTCGGGTCGCTGAATTCATATCTCGCTCATCTGACGGCTTCAAAAGGCTACAACAGTTTCCGCTATGGAGTGTATCGTCTGCTGAAAAAGCTGCATCTGTTCAACGACAACAGCAAAGGACGCATACTGCGTTTCAACAACAGCCTGAAATCGCTCCTGACCAAAGAGCAAAATATATTCGAGGGCTTAAATATCAGATATTTCGGACCGTTTGACGGTCATGATCTGCCACGTATCATAAAGGTGCTTGACGATATCAAGGATATGAGCGGCCCGCGGCTGCTGCATCTGCGCACGACGAAGGGCAAAGGTTATGTGCCGGCTGAAAACGATCCGGCTGTCTGGCATGCACCCGGATGCTTTGAGCCTGAGAGCGGAGAGCGCAAGTCAGAGAGTAAGGATCCGACCCGCACGAAGTTTCAGGATGCGATGGGTTCGACTCTTGTTGAGCTGGCTCGTGACAATAAGGCTATCGTCGGAATAACGGCGGCCATGACATCTGGCACCTCAATGAACATGATGCAGCAGGAGATGCCTCAACGCACGTTTGACGTCGGCATTTCAGAGGGTCATGCCGTGACCTTTGCCGGTGGCCTCGCTACTGACGGAATGCTGCCATACGTGGCCATCTATTCGGTCTTTCTGCAGCGTGCTTATGACAATATCATCAATGACGTGGCCGTGCAGGGTCTGCCGGTGACATTCTGTATAGACCGTGCCGGTCTGGTAGGTGAGGATGGCGTGACTCACCACGGCGCCAACGACCTTGCATACATGCGCACTGTCCCCGGCATGACCATAGCTTCGCCGCGCGACGCCGACCAGCTGCGTTCGCTGCTCTACACCTCGCAGCTTCCTGACCGGTGCGGTCCGTGGGCGATACGTTATCCGCGCGGTTACGGCCACGACAGCCACAAGCCGATGCAGCGTATGACTGTCGGCCGCGGAGAGTGTCTGAGCCGGGGCGAGGATGTAACGATGCTCACCATCGGGCCGATAGCTTTCGAGGCGGCTCAAGGAGCGAAACTGGCTGCTGCAGGCGGCGTGTCCGTGGCTCATTACGACATGGTGTTTCTCAAACCTCTCGATGACGAGATCATGAAGGAGGTGGCCGCGAGCGGCCGTCCGATCGTGACTGTAGAGGACGGAACAATCGACGGAGGTCTTGGCAGTGCCGTGCTCGAATGGCTTGCCGCCCAAGGCCACAACCTGCCGGTGGTGCGTATGGGTATTCCCGACGCTTTCGTTCCGCAGGGTACAGTCGAGCAGTTGCGGCGTCTGTGTCGCTATGATGCGGCCTCGATCGCAGAAACCATAATGAAACTCAAGAAATGAAAATCGTTATAGCGGGAGCCGGCGAGGTCGGATCACATCTGGCCAAACTTCTGTCGAAAGAGGAACAGGACGTGATTCTTGTCGATGCCGATGCCGAAAAACTGGCGGCGATCGATGCCAACTACAATCTGATGACCAACTGCGGTTCTCCGACTTCGTTCACTGTGCTTTCGGAAGCCGGAGTGGCTCAGTGCGATCTGTTCATAGCTGTCACCCCGTTCGAAACCACCAATGTCATAGCCTGCTCCATAGCTAAAAACCTTGGAGCAAAAAAGACAGTGGCGCGCATTGACAACTATGAGTTTATGGAACAGCGCAACAGCGCTTTCTTCAATGCTCTCGGCGTTAACAATCTGATCTATCCCGAATATCTGGCTGCAAAGGAGATACTGACATCGCTCGAGCGCACATGGGTGCGCACATGGTTTGACATCCACGACGGAGAGCTGACAGTGGTAGGCGTTAAGATCCGCGACAATGCTCCTCTGTGCGGCATGCAGCTGAAGGATCTGGCCGCTTCGGGACACAACTTCCATGTGGCAGCCATACGCCGCCGTAACGAGACGATCATTCCACGTGGCGATGACCGTATCATACACAATGATATACTATATTTCACCACGACACGCGACCATATAGAGAATATCCGCGAGATGTGCGGCAAGCGTCAGGTGAACATCCGCAAGGTGCTCGTGATGGGTGGCAGCCGCATAGCAGTGAGACTGGCGGCGATAGCAGGTGACAGATATAAGTTCAAGATCATTGATATCGACCGTCAGCGTTGTGTGAAACTCTGCGAGCGTTGCCCCGATGCAAAGATTGTCAACGGCGACGCGCGCGACATCGACACGCTCGACGAGGAGGGTATCGACGATATGGATGCTTTCATAGCCCTTACCGACCGGTCGGAAACGAATATACTCGCATCGCTGACCGCCAAGGAGCATGGTATAAAGAAGACTATCGCCGAGGTGGAGGATCTGCAGTTTATCTCGCCTGCTGAAAATCTCAACATCGGAACTATCGTCAACAAGAAGCTGCTCGCCTCAAGCACTATATTCCAGATGCTGCTGGCCACAGACTCATCTTCATCGAAGTTTCTCGCACTGGCCGATGCCGACGTGGCCGAGATCGAGGTCAGAGCAGGGTCAAAAATAACCCGCGGGCCGGTGAGAAGCCTGCGTCTGAGCCGTGATGTGACCATAGCCGGACTGATACGCGACGGACGAGGAATGCTTGTGACCGGCCAGACCGTGATAGAACCCGGTGACCATGTGGTGGTGTTCTGTCTGTCGGGTACAATACATAAAATCGAAAGACTTTTCGGATGAGCAGACAGCATATAAGGCTGACGACAATCAATTTCCCCATGGTGCTGCGTGTGGTGGGATGGCTTCTGATGATCGAGGGAGCGTTTCTTGTATTGCCTCTTATGGCATGCGCCGCATACGGTGAAACCGACATGGAGGCATTTGCCATAAGCGCAGTAGCGACAGCTCTGACGGGGTTGCTGATGACATTTGGCATCAGGCCTTCGCGCACTGACATGGGCAAGCGGGAGGGATTTCTGCTGACGGCGCTCGTATGGGTGTTTTTTTCAGCATTCGGTATGTTGCCGTTCATGCTGTGCAGTCATCCACTCGAATTAAGCGACGCCTTTTTCGAGGCTATGTCGGGGTTTACGACCACAGGAGCGTCGGCTCTGACTTCGGTGGAGATGTTCTCACACGGCATTTTGCTGTGGCGATGCCTGATGCAGTGGATCGGCGGCATGGGTATAATCCTGTTTACTCTCGCAGTGATACCGATGCTCAACCATTCGGGGGGAATGCAGATGTTCAATGCCGAAGTGACTGGCATAACCCATGATAAACTCCGCCCGCGCATATCGCAGACGGCCAAAGGGCTGTGGTTTCTTTATTTTCTGCTGACGGCGATACTCACCCTGTTGCTGTGGATAGGGCCGATGGATTTTTTCGACAGTCTGTGCCATGCGTTCTCGTCGATCTCCACAGGCGGATATTCAACCCGCGACGACAGTATCGGAGCATGGAATTCGGCCTATGTGAAACTGGTGATCACGATATTCATGTTTCTCGGCGGTGTGAACTTCGGATTGATGTATAAAGCGATGCATGGCAATCTGAGGTGTTTCTGGCGCAACGACGTGTTCAAGGCCTACATACGTATTATTCTGGTGTTCTACATCTTTTTTGTCATAGCCATAGTGGGAAGGGGGCAGGTGACGGATTTAAGCTCATTCACGCTCGATCCGTTGTTTCAGATCATCTCCACCATTACATCGACAGGCCTGACGGTGAATAATTTTGAGAGCTGGGGAACTTTTGTGCTCGCTCTTTTGTTTCTGCTTATGTTTTTCGGTTCGTGCGCCGGATCGACAAGTGGCGGCGCCAAGATAGACCGTATACTGTTTCTGCTTAAAAACAGTGGCAACGAGGTGTATCGCTGCATACATCCCAACACGATGATGAGCGTGCGCATAAACGACAAGGTGATCGCGCCCGATGTGGTGTCGAAAGTGATAGCTTTCCTATGTATCTATGTGATGATCATAGCGGCGGGAGGCATACTTCTGACGGCGTTCAATATCCCTTTGGTGGATGCGTTTTTCTCGTCGTTCTCGTGTGTCAGCAATACGGGACTCGGCACAGGTGTGACCGGTTACGGAGAGTCGTATGCCATAATACCCGCTCCGGGCAAATGGGTGCTGTCGCTGCTGATGCTTACCGGGCGACTTGAAATATTTACCGTGCTGCTGCTGTTCACTCCGGGATTCTGGCGTAAATGAGCCGACAGAGGTCGGTTCTGGCATGGTTTTTGATGTATCCATGACCGAAAACAAGCTATGCCTGAACACCAAATCACAGGCCTAAAAACAAGAAAATCCAATATGTCAGACAGCTCTCTCAAAACTCTCCACGATAATATCTCCGATCTCATCTCGCGCCGCCGTCTGGCGCAGGCGATCGACCAGGTAGAGGCAACTCTGTCGGTGTACAACGCGCCTTGGCAGCTGCGTGAACGGATAGAGAAACTACGCACCGATTACGGTTATCTGCGGCGGTATGCGCTCGACGGTGTGGCTGATCCCGGCCGTGCGTCACTTTACGATGCCATAGCGTCGCAGCTTCTCGGGATGACCGACGAGGTGATACGTGCCTCGCGGACGGCCGATTCGCCACGGCTCTACTTCTCTACGCTCCGATATGAGAACATGCAGCCCGATTCGTCGATCACGTCGCTGTTGGAGCGCTATACTGAAAATGTCAGAAAGACGGGCCTGGCTCTGTTTGGCGGGATGGATAATGCTGCCGATGACCGGTCGATGCGCGACGTGCAGGAGAAACTCGCTTCGCGTCTGTTCGCCCTTCTCTGGGTGACTCATCCGCTGTCGGACGCCGATGCGGCAGCCATAGAAGGTTTTATCTGCGATCCGACTGTCGGTCGTGGAATCAAACAGCAGCTGATATCGTCGCTGATGCTTGGCGCGCTGGAGATATTCGATGCGGCACGGCTCAGGATCATGCTTTCGATATATTACCGAAGCGGAGAAATATCGGCCGAATTGCGGCTGATAGCTCTTGCGAGTCTGCTGATAGCCATGTGGGGCAACCGCGGGCGACTGTCAGACCGCCGGCTGGCCGACATGCTTGCTGCGGCGTCAGAGTTGCCATCATGGACTTCGGATCTCCGGATGGTGTTCGTGAGATTGTTGAAGGCGACTGATACGGAGCGGATCACCGGGAAGATGGAGCGTGAGGTGATACCCGGCATGATGAAAATCAAGCCCGAACTCGACCGCAAGATAAAGGAGCTTAAGGATCTGTCGGATCTCGAGGGCGCGATGGAGGAGAATCCCGAGTGGGAGGAGGTGTTCGAGCGCAGCGGTCTGGCCGAGAAACTCCGTGAGCTTAACGAGCTGCAGAGCGATGGCGGCGATGTGATGATGGTCACTTTCTCGCGGCTTAAGAATTTTCCGTTTTTCTCGGATCCGGCCAACTGGTTTCTTGTGTTTGACAAGGATCATTCGTCGATCAGTTTTTTTGACGCTCCCGAAGCCGATGCGCTCAAAGAGCTTGTGGCTGAAATGCCTTATCTATGCGACAGTGACAAGTATTCGATGATGCTGTCGATGAACAGTGTTCCCGAGCAACAGCGGACCATGATGATGCAGCAGTTCAGAGCCGGCAATATTAATTTTGCAGAGATCAACGCATCGTCGTTGCGTCCGGAGGCTGAAAGAGCCGAGAGCGAAGTGAACCGGTATATACAGAATCTTTACAGGTTCTTCAATCTTTTCAGGCGCAAGAACGAATTTGCCAATCCGTTTGCCGGATTTATCAATCTTCCGGAGATTGATGAACTGTCGGAGTGGTTTGACGATGCTGTATTCATACGTGAGACAGCGGAGTTTTATTTCAAACGTGGATATTATGCCGAAGCTCTCGCTATGTTCGGCCGGCTGACCGACCGCGGTGGAAGCGACCAGTGGCAGGTGTATCAGAAGACGGCCTACTGCATGCAGAAACTCGGACGTATCGAGGAGGCTATGGCTATGTACGGGCGCAGCGAACTGACTAATCCCGACAATGTATGGACTCTTCGCCGCATGGCTCAGTGCAGCCGGATGCTCGGGCGCAACGATAATGCACTCGAATATTACCGACGTATATCCGCCTTGCAGTCCGATGATCTGCTGACGACGCTCAACATAGGTATGTGCCTGATGGATCTGCGCCGATACGAGGAGGCCATGAAGGAGTTTTTCAAGGTGGAGTATCTCGACGAGCACTCCGACAGAGCCTGGCGTCCGATAGTGTGGTGCGCGTTCAGGATGGGTGATATGGCCAGGGCCAGAGCCTATAGCGACAAGATACTCACATCGTCGCCAAAGGCAGAGGATTACCTCAATGCAGGCCATATAGAGCTTGCAGCCGGACAGCCACGCAAGGCCGCGTCGCTCTATATGAAGGCGTCGGAACAGCCGGGCAGGGACTCGCAGTGGTTTCTGAAAGCGATGGAGGATGACGCCGTAGCCTTAAAAGAGGCCGGTGTGGATGATATACTCAAGGCAATAGTTATAGAGGAAATAGTATGAACGGAGATATATTCATGCGTCCATTCGACACCCCTTTCGGTGCGGTGGCGTTTGACAAGATAAGCAATGCCGACTATCTGCCGGCATTCGGAACCGCCATAGGGCAGGCCTGGAGTGAAGTCGAGGCCATACGTGACAATGCAGAGGCGCCGACATTTGCCAATACCATCGCGGCGCTGGCGAGGAGCGGAGAGATGCTTGAGCGTGTGGCGGGAGCTTTCTTCCCGCTTACGTCGGCCTGTACGGACGATGAAATGATGGATATATCCGTGAAGGTGTCGGAGATGCTTACTGAGCATTCGGTCAGGGTGAGTCTTGACGAGAAGCTGTGGCAACGGATACGCAGTGTGCATGATTCATCGGAATCGGCGGCGCTCGACAGAGAAGACCGTATGCTTCTCAAGGACACATATGAGAAGTTTGTGAGATCAGGCGCTTTGCTTGAGGGCGCCGACCGCGAAGCTTACCGTGAAGCGAAAAAAGAGCTGTCGCAGCTGTCGGAGCAATTCGGACAAAATCTCGTGAAGGAGAATGCCGGAATGAAGATATATCTCGGCGCCGATGATCTTGACGGCCTTCCCGAGAGGCTTGTAGAGGAGGCGGCCGAGAGAGCTGTATCAGAGAGTAGAGCGGGAGAGTATTGTTTCAAGCTTGATTTTTCGGTCTACAGCACTTTCATGTCGCACTCGTCGCGGCGTGATCTGCGCGAGCGTTTTTTCAGAGCCTACTCGTCGCGCAACAGCGCGGGCGAGTACTCAAATCTCGCTATAGTCAGCCGTATGGCTTGGCTTCGGCTCAAAGTGGCGCGTCTGCTTGGCTATGACACTTATGCCGACTATGCGCTGGCCAACAAGATGGCACGCACGCGCAGCAATGTCGATGCCCTTCTTCGACGGCTGAAGGACGCTTATATGCCGGTTCAGCGCGCCGAGGTGGATGCTATCACCGATTTCGCGCGAGTCACGGAAGGTGACAGTTTTGTGACGCGGCAGTGGGATTATGCCTATTACAGCCGTCTGTATCGCATCAGCCGTTATGATTATGATCCTGAGTCGATGCGACCATATTTCAAACTTGACACTACGGTGAAAGGTGTGTTCGGACTGGCTCGCACGCTTTATGGCATAGACTTCGTAAAACGGCATGACATACCGGTGTATCATCCCGATGTGGAGGTGTATGAGGTGAAGGATATCGACGGAAGCCATCTCGGTCTGCTATATATGGATTTTTTCCCGCGCGATGGTAAACGCGCCGGTGCATGGATGACCGATTTCAGGGAGCAGTCGATGCTTCCCGACGGCAGTGATGTGAGGCCCCATGTCAGTATCGTGACCAATTTCACCAGGCCGACATCTTCGACTCCGGCGCTTCTTTCTCCCAATGAGGTCAACACGTTGCTGCATGAGTTCGGACATGCTCTTCACTCACTGTTCAGCCGCTGCCGCTATGCCGCTCTGTCGGGCACGAATGTGGCGCGTGACTTTGTTGAGCTTCCGTCGCAGTTCAATGAAAACTTCATGCGCCGCAGGGAGTTTCTTGATACTTTCGCGCGACATTATCAGACCGGTGAGCCTCTTCCCGACGAGGCTGTGGAGAAAATGGTGCGAAGCAGTCAGTTTGGCTGCGGATATGACTGCATCAGGCAGCTTATGTTTGGTCTGACCGACATGGCGTGGCATACAGTCACCGAGCCGGTCGATGATCCGGTGGCATTCGAGCTGTCGGTGACTGATGCCATGGCTGCGATACCTAATGAATGCCGAAGCGTGGTGTCACCGTCGTTCGGCCATATTTTTTCCGGAGGTTATGCGGCGGGATATTATAGCTACAAATGGGCCGAAGTGATAGAAGCCGACGCGTTCGGCCGTTTTCTGGAGGAGGGGGTGACCAACCGCCGGACAGCTGAATCATTTCGTCTCGAGATACTTGAAAAGGGTGCGACGGATGAACCGGACGAACTGTATCGCCGGTTCAGAGGCCGTGATCCGGAGCCTGAGGCTCTGCTGAGGCGTGACGGGGTTATCAGCTGAACTTTTCGGGCAGTCCGCGCACTCCGCGAAGCCATGATGCCGCATCCATACGTTTTTTGCCCTGCGGCTGAAGGCTGAGTATCTCGATGCGGTAGTCGGAGCAGTCGACGGTCAGTGTTGATCCGTCGGCATGTACCGTGCCGGGAGTCTCGGCCTTTTGTCCGGTGATGCGTGTGGCAAATATTTTGAGCGACTCATTGTTGCCCATGTCGGTCCATGCCGCGGGGTATGGCGAGAGTCCGCGCACGAGATTATGTACAGCCTGTGCCGGCTTGTTCCAGTCGATATGGCATGTATCCTTGAATATCTTTGGCGCCGGGGTGGGTTCATCGATGCTCAGCGCGCTCTGCGGTATTGGCTTGACTGTGCCGTCAATGATAGCATCGACAGTCTTGAGTGTCAGTCGTGCACCAAGTTCCATCAGACGGTCGTGGACCGATCCTACATTCTCGTCGGGCGCGATGACGATTTCTTCGCGATCGATTATGTCGCCGGTGTCGATCTCATGTTTGAGGAAGAATGTGGTGACTCCGGTCTTGTCATCGCCGTTGATGACGGCCCAGTTGATCGGTGCGGCTCCGCGATAGCGCGGCAGCAGTGAGGCGTGGAGATTGAATGTGCCCAACGGTGGCATCTGCCATACGACTCTCGGCAGCATCCTGAAAGCGATGACCACAAAGAGGTCGGCTTCGAGCGCACGTAATTCTTCAACAAATGATTCGTCGCTGAGCTTCACCGGCTGCATGACTTTAAGTCCATGCTCTATCGCAAACAGCTTGACAGGCGACTGGAACATGTGGTGACCTCTTCCGGCGGGTTTGTCGGGCATGGTCACGACTCCAACAATGTTGTAGCCTCCGTCGACAAGGCGGCGGAGGCTTTCAACTGCAAACTCGGGAGTTCCGAGGAATACTATTTTCAGGTCTTTTTTGGTCATTCCGAAACTTTTACTTCAGGCATGGGGTTCTGGCTATCGATCTGCGACAGCGCGAAGGCATAGGCTCCGATGGAGATGGCGTTGCTGGCTCCGATCTTGGATATCATGACTCCGATGCGTTTCATCGGATCGTATGTTATGGTGCGGTCGGTGCCATAGACTTTGAGCGGGCGCGACTCTCCGCAGGCAAACTGCCGGAACTCTTCGGGGTTGTCGAGGTCAAACACGCGCATCTGCACCCTATCGAGTTCTTCGCCTTTGAGCGAGTGAATCTTGCCGCGCATTTCCTTAAGCAGCGAAGGCATGAAGAACCGGTGGGCTCCGGTTAGTCCTCCTCCGATCACTATGAGTCCGTCGATGAGTGTCGCGGCTGTGGCCATTGCATCGCCGGCCACTTCTCCGAGCTCTTCGAAGGCTCCGCGCGCGGCTTTGGCATCGCCCTGTCGCACACCGTCGGCTATGTCGCATATATCCTTGGGGGTGAGATCGGGGTCGACAATGCCGGAGCGTTCCATATAGACCCTCTTGACGGCGCGGATTGATGCTCCCTCTTCGACAAAAGCTTCGGGATATTTCTTGTTGCGCAGACAGAATGTCTCGACACATGAATTGTCGCCACGGTTGAGCTTGTTGTCGACCACGATGCCTATGCCGAGTCCTGTGCCGAATGTATAGCCTATAAGGTTATGGTAGCGTTTGGCGCTTCCAGCCTCCTCCAGGCGTCGGTTGATCTCAGGCAAAGCGCCTCCGAGAGCTTCGCCGAATGCGTAGAGGTCGCCGTCGTTGTTTATAAATACCGGAATTCCGAACATATCCTCGAGGAATGGTCCGAGAGCCACTCCGTTGCGGAACGACGGGAAGTTGGGCAGGTAGCCTCCGATGATGCCGTTGGGATAGTCGGCCGGACCGGGAAACGCGAAGCTGATAGCCACGGGCTTACGATCGAGCTTGGAGATGACGTCGCGGAATCCCTTGACCATTGTGGAGAGACACAGATCGAGGTCATGGGCGTTGGATGGCATGCTCACAGGCTCGACTATGAATTTGTTGGCCTGCATGGCACCGAAAACGAAGTTGGTGCCGCCGGCATCGAGAGTGATGACTACTCTTTTATCGAAGCTGTACATTTGTCGAATAGGTATTAGTGTTGTTGTCTATTGGAAGCAAAGTTAAGAAATTTGCTGCAATATATTACAACGGCTGCCGTCGAAATGTTGTGAAAATTAAGTGGCTTCAAGTGCGTGCTGATGTAGATGCAGGGCAGAAGGTGGGTCTGATTGATGTTGTTTGAACGATAGCTTGGCACATGATGTTATTGTAAACTGCTGTAAGTTAACGTTAATGAATTTTTAGTGCAAAAAAACGCACAAAAAATTTGGCTATATGGGATTTTGGATGTAACTTTGCACTCGCAAAGCCAAAACGGCGGGATAGCTCAGTTGGTTAGAGCGTCGGATTCATAACCCGGAGGTCTCGAGTTCAATTCTCGATCCCGCTACTCGAATCAAAGCTTCGGAATCAGTTTCACGAAGCTTTGATTGTTTTTATTGCAGGGTGTGACTTCATTGATGTTGATGTTTTTTTATAAACATTTTGCGCAAACAGGTTGTTTTTAATAGAGAAATGATTAATTTTGCGCTTGAAAAAGAGCGGAAAAATCCTTTCATTAAAATATTCACCGCACTATCATTCCTCCCCTCATTACTTAATTTTGTAGTTGTTCAGTCAGATTGTCAGCATGATAGCGCTGAAGCGCATTGATGTAAAATGCGTATGAAATCTGTCGGTACGCTCCAAAAGCACATTCACAAGCAACACAATTCCCCTTACAAGAATATATTTAGATTTATGTACAATCTTGATGAGTTATCAGAAAAGGTAGATTCTGAACTTCACGCCATAGCCGAAGGCATGGGACTGAAAAAGATGTCATCACTTCCAAAAAACGAGGTGATCGATGCCATTCTCGATCAGCAGGCCATAGACTTCGCAGCCATGGCGGCCGCCAATATGTCGAACGATAAACGACGTCAGCCTCGTCGGAAAAAGAATGACGCGGCTGTGTCGGGCAATGGCGACAATCAATCTCCATCCGATGACCAGCAGGATGGTCAGGGCGCGAAGAAAAGAGGCCGTAAACCTCAGCAGAAACGTAGCGATGACAGCATAGCGTCTGTCGAACCCGAAGCGCAGCCACAGGCAGAAAATGCCGCCGCGGCTACGGAAGCGTCGGCAGAGAATCCGGCGCCGGAGAAGAAACGCAGGGGTCGTCCGAAAGGAAGCCGCCAGAAAACGGAAGGGGAGTCAGAGTTGAAAAAAAGCGACGAGGCGTCTGAACAGAGTGTGGACGAAGCCGCGACCGTAGTCAAGGCTGAAGAGACGATGAATCAGTCGCAGACAACGCCTGTTGCCGATAATCATACGCCGGCGCAGCAGCATGAGCCTGCGGCAGAGGCGGCCAATCAGCAACGCCGCAATAATGACGGTCAGCGTCAGGATATGCGAAACAATCAGGGCGACGGATTTGGCGCATTCTTCCCGCGCTCGGAGGGCCGGAGGTTCGTGCCGCGCTCGCAGCGTGAGAAGGAGGAGGCCGCAGCTCAGGCCGCCGTGGCCGCAGCTACAGCACCCATACAGCTCAACGAGCCGTGGCAGCAGGACAAGCAGCAGCAACAGCAGGGCAAGAAAAACAAGCAGAAAAACCGCAATCAGAATCAGCAGCGTCAAGAACCGTCGTACAGCTTCGACGGGCTGATAGAGACTACCGGACTGCTTGAAGTAGTGCCCGAAGGATATGGCTTCCTGCGTTCGAGCGACTACAATTATCTGCCCTCGCCTGATGATGTGTATCTGACTCCGCAGCAGATCAAGGCTTATGGTCTGAAGACCGGCGATGTCGTGGAAGCAACAATACGCGCTCCGCGTGAAAATGACAAATATTTCCCGATGGACAAGGTGAAGAGTGTCAACGGCCGTTCGCCCGAATTTATTCGTGACCGTGTGCCGTTCGAAACCCTTACGCCCCTGTTCCCTGAGGAGAAATTCAATCTGACGGGAGGGCGGGCCAACAATCTCTCTACCCGCGTTGTGGATATGTTCTCGCCTATAGGCAAGGGGCAGCGCGGACTTATCGTGGCGCCTCCCAAGACCGGTAAAACAATACTTCTTAAAGATATCGCCAACGCCATAGCCGAGAATCATCCCGAAACATATATAATGATACTGCTTATCGACGAGCGTCCGGAAGAGGTGACCGACATGAGCCGCAGTGTCAATGCCGAGGTGATAGCCTCTACTTTCGACGAGCCGGCCGACAAGCACGTGAAGATCGCAAGCCTCGTGCTGGAGAAAGCCAAGAGGATGGTGGAGTGCGGCCACGACGTGGTGATACTGCTCGACTCCATCACGCGTCTGGCGCGTGCATACAATACGGTGTCGCCGGCATCGGGCAAGATACTGAGCGGCGGCGTGGATGCCAACGCGCTGCAGAAGCCTAAACGCTTCTTCGGAGCCGCTCGCAATATAGAGAACGGCGGATCGCTGACCATCATAGCCACCGCTCTGACCGAAACAAGCTCCAAGATGGACGAGGTGATATTCGAGGAGTTCAAGGGTACTGGCAATATGGAGCTTCAGCTCGACCGCAAGCTGTCGAACAAGCGCATATTCCCGGCTGTGGACATCATGGCGTCAAGCACACGTCGCGACGACCTGCTGCTCCGCACGGAGACACTCAACCGCATGTGGATACTGCGCCGCTTCCTCTCGGACCGCAATTCGATCGAGGCCATGGAATTTGTCAAGGACCGCATGGAGCGTACGCTCGACAACGACGAACTGCTCCGCACCATGGGCGACTGACAATATTCAGGCTCAGCGTCAAATGATTTTGAAAATTACAAGGATATTCATTAATTTTGCAGCCGTTAACACGCTATCGCAAATCGTGGACATCAAAAAAATATGATAAACATAACTTTTCCCGATAATTCGGTAAAGCAGTTTGAAGCCGGCGTGACGCCTCTCGCCATAGCCGAAAGTATCAGCTCCAGGCTTGCACAAGACATTCTGGCCGCATCTGTCAACGGTCAGGAATGGGACATCACCCGCCCCATAGAGGAGGACGCCACAATAAAGCTCTTCAAGTGGGATGACCCGGAAGGCAAGCATGCCTTCTGGCACAGTTCGGCTCATCTTCTGGCCGAGGCTCTTCAGGCTTTGTATCCGGGCGTAAAATTCGGCATCGGACCGGCTGTCGACAACGGTTTTTATTACGACATCGATCCCAACGGCAATGAAATCACGGCCTCCGAGTTCCCCAAGATTGAGAAAAAAATGCTCGAACTTGCAAGGGAAAAGAATGCAATAGTGAGAGCCGACATCAGCAAATCGGATGCACTGAAACTGTTCGGTGACCGTGGCGAGTCGTATAAGTGCGAGCTTATCAGCGAGCTTGAGGACGGACATATCACCACGTACACACAGGGCGGATTCACCGATCTGTGCCGTGGTCCGCATATTGCCAATACGGCTCCTATAAAGGCTGTGAAGATCACTTCGCTTGCAGGCGCATACTGGCGCGGCGACGAGAAGCGCGAGCAGCTCATACGGGTATATGGCATCACATTCCCCAAGCAGAAGATGCTCGACGAGTATCTCGTGATGCTTGAGGAGGCCAAGAAGCGTGATCACCGCAAGCTCGGAAAAGAGATGGAACTGTTTGCATTCTCGCAGAATGTCGGAGCCGGTCTGCCTCTGTGGCTACCCAAGGGCGCCGCACTGCGCGACCGTTTGGAACAGTTCCTGCGCAAGATACAGCGCCGTTACGGCTACCAGCAGGTGATCACTCCGCATATAGGCAACAAGATGCTCTATGTGACATCGGGTCACTATGCGAAATATGGCAAAGACTCTTTCCAGCCTATCCACACTCCGGAGGAGGGCGAGGAGTATCTGCTCAAACCGATGAACTGCCCGCACCACTGCGAGATATTCAGAGCGTTTCCGCGCAGCTACCGCGAACTGCCTTTGCGACTGGCCGAATTCGGTACAGTGTACCGCTACGAGCAGAGCGGTGAGCTTCACGGCCTGACCCGTGTGCGCGGATTCACGCAGGACGACGCTCATATCTTCTGCGCTCCCGATCAGATCAAGGATGAGTTCCTCAAGGTGATGGATATAATATTCTACATCTTCAAGGCTCTGAAATTTGAGAACTTCGAGGCACAGATCTCACTTCGCGACCCCAACAACAAGGAGAAATATATCGGATCGGATGAAAACTGGCATCTCGCCGAGCAGGCCATCATAGAGGCCTGTCAGGAGAAGGGTCTGAAAGCACGTACCGAACTTGGCGAAGCCGCATTCTATGGTCCGAAGCTCGACTTCATGGTGAAGGATGCTCTCGGCCGCCGCTGGCAGCTCGGCACCATCCAGGTGGACTACAATCTGCCCGAACGCTTCGGTCTTGAATATACCGGCGCCGACAATCAGAAGCACCGTCCGGTGATGATACACCGCGCTCCTTTCGGCTCGATGGAGCGATTTGTAGCTGTGCTTCTGGAGCATACGGCCGGACGCTTTCCGCTGTGGCTCGCTCCCGATCAGGCTGTGGTGCTTCCGATCAGCGAGAAATACAACGACTATGCCTTCGAAGTGGCACGTCAGCTCAACGAGGCCGATGTGCGTGCGATCGTGGATGACCGCAACGAGAAGATCGGCAAGAAAATTCGCGACAATGAGCTTAAACGTATCCCCTATCTGCTGGTAGTCGGAGAAAAAGAAGCACAAAATGGCGAAGTTTCTGTAAGAAAACAGGGCGAAGGTGATAAAGGTACGATGAAAATTGCTACCTTTGCAGCGAATTTGACTGAAGAAGTCAAAAATCTCACAAATCAATAAACGCTTTAATGCAGAAAAAACCCTACGTACCCGGTCCGCGCAGACCGAACAGCTCCAATCCAGGCGCCAGAAGGCCCGATAGGAACAACGCCTCAAAGGATCCATACGCTATCAACGAACGTATCCATGCCCGTGAAGTGCGTCTGGTGGGTGACAACGTCGAGACCGGCATCTACCCGATAGCCCAGGCCTTGAAAATAGCCGAAGAGCAGGGGCTTGATTTGATTGAGATCTCTCCTACCGCCGAGCCGCCGGTATGTAAGATACTCGACTATCAGAAGTTTCTATATCAGCAGAAGAAACGTCAGAAAGAGCAGAAGGCCAAGGCTACAAAAGTCGTGGTGAAGGAGATCCGTTTCGGTCCGCAGACCGATGATCATGACTACAGCTTCAAGCTCAAGCATGCTGTGGGTTTCCTTCAGGAGGGTGCCAAAGTGAAAGCATACGTATTCTTCAAGGGACGCTCGATCCTCTTCAAAGAGCAGGGCGAAGTGTTGCTGCTCCGCTTTGCAAATGATCTGGAGGAGTACGGCAAGGTAGAACAGATGCCGGTGCTTGAAGGCAAGAGAATGATCATCATGATCTCGCCGAAAAAGAAGTGACTGACACAGCGCGTGCAAAGAAACAGCCGCGGTCGCGAGTCGGCAGCGGTACAGTATAAACTCGAATTAATCAACAAAAGTAACCCAAATGCCAAAGATTAAGACTAATTCCGGTGCCAAAAAGAGGTTCGCCCTTACCGGAACAGGAAAAATCAAGAGAAAACATGCTTTCAAGAGCCACATCTTGACCAAGAAGACCAAAAAGCAGAAGCGCAACCTCACCCATGCCGCTACTGTGGCATCGGCCGACCGCAGCGCCGTGCTGGAGCTTCTCGCCCTCAAGTAAATCAGGCACCGGAAGCGTTTTCCGCAATACAGTTCATGTATAATTCGTGACTTTATAACAGTTATTAACCGGATGTTTAGCAAAAAAGACCCGTGCGCATAGGGCACGAGCGCTAACACCCAATAAACGACAAAAGAAATGCCAAGATCAGTAAATCATGTAGCTTCAAGAGCTCGCAGAAAGAAAATCTTAAAACTCACCCGCGGTTACTTTGGCTGCCGCCGCAATGTGTGGACCGTCGCCAAGAACACCTGGGAAAAAGGTCTTACCTACGCTTACCGCGACCGTAAGGACAAGAAGGGCAATTTCCGTGCTCTCTGGATCCAGCGTATCAACGCTGCCGCACGCATGGAGGATCTCAGCTACTCGAAGCTCATGGGTCTTATCCATAAGGCCGGAATCGAGATCAACCGCAAGGTGCTTGCCGATCTCGCTCTCAACAATCCCGCCGCATTCAAGGCTATCGTAGAGAAGGTGAAGAACGCCTGAACAGCAGCCTCAAGCCGTATGGCCGGTGAAGATCGGTGAATTACGGTTGTGAATACACTTATAAGGCATGACGCCGCAGTCTGATGATTGCGGCGTCATCTGTTTAATGGTTCTATCGGAGTGATGTGGCGGATCATGGATATGTCGATACGGGTTCCGTTGGATAACCTTACAGTACGTTGCACAGGATCAACCGAGATAATGGAGTCGCTGACGGTCACGATACGGCCTCCGCTTTTGTGACTGTCAGGCTCAAGATATGTGATCGATGCTTTACGCGAGTGTGAGTCAAATATTGCCGCGAGCGCATTGTCAAGCCATACGCGTTCGTCGTCGGCCAGATCATCAGGATGGTCGGTATATCGGGCTGTTTCCTCCAGCACGTCGCTATGGCCGGGAAGAGCTGCAAAGGGAGCGAACTGCGCGGCTCTCGCTCTCATGGACATTTGCGGATGGACCGGGCTGACGTGGTGTGGCCGGAACAGTATGTCGGCATATGGATGACCATGCAGGGTGTGGACGGTTGGATTGTCTTGTCGGTTGTTATCTTTATTCATGGTGTCCTCCTATCTGGCGGTTGCGAAGCCGCTGTGTGGCACCTTCGGCAAAGTTGAGTCCTTTTAATATGGAGTTTTTTCCGTAGGCTTTTTTTATTTTCAACATAGCTTCCTGAAGCAATCGCTCACGCTTCTGATGCATGATTCCGGCTTCTATATCCGTCGGACTGAACAGCTCGAGCTGAATGGCTTTGTCGCCGGCATTGGATTTCAGTGATTCGTCGGTGATATCGGCTGCTGTGATCGTGATGCGTCTGACAAGCATATCCTTTCTCACTATGCGATCGTAGAGTGTCGCGGCGGCAGTGGAGATTTCCTCGGACGATGATGTAGGATATGCAAACGTTGTGGAGCCGTGGGATGATACAGGCACCGTACGGCCAAATCTGTCACGTTTGACAGGAATGTCGTCATATTGGTTCTGATATGGCGATGTGGCGTCGTAGCCTATGTGGAGCACGATCTGGCTTGTGACCATCTTCATGGCTACAAGTTTCAGCCCCATGGCATCGGCCATCTCTCTGACCACGATCCGCGCTTTGCCGGTGTCGTAGGGGCAGGTGAGTACCTGACCGCTGCTTATGGATCGGCTTTCGGGTCTGTAGGCCTTAATATGTCGTATTTCCACCGGTTCCCATCCCCAGGCGTGGTCGATAAGCAGCTCGGCATTGACACCGAACATGTCGTAGAAGAGCTTCTCGTTGGTAAGCGATATGCGGGCTATCTGGCCCATGGTATCGATGCCGTATGGTGCCAAGCGGCGGGCGATGCCGCTGCCTATGCGCCAGAAATCGGTTATGGGTTTATGATTCCAAAGCATTGACCGGTAGGAAAATTCGTCGAGTTCGGCTATTCTGACTCCGTCGGCATCCGGCGCCATCTTCTTGGCTACAATATCCATGGCTATCTTGCACAGATACATGTTGGTTCCTATTCCGGCGGTGGCAGTGACGCCAGTAGCGGCAAGCACCTCCCGGATCATCCGCATGGCGAAATCGTGAGCGGTGAGATTGTATAGGCGCAGGTAGTCGGTGGCATCGATAAACACTTCGTCGATAGAGTAGACGTGCATGTCATCGGGCGACACATGGCGCAGATAGATGCTGTAGATACGGCTGCTGTAGTCGATATAGTGTGCCATCCGCGGCGGCGCTACGATGTAGTCTACGGCGAGACTGGGGTCGGCGTCAAGTCTCGCGGCCGAATATGACCGTCCGCTACATCCGCTGCCCGTACGCTTACGGTTGGTTTCTCTGACCTTCTGTTCCACTTCAAACAGGCGTGGCCGCCCGCCCAGCCCGAGGCGTTTTAGCGATGGTGATACTGCCAGACATATGGTCTTGGATGTGCGACTCGCGTCGGCCACGACAAGATTTGTGTCGAGCGGGTCAAGACCTCGTTCGACGCATTCCACTGATGCGTAAAACGATTTCAGGTCAATAGCTATGTATTGGCGCGCTGACTGATCCATTGTCCGAAGTCAGTCTTTCCATTTTTCTAATGTGAAGAGAAATTCGAGTCCGCCCATCGGGCCGTTGTGTACTGAAATGCTTCCCCCAAGAGCCTCGACGGTGTTTTTGACGATGGGCAGTCCGAGTCCTGTCCCACCGACCTTGCGCGAGCGTCCGGCATCGATCCGGTAGAAACGTTCGAAGAGATGAGGCAGATGCTGCGGATCTACACCGGTGCCGTTGTCGTAGAAACGGAATGTGTAGTAGCGCTCGGATTCGACTATCAGGTCGAGTCCCATTTCGGTTCCGCCGGAGTGGATAGCGGCGTTTTTGATGAGGTTGGAGATCATTCCGGTGAGGAGAGTGGCATTTCCTCTGATCATGCAGTCGAGGGGCAGATTGTAGCTGAACTTCATGTTGCCGTTGATTCCTGATGCAGTCAGGTCGTTTTCGATAGTGAAAACGATGTCGTGGAAGTCGATTTCCTTTACCGGTATATTTCCAGTGCCTTCTTCAAGGCGTGTCATGGTGGATACATCTCCGAGCAGGATGCACAGGCGTTCCACGTTGTCCTGCGCGCGGCTTATGAAGCGTTGCCTTGTGGGTGTGTCCATGTCGGGGTTTGACGCGATGGTGTCGAGGTAGCCTTTGATGACTCCTACAGGCGTTTTCAGCTCGTGGTTGATGTTGTTGGTGAGCTGTCGTTTTATGCGGGCTTTTTCCTCTACTGCATGAAGGGCGATCTTGTGCTCGCGTTCGCTTTTCTTGACAGCGTCGGCTTTGTCGCGGTAGAGCTTGATGATCTTTCGTGATATGTCGCCGAGTTCGTCGTGGGGGAAGTCGGTTTCGTCGACGGTCTCGATGTTGTCGGCGGCTTTGGTGGCGAAGTCGCGCAGTAGTCCGATGTTTTTTGTCAGATATCGTGTGGAGAAGTAGCAGATTCCTCCCATGGCCACGAATATCACAAATATGATCCAGAAGTTGGTATTGGCTCTGATGGCCTCGCCGATGGTCATGGTGTAGGGTACGGTAGTCTGCACGTAGATCTTCCCGTCGTTGCTTTTCAGTGCGGCGGAGTAGAAGAACTGGTCGTCTTCCTGATATTCGTTTGATCCTTCGCCGGTGGCTTCGGCTTCGCGGAATTCGGCGCGTTCGGCGGCTTCCGAGAAGTCCTGTATGATGGGTGTGTCGCCGGCATTGTAGATCAGTCGCCCCTCCTTGTCGTAGACGCATACCGAAATGCCTTCGTACATGGAGTTGGCGAAGTAGTCGTTGATGAAGTTCATGAACGGCCGCATGTCAATGTCGTTTTTATAGGCATTGATGATGCGGCTGTTGATAAACTTCAGTTCCTTGCTGATCTGTTCGGTGCGTATGGCCGATTCATGTTTATACTGCTGATACAGCAGTACGAGCATGCCGGTCCACATCAGTACCAGCATGGGGATGAACAGTCGCCAGCGGTAACTAAACTGTCTCTTTGAAGCCATATCCGAAACCGAGACGGGTCACGATGTTGTCGCCGTAGCTTCCTATCTTTTTGCGCAGACGGGCTATGTTGGTGTCGATGGTACGGTTGGTGACCACGACATCGTTTGACCACACATTGCGTATTATCTCTTCGCGCGAGTGGATGCGGTTGCGGTGGGATATAAGGAATAGCAGTATGTCAAATTCGGTCTTGGTCAGGTTGATCTCCTGGTTGTTGAGATAGCATAGTTTTTCGTTGCGGTCGATACGCAGACCGTTGAATGTGATGTCGGGCTCGTAGATGCTTTTGGGAGCCGACATTGTCCACTGGCGGTGGGACTGGCTGCGACGGAGCACGGCTCTTACGCGGGCAAGCACCTCGCTTATGACAAAAGGTTTGGTGATATAGTCGTCAGCGCCGATATTAAGCCCCATGACGGTGTCGTCCTCTCCGTTGAGAGCCGAGCAGAATATAATGGGGGTGGTTTCGGTGGCTGAGCTGTTGCGGATGCGTTTTGCAAAATCAAATCCGCTGAGCCGTTCCATCATTATGTCGACAATCATCAGAGAATATACCGAGAGGTCAAGCGTGAGCGCTTCTTCGGCACTGTACGCGCAATTGACCTCATATCCTTCTTTTTCAAGGTTGAATTTGAGTATTTCGCAGAGTGATTCTTCGTCGTCTATTACCAGTATTCTGTTGTTCATTGTCGTTTAGGAAATATAGATGATGTGAATGCTTCGTTCTTGCGATGTAAAGTTACTAATTATATAGGCATCGGCGGCGTTAATGTGTGTTAAAACGGCGATATGCGCGAACCACTCTCCTATGGTGGTGTTATGATAGTATAATTACTATATTTGCACTGTGTTTTTTCATGGTATTAGATTTAAGGTTAAAAAAAATGGTTTGTCGGGATGACAAACCATTTTTTTATGTCAGCTTTGTTTGCAAAGCGGCTTGGCGCACACTCACGAGCGGATGTGCGATGGATCAGAGAGTGGAGTACTGCCGTGAGTAGCGCAGCATCTGTTCGGGATACTGTTCGGTGTAGGTGACCGTCACATCGACAGGGTTGCCGGCATCATCACGCACTACTTCGTAACGAGGATTGACAAATCCCTTATAGGGTGCTATCGAGAGGTTGGAGTAGCGGTCGAGGATCTCCTTGTGGAGCTGTGGGTCGACTTTCACTGCGTATTTTTCGACGAGTGCTTCACCCGCCTCGTAGTCACCTTCGCTCTTGATGCGCTGTACTTCTCCGAGCAATTCTCCGAACAGTCGGCGCAGGGCTTCGTAATCGTTGACCGTGAGCACGGTCTTGCCGTTGATCTTGTCGAGTGATGCGACGTTGGCTTCCTTTCCATGATCGAGCACCCATTCGCTTATAAGCTTGCGGTTGCGCATGTGGGCTTCCTCCACGTCCTTGCCCGGTTCGATGCGCATGAGCTGTGTCATGAGGCCGTTGAGCAGATAGTGATAATATTGTGCTTTATAGGCGTCGGGGTTGTCAAGCAGACCGAGTTCCACAAGCTTGGGATCGGCCAGATAATAGAGGGCGAAGAGATCGGCGCGAGCTTCCTCGAGAGTCGAGCCATGGGCTTTCAGGGCGTCGGGATCCACTCCGGGCAACAGTCGGCCAGATGCATGACCCAGACATTCGTGCAGATCGGTGTGCAGATTGTCGGTAACAAAAAGATACTTATCTATGAGCGCTCTTGTGGCGGTGTCGGGCACGAATTCCTCGTTGAAGCCGTTGCCGTGCGATGCGGCGTCGTAGGCCTGTGTGATGTTCTCGATTGTCACCGACTTGGATCCGTGGCTGGCGCGTATCCAGTTGGAGTTGGGCAGGTTGATGCCTATGGGTGTAGCCGGATATGAGTCGCCGGCGAGTATGGCGGCAGTGATCACTTTGGCAGTCACTCCCTGCACTTTGTCTTTGCGGAAGCGGGGATCGACAGGCGAGTGATCCTCAAACCACTGGGCATCGGAGCTGATGGCTTCGGTGCGATGTGAGGCTTCGAGATTCTTGAAGTTGACAATCGATTCCCATGAACCGGTCATGCCGAGAGGGTCATCGTAGCTTTCGATGAATCCGTTGATGAAGTCGACACGCGAATCGGTATCGCCCACCCATAGTATGGAGTACTCGTCAAAGTCTTTGAGGTCGCCCGAGCGATAGTAGGCTATCAGCTTGTCTATGACCGATGCCTGAACGGGGTTTTCGGCATATTGACGGGCTTTTTCGAGCTGATCGACGATCCGTGATATAGCTTCGGAATAGACTCCTCCGATCTTGTAGGTCTGCTCCACGATTTTACCGTCGGAGTCCTTTACCACGCGTGTGTTGAGTCCGTGCATTACCGGTGTCAGGTCGGTCGAATCCTTGCGGGAGGCGTAGTATTGCTCCACTTCGGCCTGTGTCACTCCGTCGTAGAGATTTACGGCTGAGGTGAGTATCAGATCCTCCCCGGCCACCTGATTGACTTTTTTAGGCATGAACGCCGGATCGAATATGTAGCGGAGCAGCTGATCCTTGTCGGCCGGTCGTTTGTCGTCAGGCAGCTCGGCGATCTGTTTTTCCATGAAGTCGCGGCTGAAAGCGGGCACGAACTTGTCCATGGAGTAATGATGGTGGTTGCCGTTGGCAAACCATACCTGTTTGAGATATGTTTCAAACGCCTTGTAATCGTCCGAATTGCGGTCGCCGTCATAGTTGCTGTAAATGTTTTCGAGCAGGTGGCGGAGCGAGAGATTGTATCGGTTGTTCTGATCCCACAGTATATCGCGTCCGGCGAGTGCGGCTTCGGTCAGATGATAAACGAGCATTTTCTGGCGAAGCGACAGTGATTCGAAGTCGGGCACTTTGTAGCGGAGCACCTGAATGTCGGCAAAACGGTCGACTACATAATCGAAGTCGTCGGCCATGGCCGGAGATGCGAGCGATGAAGCGGCTATGGCTATTGCCAGTGTGGCGGTTTTTATTTTTTCCATAATTGTAAGATTTGACATTGATGGGGTTATTCGACGTAAAGTATCAGTCCTTTGAGGTATTCGCCTTCGGGATGATATATATTGACAGGATGGTCGGCGGGCTGTGTGAGCTGATGCAGTATTCTCACTTTACGCCGGCTCTCGGCTGCAGCCGAGAATACCGCGAGCCTGAACTGTTCGCGGGTGATGGCCTGTGAGCACGAAAATGTGAACAGTATGCCTCCCGGGGCGATTTTGGCGAATGCCTTGGCGTTGATCCTCTGATAGCCGCGCAAAGCATTGCGTATGGCGCTGCGGTGTTTGGCGAAAGCCGGCGGATCAAGCACTATCAGATCGTAGGCTCCATGCGGCATATCGGCAAGAAATTTGAATGCATCTTCGGCGTGGGAGCGGTGGCGTGTGTCATCGGGAAAGTTGAGATGTATGTTGGCATCGGTCAGTGTGACCGCTTTGGCCGAACTGTCGACAGAGTCGACGCTCAAAGCTCCGCCACGCATGGCGTAGACCGAAAATCCGCCGGTGTAGCAGAACATGTTTAGCACACGGCGTCCGGCGCTATATCTTTCAAGCAGCGCACGATTGTCGCGCTGATCCACGAAAAATCCGGTTTTCTGTCCCTTAAGCCAGTCGACATGGAATTTCAGTCCGTTTTCTGTCGCTACATTGCCGGCGTAGGCTCCGATGATATAGTCGTTTTGCGGATCAAGGCGGGCTTTGAACGGCAGTGTGGTTTCGGATTTGTAATAGACGTTGGATATGCCGGCCTCGGGCAGGCTCACCAAAGCGCGTGCTATGATGTCGCGCGCGAAATGCATGGCAGGAGAGTGGGCCTGCACCACAGCTGTGGGCCCATAGACATCCACTACAAGTCCAGGAAGGAAATCTCCTTCGCCGTGTACGAGCCTGTAGGCATCGGTGTCGGGGCGTATGACGCCTATGGTCTTTCGCATTATCCAGGCCTGTCGGAGCCGTGATGCGTAGAACGCTTCGTCGATAGGTTCGTCGGCCGATGACAGCATTCTGACGGCGATGGATCCGATCTGAAAATGTCCGGTGCCGAGCAGTCGGCCGTCGGCTGCAGTCACCGTCACCGTATCGCCCTCTTCGAGGCCGTCAGGCAGTGTGTCGATAGCTCCGGAAAATACCCAAGGGTGGAAACGGAGCAATGATTCCTCTTTGCCTTTGCGCAGAGTTATGTTCTTGTAGCGGGTCATTGTCAAAATTATCGGGTGGGTTTATTTGAATGCACGGAATATGTCGTTGCCATTGGCGTAGACGAGCAGCAGCAGGAGGAACAGCATTCCGGCGTATTGTGCGTATTCCATGACTTTCTCATTGGGCTTGCGGCGCGAGATTATCTCGTAGAGCAGAAACATCACGTGGCCTCCATCAAGTCCAGGTATGGGAATTATGTTCATGAACGCAAGAGCTACCGAAAGAAATGCCGTTATCTGCCAGAATCCATACCAGTCCCATTTTTCAGGGAACAGGCTGCCGATGGCTCCGAATCCGCCGATGCTCTGCGCGCCCTCGGATGTGAACACGTGTTTCATGGAGCTGACGTAGTTGGCCATAGTTCCGGTGCCGTTTTCCCATCCTTTGGGGAATGACTGGAACAGACTGAAATGCTGGCGAACGGTGGGGTAAATTTCTGTAATGGGCTTCAGCTGAAAGCCGAGTTTGCCACCTTCGGTAGGTGTGGCTTCAACAGTCATGGTCTGTCCGTCGCGCATCAGCGTGATCTGTGCCTTGCGGCCGGCTTTGGCGAGAAGCGCCGGAACAAGTTCGGTAAAGGCCGGAGTAGCGGTGGAGTCAACGGCGATGATACGGTCGCCCTCCCTGATGCCTGCTTCGGCGGCGGGGCCACCGGGTTGCAGTCGGCCGACAAATGCCGGCACACGGAACGACATGAATCCTCCGCGTTCGTTGATCTTCAGAATGAAGTTTTCGGGTATGGCGATGCTTACTGTGTCGCGATGGTCGCGGAGCACATCGACTTTCGATGCCGAGGCTATTACGTAGGCGAAGTCGCCTGTGGATGAGTCGATCTCTTTGCCGTCGGCTTTAAGAGGGATGTCGCCGTTGCGGAACCCGATAGTCCGGGCTTCCTCTACGAAGTCCATGCCTTCATAGGCTTCCTGCAGAGGTATGTAGGCTGATCCCCAGTGCCATGCTATGCCGGCATATATGATTATGGCCAGAATGAAATTGAACATTACGCCGCCAAGCATCACAAGCAGACGCTGCCATGCCGGTTTAGCCCGGAATTCCCATGGCTTTTCGGGTTGTGCCATCTGTTCTTTGTCCATCGATTCGTCGATCATTCCGGCGATCTTCACATAACCTCCGAGCGGCAGCCATCCGATGCCATACTCAGTGTCGCGCCAGGAGGGCTTTTCATTGCCTTGTGCGTCGGTCGCGCGGTCTTTTTGGCGCGGTTTCCACTTCACAAGCGAGAACCACGGATTGAAAAACAGATAGAATTTCTCGACTTTAATGCCGAAAACACGTGCGAAGATATAGTGGCCGCACTCATGTATGATGACCAGAAAGGCCAGTGCCACAATGAGCTGTGCCGCTTTGATGAGAAATGATTCCATTTTATGTCAGAGTATAGTATGTGACTTAGAGTGTTTTTATTATTTCGTCGGCTTTGGCTCTCGCCTCGCTGTTGACAGCTACGTAGTCATCGTAGCCGGGGGCGGGTACAAATGTGGTGGCCATGCGGGTCTGTTCGATGACCTGATAAATGTCGGTAAACCGGATGCGCCCGGCCAGGAATGCCGCTACAGCCACTTCATTGGCTGCATTGATGGCGCAAGCGGCGGTGCCTCCGTGCTCAAGAGCGGTGTAAGCCAGTCCGAGGCAAGGAAATTTCGACATGTCGGGCCGGAAGAATGTCAGCGCAGCATAATCCTCGATTCTGAGCCGTCGTTCGTGGCTGTCGATACGTGTGGCGTCGCCAAGCGCATAACGGATCGGCAGATGCATGTCGGGTATGCCAAGCTGTGCCTTTACTGCGCCGTCGCAGAACTGTACCATGGAGTGGATGATGCTCTGCGGATGTACCACAGGTTCGATACGGTCAGCTTCGAGTCCGAAGAGCCATCGTGCTTCTATGATCTCAAACGCCTTGTTCATCATTGTCGCCGAGTCTATGGTGATCTTATTGCCCATGCTCCAGTTGGGATGACGAAGGGCGTCGGCCACGGTTACGTCGGCGAGCTGCTCTTTGGTGTGGTTGCGGAACGGTCCGCCGGAGGCGGTTATTATCAGACGGTCGACAGTGTCGGGATCTTCTCCCACCAGACACTGGTAGATGGCCGAATGCTCCGAATCCACAGGCAGGATCCGGCTCGCGTATGCTGAGAGCAGCCGGTCGATCAGTTCACCTGCCACAACGAGTGTCTCTTTGTTGGCCAATGCGATGTCTTTGCCGGCGCGGATAGCTCTGATGGTAGGTTCGAGTCCGCTGTAGCCTACCGTGGCGGTGACCACAGTGGAGAAGTCGTCACGCTCCATGGCGTCGGCGATGGCCTTCGCTCCTGCAGCGGTGGCTATACCAAGTGGAGAGAGGGCGTCGCGCAGTTCGGCGTACTTGCTTTGGTCGGCAATTATAGCCAGTGCGGGTCGGTGTATGCGGGCCTGTTCGATCAGATCGTTCACGCGCGTGCCGGCAGCGAGCACCGTCACCTTGAACCGGTCGGGGCACTGGCGTGCTATGTCGAGCGTCTGTGTGCCTATCGATCCGGTGGAACCTATTATCGCTATGTTTTTTATTGTCTGTGTCACTTTAAGGTCAATAAGTAACTCTCTAAAATAGTTTTTATATCAGTAACCCGTGGCCTGTTGCGGCGCTTTTTGCGAGTCACTTATTACTGCAAAGTTACGCAAAAACACCGGATTCTGCAGCAAAGTGACGAAAAACACGGCTGCCAATGATGACTCTGGTGGTTGTATGATGCTGAATGACTGTTGTATCGATTGTTTACTGGCGTGTCGTCAACCTGATGTTTTCTCCGACATATTCGATTGTGTCCGACGATTTCATATCGGTCAGAACTCTTTGGAATGCAGCGTCGATATTTGTGCTGCGACGTGAGAAACCGAGTTTTCTCGATGCCATGAATATCAGGTCGACGGTGTTTATCGCCACCTGTTCGGTCAGCACTTCGGTAGCGACGTTGGCCAGTTCCACATCGGGGATATCCGCAATGTCACGTCCGGAATCGTAGCGGTACCATACATACTCATGGCTGTCATCGGGGCTGATCCACAATGCGTCGCTGTTGTCGGTATAGAACCGATCGGTCTGAATCCGGAGATTTCTGACCATTGCCTGCGACATACGCGGAATATTGCGCAGACTGGAGATGCGGCGGCAGAGATAAGTGAAACAGATCGGTTGTTCGATGGATATGATGTTGTGCATCAGCTCAGCATCAGGCATGTTGATCGCCTCGTCAATGCCAGCAAAGTATCTGACATATTTTTTAGCGGCTGATTTCTTTTTTTCGATCTGCTCGGCCGAAATGTCGAATGCGGGCTTGAGAGAAGGAGTCGCGACGGAGCCGGACTGTGTGTTGATTTTCTCAATAATCCGGTCGATCACCCGATCCCTGTTGTTGAACCAGTCGACACTCCATACCCGCATTATCTTCCAGTCGAGAGCCGTAAGCACGGCGGGCTGTACTATCTCGCGGTCGCGTGTGGTGTGGGTGTCGCGGTAAGCCTCTCCGTCGAGCAGTATTCCGAGGTCGTAGACTCCGGGGCTATCGGGTTTGCATACGGCCACGTCGATACGGAACCGTGAACGTCCGACGTCGGTGGCGACGGCATATCCGCGTTTACGGAGTTCGTCCGCTATCTGTCGGGCTATCAGTGTGCGCTGATGTCCGGAACTTGTAAGTATAGTGGATGGCAATGCCTGTGTTTCGGCATATTGCAGGAAGTGTTTCAGTCCTTCCACGCCGCGTGCCTTGGATCGCCGCAGGTCTATGTCGGACGATTTGAGGGTGGAGAATATATACATTTCATGACGGGCACGGCTCACAGCCACATTCAGCCGGCGTTCGCCTCCGGCATTGTTGAGCGGTCCGAAATTCATGGAGATACGTCCCTCCCGGTCGGGTCCGTAGCCGATGGAGAAGAGTATCACGTCGCGCTCGTCGCCCTGAACGTTTTCCAGATTTTTCACAAAGATAGGTTCAGGCATGGATGAGGCCAGTTCCTGCAGCGATCTGTCGCGGTCGAAACGTTCCTGCAGAAGATCCTCAATAAGTCCCTGCTGCATCACATTGAAGGCTATGACCCCGATGCTGTATCGGCGCAGGGCCTCATCCTCAATACGCCGCACGATCTCGCTGACAATGGCCTCAGCCTCGGCTCTGTTGCTTCGCGAGCCACCTTTGTCGTAGCATCCAGTCACCGGCACATAATGCACTTTGGTGGCTCTGTCGTCGACGGAAGGGAATGTGATGAGCGAGCCGTCATAATATTCATTGTTGGAGAAAGCGATCAGGCTTTCATGACGTGAGCGGTAGTGCCATGAAAGCTGCAGAGAGGGCATGTCGAGTGTCCGGCAGTCCTCAAGAATGCTTTCCATATCGTCAATGCCTGCGTCCTCGGCTTCAACAGTGTTGGCAAAATAGCTTGTGGGGGGCATCTGTTTCGGGTCGCCGACCACAATCAGCGCATTGCCGCGCGCGATAGCTCCGACAGCCTCGCTTGTGGGCATCTGCGACGCTTCATCGAATATCACGAGGTCAAATTTGTCGGCCGACAGATCGATATATTGCGCCACGCTCATCGGACTCATGAGCATACATGGACACAGCCGCGGCATCAGTGTGGGCAGCTGGTCGAAAAGGTCGCGCAGCGACTGCCCGCGGCCTCCATTGCTTATGTTGCGGTTGAGAAGCCCGATCTCGCTGCTGCCGGGAGTGTTGTCGGTCATCCGTGGAATTCCGGCTGCAAGCCGGGCATATAGCTCCTTGCGTGTGATGGTCTGGAATTCGTCGGTCAGACGCCGGTAGGAAGCTATTTTTTCGTCGAAGAGCATCCCTTCGAAAGTGGCAAGGATGTCCGATCCTTTAATTTTCACGTCGGTCTTGTACTTGAAAAGAGCCTTAAGAAATGCGTTCCTGAGGGCGCTTATGTCGTATGAGCGTGTAGCCAATACGTCGACCACGCATCCGAGTCCCATAGTTTTGAGCCGGTCGCCGTATTCCGACCAGTGAAACCAGTCGCGCATCAGTTCCGGGTGGCTCGACCATCGCCCAAGCTGTTCAGACGCTCGGTCGAGAAGCGAAATATCGGGCATTTCATCCTCGGGAATGTCAATGTTGAAGTGGCGGCGGAGTATATGCCTCAGGTCGTCGATCTTCTCATGCTGCCGCCGGTATGCGGTGAGATTTTCGATAAGCTGATCCACTTCGTCGACAGTGATGAATTCGTTGAACTGCCGGAGATAGTTGATGAAACTGCGTTTGGCGAACATACGCGGAATAAACCATTTTGACTTGGCTCTCCGCCATTCGCGGTGGAGTGTGGCAGGATCTTCGCTGAATATGGCCGGCAGATTGTCGCGAAGCAGCCGTTCGCGTAATGCTTTTGTGTCGGAAAGGGTGCCGGCCTCCTTAAGGAGCGTTGTGATCGTGAAAGCATCGTCGGCCATGCGTCGGGTTGCTTCATTGCTGTCTATGACCATGTCGCGGTCAATACAAAGTCCGTTAAGGGGGTGTTCTGACGGCTGTCCGACAAGTTTAAGGACGGCTTCAAAATCACCTCCCAGCAGATCTTCAATCCCTTTGACTCCTTCTTTCTGCAGCAGCGCATCGAGATTGTCGTCAAAAACGAATCCTTCAAGCGGTTCGCTTCCGATCTCTTCGTATCTGATTATGCAGTCGTAGAGCGACAGCCCGTCGATCGTGTCCGGAGTGTGGAGTGCGTCAATATATGCTATAAGCTCCTTCCGTCGGGCAAAAAGCCTGTCGGCCCGGTCGTTAAACTCTGCCGGCGCAACTATATGGACCACTTTCAGAGCTTTTTCCAATTGCTGCAGCACATGGCGTTTGGTGGATTTATTGGAGTGAAGTTCGAGGCAGAACGGATCAAGACCTATGTCGGCCAGACGTTTCTGCACGACACTCAGCGCCGCCATTTTCTCAGCTACGAACAGCACCCGTTTGCCATTGTAAAGTGCGTTGGCTATCAGATTGGTGATGGTCTGCGACTTACCGGTTCCGGGAGGCCCGTAGAGTATGAACGAATTGCCATTGCTCCCTTCAATGACAGCCGCGATCTGTGAGGAATCGGCCGATACGGGGAGCACCAGATCTGTCGGTGGGACACTTTGGTCGATATTTTTAAGATCCGTCGCTGCGGGCGTGGGAGTCCAAGTCAGTCGGTTGGCAAGCAGGCTATTGATGATGTCATTCTGCGCAAGCTGCTCGCGATGGGTATGGATGTCGTTCCACATCAGGAACTTGCTGAACGAGAAATTTCCGAGCAGGCATTCTTCTTCCACATCCCATCCTTTCTGCTCTTTAAGCGCGTCACGTATGATGGCGAATATCATCCTTACATCGACGCCGCTATTGTCGGCAGGCAATGTGTGCAGACCGTCGATGGTGATGTCGTAGTTCTGACGCAGAAATTCCATCAATGTGATATTGAGCGAAATGTCTTCGTCGCGTGTGCGAATATAATAATTGCTCTTTTTGTAGACCATCTCTACCGGGAGCAACAGCAAGGGCGCATAGCGCGGAATCGTGGACTTGGGTGTTTCAAACCACCGCAGCGCTCCGATAGCGAGATACAGCGGATTGGCACCGGTCTCTTCTATTGTATTGCGTGCTGTACGATAGATATGCTTGAGAATGCTTACAGTTTCCGCTTCGGCCAGGAAAGTGTGGAGCAGATGATGGTGCTCGATGTCATCATGAATAAGATCATGAAGCGGTTCGAACAGTTTCGATCTGACAAATCCGTAGTCGGCCGGCGGCATGGGTAATTCAGTGTCAGGTTTCGACTTGATACAGTATTCCTTTCCATCGTGAAGATGATCCTCTATTCTGTCGATATCGAAAGAGATCAATTGTATAGACCGTCGGCGGAATGACAGATTGAGAAGAGTGTTGCGCAGCGAGAAGTCAAGAAGCTTGCGTTCCCACATATCGAATTTAGTCAGTTCTTTGCCGGTGTTGGCAAGCCGGCTCAGATCAAACCGGTCATGCTCCTTTACATCAAGCAGACATGAGTCATGCTCTACACCGGTGTTGTCGAAGCTCCATGCACCGTTGTTCTCTATTCTGGATGGGAGTGGCAATATCCGTTCGAGGCGGCTTCTCTTGATATCAACAAACAGCTCAAACATGTTGTGTTGTGCGAGGTTGGCGTCGGCCATCTTGACAGCCTGCCCGAATGAAGCGTTTTCATGTAAGGCATGTGTGCATTCAATCACAAGCATCTCGTCGATGCCACACGAACATTTTTTTTCTATATATGACGGATCGTCGCATACGCTGCACGGGTAACAGTCGTTGACAAGCCATACGCCGAGATATGCATGGCCTTTTTGAAATATGATCACGCAATTGATGCCTATGGCTTCGAGTACGGTGGCCATCAGTAGTGTCAGCTCTATGCAGTTGGCGATTTTAGTGGCCACGACTTGATCCGGCATTGTGATGCGTTGTCCGACAGCCTCATAGCTGGCAGGCACTCCGCGATAGACTATGCCGAGTCCATGTATGGCGGCGAATACTGCTGCCACCTGCTGACGCACGTCGTTACAATCGCCGGTCTGATATTCATTGAGCGATGATGACCCGGTGAGTCGTTTCAGCATTTCGGCGCTTTTCAGCACGATGCTGTTGATGGCCGGGTGATTTGGTGTTATGAATGAGGCGATCGTCTGCGGAAGCGTTCTTATTCCGGTCCAGTGATCGTAGGGCATAAGTTCGATGACGTGTTTTCCTTCGCAGATGACAGCTCCGCGGCTTGTAACAGTCAGAGTGAACTCTGTCACGACTCGTTCAGTGATTGAAGCAAGCTCGGACGCTTCGGGAATAATGCTGAATGTGCCTATCCTGACGGTTTCCCCGGGGTTGATCCCGGCTATGGTTTCGCTGTCATAGCGTGATATGAATTCTCCGGTGCATGACACTGTGATTTCGTCGACCGGTCGCTCCGATATATTGGTCAGCTCTATAGCGTGGCATACGGGGATATGGTTGTGAAACAGCGCATAATTGGCTGTCTGAAGATAGTCGACGCTGATCTGAAGTGGGTTCATTGGGATATATGCTTGAATCTGATGTTTATAAAAAAAGCCAGGACCGGTTCTGCAATAATGCGATATATAGTAGTGGCAGGACCAAACTCAGCAAATTCTTATATATGCAAATTTACACGTTTTTTTTGAAAACTATGCTTCGGACAATCGAAAATGTGGCAGCAATCAGATGGAGCAGAAAAAAGATATGAAAAAAGGAGTGGATATGTCGATCAGCACTCCGTGTATGATCGCCGAGGGAATATAGGATGGGCCACACCATCGGCGTATGGCCGGAAGACATACGTCGACCGATGTCACTCCCGCGGAAGAAATGACGGCCTCCGGACCTAACCATCTCCGGATCAAGGGGGCGCCGACAAGCGTTGTCAGTTCGCGGAAAATGTTGGCGAGCAGAGCCACAGTGCCGAGCTGGGTGGCTATGGCGACGCCGAGAGAGGGTTCTTTGAGTTGGGATACGAGTATGGAAGATAGCGAATAATATCCGCAGGCACTGTTGACGGCCAGACATTCAGCCATATTCCAACGGCTTATGAAAAACGAACCGACAGCGGTGAAAATCAGTGTGCCGCACATTGTGGCGACCGGCAAAAGCACGTCGGTCATACGCAGCGAACGGAGCATGCGTCCCAGGTCGGGATTGGTTCCGATGCCAAGTCCTACCTGAAACATCAGAAAATACAATAGCCAAATCGACAAGCTATGGAATCCATCGATGACACCGGTCAAGCTCCCTGTGATCCATCCGGCAATAAAGCACAGAAGCACTATAATACTACCCTTCATGACTATTATATGGATATAAATAGGCGGATCAACGACCTTTGCGTAATGATTTTTTCAGGATGAATACAGCCGTGAAGCTGCCGGCCAGTCCGAGTGCTGTCAGCGTCACGGCATCGGCCATAACTCCCGCCAGATCGTTGTTGACGGCAGGAGCCGCTCCGACTGTAAATCCGAGCACAAATACCAATATGCACACTGTCACGGTGACCAGTCCGGCGATTTTCGACGGCCATGCATTACTTCGCCATATCCTGCCGACAAGGATGCCGGCAGCCAGAATGCCGATAATTTCAATCATGATCAGAATGGAGTTTTCGGCAAAATTACGAAAAATCAGTGAAGAAACCGAGGCGCGAGCACAAACAGCCCGAGTGAGATGCCGAAATTCCAGTTGCGTGCCGGATATGAGCAATAATTGGCATATGCGCTCAATGTGGCGAAAGGCAAAGTGAATGCCAGGGCTGATTCGCCGAAAAAGTGTGCTGTGCCAAATCTGCGGCCATAACGCGCTGTGCCATCGGGATTTTCCAGAATACGACGATAGGGCATGAAAGCACACAATGTAGTGCGAAGCTGCACACTGGAGCTTATTTTCCATATCGGCACCATCGATGCGGTGACAAACGAGTTGGCTCTCAATGCCGGATTGAATGAGTTGTAGGTCGATGGCGTTGGAGTGTAGGAGGGTGCCATGACAAGCGTGGCGCCGTAGCCCGACTGCAGACCACGGTTGGATATCAATGCCTGAACTTCCGTGCCTAAAGCAGCTTTACGCCCGATGGTAAAATAATGTGTGGCCTTGACTTCGGCCTGTCCGATAATGGTGTGTCGGCTTATATCGGCCGTGTGGTCAGTGCCGGCCGGTTCGAATCGATATCGACCGGTGGCTCCTGTCAGCCTGATATTGATGTGGGAGCCTGACGTGGGGTAGTTGATATTGTCGAGCGTATTGTATTCATAGCCCAGGCGTCCTTCGACAAGATGCCGGTAGGTATGATCGCGCAATGATGAGCGGAAATCGGTTCCTGAGGTCGGGAAGAAACGGTTTTTTATCAGTCCGGCTCCTATACCGAATTCGAGTTTGGCCGGACGTCCGGCCGACATGACGTAGCTTATCCTGCCGAACAATTCGGTATCGGTGACGAATATGGGTATGTTGTCCTGAAAGAAGAGTTCGTCGCTTTCATGAAACTTCTGTCGCGACGCTACAGCCTGAAAGCGCAAGGCGGAAGGAATGCGGGTGAGCAGGCTGAAACGGGCGTCGATGAGCGCGGCCTGATAGCTCTGGCCGAGCCAGATATTGGCGCTGGTAGTCAGCGAATTGAATGATAGCGTATTATATCCGCCTGAAAAATAGAGCATAGACGAAGTTGATGTTGACACGTATCCTCCGGCGGCTACCTGAAAGTTGTTTTTCACGTTGGCCTTTAGCCGAAGGTTAAACATGCCGGTAGAATCGTCGTAAACAGCCTGTGGCACGAGATTCTCCAGTTTGCCCGGGGTGATAGCCCTGTAGTAGGAGTCGCGTGCTCTTTTTATACCGAATGTGTCCGGTGTATTGTGGGTGAACAGATAGCGGATAAACTCGTTCTGACGTGAAGTTCCACCCTCTACACTGACTGAATCGAATCTGACATAAGGTGTGGCGGCCTTGAACGCCATGCGTCTGATCTGCCGTACTTCTGATGGGATGCGTGTGGTCACGCGTGTCTTGATCGAGTCCATCATCTCCATGGCGGCACGGTAGCCGATGGCATATATCGTGTCGGCCTTGTCGAAATCAAGCACACCGTACATGCGCACCGGCACATTGATGCTGACGCCCCAGTCGGCCGGCATGTCATAGTCGTTGTTCTGTATGATCATGTCCTCAAGCTGCTGAAGCACGTTGTTTTGTTGTGGTTTTTTATCCGGTCCGGATACGTTGGATCCTATCATTATATCCGGAGCGAAATCAGTGCGCATCACATTGAATGGATAGTTGTCATATATGCCGCCGTCATATACCAGCACGGAATCGATCTCTATCGGACGGAACACCAGCGGAAAACTCATTGACGCTCTGACGGCATCGCCGAGCGATCCGTGCGACAGCACTATCTTGTGTTTGCTGTAGACGTCGGATGTGACCGTGCGCAGAGGCACAAACAGCCGGTCGAAGTCGCCGCCGCATTGAGCCGTGTAGGCTGCGAACAGATCCATGAACGCGAAATTCATCGGCAACGGATTGATCAGCGAGGTAGGCAATACCGATACAGGGCGTCCGTTGCCCGACGATCCGAGGTTGACTTTGACCATGGCGGGTGAGGAGGGTTCGCGGTCGAAATAGTAGAGGTAGTCGGGATCAATCTTACCCGTCGACCAGTCGGCGAAACCTTCAGACTTGATAAGCGCCATCATCTCGTCGGGAGTATATCCGGCTGCATAGAGGCCGCCGACCACCGCTCCCATCGAGGTACCGGCGATATAGTCGATCGGTATGTCATTCTCTTCAAGTGCTTTTATGACAGCGATATGTGCAATGCCTTTGGCGCCGCCTCCGCTGAGCACGAGTCCTACGGCCTGATGTCCGGTGTGGTGGACTGAGTCGGCCGGCAAGTGGGCATCATGTGCGGATGCGGATGCAAAGATGCATATCATAGCCAGAAGACAAATAATGCGATCAGTCATGAGAGTAAATGATAAAATTTGACCGGCAGACAAGTGTTGATGTGTAGACATCGTGCTTGTCAGCAATAGTTGAAACCTGATATAAAAACAACTGATCGCGTGTTTGGTTTTTATCTTAATGTCGTTTTTTTTCTGTCATTTTTCAAAAAGATGGAAGAATGATTAAACAATAAGATAGGGTTGTAGGGCTGACAATTTTTATTTAATTTTGCATGACAATTGACAAAAACATATGGGACGACAACAATATGACAGCCTCGACAGGAAGATTCTCGAGATGCTGACCGAAAACGCACGGGTTCCCTTTCTGGAGATAGCAAGGGAGTGCAATGTTTCGGGAGCGGCTGTACATCAGCGTATTCAGAAACTCACAGCTTCGGGTGTGATAAACGGATTCGAATCGCTGATCAATCCATCGGCAATGGGTTATGAAACGTGTGCTTACGTCGGTTTCTTTCTGAATGAGCCGTCGAGCTATGAAACGGTCGTGGAGCAGCTCCGCCATATTCCTGAAGTGGTGGAATGCCATTACACTACAGGCAAGTACGATTTGCTGGTGAAGCTTTATGCGCGCAATAATGCCCACATGCTCCAGATAATACGCGACAATTTCCAGACTATCGGTGCGGGACGCACGGAAACGCTTATATCTTTCAAAGAGGAATTCCGCCGTCAGGTGCCGATTGAATGATGTCAACGATTATGGACCGAATGATCGACGACATAGCGCTCAACGCTATGAGCTGGGCCCGTGAGGCCGGAGCGTTGCTTCTGAAATATTTCCGTGGCGATGATCTTGATATACATACCAAGCTAAATGACAGCGACATAGTCACAGCTGCCGACAAGGCGAGCGAAGTGCTGCTGATAAGCCATATACGGGAATGTTATCCGTCACACTCGATCCTGTCGGAGGAGAGCGGCGTCACTGATGGCGACAGCGGCTGGAGATGGGTGATCGATCCGCTTGACGGCACAACAAATTTCGGTTCCGGACTGCCGGTATATGCTGTTTCCATCGGTGTCGAATACAAAGGAGAAACCGTGATCGGAGTTGTTTTCGCTCCATATCTCAACGAGTTTTTCCATGCGGTTAAAGGTCAGGGCGCTTTTTTGAACGGAAAGCCCCTGAAGCCGTCGACCATTGACAGTCTTAGCCGGGCAGTGGTCGCAACAGGTTTTCCGGTCGACAAAAATGTCACCTCCGACAACAATCTTGATAATCTTGAGCGTGTCATGCCTATGGTGAGAGGTATCCGCCGGCTTGGATCGGCCGCAACTGAAATATGCTATGTGGCCGCCGGTTTTCTTGATGCACATTGGGAACTTAATCTCCACAGATGGGACGTAAGCGCGGCTCTGCTGATAGCCGATGAGGCCGGGGCTCGACACCGTTTTTTTCGCGATGACCGCAATATCTCTGTCGTCACTGCATCGCCGCAGATTTTTCCGTTGATAGATCCACTGCTGTCGGAATCAGCGCGTAAGTGATATAATCTACAACTATCTCAAAACGTTATAATATGGAATTCAGCAAGCTGGTGGGCACCAGATATTCATGCAAGCAATATTCCGAGAGAGTGCCGGATGAGGCAACCATCCAGTCGATACTTGAAATGGCACGGCTGGCGCCGACAGCAAAAAATCTTCAGGAGCAGCATATCTATGTGGCCAGATCGGCCAAGTCGCTTGAAGCCATCGATGCTGTGACACCTTGCCGCTACGGAGCGCCGGTGGTGTTGATAGTGGCATTTGACAAAAATAACGTATATACATATCCGGGAGGCACACGCGACTCGGGCATAGAGGATGCCTCGATCGTGGCCACACATCTTATGCTTGCGGCGGCCGACTGTGGCGTGGATTCATGCTGGGTCAACTGCTTTGATCCTGACAAACTGCATGAGGCGCTCGGCCTGCCCGAACATGAGGAAATACTGATGATTCTTGATCTCGGATATGCCGCTCCGGGTGCCGGACCGCTGCCGAATCATTTCTCGCGCAAGCCGCTGGATCAAACCGTCAGCCATATCTGAGCGTTGTATTTTTAAGAGTATGTTTACTTTTAACTTTATGAAATCTTTATAGCTCTTTTCGACCAATTTTAAGCTTTTGTTCAGTCATTATGGAACCCCATAACTCCTTCACAAAATCTAAAAATTGACTCGAACATATTCTCTAAATCTTAACATAAGTCAAAAGTAAACACACTCTAAGAACAAAAATACAACC
>ERZ778514.82-NODE-82-length-89182-cov-6.327634_pt1 | contig 89182 bp, 69 predicted proteins | sample MGYA00510344_ERZ778514 | MGnify/ENA primary metagenome ERZ778514 (study PRJEB29527, sample SAMN07138968) | mouse gut metagenome | material: feces | host: mouse | place: China:Nanjing | collected 2016-01-25 ...
ATCATGCGCAAAACTATGAGTTATTATCACAACAGCGAAGAAATCTTCCGAACACTCGTGATTGCAAGTCCGACCGAACGTAAGAGGATGTTTATTAATAACTTGCAGAGTTGATACAATTCGTCGAACTCACGTTAAGATAAAGTAGAAAACGACGTCAGATATATGAATTTTATAATAAAAGGAGTTCTATTTCAGTGTTAATAATGTGTTTTTGACATATATATGCATAATACATAATGTAAGTAAAGAGTCTTTGTATGAATGATAAATGAAAGTTAAAACTTTGATTTGTATCAAAAATATAGCACTGTTTGCGCAAACAGTATGGCAAAATGATACGTTGAATGTGGAAAGTATATACCTTTGCATCGTCGAAAGACAAAAGGTTAGTATTAAATTAAGGATAACGGGCGGAGGCTATTCGTGATGAAAGAACTGAAACCCAAAGGTAAAAAGTAAAATTAAGGATTATGAAAAGATTGTTTTTAACTGTTATGGCAGTGCTTAGCATGGCTGTGACATTTGCAGAGAACGAAAATCTTAACAGTGTAGACAAGACAAACATCTACAACATGACTGTAAACTACTCTAAGTTGGCAGAAAGCTTAGGACTGACACAAGACCAGCTTGAGAGCGTACAGGACATTCATGCAGAGTTTTGCGCAGACATGCTCAATGCCTACAGCGCAAATGCTGACGAACGTAAGGAAATGGTAGACAAGGCTATAAAGAAGGATATCCGCTATATGCACTATGTTCTTACGGGCGAGCAGTATCGCAAGTATCTCATGATACTGAATGCAACTGTTAACAATCGTGGTTTGAATAAGTAATTTAAGGTAAATAGATTAGTTGCCGTCCGCTGGTTTTCCGGTGGACGGCTTTTTTTGTCTGTGGCAGATAGTTATTCCGCTGCTGTATATGTCTGTTTTATACTTCCGGTTCTCACATCTTGTCTTTGTTGTTCTGTTCTTATTTCCACAAAAACATGAGGCATGGGCTAATAAAAACTATTAGTGTTTCTTGTACGTGCCGTTTTTTTGACTTACATTTGCAATGTTAAATACATTCCATGCAGTGCATGCAAGGCTTTTTACAATATAAAAAACATTTCCCTTATGAAAAGAAACACCTTTCTTCTCTTCTTTTTGTTAATGGTACAATACATTTTGGCTGGCGGTGACTATGCTGCCAAGTTGTCCCCGCTTGTCCGCCGGGCACTCAACGATGTGGCTGTAAGTGCACGTCACCGTGCCCCGTTACAACGCGGACGTAGCCTTTGTGCCTTTGTTCGCGTGGAGGGAGATGCCGAGAGTGTGTTCGCGTCTAACGGATGTACGCCGCTTGCACGTTTCGGAGACATATATATAGCCGACATACCCCTTGTAAACATCCATGCTCTTGCATGTGAACGTGCCGTACAAAGGATTGAAGCAGGAGGCAGGTGTACGGTGCTTATGGATACAACGGGCATTGTCGTTGGTACTCCTGCGGCATATCGCGGACAGTCATTGCCGCAGGCTTATACAGGCAGGGGAGTTGTTATGGGTGTTCAGGATATTGGTTTTGACCTTACACATCCCAACTTTTACGATACAGGGACCGGCACATACCGTATAAAGAGGTTTTGGGATCAGCTTTCAGCCGATGTCTCCGGCAGCGGACTTTATGTCGGTGCTGATTACAGAACGGAAGAAGAAATCCTGCGATATGCCCGTTCGCGTGATGGACTTGTGCAGACACACGGCACACATACGTTGGGTATAGCATCCGGCAGTGGATACGACAGTGGTTTCCGTGGCATAGCATACGACAGTGATATCTGTATTGTAAGCAATGCCGTGACGCAGGATACAGTATTTATTGCAGATGAAGACCTTTACAAATACACGTCTGCCACGGATGCACTTGGGTTCAAATATATTTTCGACTATGCCGAAGAGGTTGGTAAACCCTGTGTCATTTCATTCAGTGAAGGCTCGCATCAGGATTTTTCAGGTGAGGATGTACTGTTCTATGAGACACTCGGACATCTTGTCGGACCTGGACGCATCATCGTTGCCTCTGCAGGAAACGAAGGTCATATAAAGACTTATTTCCGTAAACCGGCAGGACAGGAAGTAGCCGGAACATTCTTTGGATATAGTGACAGTCGTGTATATTTCAAGCTGAGGTCTGCTGATAACTTTGTTCTTCGTCTCACAGTTTATGGAAATGACGGCACTCTGCATGCCGTGACGCTTAACTCTGCTGATGTTATATCATCTCAAGACGGTAAATCAGAATACACTTTTACATTCGGCGGGGCAGATGTCAAGTTCACGATAGAGGGCTATCCGTCGTGCTATGATGCAACGGTTATGGCATACGAAGTGTTGGCTGAGTCTACCATACCGTTCGGATTTGCTCTTCCTTTTTCAGCCGAACTTATCGGTAATGATGCCGATGTAGAATTGTTTTATGGTTCCGGTCCGCTTACGACCAGTGCCATACGTCCCGATTTGTGTGCAGGAGAGAGCCGTTACAGCATATATTCTCCAGGCAGTGCTCCGTCTGTGATATGTGCCGGTGCTACATCATACCGTACAGGTGTTTTGAACAGCCGCGGTGAATGGATGTCCTCCGATTGGGGAAAGAACGGTGTGCGCGGAGGATATTCAAGTGTAGGACCGTCGTTTGACGGGCGTATGAAGCCGGAGGTTATGGCACCAGGAACCAATGTTGTTTCTTCTTTCAGTCATTTTTACACGGCAAATGAAACATCTGGCTACGATTCCTCTACGGAAATAGCCAAGTCTTTGTTCAACGGAACTGAATATACATGGAATGTAACGTCGGGCACCTCTATGTCTACACCTGTCGTCGGTGGTGTGATAGCATTGTGGCTTGAGGCAAATCCGCAACTTACTCCGGATGACATTCGCGGCATACTTGCCCGCACTTGCAGCCGCGAAAACTGTGGAGGATATGTTCCCGACAACTACTGCGGATATGGTGAGATAGACGCTTATAAAGGATTACTCGACATACTTGGCGTAAGTGGCATATCTGGTATATCCTCTTCTGTTCCGTCTGGTGTAAGCATAGGGCTGCATGAAGGAGGACTTCTGTCGTTTAACTTTGACACAGTTCTTTCGTCGGCGGTAGAAATTAAGATTTATTCCGTTTCTGGATTGATATGTAAAAGATATGTTCTGCCTTCGGGACAGGCTGATGCAACGGTTGATATAAGCAGCTTGCGTTCTGGAGTATATGTGGTACAAATGTCATCGGCACAGCCTTCTTTCTCTGGTTCGGTGCTTATACGTAAGAAATAAGTTCGATACCGACATGTAGGTATTGCCTGAAACATTATTTTTAGGTATTGCATTTAAAGGCTGTTTGTTTTACCTTTGCAAAAGAAAAGCTTTGCCTTGGAAAGTTCAGGCAGGCTTGATGGCATTCGGTTTGCATTGTCCTTTATATATATAAAATGTAGCTGATTGTTTAATAAAATTCATAATGTTTTTGTATATCGTGCAGGACCGTCTGTGAAGACGGTCTTCTGTGTTATTAAGTAATAATATTGTTTAATGTGATAAGTTGTGTCAGGCGGCATCAGATTTCCGTCTGTTGAAAATATGAAACATCTTATAAAACATTCGTAAAAAGGATGTTTTATTTTGCCTGAAGACTATTTTACATTACCTTTGCACAAGGCAAGCTTCGCTTCATCAACTTCAATCAAGCTTGATTGCGTGTAACTTGCATAGCCTTCGTAAAATACAAAATGATGTTGAATATTGATTTTTTAATTATACACTAATAAAATGAGAGCAATAAGATTTATAATCCTTTCAGCCGTAGTATCTGTTCTGGTTTCTTGCGGAACCACATCCACCGTTCCTTTGACCGGTCGCAAGCAGCGTCTGCTTGTTTCAGACGAGCAGGTTATGAGCCTTAGCAACAAGGAGTACACAACTTATATGCAGTCGGCTAAGCTTTCGTCGAATGCAGCCAATACGGCAATGGTCAAAAGAGTAGGGCAGAGACTTGCCGATGCTGTTGTCTCGTATTTGAAAAGCAATGGTCTTGCGGCAGAGGTGAGCAATTATAAGTGGGAGTTTAATCTCGTTCAGGACAATGCTGCAAATGCCTTCTGTCTGCCCGGTGGTAAGATTGTTGTATATGAAGGACTGCTTCCTTATACGCAGACGGAAGCTGCTTTGGCGGTAGTTCTTGGACATGAGATTGCCCATGCTGTGGCAAAGCATTCGGCAGAAAGACTCAGCAAAGATATGAAGGCACAATATGGCTCTCAAATACTTGGTGCTGTTCTTAGCGGTGCCGGTGTGTCTTCGGGTACTACAGAGCTGGCACAGGGTGTTTTTGGATTGGGCAGCAAGATGTCAGGACTGCACTATTCGCGCAGCAATGAGAGTGAGGCAGACTATATGGGACTTATTTTTGCGGCAATGGCAGGATATAATCCGGATGTGGCTGTAGACTTCTGGCAGCGCATGTCTGCCGGTTCCCAAAGCAGCACACCGGCTTTTATGAGCAGTCACCCGTCGGATGCGAAGCGCATAGCAGACATAAAGAAATGGCTTCCTGAAGCCCGTAAGTATTATAATGGTAATGTGAAGCCGTCGCAAGGCACGATAAGAATTTCCGGAATGAAGCAGAAATAAGCGTGACAGCCATGATGTTGTGCCCGCCGGATGTAAGTTTGGCGGGCAGTGGCTGCGGTTATTTGACATAATGTTTGGATATATCGTATAATTTTATTATCTTCGCATTAACAATTAAATCATAATGTTATGATAGACTATTTTGCAGCCAATCTTTGGCAAATGTGGGCGTTGGTGGCCATTGTTTGTCTTATACTCGAGCTTACCAACGGCGATTTCTTCATCATGTGTTTTTCAATTGGTGCTGTCTGCACAGCCATTGCTTCAGCCTTAGGTATTGGCTTTTACGGCGGTCTTGTGGTCTTTGCCGTATGTTCAGTACTGTGTATATTCTTTGTACGTCCCTTCGCGTTGAAGTATCTTCACCGCAATGATGACTCCAGAGTCAGCAATGCCGATGCATTGATAGGGCGTATAGGACGTGTAAGCGAGGCTTTGGAAGAAGGCGGATATGGACGTGTTGCCATCGATGGAGATGACTGGAAGGCTGTTTCTTCCAATGGTTCTGCAATACCGCTGAATGCCAAAGTAAGGGTTATAGGCCGTGAGAGTATAATAATAACAGTTGAAACTGTTGACAGATAATTAATTTTTTAATAACAAACATCATGAGTATTCTATCTTATTTCTTAATCGCAATAGTTGTTTGCGCGCTGATATTGGTGAAAAAGAGCCTGGTAATCATACCGCAGTCTGAAACGAAAATAATAGAAAGACTTGGTAAATATTATGCCACATTGCAGCCAGGCATAAACGTTATCATTCCGTTTATCGACCGTGCCAAGGTTATGGTGACCCTTCATCGCGGACGTTATGTCTATTCAGACAATATTGATTTGCGCGAGCAGGTTTATGATTTTGACAAGCAGAACGTTATTACCAAGGACAATGTGCAGACACAAATCAATGCCCTGCTTTATTTTCAGATTGTCGATCCGTTCAAGGCTGTATACGAAATCAACAACCTTCCAAATGCCATAGAGAAGCTTACGCAGACGACATTGCGTAATATAATAGGTGAACTTGAGCTTGACCAGACGCTTACATCGCGTGACACGATAAATACAAAGCTGCGTGCCGTGCTTGATGATGCCACAAACAAGTGGGGTATAAAGGTTAACCGCGTGGAGCTTCAGGACATTACACCGCCCGAGAGCGTGCTTCAGGCAATGGAGAAACAGATGCAGGCAGAGCGTAACAAGCGTGCGGCAATCCTCACCTCTGAGGGTAACAAGCAGTCTCAGATACTTCAGTCAGAAGGAGAAAAGGAGGCTATGATAAACAGGGCAGAGGCTGCCAAACAGCAGGAGATACTCCGCGCCGAGGGAGAGGCACAGGCACGCATACGCAAGGCTGAGGCTGAGGCTATAGCAATAGAGAAGATTACAGAGGCTGTGGGCAAGAGCACCAACCCTGCAAACTATCTTCTTGCGCAGAAATATATACAGGCTTTGGAGGAGATTGCACAGGGTGACAAGACAAAGACGGTATATCTGCCATACGAGGCAAGCAACCTTATGGGCAGCATAGGCGGTATAAAGGATTTGTTTAAGTCAGAGTAGTGTTAAAATAAATTTGTGACGGGCGGCTCTGTATGTCGCCCTTTTTGATTTACATATTGTGATATGCTGAATATATGTATTGTTGTTGGTGCCCGTCCAAACTTCATGAAGGTGGCACCGATAATATGGGCTGTCAACAAGGCGAAGTCGTGTGGCAGGGACATTGGATATAAACTCGTTTATGCAGGAACGGAGAATGACCCGACATTGGAGCCTTCTTTGTTCGGCGACCTTATGATTCCGTCTCCGGATGTGTTTCTCGGAATAGACAGTATAAGCCTTAATGAGATAACCGGAAGGGTGATGCAGGAGTTTGAGAAGTATCTTGAGGCAAACCCTACGGATGTGGTTATAGTCGTCGACGACCTCGCTTCGACCATGGCGGCTGCCATTGTTACGAAGAAGCAGGGTGTCACTCTTGCACATCTTGTTGCCGGAACCCGCTCTTTTGACATAAAGATGCCAAAGGAGATAAACCGTCTTGTCATTGACGGACTGTCCGACCTGCTCTTTACGGCAGGCATGGGCAGCAACAGCAATGTGAGCCGTGAGGGTGCTGAGATATCGCATGTGTATATGGTGGGCAACATCCTTATGGATACATTGCGCTTCAACCGCTCGCGGCTGGTGAGACCTTCGTTGTTTGACGACATGAACCTGACAGCCGGAAACTATATTGTCTTTACCCTCAACCGCAAGGCTTTGCTTGCCGACAGGGATAATATACGTGCCCTGATAAAGGCTGTCGACACGTCGGCAGGTGATGTTCCGGTCATCGCCCCGCTACGTAATATGGCGCGTGAGGTTGTCGAAAGCATGGCTGGCGAATTGAAAAACATACACGTAGTGCCGCCTCTTTCGTATCTTGAGTTTGGATATGTCACGGCAAATGCAAAGGGTGTGATAACAGACTCTGGCAATGTTGCCGAGGAAGCAACGTTCAACGGTGTGCCGTGTATAACGCTTAACAGTTACACAGAGCACATAGAGACGGTTAAGACGGGGTCAAATGTGCTTGTAGGTGAGGATGCAGGGCGTCTCGGAGAGGCTGTTTCGGACATGGTTTCGGGCAAGTGGAAAAAGTGTGCGCTGCCCGAACGGTGGGACGGACGCACCGCCGAGCGCATTGTACAGATACTGACGGACAGCATATAGGCTGTCCTGCCTGTATACAAACACAAGAGACCGCGGAATGTTTTAAGCGACATTCCGCGGTCTCTTCTATTATTATATGGTTCTTTACATTTCCTTTATGATTTCCTTTCCTGTCTTTATAGCCTCCATGTTCAGCGGGATAAGACCGTGGTGGCGTTCGGGAAGTGTCTTGTACAGAGCTTTCTCCACCCCGTTTTCGCTTACAATGGAACACACTTTGAGCAGTCCGCCAAGTACAATCATGTTGAATACCTTCGAGTTCTTCATCTCTGCCGCCTTGTCCATGGCATCTATCGAATACACTTTTATGTCACTTCGCTTCGGCGGGTTGATTATTCCGTAACTGTCGTATATAAGTATTCCGCCCGGTTTGAGCTTCGGTTCGAACTTGTCGAGCGACGGCTGGTTCAATACAATGGCAACGTCGTAGCGGCTGAGGATAGGGGACGAGATACGATCATCGCTGACAATAACAGTCACATTGGCTGTTCCGCCGCGCTGTTCAGGTCCGTATGCAGGCATCCATGTCACCTCCTTGTCCTCCATGAGTCCTGAGTATGCAAGTATTTTGCCCATTGACAAGACACCCTGTCCGCCAAATCCGGATATTATAATTTCCTTTTTCATGACTGTTCCTATTTAGTTTGAGACTCGTTTGTGTTATCTTTCAGGTCGCCTTTGGGATAGAATTTGAACATGTTCTCCTGCATCCACTTGTTTGCCTTTACGGGCGACATCTTCCATCCGCTGTTACATGTGCTCACAATCTCCACAAGACTTGAGCCTTTCCCTGCCATCGATGCCTCGAAAGCCTTGCGTATCGCTTTCTTTGCAGAGCGTATTGCCGCCACGGTTTCAACGCTCTGGCGTGTCACATAGCATGTGCCTTCAAGCGTAGCTGCTATCTCTGTCACTTTCAGAGGGTAGCCGTGAATTTCCGGAGTTCTGCCGTATGGACATGTGGATGTCTTTTGTCCGATAAGGGTTGTCGGCGCCATCTGTCCGCCTGTCATGCCGTATATGGCATTGTTGATGAAGATTATCGTAATGTTCTCACCGCGGTTCAGGGCGTGTATGGTCTCGCACGTGCCGATGCAGGCAAGGTCTCCGTCACCCTGATAGGTAAATACCAGACGGTCATTCCAGCATCTCTTTATTGCCGATGCCACCGCTGGAGCACGTCCGTGTGCCGCCTCCTGCCAGTCTATGTCAAGATAACGGTATGCAAAGACGGCACATCCTACGGGGCATACGCCCACGCTCTTGTCCTCCATGCCCATTTCTTCTATAACCTCCGCCACCAGTTTATGTACTACACCATGCGAGCATCCCGGGCAATAGTGCATTGGAGTGTCGTTCATGAGCGCCGGCTTGCGGTAGACCAAATTCTCCTTGGATATTATTTCGTTACTCATAGCTGTATCTTTTAGAACTTTGTTTTAAGGGCATTGACAATCTCTTCAGGTTCGGGAACTATGCCTCCAAGTCGTCCGAACGACTCTACATTCACGTTGCCGAGCGTTGCCAGACGTACATCGTCTACCATTTGCCCTGCGTTGATTTCTGCCACGAGCACGCCCTTCTTGCCTTTTGAAATCTCTGCAATCTCCTTAGACGGGAACGGCCACAGGGTTATGGGTCTGAACAGTCCGACTTTCAAACCTTCCTCACGTGCCATTTCTATTGCTTTCTCAGATATTCTTGCAGCACTTCCGAATGCAACGATAATATAATCGGCATCTTCGCAGAAGTGTGTCTCATATCTTACTTCATTTGCTTTTATCGTCTTGTACTTCTCCTGCAGGCGCAAATTGCGCTTCTCCATTACTTCCGGCTGCAGCTCAAGCGATGTCAGGATGTTTGGACCGCGTCCCTTTGTGCGTCCCAGCGTAGCCCACGGGCACTCTTTCTTTATCTCTTCCTCGGTGCGGCGCGGCTTGTATGGCGGAAGCACAACGCGCTCCATCATCTGTCCTATTACGCCGTCGCTGAGTATCATTACCGGAATACGGTATTTGAAGGCAAGCTCAAACGACAGGTCCATGAAGTCTGCCATTTCCTGTACCGATGCAGGTGCGAGCACTATTGTATAATAGTCGCCGTTGCCTCCGCCGCGTGTAGCCTGATAATAGTCGCTCTGCGAAGGCTGTATGGTGCCAAGTCCCGGTCCTCCGCGCTGCACGTTTATCACTACGCCAGGTATCTCTGCCCCTGCCATGTATGATATGCCTTCCTGCATCAGTGCCACGCCCGGACTTGAAGAAGATGTGAAAACCCTCTTGCCTGCGCCTGCGCCGCCATATACCATGTTTATCGACGCAACCTCACTCTCTGCCTGTAGCACCACCATGCCCGTGGTTTCCCACGGCTTCAGCTGTGACAGTGTCTCTATGATTTCACTCTGCGGGGTAATCGGATAACCGAAGAAAGCGTCCGCACCGCAACGTATGGCAGCATGTGCTATAGCCTCGTTGCCCTTTAGCAATACTATTTCCTGTTCTGCCATGATGTCATTCCTCCATTCTTTTCTTATAAACTTCAATACAACCGTCCGGACATACCACCGCACACGATGCACATCCTATGCAGTCATCAGGACGTTCGGCTGCGGCGTATGGATAGCCGTTAACGTTTACCCGCTTTGCCGTAAGGGCTATGACGTCCTTAGGGCAGGCCTCGATACACAGTGCGCATCCCTTGCAGCGGTTGGTATCGACAACAATAGCTCCTTTAATTTTGCTCATAAATTGATGTTTTTCGTTATTGATTTTCAGGAAACTAAAACAGCGTATGTATAGTCCGTTCATGGATTGTACATATCCCGGCAGTAATAGCCAAGTATATTTTCCACCATTTTTTTTGCCTCGGCAGCAGGACTGTCGGGGTCTAAGGCTATGGCTTCAAGATAATTGTTGAGTGCCTCTTGCCAGTTTCCCCGTTTTCTGAACTCGTTACCTCTCTTATAATAGTCCTCTGCGGTCATTACCTGTAGTATTCTTTCTTGCCGGCAGCAAGAGTATTTTTCATAAGCGAGCAGATAGTCATCGGACCTACGCCGCCCGGAACAGGAGTAATGAACGAACATTTTGGCGCAACCTCGTCAAACTTGACGTCACCGTTAAGGCGGAAGCCGCTTTTGCGCGTTGCATCCGGTACGCGAGTGGTGCCTACGTCAACGATAACCGCTCCTTCTTTTACCATATCAGCCTTGACAAAGTCCGGGCTTCCTATTGCTGCAATGATAATGTCCGCTTCGCGGCATTCTTCCTTAAGTGTCTTTGAACGGCTGTGGCACACGGTTACCGTAGCGTCACCGTACTGTTTCTGCATCATAAGCTGTGCCATGGGCTTTCCAACAATGTTGCTGCGACCCAGTATCACGCACTTCTTGCCGGAGGTCTCTATGCCATATCGCCTGAGAAGCGTTATTATTCCCAATGGGGTGGCTGATATGAAACAGGGCAGCCCTATAGCCATTCGTCCCACGTTTATAGGGTGGAAGCCGTCCACATCCTTGCGGTAGTCTATTGCCATGATGACTTTCTGTTCGTCAATGTGCTTGGGAAGGGGCAGTTGAACGATAAATCCGTCCACATCGTCGTTGCGGTTCAGCTCGTCTACCTTTGCAAGCAGTTCTTCTTCCGTCACATCTTCCTCAAAACGTATCAGCGAACTGGTGAAGCCGCATGCCTCGCATGCAATCACCTTATTTTTTACATACGTTTCGCTGCCGCCGTCGTGACCTACGAGAATTGCTGCCAAATGAGGTCTTTTTCCGCCCTCTGCCACAATCCTTCTCACCTCTTCGGCGATTTCCTCCTTTATCTTTGCTGCGGTTGCTTTTCCGTCTATAAGTTGCATATTATTATTGTTTACCGGTTCTTGTTATATTTTTCAGTCGCCTATATTCCGGCATTGTATTGCCGGCTTACAGTTTCGGCATTCCCGGCAGTCCGCCCTTCATGCCTTTCATTGCCCCCATCATCTGGCTCATCTTCGAGCCTGTGACCATCTTCATCATTTTGCGTGTCTGGTCAAACTGCTTTATCAGCCTGTTCACCTCCTGTATGTTCGTTCCCGAACCTTTTGCTATTCGGTGTCTGCGGCTTGTGTTCAGTATTTCGGGGTGAGTGCGTTCCTTTGGCGTCATGCTAAGGATGATTGCCTCTATGCCCTTGAATGCGTCATCGTCTATGTCGACATCCTTTATCGCCTTTCCCACTCCAGGTATCATGGAAGCCAGGTCTTTGAGGTTTCCCATTTTCTTTATCTGTTGTATCTGCCCGAGAAAGTCGTTGAAATCGAACTTGTTTTTCTGTATTTTCTTTTGAAGACGTTTTGCCTCTTCTTCGTCAAATTGTTCCTGTGCACGCTCCACGAGGCTCACAATGTCTCCCATTCCCAATATGCGGTCTGCCATTCGCGAGGGGTGGAACACGTCTATTGCCTCCATCTTTTCGCCAGTACCGACAAACTTTATCGGCTTTGTTACAACCGTGCGTATACTCAGCGCGGCACCTCCGCGTGTGTCTCCGTCGAGTTTTGTCAGTACAACGCCGTCGAAGTCGAGCCTGTCGTTGAATTCCTTGGCTGTGTTTACTGCATCCTGACCTGTCATGGAGTCAACGACAAAAAGCGTTTCCGAAGGATTGACAGCATTTTTCAGCGTCTCGATTTCATTCATCATCTCCTCGTCCACGGCAAGCCGGCCAGCGGTATCTATGATAACTACATCGTGACCCTTGGCTTTTGCCTCCTTTATGGCGTTTCCGGCAATTTCAACCACATTCTTGTTGTCCGGCTCCGAATATACGGGAACGCCAACCTGTGTGCCTACAACCTTCAATTGCTCGATTGCTGCCGGGCGGTATACGTCACATGCCACGAGCAAGGGATTTTTGTGCTGCTTGTTTTTCAGCATGTTTGCAAGCTTGCCGCTGAACGTTGTCTTACCAGAACCTTGCAGTCCCGACATGAGAATTATCGCCGGGCGTCCTTCGAGCTTCAGTTCAGCCGCCTCACCGCCCATAAGTTCGGCGAGTTCATCGTGCACAAGCTTCACCATGAGCTGTCCAGGCTTCACGGCATTGAGCACATTCATGCCGAGAGCCTTTTGTTTAACGGTGTCGGTGAATGTCTTGGCTACCTTGTAGTTAACGTCGGCGTCGAGTAAAGCCCTGCGTACATCTTTAAGAGTCTCGGCAACGTTTATTTCGGTTATCTTTCCTTCGCCTTTAAGTATTTTAAAAGAACGTTCAAGTCTGTCACTTAAATTTTCAAACATATCTTTATTATTGTTTCATTATTATTTTTCAGTAGTCGTGAATTCGGGCATTATACCAGCGTATCCGGTTAATCCCGTTTATGCAAAGATAGTAATTAAGATATAAAAAGCGTAAAAATGCAGATTGTATTTAAGCTATTTTAAAACACTTTTTATCAAAAATGCGCACATGGGTGGGTGCGTGTGCAATCTATAATATAAGTTCGTTGCTAAATGTTTGATTTTCAATGGTGTTTTAAACTTGCACATTTTGTTTGCGAGTGTGCATAATTTGTCCTGTTCTTCGTTTATATTATCCATTATATAACGTCCTTGTGCAGGCGTATATACATGTCTCCCGTTGCCGTAGGGCGTTGTTTTAGACAGTATGCCGGCACCGTTTTTTTTAGCGTTATGTAATGGGTTGAAAATCAGGATGATATCTTTTACGTTCAAAAAGCATACCTTTAGCCCTCCCAAAGCTATGCTTTTTGAATGCTAAAGCATAGCTTTGGGAGGGCTAAAGATGTGCTTTGTCTGTTTCAGACTTGTTTTATTGAATAATGCTTGCAGATATATACTGTTTTTATATCTGCCCGTCGGTCTGCCCGCCGTTTTTCTTTTTAAGTACTTTTCTGACTATAAAATACAGCAGGGCGAGGCATACGGCGGCAATAATGGCATACTTTATATATTCTCCATATTCAAGAATAGTATCATTGAGGCGGTCTTCCGGAACTATAGAGTGAAGATACCAGCCGAGAGCTGCAAGTATGCAGTTCCACGCTCCGGCACCTATGGTGGTGTAGAGCAGGAACTTTCCGAAGTTCATGCGTGAAAGTCCGGCAGGAATGGAGATAAGGTGGCGTATGCCTGGAAGCAGACGCCCGGTAAGCGTTGCTGCCACTCCGTGGTCGTAGAAGTATTTCTCGCTTTTCTCAACTTTTTGCTTGTTGAGCAGGCACATGCGTCCCCAGCGGCTGTCGGCAAACCTGTATATTACGGGACGTCCCACGTATAGGGCTACGACATAGTTTATCGTGGCACCCAAGTCTGCACCGAGCGTTGCAAAGAGTATTACGAGAAAAATGTTGAGGTTGCCTCCTGCTGCGTGATATGCAGCCGGAGACACCACGAGTTCGGACGGTACTGGGATTACGGTGCTTTCGAGCATCATAAGGATAAATATCGTACCGTAGTTGAGATTGCCCAATAGGGCTGATATCCAATTCATTGTATCATTCTTGCTTTATGGCATGCCCCGTTATGAGGCATGTTTTTTTACTGCTTTATTTTAGCCCATGTGTCTTTCAGCCCGACGGTCTTGTTGAACACGGGGTGTCCGCTTGTCGAGTCCTTGTCTGCCATGAAGTAGCCTATACGCTGGAATTGCAGATACTCTCCGGGCTGCTTATTTGCTGCATACTCTTCTATATAGCAGTTGCTTATTATCTGAAGCGAGTCGGGATTGAGAAGCTCGCGGAAGTCTGCTGCTTCGGCTGACGGGTTCTCCACGTTGAACAGGCGGTCGTAAACCCTTACTTCTGCTTTCTTGCAGTGGTCGGCAGACACCCAGTGGAGCGTGCCCTTTACCTTGCGGTTTGCGCCTTCCATGCCGCTTTTGCTTATTGGGTCGTATTCAGCCTGTATCTCCGTAATGTTGCCTTCTGCATCCTTTGTGCATCCTGTACACTTCACGATGTATGCGTTTTTCAGGCGTACTTCCTTGCCCGGAGTCATGCGGAAGAACTTCTTGGGTGCGTCTTCCATGAAGTCGTCGCGCTCTATCCACAGGTTTTTTGAGAATGTTATGGTGTGTGTACCGTCTGCCTCGTTCTCCGGATTGTTTACCGAAACCATTTCTTCAGTCTGTCCTTCGGGGTAGTTGGTTATGACAAGCTTCACAGGATTGAGCACAGCCGAGACACGCGTGGAGCGCATATTGAGGTCTTCACGCACGGCAGCTTCGAGCAGGGCGACGTCGTTCAGGGCATCGAACTTGGTGTATCCTATGCTGTCGATGAACTTTCTTATGCTCTGCGGAGAATAGCCTCTGCGGCGCATACCGCATATTGTAGGCATGCGAGGGTCGTCCCAACCGTTTACTTTCCCTTCGGTTACAAGGGCATGAAGCTTGCGTTTGCTCATCACGGTGTATGTCATGTTGAGACGGTTGAACTCTATCTGGCGCGGGCGGAAGTCGTTGAGATTGTCTCCCTCGCCGTTCATTTCTTTAAGGAAGTCGATGAATTTGTCGTACAAAGGACGGTGGGGGACAAATTCAAGTGTGCATATAGAGTGGGTCACACCCTCGAAATAGTCGCTTTGTCCGTGTGCAAAGTCGTACATGGGATAGGCATGCCACGCCGTTCCGGTGCGGTGGTGCGGCGTGTGGATGATACGGTACATTATCGGATCGCGGAAGTGCATGTTGGGATTTGCCATGTCCAACTTGGCGCGGAGCACCATGGAGCCTTCAACCGCCTCGGCAGTATTCATCTTGTAGAAAAGCTCAAGGCTTTCTTCTATTGGTCTGTCGCGGAATGGCGACGGCTTTCCGGCCTCGGTGGGAGTGCCTTTCTGTGCAGCTATCTGTTCAGATGTCTGTTCGTCTACGTATGCCATGCCCTTCTTAATCATCCATACGGCAAAGTCCCAAAGCTTCTGGAAATAGTCTGAGGCATAGTATATGTTTGCCCAATGGAAGCCGAGCCACTCGATGTCGCTCTGTATGTTCTCCACATACTCGTTGTTTTCCTTGCTCGGATTGGTGTCGTCAAAACGCAGGTTGCATGTTCCGTTGTACTTTTCGGCAATGCCGAAGTCCATGCATATTGCCTTTGCATGACCGATATGCAGGTAACCGTTTGGTTCCGGCGGGAAGCGTGTCTGTATTTTTCCTGCGTTTTTACCTTCGCTGATATCCTTCTCTACAAGCTGTTCTACGAAGCTAAGACTCTTCTTTTCTTCGCTCTTTTCGTATTCGTTCTTTGTCATGACAAATAAAATAATAATTTATGCAAAGATACTATAATCCGATTTTATGAGCAAAAAAACAATTAATTTTGTATGACGTTTGTATGTTTTTGAGTATTAGCATTATATCCTAAGGTGCAAAAGATGTTTTGTAACATAAAAAAATATTTGTTTTTAATAAAAAATACGCATATCTTTGCAACTGTTATCCTGAATACAATCTTTTTACCTTAAAAAAGCTAATACCTATTGAGATAAATGTCCACCTCTGTGAAGAGACGGGCATTTTTTGTTATATGTACCTGTAACGTGATAATAATATTTGCTCCGTGTATTGTTCTTGTTACGGTTTGTTGTCGTAAAGCTGTGTTATTTTATGCCGCGCCTGTTAAGTGCTTCCGTGTATTTCCTTGCGTTTTGCAGATGTTCAGCGTATGTTACGGCAAAGTTGTGCGTGCCGCTGAAGTCTTCCTTTGCACACATGTACAGATAGTCATGGTTTGCATGGTTCAGCACCGCGTCAATACCTTCCACTGACGGTATGCGTATCGGTCCCGGAGGCAGTCCTGTGTTTTTGTAGGTGTTATACGGGCTGTCGGTATGCAGCATGTTGTTGTATATACGTTTAAGTCCAAACTGTTTAAGTGCGAACTTTATTGTCGGGTCAGCCTGCAGCGGCATGTCTTTCTTCAGTCTGTTGTAATACATTCCCGCTATCATGGGCTTTTCGGCATTGTTGCTTGTCTCTTCGTCTACAATGCTTGCAAGTGTGATAACCTGATTTCTGCTCAGTTCCATGCTTGCAGCCTTGCCTGTACGTTCGCTGTTCCAGAAACTGTTGCTTTCCTTTTCCATACGCTCCATGATGTTGTCCACTGACGCATTCCAATAGATATCGTATGTATTGGGTATGAACATACATACGATTGTTTCAGGGGTGTAACCGTATTTACGGCATGTGGCGGTATCGGTCATTGCTTTTAGAAGCGTTATGCTGTCGGTCATCATCTTTTTTGAGATGGAGCCGGCAAGCCTTTCCACCGTGCGCACGGAAGGAATTGTCAGTCTTACAGGTGTCTGAAGCCCGTTCTTCAATTTCCGGAATACGCTCAGGGCACCGTTACTGCCATTTATCTCATAGCATCCGCTGCGTATGTTGCTGCCATACGAGGACAGTGAGGCAAGTGTCTTGAAGCCTGTTATTGCCTGGCTGTTTGATACGGACGACAGTTTGGTGTATACCGAGTCTGCCGTGTCATCATTATCTATATATATATAATGTGTATCTGAATCTACAGACATCGATGAGAAGAAGTAATAGTATATTATACATAATGCTGCCAATAGGCATCCGAATGCCGTCATCATGTATTTATTGTGGATGTTGGGGCGTTTCATATAATCTGTTTTATTTATGAATGTTATGATTTGCTGCTCTTTATTATGTTTTCAATGACGGTGGGGTAGTGAGCCTGTTCCAGTTTCTGTACCATACCGGCAATATCCTCTGCGCTTTCATTGCCGGTAAGGGATGTCTTGAACTGAGCAATTATCTCTCCGCCGTCGCACTCTTCGTTCACATAGTGCACGGTTATGCCGGTTTCTTTTTCCATAGCCTCCTTTACAGCTCTGTGTACGTTCATGCCATACATCCCCTTGCCGCCGAATTTCGGTAACAGCGACGGATGTATGTTTATTATACGACGGTTGTATTCCTTTATGAGAAAGTCGGGAATAATCAGAAGGAAACCTGCGAGGACGATAAAATCGGTATTGTATTTTCTAAGTAGCGGGAGTATTTTGTCGCGGTTTGAGAAACAGTCTTTCGGCATAACTTCCGTGCTGATACCGTACTTCCGTGTGCGTGTCAGCGCGTATGCGTCTTGCCTGTTGCTCAGTACCAGTGACACCCTTGCATCTTTAGAACCTGCAAAGTGTCTGATGATGTTTTCGCAATTACTTCCGTTGCCCGAAACAAAGACTGCAATATTTTTCATAAACGGTGTGTTGATATATGGATATACATTTGTCACTCATCCCAGCCTTCATCAAAGTCATCGTCAAAACCGAATAGTGCCGGACCGATAAATGAGTCAAGGCTCCTGCGTTCCTTTTTTGTAGGACGCCCCGTGCCGCGTGCCCGGTCTACGAAGCCGCTTATTTTGCTCATCTCCAGTAGCTCGTATTGCTTGGCATCGGTAACGTTCTCGTATATCTGCGGTATCAGTTTTGCGCCGACACGCTGCTCTATGCACTGCAATACCTTGAAAGAATAGGTTATGGGCGGTTTCTTTACGTCTATAATCTCATTTGGCTTGATTATACGTGCGGGCTTTACGTTGCTGCCGTTTATCGTGACACGCCCGTTTTTACACGCATTTGCAGCGACAGAGCGTGTCTTGAATATGCGTGCAGCCCACAGCCATTTGTCTATTCTTGCCTCGTTCATTCTGTCTTAGTTTTGTCTGCCTGTTTCTTGTTTCCGTTATAGAGGTTCATTGTAATACCTATACCTGACAATACGAAGCTTTTTATAATGTCGCATGCCGTCTCAATGCGGGGAGAAAGCACCTGCATGTCTTCATCGCTGTATTTGCCAAGAACCCATTCAACCTGCATTCCGCGTGGAAAATCATTGCCTATGCCCACTTTAAGGCGTGCATACTGTTGACCGATAAGCTGCTGTATGTGTCCGAGACCGTTGTGCCCGCCGTTGCTGCCGTTACCTTTTAATCTCAGTGTACCCAATGGCAGCGACAGGTCATCCACGATGACGAGCAGGTTTTCTTGACGGATATTCTCCTTGTTCATCCAATATCTTACGGCATTTCCGCTTAAATTCATGAATGTCGTGGGCTTTAGGAGTATTATTTTCCGTCCTTTGATGCTTGTCGTTCCAACAAATCCGTACCGGCAATCGTCAAAAACAATATTGGACGCCTTTGCAAAAGCGTCCAATACCATAAAGCCTGTATTGTGGCGGGTATCCGCATATTCGCTGCCGGGATTTCCCAAACCTACAATTAAATATTTCTCCATGTCGTAATATTATAGGCATCTTTATGCCTGTAATAAAAATCAGATTATTGCTCGGCTGCAGCCTGCTGGCTCTTACGTGTTGCCTTGATAGAGCAGACAACGACCTCCTTGCTTGTAACAAGTTCCAGACCGTCAAAACTGAGGTCGCCAACCTTTATGCTCTTGCCAATGTTTAGGTTGGTAACGTCTATGTCAAGATGTTCAGGTATGTTCTGATATTTAGCCTTGACGTTGATTTTACGTACAGAAAGGTTCATACGTCCACCGTCGCGGATACCCTGTGCAAGACCGTTGAGCTTAACGGGAATGCCGATTGTGATAGGTTTCTCCTCGTTGATTTCATAGAAGTCGATGTGAAGCAGTGCGTCTGTTACGGGGTGGAACTGCAGCTCTTTCATAATTGCTGTATGTTCCTCGCCGTCGATGACGAGCTTTATCACATAAACATGCGGTGTGTAGACAATCTTGCGCAGTTCTTTTGCAGAAGATGTAAATGCCATTGCTACGGGCAGACCGTTCTCACCCTTTGCCTCACCGTAGAGGTTGCAGGGAACAAGACCTTCTTTTCTCAACTGCTTTGTAGCCTTCTTGCCAAGGTCGTTTCTTTTCTGACCTTCAACTTTAATTTCTTTCATAATTGTGTTACTCTAAAATTAAGTGTTACTAAAATTAGTTGCTTAATCCACCATCACACGAAATACCATTCATGATATGCCTGAAAAAGCGGTGCAAAGGTACCTCTTTTTATTAATACATACAAATAAAGTGGTAAGTTTTTAGCTTATAAGGTCTATATTACAAGATAAAACGGCTTATATCGTAGTATAAAAAATGCCACTTTGGCTGTACAAAGTGGCATATAAGAATTGTTCTGTCGTATCTTATTCTGTTTATAGGTTTAAAGTTCACAAACGCTTAATCCAAAATATTATATATCTTTTATTTTGTAAATTCGTATATCTCAAATCTTTCACAGGGATTTACGAATAGCATTATGAGCTTGTTTGTCCCTATTTTGTAAAGCATTCCTGCTTCGGAATTAATACTGTCGTATGAAGTCTGCGGGTCATTGTTGGCAGATCATCGTTCCGAAAGTTCTTTCAAAAGTTTGTTACATACTCTCTTCTGATTATCAACAGATTTATAGTTCCCAGTCGTCCAACGGAGTAGAGTCATCTGTTTCCGGTGCATTTTCATCTTCTTTTACATTAATGCCTTCTTCTGTAACAACAGCCGTCGTATCTGTAATTACGGTGTCATTGCGTGCCGGCACATAGCTTGCACAAGAGTACATTCCGTACTTTATGTCAACATCATCAGGTGAACGGAATTTGCCATGATATTTTGCGAATGCCGGGTCTCCCATAACCGACTGTATGAAATTGCCGCATATAGGCAGGGCTGTGCGGCTTCCTTGTCCCAGGGCTCCTGTGCGGAAGTGAATGCTCCTGTATTCACCGCCAACCCATGCGCCTGCCACCAGATTAGGACTTACACACATGAACCACGCATCAGAGTGGTTGTTAGTTGTTCCTGTTTTTCCTCCAAAGTCTGTATCTGGTGCTGCGCCGATGTACGACCACATGCTTTGGGATGTACCGCCCGGCTCGCGCATGCCGCCCATGAGCAGCTGCTGCATGAAAAACGCACTTTTATATGGTATGGCTTGTTTTTCTTCATGCCGGGCTTTGTATATTTCTTTTCCGTCCTTGTCTGTTATTTTTGTTACAAGCACGGGAGCTACGTGTTTTCCGTTGTTGGCGATTGTGCAGTAGGCATTTACCATTTCAAGCAGGTTGACGTCAGATGCCCCTAATGCAAGTGACGGTGTCTCGTCAAGCGGACTCTTTATTCCCATTTCGTGGGCGGTGTTGATAATGTTCTTTATTCCCATTTCCTGTCCCAGTCGTACTGCTACGGAGTTTATGCTCCTTGCAAATGCACTTCGTAACGGAATGGAGTCGCCTGAGAAACGCCCGTTGGCATTGGTAGGCGTCCAAACAGTGGTCTCTCCCTTGTTCTTGTCGTAAACTTCCATGCGTATATATTCATCCCTGCGCTTGTCACATGGCGTAAGTCCCTGATTCATTGCTTCAGTATAGACAAAAAGTTTGAAAGTGGAACCAGGTTGCCTCATAGCCGTTACCTTGTCATATTTCCACGACTTGAAATCAAGATCGCCAACCCATGCCTTTACTTCGCCTGTCTGCGGTTCCATGGCGAGGAAAGAGCAGTGCATGAAGTGTACCATGTAGCGGATGGAGTCCATTGTGCTCATTTCCTTTTCAATCATTCCGTTTTCATAGTCGAACAGCTTTACCTTATGTGGCTTGTTCAGATAATACTCTATTGAGTCGGCATTGCCGTCGTATTTCAGTTGCAGAGCCTTATATACGGGCTGTCGTTTTGCTATGTTCTCGATGAAATCGGGTATCACCTGTCCATTCTCATCGCGCCACGGTTCCTGCCCGCTCCAATGGCTGTTAAAGTTCCGCTGCACCTGTTTCATTTGTTTTATGGCTGCGGCTTCTGCATATTTCTGCATGCGTGTGTCTATTGTCGTGTATATTTTAAGACCGCTTGTGTATAGGTCGTATCCGTTCTCACTGCACCAGTCCTTAAGTTCATCTGCAACAGCCTCGCGGAAGTATTGTGCCTGTCCGTCGTAGTTGCTTTCTATGCTGAAGTTAAGTTTTATTGGTATCTGTGTGATGGAATCGTACTCGGCACGCGTAATGTCATTATGCAGCAGCATATTGTGCAGTACGACATTACGGCGTTTAAGGCTGTTCTTCGGATTGGATATCGGGTTATATGCTGTTGTCGCTTTCAGCATTCCTACCAGCACCGCTGCCTGTTCTGCCGTCAGTTCAGCCGGTGTTATGCCGAAATATGTTTTGCATGCAGTCTTTATTCCGTAGGCATTGGAACTGAAATCAACAGTATTGGCATACATCGTGATAATATCTTTCTTGTCGTATATAAGCTCGAGTTTGGTGGCTATTATCCATTCTTTGCTCTTCATTATCAGCATTCTCACACCGGGGATATGACCTAACAGTCCCGTTGAGTATTGTGTCCTGACACGGAACATGTTTTTGGCAAGTTGCTGTGTGATTGTAGAGGCACCACGGGCATCGTGGTGCACAATCATATCCTTTACTGCTGCAAACAGTCCGGTTATGTCTATACCGAAGTGATTGTAGAAACGTTCATCCTCCGTGTCGATGAGAGTTTTCCAGAATATAGGATTTACGTCTTCATATTTTACCGGAGTGCGGTTTTGATTGAAGTATTTACCGATGAGGACACCGTCGGAACTGTATATTTCCGATGCTTCGTTGGTCTGCGGGTTCTTTATCTGAGAGAATCCTGGCGATTTGCCGAAAAGCCAAAGAAAGTTGATGTCCACCATTATGAGGTAAATGATAAACGATATTACCAGTGAACACAGTGCTATAATTGTTTTTGTGTACCATGCACGACCTTTGTACAGCCTTTTGTACCATGACCAGAACGCGGCTGCTTTTTTGCGGCAAAGGTCTGTAGCCGCTTTAATCTTTTCAAACATAATGTATGATGTTTATGTATGTTTCTGTATAGAATATTATACGGGGTGCAAAAGTAATAAAAACTTACTTATTGTAAATTTATTTCAATATATTTTATGATTTCTTCAAGATTGTCGGGATGAAACCATGCCATTTTTTCATCCCTTTTAAACCAGGTAAGCTGTTTCCTGCAATATCTGCGTGTATTGCATTGTATCCTGAATATAGCTTCATCGAGATTGCAGTTGCCTTCGAAGAACTCGAATAGTTCTTTGTAACCAACTGTATTGAGGGAATTTAGTCCTTTCATGGCGTATACTTTCTTTGCCTCTTCCACCAATCCATTGTCTATCATTTCAACAACACGCTTGTTGATACGTTCATAAAGTTCCTTGCGTTCGCGGTTAAGCCCTATTTTTATTATATTGAATGGTCTTGTCTTTATGCGGTTCTTTCTGAATGAAGTATATGTTTTTCCTGTCATGTGGCATATTTCGAGTGCGTGTATGACCCGCTTGGGATTGTTTCTGTCTACTATGTTGTAATATTCAGGATCCAATATCTCAAGCTCATGACATAATGTGTCAAGTCCCTCGCGTTCGTATCTTTTTTTTATCATGTTGCGTGTGACCTCGTCAATGGTTGGAATGTCGTCAATTCCGTTGCATACGGCATCGATGTACATCATGCTTCCGCCTGCCATTAATGCCACATTGTTGCCAGTATTTGATGAAAAATGTTCCTTGAGGCATTTCATTACATCTGATTCAAACATGGCGGCACTGTAATAATCGTGTATACTTAGTGTTCCTACGAAAAAGTGTTTTACTTGTTTCAGCTGTTTTTCTGTCGGTGCAGAGGTGCCTATAGGCAGCTCTTTGAACAGCTGTCTTGAGTCTGCATTTATTATAAATGTATTGAAATGTTTTGCTATATTAAGGGAAAGCTCGGTCTTTCCGACTCCCGTAGGACCTGATATAACGATAAGATTGTTCATGAGTTCTTGTTTTTTTGCCGTTGAAAGGTAAAAAGTTAGTGCTTGGTGTTTCTCTTTCTTGAAACGCACCAAGCACTAAATATGTTATTGATTATAGTTTTTATCTTATGATACCGCGTTGGGAAGACATGACAAAATCTATTATGTAATCAATTTCTTTGCATTTAGGTAACTTTTCCTGTATCTCTTTTATTGCCTCAGACTTTAGTCCTTTTGAATATAGCAGGCGGTATGCATTGTGTATATTATCTATAGTTTCGTTGCTGAAGCCCCTGCGGCGCAGACCGACAAGGTTAAGTCCAAAGTATCTCGCCGGTTCTTTTCCTACTATAATATAAGGTGGAATGTCTTGACTGAATTTGCTGCCGCCCTGTATCATTACATATCCGCCTATGTGACAGAACTGATGGCAAAGAACATTGCCGCTGATAACGGCACAGTCATCGACAACAACTTCGCCGGCGAACTTTGTCGAATTTCCTATGATTGTTCCGCTGCCGACAATACAGTCGTGAGCAATATGCACACTTTCCATGAGGAGATTATTGCTTCCGACCTTTGTTGTTCCGCGTGACGCTGTTCCACGTGATATCGTTACGTTTTCACGTATGCTGTTATTGTCACCGACCTCACATGTGGTATGTTCGCCTTTGAACTTTAAATCCTGTGGCTTTGTACTTATACTTGCACCAGGGAATATTTCGTTGTTGTTTCCAATCCGTGCACCCACATGAACTGTCACGCTGTTTTGGAAAGTATTGTTGTTGCCAATAACAGTATCCTTGTCAATAAAACAGAAGGGACCAATGATATTATTGTCTCCAATTTTTGCTTCCGGATGAACGTATGCTAAAGGACTTATCTGATTCATAATGGTGTTATATAATGATTAAAGCAATTTTGCTGTTATTTGTTCTTTACAATCTGCGCGGTGAATGTTGCTTCTGATACAACCTTGTCGCCTACGAATACATATCCTTTCATTGATGATACACCGTGGCGCACAGGGGCAAGCAGGTCTACCTTAAATATCAGTGTGTCGCCTGGAACGACCTTATGTCTGAATTTTACATCATCTATTTTCATGAAATATGTGGACCAGCGTTCCGGCTCTTCCAATGTGTTAAGCACCAACAAACCGCCGCACTGTGCCATTGCCTCTATTTGCAATACGCCAGGCATTACAGGCTCTTGTGGAAAATGACCTGTAAAAAAAGGTTCATTACTTGTTACATTCTTTACACCTACTATGCTGCTTGCTCCGATTTCTATGACTTTGTCCACCAGCTGCATTGGATAGCGGTGGGGGAGAAGTTCGCGTATGCGGTTCACGTCCATTATCGGTGTGTCGCAACAATTATATATAGGAGCCTGTATCTCGTGCTTGCGTATCTCCTTTCTCATAAGACGCGCAAACTTATTGTTTATGGTGTGTCCGGGACGTGTGGCTATGATGCGTCCTTTTATAGGTTTGCCTATCAGAGCCATGTCGCCTATAAGGTCGAGAAGCTTATGGCGTGTACATTCGTTTTCCCATACCAGCGGCTTATGTTGGATGTATCCCAATTTTGTGGCATCCATGTGAGGCACTTCAAGCAGGTCTGCCAGTTGGTCGAGACGCTCCTGTGTGGTCTGACGCTCATATATAACAATCGCATTGTCCATGTCTCCGCCCTTTATAAGATTGGCGTTCAGCAAAGGCTCTATATCACGCACGAACACGAATGTGCGTGCAGGTGCAATCTCTGTGGGAAATTCTTCTATTTTATCAAGTGAGGCAAACTGGCTGTTGATGAATTTAGACTGGAACGAGCACATCACCGTAAGGCTGAATTCTTCATCAGGAAGAATGGTTATGCACGAACCGGTCTCCTCATCCTTGACTTCTATTTTATGACGTATCACATAGAAATCTTTAGGAGAGTTTAGCTCTTCTATTCCAATCTCATTAATTTTTTCAATATAAGGCGCTGCCGAACCGTCCAAAATAGGAAACTCAGGTCCATTCACCTGTATAAGACAGTTGTCTATGCCTAATGCGTAAAGGGCTGCAAGCCCGTGTTCAACGGTAGAAACTCTTATATCTCCTTTTCCAAGAACGGTTCCTCGTTGTGTGTCTATGACATTTTCTGCTATAGCATCTATTACGGGCTGTCCCTCGATGTCTATTCTCTGGATTTTATATCCTGTGTTTTCCTTTGCCGGATTGAATGTAACTGTAAGGCTTAATCCTGTATGCAGTCCTTTTCCACAAAGGGCAAAACTACCTTTTAATGTATTTTGCTTAAGCATGCTTTCGTTATTTTATTGTTTATGCAATTCTTTTAGTTGTTCCACTTCTTTCTGAAGGGCATTGATCTGCCTGTATAAATCAGGAAGTTTGCGGAATATTGCCTGTGACTTGAAATATTGTTTTGGCTCCATAGGCGGGGTCCCTATAAGCGTCTGGTTGTCTTTCAGGCTTCCTGGAACACCTGACTGTGCTCCAAGAAAAACTTTGTCACCGATCCTGCTATGCCCGGCAATTCCTACTTGTCCGCCGAACATGCACCATGCACCAATCTTTGTACTTCCTGCAACACCTACTTGTGCTGACATCACCGTATTTTCGCCGACATCCGTGTTGTGTGCAATCTGTACAAGATTGTCAAGCTTCACACCTTTTCTAAGATAAGTGCTTCCCATTGTAGAACGGTCAACACATGTGTTTGCACCTATCTCTACATTGTCTTCAATGGTTACAATGCCGATTTGCGGTATCTTAGCATACCCCTCCGTATTGGGGGCAAACCCGAAACCGTCGGCACCTATTACAGAGCCTGAATGTATTGTGACATTATTACCTATGCGGCAGTCATGATATATTGTAACATTGGGGTATATATTGCAATTGCTGCCCAGCTTGGTGTTGTCCTCTATTGTTGTATGGGGATGTATTTTGCATCCGTCGCCTATCTCAACATTGTCTCCGATGTAGGCGAATGCGCCGATATAACAGTCTTTTCCGATATTTGCCTTCGGTGAAACAAATGCCAAAGAATCAATTCCTGTCTTCTTCGGCTTCATAGACTCATATAACTGGAGCAGCCTGGCAATTGCCTCGTATGCACTTTTTACTCGTATCAGCGTGGTGTTTACAGGCTTGTCAAGCTTTACGCTTTCGTCTATAAGCACAATGCTGGATTTTGTTTCGTAAATAAAATGTGTGTATTTAGGATTGGATAAGAAAGAAATGGCTCCTGGCTTGCTCTCTTCTATTTTGGCAAAAGTATTTACTGAAGCATTCTCATCACCCTCTATATTGCCTTGAACAAACTCTGAAATTTGTTTCGCTGTGAATTCCATATATACAAAATATCTTAATTTATTTTGCAAATATAACAATTTTTATTTAGAAGCGCTTATAACAAAGGTAATATTTGCGATTTTTTTTGGAAAGCAATGCAATGTTGAGCATGTCTGATGCCTCGGATATATCCTTGATTGTACCATCTTTGTATAGTATGGATATGTGGTCGTCATTAAAATCATACATGTCTTTCTGTATGAGATCTATGCTCATGAAACAGTTTGTTTCTTCTTTTGCTATGTTGAATTTGTCCGATAAACTTTTCCTGATATAATCTATGTATTCTTCATCGAATGGCTTGTCGCTTACTTCCACTTTGAACAGACTGCGGTTTATTATGTCGGATGCAAGCATGGAGAGAATTTTGTCCTGGTTTCCTGTCCATTCTTTGAGTGCGCTCCAAATATCGGTATCGTCCAGTTGTGTATAGTTATGCAAGGCTTCGCCGTCACTGTTGAACAACTCGGCGTTTACATCGTTTGACAGGAAATACTTTAAACATGGGGGAGCAAATACTTTATGTCCGCTTTTTGCAAGTTCTTTTGCCCTGTTCAAGGCATTAAGCAGCATTTTTTCACTTGCAACGGTTGTCTTATGCAAGTAAACCTGCCAATACATAAGACGTCTTGATATAAGATAATTCTCTATTGAATATATTCCTTTATAGTCTACAACAAGGTTGTCTTCGGCTACATCAAGCATTTTTATTATTCTTGCACTGCCGATGTTCCCTTCTGTCAGACCGGTAAAGAAGCTGTCACGTCTGAGATAATCGAGCCTGTCCATATCCAATTGGCTGCTTATCAGCTGGTGAAGAAACTTTTTGGGATATTCGTTTTTGAATATTTTCAGTGCAAGAGTTAGCTCACCTTTCATTTCCCTGTTTATCTGCTCCATCATAATCAGGGAGATATCCTCATGGCTGATACCGTTTATCAGTGTGTTTTCCAATACGTGTGAGAACGGACCATGACCAATGTCGTGCATAAGTATTGCCGCCTCAACCGCTTCCGCTTCGCTGTCAAATATGAATGTTCCTTTGTTGGTAAGTGAATTTATTGCTTCACTCATAAGATGAAATGAGCCTATGGAGTGTAGAAAACGTACATGTTGGGCAGACGGGTATACAACCGATGTCATGCCCAACTGTTTTATGCGCGTAAGTCTTTGCATCCACGGATGTTTGATGATGTCAAGCAATGGACCGCGCGGAATTTTTATGAACCCGAAGACCGGGTCGTTTATTATTTTTCCGTCATTCATTTAATCTTTTTCAGTTCAAGAGCCATTTCTTCCTGTAGTTCTTTTGCCTTTATGGCTGCCATTTCAGCAAAGTTCTTATCGTCGCTTGCGTATATTATTCCACGGCTGCTGTTTACCAGAAGTCCGCAGTCCTTATTCATTCCGTACCTGCATACCTCCTGAAGGCTTCCTCCTTGGGCTCCAACTCCTGGTACAAGAAGAAAATGATGTGGGACATGTATGCGTATATTCTCAAACATACGTCCTTGAGTAGCACCTACCACATACATCATATTCTCATCGTTTCCCCATTCCTGCGACTTTTTAAGTACTTTCTCAAAAAGAAGCTCTCCTTCCTTATCTTCTGTCATCTGGAAGTCGTTGGAACCTTTATTGCTTGTCAGTGCAAGCAGTATTACCCATTTATTATCATATTCAAGGAAAGGCTTTACACTGTCTTCGCCCATGTATGGAGCAACGGTAAGTGCATCAATGTCATATTCTTCAAAGAATGTACGTGCGTACATTTTTGATGTATTGCCAATATCTCCGCGTTTTGCATCGGCAATGATAAAATGTTCTGGATATTCTTTTTTTAGATATTCCACTGTTTCCTCAAAGGCGATTATTCCTTTTACACCGAGACTTTCATAGAAAGCCATATTTGGTTTGTAGGCAACACAATAAGGGGCTGTGGCATCAATTATGGCTTTGTTGAAATCGAAAATGGGGTCGTCCGATTCTTTTAGGTGTTCGGGTATCTTTTTTATGTCCGTATCAAGACCCACACAAAGAAAACTTTTCTTTGTAAATATCTGGTTTATTAATTGTTTTCTATCCATGTCTTTTATTTATAGTTCGTTCTCTTTCATCTTTTCTGCATTCTCGGCAACGGTAAGTGCATCTATCATTTCCTGTATGTTGCCGGAAAGAAATCCTGTAAGATCATGTGTGGTAAAGCCGATACGATGGTCGGTGACACGTCCTTGCGGGAAGTTATAAGTACGTATCTTGGCAGATCTGTCACCGGTGGAAACAAGACTCTTCCTGCGGTTGGCAATGTCGTCTACATACTTCTGGTGTTCTCTGTCATATATAAATGTACGCAGGCGCGACAATGCACGTTCCTTATTCTTGGGCTGGTCACGTGTTTCCGTACATTCTATAAGTATTTCTTCCGTTTCACCTGTGTTGGGATTTTTCCACGGATATCGCAGGCGTACACCCGATTCCACTTTATTGACGTTCTGTCCTCCTGCTCCCGAACTTCTGAATGTGTCCCATTTGATGTCTCCTTCATTAATGTTCACCTCAAATTTATCTGCTTCAGGAAGTACGGCAACTGTTGCGGCGGATGTATGCATGCGTCCTTGTGTCTCTGTTGCAGGAACACGCTGGACACGATGAACTCCCGATTCGTATTTCAAAGTGCCGTAGACATTATCTCCGCTTACGGCAAAATCAATCTCCTTGAAACCTCCTACAGCTCCTTCACTCACACTTGTAACGCTTAGGTTCCAGCCCTTGCTGTCACAATACTTCTTGTACATCTGGAACAAATCTCCTGCAAACAAGGCTGCTTCATCACCTCCTGTGCCGGCACGTACTTCCATTTGTACATTCTTTGCATCTTCTGGATCTTTAGGAACCAGCGCAATTTTTATCTCTTCTTCAATCTTTGGCTGAAGGGCTTCATTTGCCTGAAGTTCCTCTCTTGCCATTTCTTTAAGGTCAGCATCGGTCTCATTGGCAATTATATCCTTTGCCTCTTTTATGGAATTGATACATGCAATATAGCGCTTGCGTGCATCCATTATATCTCCCAGTTCCTTGTATTCGCGCGTCAGTTTTACATACCGTTCCTGATCAGTGATGACATCGGGGTCTGTTATTAGAGTGGAAACCTCTTCAAATCTCGATTCTAATCCTTCAAGTTTCTCAAGTATATTGTTTTGTTCAGCCATATATTATTAATAGTTGAATTCTCCAAATTCTGATTTGATTGTCAATGAGCGTCTGCCTTCCGTGACATGTCCTATTATTTGGGCATCGATGTTGAAGCCCTTGCTTATGGATATTACTTTGTCTGCAATGTCCTTGTTGACGTATATTTCCATCCTGTGTCCCATGTTGAACACCTGGTACATCTCTTTCCAGTCGGTCTTGCTCTCTTCCTGTATTATTTTGAATAATGGCGGGACTGGGAACATGTTGTCTTTTATCACATGGCAGTTGTCACCTACAAAATGTAATACCTTGGTTTGTGCACCTCCTGTGCAATGTACCATGCCGTGTATCTCCGGTCTGAACTCATCTAATATCTTCTTTATTATGGGAGCGTATGTACGTGTCGGTGACAGAACAAGCCTTCCGGCATCAATGCCAAGACCCTCAATACTTTCTGTAAGTGTCTTCTTCCCGCTGTATACCAGTTCGTCGGGCACAGCATGATCAAAGCTTTCAGGGTATTTCTTTGCAAGATATTTGGAGAATACATCGTGGCGTGCACTCGTCAGTCCGTTGCTGCCCATGCCTCCATTGTATTGTTTCTCGTATGTAGCCTGACCGGTGGACGACAGTCCCACTATTACATCTCCCGGTTTTATGTTGGCATTGTCTATCACATCGCTGCGTTTCATGCGGCATGTCACGGTAGAGTCTACAATTATGGTGCGTACAAGGTCGCCTACGTCTGCCGTTTCGCCCCCTGTGGGGTATATGCCTATCCCCATTTCACGCATTTCGGACAGCAATTCGTCCGTTCCGTTTATAATGGCTGTGATAACTTCACCCGGAACTAACATTTTGTTTCGTCCGATTGTACTTGATACAAGTATATTGTCAACGGCACCGACACACAGAAGGTCGTCTGTGTTCATTACGATAGCATCTTGGGCAATGCCTTTCCATATATCCAGATTTCCCGTTTCTTTCCAGTACATGTAGGCAAGGCTCGATTTTGTTCCGGCACCGTCGGCATGCATGATGTTGCAATAGTCGGGATCTCCGCCTAATATGTCTGGTATAATCTTGCAGAAAGCCTGTGGAAATATACCTTTGTCTATATTTTTAATGGCATTGTGTACGTCTTCCTTTGCAGCAGAGACACCACGTAACATATAACGATTTGATGTATTCATGTTTATGTGAGTTTTGTTTTATCCGTGTTATGGGGTATTTATTCCTGTCCGTTCCAAAAATCCCAACTGGCAAATGCCTGAAGCAACAGCATCTCCAGACCGTTCTTTACCGTTGCACCTTGTTTTTCTCCCTTTTGCATGAACAAGGTCTGATCCGGATTGTAAATAAGATCGTATAGGATATTATCCTCATTCATTGCCTCATACGGAAGCTGCGGACATTCGTCTATGTGCGGGAACATTCCGCATGGCGTGCAGTTTATTATGACATTATATTCATTTACGATGTCCGGTGTTATTTTGTTATATTGTATAGTTCCCGGACGTTCATATCGGCTTACAAAGACTGTCTCAAGCCCCAATGAGCGCAGACCGTAGTCTACTGCCTTCGAAGCTCCTCCGGTACCAAGTACCAGAGCTTTTTTGTGATGCTCTTTCAACATCGGTTCTATGCTTTTGGTAAAGCCTATGACGTCGCTGTTATAGCCTTTCAGCAGCGTTTCGTTTCCGTTCTGTTCGACACGTATCACGTTTACGGCACCGATAGCCCTCGCTTCCGGACTAACCGAGTCCAGATAACTTATCACTTTCTGCTTGTAGGGAATAGTTACGTTCAGTCCTTTCAGCTCCGGATTTGATGCGATTATTTCCGGTAAAGTTTCAATTGCAGGTATTTCAAAGTTTATATATTGAGCGTCAATCTTTTCACTGTTGAACTTCTCGTTGAAGAAGCTCTTTGAGAAAGAGTGCTCAAGAGGGAAACCGATAAGTCCGTATTTATCCATATTCTTTTATTTAGTTGCAATATAACATGTACATATTCCACATGTCAGGCGTTTGAATGTGACATGCGAAAATCCCGCTTTTTCCAATATGCCGACCATTTTCTCGCCTTGGGGAAATGCCTCGATGGTTTCTGTAAGGTATTTGTACGCCGATGTGTCTTTTGATATCAGCTTCCCGTATGCAGGCAATATGGTGTGAGAGTAAATCTTGAAAAGTTGCTTCATCGGGAACTTTACAGGACGGGTCAGTTCGACAATGCCGAGACATCCGCCCTTTTTCAGTACCCTGCACATTTCTTTCAGACCGTTGTCCAGGTCCTGAAAGTTTCTGATACCGAATGCCACGGTTATGGCATCGAAGCTGTTTTCGTCAAACGACAGCCGCATGCAGTCTTCTTTTTTGAAAGATATTATATTGTCAAGTCCGGCTTCTTCAACCTTTTTCTTTCCAATATTCATCATTCCTTCCGATATATCCACACCAGTCACATGTTCAGGGTGCAGCATGTGTGCGGACAATATGGCAAAGTCTCCCGTACCTGTGGCTATATCCAATATAGACTTTGGCGTGAATGGCTTCAGCTGTCTTATTGCATAATTTCTCCACCCTCTGTCTATTCCCCACGACAATCTGTGGTTCAGAGTGTCGTATGAGTGGGCGATAGAGTCAAACATCCTTTCTACCTGTTTTCCTTTTTCCTGCCCGTTCTTGTATGGAGTGATGCCTTCTTGCCTGTACATCTTGGATGCCGTTGTATATTATATATATAATAAGGTGTGATATTATGATGACTGCAGATCACACCTGTTTCGTTTATCTGCTCTTCAGATATTCGCTCACATTCTTCTCTATGCGTGCCGCAATATCATCCGTTGTGCCAGCCTTGTCAAATTTCTCTCCTGTTATATGCTCGTATAGCTCTATGTATCTTTCGCTTACGCTTTCTGCATATTCATCGGTTATTTCAGGCATTTGCTGTCCCGGCTCGTTCATGAAGTCGTGTTCAATGAGCCATTGGCGTACAAACTCCTTTGACAACTGTCGCTGCGGCTCACCGTTTTTCAGTTTTTCCTCATATTTATCCGCATAGAAATAACGGCTGCTGTCGGGTGTATGGATTTCATCAATCAGATAAACCTTGCCGTCACGCTTGCCAAATTCATATTTGGTATCAACAAGTATAAGTCCTTGTCTTGCTGCAATTTCCTGTCCTCTGTTGAATATCTTGCGTGTATAGTCCTCCATTATCTCATAGTCCTCCTTGCTTACAATTCCCTGCGCAATGATTTCTTCTTTGGAGATGTTCATGTCATGACCTTCATCAGCCTTTGTCGTAGGTGTGATGATAGGTTCAGGGAAGCGCTGGTTCTCTTTCATTCCCTCTGGAAGCTTTACTCCACAAATCTCACGGCATCCTTTCTGGTATTCACGCCATGCCGAACCTGTGAGTATCGAGCGTATTATCATCTCAACCCTGAAGCCCTCGCATTTCAGACCAACGGTAACCATGGGGTCGGGCGTAGCCAACTTCCAATTAGGGCAGATGTCGCTGACGCTGTCGAGAAACTTTGCGGCAATCTGGTTAAGCACTTGCCCTTTGAAAGGTATGCCTTTGGGCAGGATGACGTCAAATGCGGATATCCTGTCTGTTGCCACCATTACGATAAGGTCGTCGTCAATGTTGTATACATCACGCACCTTGCCATGATAAACACTCTTTTGTCCATCAAAATGGAAATCAGTCCTTGTTAATGCTTTCATTGTTGTTATGTTGTTTGTTTTCCTTGTCAGCTTTGTCAAATGCCCTTACGATGTTTGTAACAAGCTTGTGCCGCACAATATCCTTTGAGTCCATAGACACAAATGATATGCCTTCCACTCCTTTCAGTACCCTCAGTGCCTCTCTCAGACCGCTTTGTGTGCCGCGGGGCAGGTCAACCTGGGTCAAGTCCCCTGTTATAATCATCTTTGTGTTCCAGCCCATGCGCGTCAGAAACATGCGTATCTGTGCCGGAGTGGTGTTCTGCGCCTCATCGAGAATGACGACGGCATCGCTCAATGTCCTTCCTCTCATGAATGCGAGCGGGGCTATCTGTATGATATGCTTCTCCATCATATCCTGTAGCTTTACTGCCGGTATCATGTCTTCAAGTGCATCGTACAGCGGTTGCAGGTACGGGTCGATTTTTTCCTTCATGTCTCCGGGCAGGAAGCCGAGTTTTTCACCTGCTTCCACTGCGGGGCGGCTAAGTATGATTTTCTTTGCCTGTTTCTCTTTCAGTGCCTTTACGGCAAGTGCAATGCTGAGATACGTCTTGCCAGTGCCTGCCGGTCCCGTTGCGAATATCATGTCTGTCCGGTCATACGCATCGACAAGTTCCTGCTGATTTGCGCTCCGGCTTTTTATGGGCTTGCCTGATATGTTGTAGACGATGACTCCCTTTACAGAATCTTCTTTCGTTTTACGTCCTTTGGCTATGTCCAGTATATTTTCTTCGTTGATAGAGTTATACATCAGTACATGTCTGCGCATGTTTTCTACCGTTTCCTCAAACACAGCCATTTGCTCCTCATCTCCCAGCACACGTATCACATTATCCCTTGCAACAATTCTAAGTTTCGGAAACAGGGCTTTCAGCATTTGGAGGTGAGTGTTGTTTATCCCATAAAACAATACGGGATCTATATCTTCAAGTACTATATGCTTTTCTATCAACGCCTTTATCCTTTAAATAATTTCGTGCAAAATTACAAAAAGCTTTCGATATTACATTACTTTTGTCTATCTTTGTGCATCAAAACGATTTTTTTTGGATGAAAGTTACTAAAAACAGATATCTGGCAGGATTTGGTTCAATTGTGATAGTCCTTGCCTTGGTGCGTTGTGTTTTTCCGTCTGTGGCAGAGGACAGGGCCGCTCTTGTTTCGTCAGTGGTCGGCGGCAGTGATACCGTAGTTGCCGTTAAAGAGCCTTTTGCTGCTTCTCTTCCTGTTCCCGAGTCCCGTTTTTTCGATAAGGACGGTAATATCGTCAAGCACCGTATCATGAGTGTCCCCAAATATTCCGATGCTTTTCCCGACAGCAATAACGTGCAGCTCGAATGTGCCACCAGGCATGGAGTGTCTCCTGTGGACAACCGTGCGGATGCCGAACATCGTAAAAGCGAACTGGTTTACATTGATTCCAATCCGTTTTATCATGTAGATCCCCTCAGACAGAGCATCCCTTATCTTGTGCCGAGGGCTGCCGTCCTGCTCAATGACATAGGCAGGGCATACTTCGACAGTCTTCAGATTAAGGGCGTTCCTCTGCATAAGGTTATAGTGACGAGTGTTTTGCGTACCCGTGAGGACATTAGGAAACTTCGTAATTATAACGGCAACGCCACCGAAAACTCATGTCATCTGTATGGTACGACGTTCGATATATGCTATAACCGTTATATCACGGTGCAGGAACCGGGCGGTCCCGAAAGGCGTGCGGTGCGTAACGACACTCTCAAGTGGATACTTAGTGAGGTGTTACGCGACATGAGACAGCAAAAACGCTGCTATGTAAAGTATGAAGTCAAGCAGGGATGTTTCCATATAACGGTGAGATGATATTATAGTATGTGTATCACATACGTGGCATGTCTTATCTTTTTCTTATCTTAAACAGCTCTTTCCAAGACCCGAAGTCTTTCTTCATTATTATGCCAATACCCTGCGTGTTGAGCGACGACTTAGTAAAATACCGGTCGTTGGTCTGGTTGTATACCTTGATTGCAAGGTTTCCGTTGGGGTAGAGCAGATACCGTATGTCAAAGTCGCCTATAAACGATGTGGTGGCATTGGCATTGTCGCGGTATCCGAATTGTCCGTTTATGATAAGGCGGTTGTTCAGGAGGCGTCCTGTCAGCAGTCCTTCATATTCGGCGTTGTTAAATCCCTCGTTGCCTGTGCTTATATTAGCCCCGAAGTTCCAGTTCCCGGTATTGACAAAACTGCTTAGCAAACTGTTTATCTGCTGGCTTATGGTGCCGCTCAGGAGGCTTTGCATCGCAAGGCTGGTCTGGCTCGGTTGCGTATCGTCCTCACCTGCGTTGTTGGTGTTTTGCGTATAGAAGCGTCCGATGCCCAACAAATATATCACCTGCTGGTTCATTTCCTCTTCGCTGTTTATCAGCGAGCGCACCATTTGCTTTGCGTCGCTGTTGACTGTAGGCAGGTCTATGTCAAAATCCACGTGCGGTGCCTGCGGCGTTCCGCCTATGTTCATTATGCAGTCCACGCGTATGTTGTTTCCGGAAAAGCTCTTTCCGATTTGCAAGTCTGACAACGACACACCGTTAATGGTGTATACAGCCTTTAAATTCAGTGCGGCATGATACGGATCGCCGCCGAATACGATGCTGCTGCCCGGCTGGAATATAAAGTCTTTCTTTATTATATTCTGCATCGTCAGCTTGTATATGCCGTTGTTTATGTTGTAGTTGCCGAACATGTTGAAAGCCCCCTTGTTGTAGTATGAGGCATGTATGCTGCCGGAACCGTTCAGGGCGATGTGGTCTCCGCTTGCCTGGTCCATCAACACCCTCAGGGTGAAATCATCCGTTGTGTTGAAAAGGAAGTTTATGTACATGTCCGACGTGTATTCAATCTCCTCTCTTTCCGTTTTGTCCATGTCTTTCTGACCTTCCGCAGCCAAGGTGTCCGTGCCGTTTGCGGCAGACCTGTCGTTCCATGTTATGAAATGGCGGTTTGTTATGGCATCGGGACTTGCCGCATTATATTCTATGAACGATCCCTTTTCGGGCGTCAGGTTCACGTCCATGCTTGTCTTTCCGTGCCCGCCTTTTATCCGGCATTGCCCCGTACCGAACACAGTGCCGTAGAATGTGCTGTTGTTATATGTCCTGAAGTCATAGCACAAAAGGTTTTTTGCATCGATGTTCAGGTCGTATGTGAGCCTTGTAAGGTTCTTGTGCCTTAGGTTTCCCGTGACAATACCGATGTTTCCGTTGCGGTCCCTTATCGTATCGGCATTAAATACAATATTGTCCGGCATGAGCCTTATCGTGTCGTGTTCAAGCCTGTATGTCGTGTTCAGCGGAGTTATGTCAACCTTTCCGTCGGCAACAAGCGTTCCTGTAAGGTTTATTTCACTAAGGTCTCCATACAGCCTTACCTTTCCGTTGGCATGTGCGGAGACGTTGTCCATGAAACTTCCGCAGAAGCTTTCGAGGAATTCGATGTTTGTGTTGTGAGCAGCCATGCCGAGGTCTATATAGTTCCTTTCCGGTGATACATATCCCTTGATGACGGTATATGCACTCTCCGTCTCCGTCGCCCTTGCGTCTATGTCTATCTGTTTGTCAGCCTTGTTCCATGTCACGCCGGCGTGCAGTGTTCCCATTCTGCCGTTCTGAAACCTGAAGTTGCCGACTGTAAGGCGTGCTTCGGCATCAGGATTTCCGAATGCCGACCTCACACAGGCACGCCCCGAGGCAAGTCCGCTGAACTCTACGGAGTGGAAATTAACGAGATTAAGTATGTAGCTCACGTCCACTTCCCTCAAGTCAAGCACCACGGAGTCTGCCGCATTTTCCGTTGCAAGCCCGTTTATCCTTATGTGCTGGTTGTTGTGTTCTATGGCAAAATTGTCGAAGATGATGTGATTCTTGCTGTACACTACATCAGACGGCAGCACGTTCCATGCCGTGTCGTTGATCATGATGTGCGACGGACGCACGTGTATATGTGCCGCCGGGTTGCCGCCTTCAGTCCTGAAGAACTCGGTCTCGGCATTTATCACACCCGTTACCGGACGCTTCTGGTTCAGCTGTATGCCTGCCGACGTGCTCAGTTTGTTGTCTGCTGCCGCGGCAGTTACGTTCATTGCCATATCCTTTCCGTTGTCCATCACTTTCTTTATGCTTGCATTTGCCGACAGCGTGCCGCCTGCTGTGCTTATGTCAAGACTGAAGTCCTTGAACATCCTGCCGTCATAGAGAAAGCGTCCGGCACGGCTTCTGATGTTGATGCTCTTGTCACTGTCGTCCATATCGGCACTGATACTGACAGGCGACTGTATTTCCAACGGCACCCCGAACACTGCATCAAGAAGTCTTGTGTCGGTTATGTCAGCCCTCAGGCTGAAGTTGTTTCCCGACGTACCTTTCATCTGCGGCAGGTCGGGCAGTGTCGGCAACTTGTCGCCAATTATGTTTGTGAGGCTTTGTGCCAGTTCCGTATACCTCACCTTTCCGTCTATGTCGATGCTTCCGAAGTCGCTGCGCATGTGCATAGCGTTCTCTTCCGCCGTGATGTCAAGCCTTTCCATGCGGTATATGCTGCCGTTTCCCGCCATGAGGAAGCCGGACAGTGAAAGCTTTCCCGTAATGTCGTCTATGCCGGTGCCGTAAGTCTGTGCCGATATGTCTGTACTGAAGCGTGCGTCGTGCCACCTCTCCGTAATGTTTAGTGCCGCCGGCGACAGGTTTCTTATTGTGGCAGTGATGTCTGCCGGATGCCTCTTGTCTTTTATGTCTATGCTCCCCTGTATGTCCACGGTGCCGTTTACATCGTTCATTGCAATTCTTCCTTCCACCATGCCTTTGCCGTATTTGCCGTCAAGCGTGATGTTGCCGTAGCGGTATCTGTTGTAGTCCAGTGCCGATATGGTGCCCGTTGCCCCGACAGTCTCAATGCCGTTGCCCGTAGTTCCGCTTATTGCCATGTCGGCAGACAGCTTTCCGAAGCTGCCGTCTTCAAGTATACGCTCAAGATTTATGTCCTCGGCAATTACTTTCGCATGGAATTTCCTTTCGTCAATGCCTGCTTCAAAACTTGCGTTTCCGGCATCCGTTCCAACCGTTCCTGCTGCCGACAGTTGTCTATCCTTACCCTTTATGAAGCCTTTGAAGCATATCCTGCCGAGTTTCTCTGCAATGCCGGCGGCACCGTTCCCTGTATTTCCGTTGCCAGCCAGTGCTTTTATAGTTCCACCGTCTATCCTCATGTCGGAAATATCGGCACGGAACGATTTTCTTCCTTTACCGGAATAGTCAATAAAGCCCGATGCCGACAAAGCCGTGTTGCCGTCTGCTGAGCGCAAACCCAGACGGGAGACGTTCAGATGCCTGCCGGTTCCGGAGAACGAGGCATCGAGGTACACTTTCTGTATGAATGCTTTGGCTTGCGGAATAAAACAGGTTAAATCACAGGGAGTTACAAAAGAACGTTCGATACTTCCTGAAAAGCGTGCGGAAGCGAGTTCGGGACTGTTTCCTGTGTATTTGTACGTCGCTCCGACAGAATCTATATCGACACTGCTTTGAGGCAGTTTTATGTTCAGGTCTTTAACATAAGCGTGATGTTTGTCGGCATGAGCTGCGAATGATACATTCCTTACGTCAAGTCCTGACGCTTCCTTAAACGACAGTTTCTTTAGCGTAATGTTTATGTTGTCATCCGTTATCACCGGCAATATTACATGTGCACTTATATCCTTTATATCTATATGTGCCGCATTAAACCGCTGCGGTGTCTTCGGAATGTCGTATCTGTCGTATTTTATGGCGGCATGTCTTATGACAAGCGAGTTGATGCGCAGGTTCAAAGCCTTCTTCGGGCTGTTGTCTTTTGAGCTTAGCGAGTCTATTACAAATTGGTAGTTTGCCGCCGTCACTGAGTCTTTCTTGTAGAAAATGCCCCTAAGACCGAACAGTTGGGCTGATGAAACCGATATTTTTCCACGTGTAAGCGGATAATAGTCAATGTTTGCCGACATCCGGCTTGCGCGTATCATCGCCTTGTCTGCCTTGTCGTATATTGTCACATCATCTATTATCAGGCGGTTGAGGAAGCCGAGATCGACCCTTCCCACCGTAACCTTTGTTCCCAAAGCATTACAGAGGGCAGAGGCAACCTCCGTCCCGATAAAGTTTTGTATGCACGGTATATGTAGTAACACCATTAACAGGGTATAGGCAACGAACAATGTCCACACCGCACCCGTAACAGTGCGCTTGATTATCTTCAATGTTAAGACTGTAAAAATAAGTGTTTCCTGTTTCTTTTACAAAGGTACAACATTTTTTCTTCTTACCAAATTTAGTTGTGAAATGAATTTCTGATATTGCCGATATAGGCGGGTCGTCATAAAAAAGATTGTCATCATCATTGTCATAAGTAAAGATTGGGTGTCCTGATATTAGCGTGTCCTGATATATTCATTATACATGCAGGTGTTGAAACCAGGTCTGTATAAGAAGGGGTGGTTTGTTGTATGACAAGGAAGATAAATTTGTCAACCCATATTATTTACATTCTAACTGTGTTAACAGATGTTTATTCAAGTTAAATCCTTGTCGTCTGTTTTCTCAGAAAAAATGGATGAAATAGAAAGAAAAGCGATTGAAAATGCTGTGAACCAACCTTTTCAAGTGCGAAAAATGTGGCTTGACATCGTCCGTTTATGCACAAAGCATGTTAATGTGTGCATTCCGTATGTGCCGAAAGTGCTGTTCCGGCTTCCTGTTTGATGTTTTCAGATGGAATTTCAAGTTCCGCAGGCACGTGAAATATGCCTGTTTTTGCATGCGGAAATATTCCGGGACATGAATATATGCAGTTTTTATACATTCAAAACATGGCATATTGTGTTGTAAAAGGTGGCATATAGCGTTGCCAAAGCTATGCTTTAGGAGGTCAAAAGCATAGCTTTGGGCTTTTCAGGGCTGTTCTTTTAGTCAATATACGATAATTATACACTTTCTGCATAAATATTCTTTCATGCCTTGTCCGGTGCCTTCCGGAGGCGGATGTTTTTTTGTGGCGGTTCGTGATTGTTTGAGTTTTGGTAGGAAAACAGGGCGTATTCATGTTAAAAGGATTTGACGATTTGTTAATAAGACATAAATTAGCCGCGCCCGTATTTATGCAGCAAAACTGTCATCCTTGTCTGTCAGAATTGGCATATAGCGTATCCTTAATGTCTGTTTTATAATAAAAAACTGTTATATTGCATCTTACGGCAGTTGTTTTTATATGAATTTTAGTACCTTTGTTGTGCCGTTAAGCTATTTTGCGGTGTACTTGTTCTGCTGAATAGATGAAGGGCAAAACTTCTATAACATAAATAATTATGGTAAATGTTTTTAAGATTAAGAAGGGTTTGGATATAAACTTGAAGGGAAAAGCCGAACGGATAAAGGTACGGACGGGTGCTTCCGACGAGTTTGTCCTGTCACCGGCTTCTTTTGAAGGCGTTGTTCCCAAGGTCGTTGTACGCGAGGGAGAGCACGTCGATGCCGGTCAGGCATTGTTTGTCAATAAGCAATATCCCGACGTGGGCTTTGCATCTCCCGTCTCGGGAGTGGTGACGGAGATTGCCAGGGGAGAGCGCAGAAAGGTGCTTTATGTAAAGATTTCGGCAGACAGCGGGCAGACGTATGCGGACTATGGAGTGCACGACGTAAGCCGGATGTCGGGGACAGAGGTCAAGGACATGATTTTAAAGGCAGGACTGTTCGGCTTTATCGAACAGCTTCCATACGCCATTTCCGCCGTTCCTTGCACCCCCCCCAAGGCTATATTCGTGAGTGCGCTGCGCGACAAGCCGCTTGCGGCAGACTTTGAGTTTGAGCTTGAAGGGAACGAGGCAGACTTCCAAACCGGTCTTACGGCGCTGTCGAGAATGGCAAAAGTATATCTCGGCATAGGCGCGAGGCAGACATCGCCGGCACTTACAGAGGCAAGAGACGTGGAGATAAACGTGTTCTCAGGTCCTTGTCCGGCAGGAAACGTGGGCGTGCAGGTTAATCATATATCCCCTGTAAACAAGGGTGAGACCGTGTGGACGGCAGATCCGACGACGGTGATATTCATCGGAAGGCTTTTCAATACGGGCAGGGTTGACATGCGGCGAACCGTTGCCGTGGTCGGAAGCGAGGTTGAAAACCCTGCATACACCGACGTCATCGTAGGCGGAAAGATATCCCCTCTGCTTGAAGGCAGGCTGAAAGAGGGGGCGGGGAAGCTGCGCATAATCGACGGCAACTTGCTTACGGGCAGGAAAACGACGCCCGACGGATATATAGGGGCACACTCTTCGGAAATAACCGTGATACCCGAGGGCGACGATGCCGACGAGTTCATAGGCTGGATTATGCCCCGCCTCAACCAGTATTCGGCGAACCGCAGCTATTTCAGCTGGCTTTCCGGCAAAAAGAAATACGTTCTCGACGCGCGTGTAAAGGGTGGGGAGCGCCATATCATAATGAGCGGTGAGTATGACCGCGTAATGCCGATGGACATCTGTGCCGAATATCTTGTAAAGGCGATAATATCCGGGGACATAGACAAGATGGAAGAACTCGGGATATACGAGGTTGCCCCCGAAGATTTTGCACTTGCCGAGTTTGTGGATTCATCAAAGCTTGAGCTTCAGCACATTGTGCGTGCCGGACTTGACATGTTAAGGAAAGAAAACGCTTGATTTTACTGAAAGATTATATTATGAGTACTTTGAGAAACTATATGAACAAAGTCAGACCGTTGTTTGACAAGGGCGGAAAACTGCACGCTTTCCGCAGTCTTTACGACGGCATGGAGACATTTCTCTATGTTCCCAACACCACATCGAGGACAGGGGTCCACATACACGATGCCATAGATTCGAAGAGAATAATGAGCATTGTCGTGATATCGCTGTTGCCTGCACTGCTCTTCGGCATGTACAACACGGGCTATCAGCATTATCTTGCAGCCGGACATCTTGAAGGCTCTTCATCAGCAGACCTTTTTATATATGGCTTCATTGCCGTGCTGCCCAAGATACTTGTCAGCTATATAGTGGGACTGGGCATTGAGTTTGCATGGGCGCAGATGAAGGGTGAGGAGATACAGGAGGGCTATCTCGTGAGCGGAATGCTCATACCCATGATTGTTCCGGTCAACTGTCCGCTGTGGGCACTTGCCGTTGCCGTTGCCTTTGCCGTGATATTTGCAAAGGAGATATTCGGCGGAACGGGCATGAATATATTCAATGTGGCACTTGTCACCCGTGCTTTTCTATTCTTCTCTTATCCTTCCGTGATGAGCGGCGACGGGGTCTGGATAGCCGGAGAGTCGCTGCTGGGCTTCGGATACGACCTTCCCGACACGTTTACGCAGGCTACGCCGCTTGCCATGGCGTCACAGGGCGGGGACATGCCATACAGTATCAGTGACATGATACTTGGCTTCATACCCGGTTCCATTGGAGAAACAAGTGTGGTTGCGATAGCCTTTGGTGCGGCAATACTGCTTTGGACCGGCATTGCAAGCTGGAAAACAATTGCCGGAGTGTTTGTCGGGGGAATTCTGGCGGCAATGCTTTTCAGCGCCACGGGCAGCACCCCGTTGGCATGGTATGAGCATATTGTTCTCGGAGGTTTCTGTTTCGGTGCCGTATTCATGGCGACCGATCCCGTGACTTCGGCAAGAACGGAGACGGGAAAATATATCTACGGCTTTCTTATAGGCGTCATGGCAATCGTTATCCGCGTGATGAACCCGGGTTATCCGGAGGGTATGATGCTGGCAATACTGCTTATGAACATGTTTGCACCTGCAATAGACTATTGCGTTGTAAGCCGTAACATATCGAAGAGAAAAAGACGTTTAACCGAAAATAAGGGATAAGGACATGGAAGCTAATGGGAAGAGGAGTTTGAATACAAACTCCAATACATATATAATAATGTATGCGGCGGTAATGGTCATAGCCGTTGCCTTTGTGCTGGCTTTTGTCTCGAGCTATCTTAAGCCTGTTCAGGAAACAAACGTGATGCTCGACAAGAAAAGGCAGATATTGGCGGCACTGAACATCGACGGTCTTGAAGACAAGGACGTTGCGGCGAAATATGCGGATGTGGTCGAAGCCGACATGATAATAGACAGCGGCAACAACGTTGTGCGTAAGGGAGAGAAGGGAGGAGAGCGTGACGGCTTTGCCCTTAACAGCTCTGACTTCAAGAAAGGACGGCTTGCCGTGTATGTATGCCGTGTGGACGGTAGTGTGAAGTATGTCGTGCCGGTATACGGCATGGGACTTTGGGGACCGATAAGCGGCTATATAGGTATAGACGGTGACAGGAACACCGTGTATGGTGCCTACTTTACGCATGAGAGTGAGACGGCAGGACTGGGTGCGGAGATAAAGGACAACAAGGCTTGGCAGCAGCAGTTCCGCGGAAAGAAGATAATGAAAGAAGGCACGGAGGGCATAGCTCTTGCCGTTGTAAAGAAGAGTGAGCTGAAGGATGCGTCGGTTCAGTGTGACGGAATTACCGGTGCCACGCTTACTTCCGACGGCGTAAGCCTTATGCTGAAGGACTGTCTTGGCAGATATACTAAGTTTTTAGAACAAAAAAATGGGGGGCATAGACAATGAGTAAACTGTTTTCCAAAGAGAATAAAGAGGTATTCAGAAGTCCTCTTAGTAAGGATAATCCCGTGCTTGTACAGGTGCTCGGCATCTGTTCTGCACTCGCCGTTACTTCGCAACTCAAGCCTTCTATCGTCATGGGGCTTGCCGTAACGGTTATTACGGCATTCGCAAACGTTATAATATCCTTGTTGCGCAACACCATTCCCAACCGCATACGCATCATCGTACAGCTTGTTGTTGTGGCGGCACTTGTTACGGTTGTCAGTCAGATACTCAAGGCTTACATGTATGATGTCAGTGTGCAGCTGTCTGTTTATGTAGGACTTATAATAACCAACTGCATCCTTATGGGGCGTCTTGAGGCGTTTGCCATGACCAACAAGGTATGGCCGAGCTTCCTCGACGGGCTGTCTAACGGTATAGGATATGCGTATATCCTCGTTGCCGTGGGCGGCATACGCGAGCTGTTCGGACGCGGTACTCTGCTTGGATATCAGGTGGTTCCGCAGTGCGTATACGATGCCGGATACATGAACAACGGCATGATGACGATGCCCGCAATGGCACTTATACTGCTCGGATGCATAATATGGATTCACAGGGCATACTTCTGCAATGAGGACAAGTGACGGACAGGAGTGCGCAGTGGACTTCCTGAATGGTGGCGCACGGGTCTTATTCTATAGGATAAATTAAAGAATATTATAAAATGGAGCATATTATAAGTTTATTTTTCAGGTCGATATTTGTCGATAACATGGTATTTGCCTTTTTTCTCGGCATGTGTTCGTTCCTCGCTGTGTCTAAGAACGTGAAGACTTCGCTGGGACTTGGCATGGCTGTAACGTTCGTATTGCTGGTTACGGTGCCTGTGGACTATCTTCTGCAGGTATATGTTCTCGGTCCCGACTGCCTTATGGATGGCGTCGATTTGTCGTATCTCAGCTTTATTCTGTTCATAGCTGTCATTGCCGGAATTGTGCAGCTGGTGGAGATGATTGTAGAGAGATATTCTCCTTCGCTGTACTCTGCGCTGGGCATATTCCTGCCTCTGATAGCCGTAAACTGTGCCATTATGGGTGCATCGCTGTTCATGCAGCAGCGTATAGGTCTCGATCCTTCAAGTACACAGTATATAGGCAGTGTGTGGGATGCCGTGGTCTATGCCGTTGGAAGCGGCATAGGGTGGACGCTGGCGATAGTTGCAATGGGTGCGATACGCGAGAAACTGCAATACAGTGATGTGCCCCGGCCGTTACAGGGACTTGGCATAACGTTTATAACGGTTGGTCTTATGGCAATGGCAATGATGTGTTTTTCGGGGCTGAATATATAATTTAATGGAGTTATGACACAGTTTATTATTATAAGTATCGGAGTCTTTCTTGTTACAATCCTTCTTCTTGTAGTAGTGCTTCTTGTGGCAAAGAAGTACCTTTCGCCAAGCGGAAATGTGACAATAGACATAAATGGAGACAGAAGCATTGAGGTTGGGCAGGGCGCGTCATTGATGAACACGCTTGCAGAGAATGGCATTCACCTTTCTTCCGCATGCGGCGGCAAGGGCAGTTGCGGTCAGTGTAAGGTACAGGTGCTTGAAGGTGGAGGAGAAATACTCGACTCCGAGCGTCCTCACTTCACGCGTAAGCAGATAAAAGACCACTGGCGTCTCGGCTGCCAGTGCAAGGTTAAGGGCGACCTCAAGATAAAGGTGCCCGAGAGTGTGCTCGGAGTAAAGGAGTGGGAGTGTACGGTCATAAGCAACAAGAACGTAAGTTCTTTTATCAAGGAGTTTATCGTTGCCCTGCCTGAGGGAGAGCACATGGACTTTGTTCCCGGCTCGTATGCGCAGATAAAGATACCGGCATACGATACGATTGACTATGACAAGGACTTTGACAAGGCGGATATCGGAGATACATATATCGGCATGTGGGAGCGCTTTGACATCTTCTCTTTGAAGGCGCATAATCCCGAAGCGACTACAAGGGCATACTCCATGGCAAACTATCCGGCAGAGGGCGACCGTATAATGCTGACGGTACGTATAGCCACCACGCCGTTCAAGCCCAGACCGCAGGTAGGCTTTCAGGATGTTCCCACGGGCATTGCCTCTTCTTATATCTTCAGTCGCAAACCGGGAGACAAGGTAATAATGAGCGGTCCCTACGGCGATTTTCATCCTATATTCAATTCAAAGAAAGAGATGATATGGGTTGGAGGCGGTGCCGGAATGGCTCCTTTGCGTGCTCAGATTATGCACATGACAAGGACACTGGACACCCGCGACCGTGAGATGCACTATTTTTATGGTGCCCGCTCGCTTGTTGAGGTGTTCTATCTTGACGATTTCCTTAAACTCGAAGAAGACTTTCCAAACTTCCACTTTCATCTTGCACTTGACCGTCCAGACCCTGAAGCGGACAAAAAGGGCGTTGCCTATACGGCAGGATTTGTTCATCAGGTGATGTACGACACGTATCTGAAGGATCATGAGGCACCTGAAGATATCGAATATTATATGTGCGGACCGGGTCCGATGAGTGCTGCCGTGGTGAAGATGCTCGACAGTCTGGGTGTTGAACCTGAGAGTATAATGTACGATAACTTCGGGGGATAGGATAAAAGTCTTGTTATTTATTTGTTGATTTCATCCCCCGTGCAGGGCATATTTTTGTATTTATCTGCGTCTTGTCATATCAGGACATGTTTGATGTCAGTTGTTTTGGCATGCAAATACAAGAATACGTCCATGCACGGGGGATGAACTTATGATATTTGTTATATCGGATTTCACTTTATATTTAAGTCTGTCACTCTTATCCAGTCGCTGTTCCATGCGCTTTCAAGGTCAGTCATGCGGTGAAAGAGTATGTTTGCCCCTTCATCGATGAGCATGTTGTCGGGCAGGGGACCGGTGTTTACGGCTATTGTAAACAGCTCTGCTGCCACGCCGGCACGCACGCCGAGGGGTGCGTTTTCAACGACAATACCTTCCCATGGGTGTATTCCGGCTTTCTTCATCCCGGCGATATAAGGTTCTGGATTTGGCTTGCCGTGTTCCACATCTTTTGCCGTAACCAGCAGTTCGGGCGTTATAAGCCCGTGAAAATCGTTCAGAAGCCTGTCGAGAAGTGTCTTCTGACCGCTTCCTGTCACCACAACAATCTTCAGTCCCATATCCTTTATCTTGCACATAAGTTCATACGTGCCTTCCATTTTACCGGCTTCCGGACATTCCGCATATATTCTCGACTTCTTTGCATACATAATTTTTGCCTCTTCGTCTGACACTTTCTTGCCGCGCTGTTGCAGGGTAAGAAGCTTTATTGTCTCAACTCCGCGCATCCCCTCGTATTGGTATGCACCAGCAAGAGGCATGTCCAAGCCATATTCAGCCATTGCCTTGTGCCAGCTTATGGCATGGTTCGGCATGCTGTCATATATCACTCCGTCCATGTCAAAAAGCACGGCTTTAGGTGTAAATGCCTTAAAACCGTGCTTCTTTAAGTATTCTTTTATATTTTCTGTATACATATCTTTATTAAAGAAATCCCGCCTTTAATATAATTGAAGGCGGGATTGTGGTTTGTCGAAGGTTTGGTTAAGCCTCCTTTGCGAGGCGCTCTTTTATTGCCTTGCTGTCTGCTTCATATCCCGGTTTGTCGAGAAGGGCAAACATATTCTTCTTGTATGCCTCCACGCCTGGCTGGTTGAACGGATTTACACCGAGTATGTTTCCGCTTATACCGCATGCTATTTCGAAGAAGTAGATAAGCTGTCCGATGTAGTATTCATTGAGTGCGGGAACGCTGATGCGTATGTTTGGAACGCCGCCGTCCACGTGTGCGAGGCGTGTTCCAAGCTCTGCCATCTTGTTAACCTCGTCAACGCGCTTGCCTGCAAGGAAGTTCAGACCGTCCAGATTTTCCTCATCCTCAGGGAAATACAGCTTGTTGTTTGTCTCTTCCACGCTGATGACTGTTTCAAAGATGGTGCGTTCACCCTGCTGTATCCACTGTCCCATGGAGTGCAGGTCTGTGGTAAAGTCGCACGAAGCGGGGAATATACCCTTGCCGTCCTTGCCTTCGCTTTCACCGTAAAGCTGCTTCCACCACTCGCTCATGAAGTGAAGTTTTGGCTGATAGTTCACCATGATCTCTATCTTCTTGCCAGCCTGGGCATACAGACCGTTGCGTACGGCTGCATATATAGCTGCTGGATTTTCTTCAAAAGCAACATCCTTGCCGCATGCAACCTCCATTGCTGTTGCCCCGGCAACAAGCTGTCTGATGTCGAAACCGGCACATGCTATAGGCAGAAGTCCTACAGGTGTCAGTACGGAGAAGCGTCCTCCGACGTTGTCGGGGATAACAAATGTCTTGTAGCCTTCCTTGTCTGCCGCCGCGCGTGCAGCACCCTTGCATGCGTCGGTTACAGCTACTATCACGTCTTTTGCCTCTTCTTTGCCGCGCTGTGTTTCGCATTGCTTCTTCAGAAGGCGGAAGGTAAGTGCTGTTTCTGTTGTTGTTCCGGATTTGGAAATATTGATGACGCCGAACTTCTTATCCTTGAGATAGTCTGTAAGTTCTGCAAGATAGTCTTCTCCAATGTTGTTTCCCGCAAACATTATCGTGGGGTTCTTCTTGTCATTTACAAGCCATGCAAACGAATTTCCGAGTGCTTCGATTACCGCACGTGCACCAAGATAGCTTCCGCCGATGCCTGCAACAACCACTACCTCGCATTTTTCGCGCAGCGTATTGGCAACAGCCTGTATCTCGTCTATGAACTCCGGCGTGATTGATGACGGCAGATGAAGCCAGCCAAGGAAGTCATTGCCGGGGCAAGTGCCGTTTTCGAGGGCCTCTTGTGCCTCTTTTACTTTTGTTTCATACGCCTTTACTGCCCCTTGTCCGAGGAACATAGCTGCCTTAGTGATGTCTAAGCTGATATTTTTCATTGTAGATGTGTTTTTATGACTCTTCCTTATCTGAAAGAATCGGTTAATAGTTTTATTTCGATTTGAGGTGATATTCTTTTATAAAGTATGTTGTATACCGCATCGAGGATTGGCATGTTGACGTGCCAGTGGCGGTTTATTTCCTTCATACACTTTGTTCCGAAAAATCCTTCGGCAATCATTTCCATTTCTATCTGTGCACTCTTGATGCTGTATCCCTTGCCTATCATCGTGCCGAATGTATGGTTACGCGAGAAATTGGAGTAGCCTGTAACGAGCAGGTCGCCAAGATAGACCGAGTCGGTTATGTTGCGTTCGATGCCGTGGACGGCAGTAAGAAACCTCGACATCTCCTGTACGGCGTTGGACATGAGCACAGCCTGAAAGTTATCCCCATACTTCAAGCCGTCGCAGATGCCGGATGCAATGGCATAGACGTTTTTCAGTACGGACGCATATTCTATGCCTATGACATCGCTGCTTATCTTTGTCTTTATGTATTCTCCGGCAAGTACGTCGGTGAAAGCCTGCGCCTTTTCCTGTGCACAGCATCCTACGGTAAGGTAGGAGAGGCGTTCCAATGCCACTTCCTCTGCATGCGAAGGTCCTCCGAGGCATGCTAAATTCTCGTAAGGAACATCATATACATGGTGAAAATATTCGGAACACACAAGGTTTTCATCAGGTACGATACCCTTAATGGCTGTTATAACGAACTTGTCCTTTATGCGTGTCTTCAGTTTCTTGAGGTGATTCTTAAGATAGGGGGACGGTGTTACGAATACAAGCGTGTCGTATTCCTGTACAATACTGTTGATGTCGCTTGAGAAAAAAATCTCGTCCGTGTCGAAGCGCACACCCATGAGATAGGTCGGATTGTGCCCCAGCCGCTTGAAATCGGCTATCTGGTCATCACGTCTCATATACCAGCCTATATGATGTGTATGCCTTACGATAATCTTAGCGATAGCTGTAGCCCAACTACCACCGCCGATAACCGCTATCTTTCCACAATCAAACATTGGCATTCAGATTATAATTAGGAATGATAATGCTATACTTACGATTAATTAAACTAAGGCTAAGCAGCAGGTCACTGACATCTTCCGACGACCTGTGGCTTAGCCTTATGCCATTATTTTCCTGCGGCTTCAATCCACGAAGCAAACATTTCAACCTTTGGGTTGTCGTATCCCAGCTTGTATTTCTTGTTCACTCCACACACATCCTGCTGCAATTTCTGCGGATTAACATCCTTGATATCGCTTACAAGATAGTACCCGCACTTGTTGAACACCGGTACCCAACACTCCGGAACGCCTATTGCCTCCCATTCTGCAACTGTGCTTTTCGGTGCTTTCTTTTCCGGTCTCATCTGCGGGAAAAGCAATACTTCCTGTATATATGTCTTGCCTGTCATGAGCATGACGAGGCGGTCTATGCCTATACCGATGCCTGATGTGGGTGGCATGCCATACTGGAGGGCACGAAGGAAGTCCTGATCTATAATCATAGCCTCATCGTCTCCCTTGTCTGCAAGCTTCATCTGCTCCTTGAAACGCTCCTCCTGATCTATCGGGTCGTTCAGTTCCGAATATGCGTTGGCAAGCTCCTTGCCGTTCACCATCAGCTCAAAACGTTCCGTAAGTCCCGGCTTGCTGCGGTGCATCTTTGTCAGCGGCGACATCTCAACGGGATAATCGGTGATGAATGTCGGCTGTATGAATGTGCCTTCGCAGAACTCTCCGAATATCTCGTCTATGAGTTTGCCCTTGCCCATGGTGTCGTCAATCTCCATGCCAAGCTTCTTGCAAACCTCCCTTATTCCGCTTTCGTCCATGCCGTTGAGGTCATATCCGGTCTTTTCCTTTATGGCATCAAGTATCGGCAGGCGCCTGTACGGAGCCTTGAAGCTGACGATGTTGCCGTCTATCTCACGTTCGGGACTGCCGTTTACGGCAATACATATCGTTTCAAGCAGCTTTTCCGTAAACGACATCATCCAGTTATAATCCTTGTATTGCACGTACAGCTCCATACATGTAAATTCCGGATTGTGGCTTCTGTCCATTCCCTCGTTGCGGAAGTTCTTTCCTATCTCGTAAACGCCTTCGAAGCCTCCCACGATAAGGCGCTTCAGATACAGCTCCGTTGCAATACGCATGTACATGTCGGTGTTAAGCGCATTGAAATGCGTTATGAACGGGCGTGCGCTCGCACCGCCTGCGATGCTCTGCAGCGTTGGTGTCTCCACTTCGGTATATCCTGCCTCGTCAAGAACACGGCGCAGTGTCCTTACCACAGTTGCACGTTTCAGGAACGTATCCTTTATGCCGTCGTTTACAACAAGGTCGACATACCTTTGGCGGTAACGCAGTTCCGGATCGTCGAACTTGTCGTATGCCACACCGTCCTTGTACTTTACGATTGGCAACGGCTTCAGGCTCTTTGACAAAACTGTCAGGCTGTTGGCGTGAACCGATATCTCGCCTGTCTGTGTCCTGAACACAAAGCCCTTTATGCCAATAAAGTCGCCTATGTCGAGCAGGCGTTTGAACACCTTATTATATATGTCCTTGTCTTCACCCGGGCAAATATCGTCCCTTGTGATGTAGACCTGTATTCTTCCTTTCGAGTCCTGTATCTCCGCAAACGAAGCCTTTCCCATTACGCGGCGGCTCATAAGACGTCCGGCAATGCACACTTCGCGTTTCTCGTCCTCATCCTTGAAGCCGTCTTTTATATCGGTAGAAAAAGCATTGGTTGGAAACTCCGCTGCCGGATACGGGTCTATCCCCATGTCGCGCAGCTCCTGTAGGCTTTGGCGTCTGCCTATTTCCTGTTCACTCAGTTCTAATATGTTCATCTTTTACTTAGAAAATATTCACTTCTTGGGTGCAAATTTAATAAATAAATCTGAAAGCGCATTGCATTTTCATGCTTTATTTATGTTGTCCTGCGGAGCTGTATGTGCCCGTGGGGCTTAATGCTGAATATTACCGGTTAAAGACGGGGAATTAAAGAAAGCCATGCCTGTATTGCCGTTTCTTTAATTCCCCTTGATGATTTTATGTATACGGAGATGCCTGTCCCGTACGTTTTTTCAGCCTTGTAACGGCTACTTGCGCCCTATAAGGTCACTGTTGTCTATCGACTTGTTTGTCTTCTTTACGCTTGCGTTGAGAGAACCGAAGCGGTAGGATATGTTTATGCCGAAGCTGCGTGAATAGTTTCGGGTTACATCCCTGCCCGTATAGTCTCCGTATGTAGTATACGACTTGTATTCCTGATACTTGCGCCCTATTGGATTGAAGGCGTAGAGCCTTACGGTCAGCCGGTCTTCCTTGAGAAACGAGCGTTGCAGCGTGGGATAATAGAAGTATGTAGCCTTGGAATGCCCGTACAGTCCGCTTATGCCTCCGTCGTTTCTGCCTCCGGCAAGTTCCAGTCTCAGCTTCCAAGGCAGCTGCTGGGTTATCTGGGAATAGAAGTTGCATACCCATTTCCTGTTCTTAAGCCCCATTTCATCGTTATAATACTTCACGTTCTGTACGGCTCCGTTTATCATAAAACTCGTTGTCTTCGACAATTTCCATTTTACATAGGCATTCATCTTCAGTCCGTCCATGCACCCGATGTTGCCGTATGTCGAGTATATGATGTCGTCTTCCACATACTGATAGCCGCTTATCTGATTGTCAGACCTCGCATAGCTACAGTCGAGATTAAGCATGAAGTCCTGTTTTGTCAGGCTGTACGACAGGCTGAAAGTGTGCATGTTGGCACTCTCCAGTTCTGAATTGCCGAACGAAACACTGTTGGGATACCGGTATACGGCAGGGTTCAGATACGAAATCCCCGGTCTGTTTATGCGCATGTTATACTTCAGCTTAAGGCTGTTATAGTCGTTTATCCTGTAGCCTGCCGTCACTCCCGGTATCAGGTCGCCGATGTCGCGCCTGAAGTTGTCGGCACTCTTGTCCCTATACTCCGCCTTCATGAAGGCATGCTCATAGCGCACTCCGGCGATAAACGTCCATCTGTTCACCTTCATGTTGTACTCTCCGTATGCCGCAGCCACCTGTGTCACGTGCGAGAAGTCGGATGCCGGCAGTTCGTTTCCGTCCGTACTCTGTTCCGATTTGCTGTGGTTGTCGCGGTAGATGTATTTGGCACCGAGGTTCAATGTCTGTCCTTTCGCCACGGGTCTTGTCCAGTCAAACTGCACGGTGTGCTCCATATAGATGTTTTTCGTAAGGTCTTTTCTTACGGAATACGCAGGATAGCTAACCACATTATTATAATATATGTCGTTTCTGCGCTTCATGTTTGTCGTCGACAGCATGTACGACAGATTTATGGACTCGCCCTTGCGGTGTGTAAGGTGCTGGTAGTCTATGTGTCCGTCCACGTCGAGATACTTCTTATATGAACCTTCAAACTTGGAGCTGTAAGAGTTTATGATATTGCCCTCGTTGTCTGTCAGCGCATATTCTCCGCTGTTAGGAATTCCTATCTTGTACGAAAAGGCATTTAACGACAGGGTTATAAGATTAAGACTGTCCGCCTCGTAGCTCGCATCTATTCCGAAAGGATGCAGGTTAGCCGCATTCGACGACCTGGTTCTTGACATCTCCCTGTTGCCGCTCTTCACATACTGCTTCTCCGATGTATAGTCGTATGTCGTTCCGGCTGACGGCTGATGGTTATAACTGTAATATCCCGATGCCGTAAATTTGCCCGCCTGCACCATGCTCCATACCGATGAGCTGATGTGACTGCGGTTTATTCCCGCATTGATGCTGCCTACTATGCCCTTTATAGAAGTGTTGTCATCCATCACAATGTTCAGTATTCCGTCCACTCCCTCGCCGTCATACTTTGCGCCGGGTTCCGTTATGACCTCTATTTTCTTTATCATGTTTGCCGGAATGGATGATAGAACCTCCTTCGGATTCTTTGAGAAGCTCTGGTTGGGACGCCCGTTCTTGTATATCTTGAAGTTGCTGTTGCCCTTCACCTTTATGTTGTTCTCACCGTCAACCGTCACAAACGGTACCTTTCGGAGTATCTCTATTATGGTGCTTGTCTTTGCGTCTTCATCGTTTTTCACGTCATATATCACCTTGTCAGCCTCGTTTTTTATCAGCGAGCGCTGTGCCGTAACGGTCACTTCGCCTATTTCTATCGCCTTCTCATCTATGCCTGCCGTATCCGTTCTCAGCGTGTCGGCTGTTGTCTGGGCGGTGTTTTCCGCAGTCTGTGCGTCGGCACAGACCAAGGAAAGCGAAAGTAACGAAAGTATAAATATTCTCTTCATTATCATTATGTTTGTTGTTTTCACCGTGCAAATGTATGTTTTTATTATAACAAATCCGCCACCCCCCGATTTAGGTTTTATTAACACATCGCAAGAATCTGTCCTTTAGCGTGAACGGCGGATATCTTCACTTTTCATGTCTTTATGTGCCGCAGCTTGTTATATAGCCGGTAAGAACGGCGTTTTTTCATGTTTTGCATATCCATTTTACGCATCAGCCTGTGTTTTGTGACACCGTTCTTTATTCTTTAACATTATTTTCGATAAGCAGAGGCTTGAAAAATTGAAAGTAAAAATGCCGCTTTTGGTTATGATTTGTATCTATACTGCATTTGACATTGCCGTATGTTAATCTGCAAAAGCTTTATTCTTTCGGATTGAAAGCATAGCTTTCAGGCTCTTAAATGCCACCTTTCAGAGTGCTAAAGGTGGCATTTAAGAGCCTGAAAGGTCATGTCCTGAAACGCCAAAGGTCATGTTTGTCATACATTTATTTTGTGTTACGGCGTGTTTGTAGTAATTTTGCATACATATAAAAACGGTGTTTATGAATATAGACGATATAAAGAAGATAATAGAGACGCGTCCCAATCTGTCCACGGCTCTCGGCATGGAGTTCATTTCCACGCCCGATGAAGACATGTGTATGGCAACAATGAAGGTGGATGAGCGCAACCGCCAGCCTTTCGGATTTCTCAGTGGCGGTGCGTCACTGGCACTTGCAGAGAACGTTGCAGGCGTAGGTTCCACCGCCCTGTGCCCCGGAAAGATATGTGTGGGCATAAGTGTAAGCGGCGAACATGTCAAGGCTGTGGCAGAGGGAGATACCGTCACGGCGCTGGCACACCTTGTGAGCAAGGGCAGAAAACTGCATGTATGGGATGTCTGCATCACCGACTCGGCAGGCGACCTTATCTCAACCGTTCATGTAACCAACTATGTCATAACGCCCAAAAAGCAGAAATGATAGAAAGTTTTGCAATGTATCGTCTGCCCCGTGCAGACAGGTTCACCGTCGTAAGGCAGATTTCAGGAGAGCCGTTGCAGCTTTTGTCGTGCACCGCACTTGCCGGTGTCGAGGGCTTTGTCATGGCTCCTTTCAGGGTATCCGCCGACAATCCCATACTCGTCTTGAAGCCCGACGTTATCGAAGACGTGCAACTGACGGAAGAAGAGGATGTTATAGGGACTCCGATAAACAGTGTCTGCGATACGGAAGAGCGGCTCATATACAGCCGTGACTTCGATGCCTTCCACCGCCGTCTGGTGTGCGGAGACTTCGGTAAGATTGTGCTTGCGCGCCGTCATGACATGGCTTGCGACACGGATGTATCTCCTGAAAGACTCTTCAGAAGGGCATGCCGCATGTATCCCCGCATGTTCGTGGCACTGGTATCCACCCCCGTTTCGGGCACATGGCTCATGGCTACGCCCGAAATACTTCTCGAAGGCGGGGGCATAGAATGGCATACCATGGCTCTTGCTGGCACGATGAAGCTTGAAGGGCGGCAGCTTCTCTTTGACGTTCCGGCAGGGAGCCGCCGTGAAGACGGCTGCATAAAATGGAGCGAAAAGAATGTATGCGAGCAGCGTATCGTGGCAAAATACATAGCGGAATGCCTCGGAAGATATTCCGATGAAATGGAAGAAAACGGTCCTTATACGTCAAGGGCGGGCAACATCGTGCATCTTCGCAGTGATTTCAGATTTGTCCTTCGCAGCGCAGAGAGCGTGGGTTGCCTTATAGACGACCTGCATCCCACTCCCGCCGTCTGTGGGTTGCCAAAGGCGGAAACATACGGTTTCATCGTGAAAAACGAGCACGGTGCGCGCAAATATTACAGCGGCTTTGCCGGACCGTGGTTTAAAAGCGCACAAAGCCATCTGTATGTGTCTCTGAGATGCATGCAGATAGAGGGGCGCCGGTACGGTCTTTATGCCGGCGGAGGACTGCTTGCCGACAGCCGTGAGCAGCAGGAGTGGGATGAGACCGAGGCAAAGCTCGAGACAATGAAAGGGCTTTTCGGCTGATGCCGCAAATATATAAAGACGGAAACCTTAACACCGTATAAGACATGACACCTATGTTCAGCAATAAAGAAAACATAAACATGCTTACCTCGCTGCTCGTTGCCCACGGTATATGCCATGTCGTGGTATGTCCGGGCAGCCGCAACGCACCCCTGATACACAACTTCAACGAGTGCGGTGGCATGCAGTGCCACCCTGTGACCGATGAGAGAAGTGCCGGATTTTATGCCCTCGGCATGGCACAGGCATCGGGCAGCCCCGTGGCAGTATGCGTAACGTCGGGCACGGCACTGCTAAATCTTGCCCCTGCCGTTGCCGAAGCTTTTTATCAGAAACTGCCTTTGGTGGTTGTTTCCGCCGACCGTCCGGGTGCTTTCATCGGTCAGCTTGACGGTCAGACGATGCCTCAGGACAATGCCTTGGGATGTTTTTCAAGAAAGTCGGTAAACATTCCGGAGCCAGATGACGACACTTGCCGCTGGCATAACAACCGCCTTATCAACGAAGCTCTGCTCGAATGCGTGTGCAACGGCGGCGGTCCGGTCCACATAAACGTGCCGCTTTCAGAACCGCTGTTCAACTTCACGGTTCCCTCGTTGCCGGCGGAAAGGGTGATAAGGAAGATTGAAGCAAAGACAGACACGTCACTTTTGTCGGAAACTCTCTGTCAGGCATTCCTCACAGCGGATAAGCCCATGATAGTTATTGGACAGATGAAGCCCGGCAGAATGCCGCATGACGTTGTCGGGACGCTTTCAAGGCGCGCTGTGATAATAAGCGAGCCGCTTGCCCATACATCGCATATAATACACTTTGATGAGGTGATAAGCTCGCTGAAAGACACACAGGACTATCTGCCGGACTTCATCCTTTACATAGGCGGAACGCTGGTCTCCAAGCGCCTGAAGGCATTCTTGCGCAAGGCATCGGATGCAGATGTGTGGCGGATAGATGACGACGGGGACATCCATGACACGTTCATGAACCTGAAGACTGTGGTGCAGGGCAGGCATGAGGATGTGCTCGCGCTGCTTGCAGACGCGTGCCGGGATGTTCAGGGTAGCGGCTATGCGGAGCTGTGGAACCGTCTTTCGGGAGCTGTGGCACAGTGTGCCGCCGACTATGAGCCGCTATTTTCACAAATGGCTGTGGTGAAATACTTTGAAGAACAGCTCGGGGACATGGACTATGACCATGATGTATATTATGCCAACAGCTCATCGGTAAGGCTTGCAAATATCTATGCCGACCACCATGTATACTGCAACCGGGGTGTAAACGGCATAGAAGGCTGTCTTTCCGTTGCCGCCGGACATTCCGTTGTCTGTCAGGGAAAGGTGTTCTGTGTCATAGGCGACCTCAGTTTCATGTACGACCAGAACGCCCTTTGGAATGTCTGCCTGCACGGCAACCTGCGTGTGATATTGCTCAACAACGGCTGCGGCGGCATCTTTTACGGACTCAAAGGACTGGAAGACAGTCCGTCGATGGACACAATGGTGGCGGGAAGGCACACGGTAAGTGCACAGGGAATATGTGCACAGAACGATATCGGCTACATGAAGGCAACCAACATGCAGGAAATGCAGATAGGCATGGTGACGCTCCTTACGTCGGAGACGTCGCGCCCCATGGTTCTCGAGGTGTTTACCGATGCCGTTGAGGACAAGAAGGCTTTGGATGAGTATTACAGGAAGGCGGCTGAGGCGGTGCAGGAATATTCTGCCGCACGCTAATGACTGACAGAAGATGACTTTAACTTTAAAACAAAATATATTGTGATATGAACAACAGGGAATGGAAAACAATAAGAGAGTTTGAGGAGATACTGTTTGAAGAGTATAACGGCATAGCAAAGATAACAATAAACCGCCCGCGCTACCGCAATGCCTTTACGCCGAAGACAACGTGGGAGATGTCTCAGGCGTTCTCGCTGTGCAGGGAAATGCAGGAAATAAGCGTGGTTTTGCTTACGGGAGCCGGTGACACGGCTTTCTGTTCCGGCGGAGACATGAACGTGAAAGGACGCGGAGGGTATATCGACGGTGAAGGTATACCGCGCCTGAGTGTGCTTGACGTGCAGATGCAGATACGCCGTCTGCCCAAGCCGGTGATAGCCATGGTAAACGGATTTGCCATAGGCGGAGGTCATGTGCTTCATCTTGTGTGCGACCTTACCATTGCAAGCGATAACGCGGTATTCGGACAGACGGGACCGAAGGTCGGCTCTTTCGATGCCGGTTTCGGAGCGTCGTACCTCGCACGCATAGTGGGGCAGAAGAAAGCACGTGAGATATGGTTCCTCTGTCGTAAGTATTCTGCCGCCGAAGCAGAGCGCATGGGGCTTGTAAACAAGGTCGTTCCTCTTGGCAGGCTTGAAGATGAGTGTGTGGAATGGGCTGAGACGATGATGCAGCATTCGCCGCTTGCACTGCGCATGATAAAGGCGGGGCTTAATGCAGAGCTTGACGGACAGGCGGGAATACAGGAACTTGCGGGCGATGCCACCATGCTTTATTATTTTCTTGACGAGGCACAGGAAGGCGGAAAGGCGTTTCTCGAGAAGCGGAAGCCCGATTTCAAGAAATATCCTAAGCTGCCTTGAGACAATGAGGATATAGCCTGAGAACTTAAGGAGCGGAAATTACGGACTGAAATACTTTACAGGCATGCACTATAAAATATCCATAACAGAACGTGTCTTGCACTTCAAAAATCCCGCAGGTACATCCCGCGGGGTATACAACACACGCCGTTCGTGGTTTTTGGAACTTTCTTCCGATGAAAAAGAAGGATGTACTGGACTGGGAGAATGTGCCCCTCTTCCGGCGTTGAGCTGTGACGACATTGAAGATTATGCCGCTGTGCTGAGGGCGTTCTGCGACGGTTTTGAGCGCACGGGTGTCATCGACTATGAAGGTATGAGGGATTATCCGTCGATGCTGTTTGGTCTTGAAACGGCATTGGCACACTTTAATGCCGGCAGCACCATGCTGTTTGATACGCCTTTTAGCCGTGGCGAGGAGGGGATACCTATAAACGGGCTTGTGTGGATGGGCACGTTTGAGGAGATGAGCGCACGGATAGAGGAAAAGATAAGGCAGGGCTTCGGTTGCATAAAGCTGAAGATAGGCAGCATAGACTTTGACAGGGAGATAGAGCTGATAAGGCAGATACGCGGCAGATTTGGCAGGAAGGACATTGAACTGAGGGTGGATGCCAACGGCGCCTTTACGCCCGACGAGGCACCGGAGAGGCTTGAAATGCTGGCACGATACGACATTCATTCCATAGAACAGCCTGTAAGGGCAGGGCAATGGGAAGCAATGGCAGACTTGTGCCGACGCTCTCCGCTGCCTGTGGCGCTGGATGAAGAGCTGATAGGCGTGAACGACAGTATCAGGAAACGGGAATTGCTTGATAAGATACAGCCTGCGTATATAATACTCAAGCCATCCTTGCACGGAGGCATGCAGGGTACACGTGAGTGGGTGGAGCTTGCCGCCATGCGGGGGATAGGAAGCTGGGTGACGAGTGCACTGGAAAGCAACGTGGGACTTAATGCCGTTGCACAGCTGACGGCAGATATATACGGCAGCAACATCGTGATGCCGCAGGGACTTGGTACGGGTCAGCTGTTCACGGACAACATACCTATGCCGATAGAGATAAGGAAGGATATGCTATGGTGCTTGAAGAGTTTATAGAAGAGTGGAACAATGAAAGCAACACCGTGAGGGTGCACACAAGCGGTTCGACGGGAAAGCCAAAGGAAATGCTTGTTGAGAAGGAACGTATGGCGGCAAGTGCGCGTATCACATGTTCGTTTCTCGGACTGAAACGTGGAGATACGTCGCTGCTGTGCATGCCGCTCGACTATATAGCGGGCAAGATGATGGTGGTGCGCTCGCTTGTTTGCGGACTGAAACTTATTGCCGTAGAGCCGTCGGGACACCCCCTGCGGGGATTTACGTCAGGCGGATGTCCTGAGATATCGTTTGCCGCAATGGTTCCGATGCAGGTATATAACAGCATGCAGGTGGACGGAGAGCGTGAGATATTGCGCGGAATAAGGCATCTTATAATAGGAGGCGGGGCTGTAGACGGTGAGTTGGCAGCTGCGTTGAAGGACTTTCCCAATGCCGTATGGAGCACTTACGGAATGACGGAGACGTTGTCTCATATAGCTTTAAGGCGGATTAACGGAGAAGGAGCAAGTGACTGGTATACACCGCTTGGCGGCGTAAGCGTTAAAGTAGACAATCAGTTGAGGATAATAATAGACGCGCCGCATGTATGCAAGGATGTACTTACGACAAACGATATTGGCGAAATGGCACCGGACGGACGGTGTTTCAGGGTGCTCGGACGTATGGACAACACCATTTGCAGCGGCGGGATAAAGATACAGATTGAAGAAGTGGAAAGCATGCTGGGACCGTTTGCAGACTTTCCCTTTCTCATAACGAAGAAGAAGGACAGCAGGCTTGGGGAGACGGTTGTCATGCTTGTAGAAGGCAGTAACATACCAAAGGCAAAGGAGATATGCGGTAAAGTTCTTCCCAAATACAGCCAGCCGCGTATATATATAAAGGTGGAGCGGCTGCCGATGACGGAGACCGGCAAGCCGGCACGCCGTGAAGCGCAGCTTATAGCCGAAGGTTGCTGACGGATAGGGGAGGCTTTGATGTGCGCGTTATCCTTCGCGGCAGAAGTCGAATGCCTCGAAAATCTCTTTCTTTGTTGCTGTCCGGTCGATATGTATGTCGCCTATGTCACCGAGAAGTGTGAAGTTTATAATCCCGTTTACGTTCTTTTTGTCGTGCGACATAAGCTCCAGGAGCTCGTTATAGTCATTGCATGTAAAGTCAGTCATGCCGTAATGCTGCCTGATAAAGCCCACTGTCTGCCTCATTTTGTCAACGGGGAAGCCCTGCTTTATCACACTCAGGTACAGTTCACATATCAGTCCGTATGCCACGGCATATCCATGAAGCATCGGTTTGCCGCGCTTGATTGCCATGGATTCGAAGGCATGCCCGGCGGTATGTCCAAGGTTAAGAGCCTTGCGTATGCCCTTTTCCTCATGGTCGGCAGCGACTATACGCTCCTTCACCTGCACGTTGTCGGCAATCATTGTGCCCAGTTCTGTCATGTCGGGCATGGATAAGTCGAATGAAACAAGCCTTGCCCATGTGTCAGTGTCGCCTATAAGTCCGTGCTTTAGCATCTCCGCGTATCCTGAAAGAATGTTCCGGATGTCGAGAGTTTTAAGGAAAAGGGTGCTCAGAATAACGAATTTGGAATCGTTGAAGACGCCTATCTCGTTCTTTAGTCCGTTGAAGTTGAACCCCGTCTTGCCGCCTACCGATGCGTCGATTATGGACAGCAGGGTTGTTGGAATGTTGATAAAGTCTATTCCCCGCTTGAATGTAGATGCCGCAAAGCCGCCAAGATCGGTGACCATACCGCCGCCGAGGTTTATCAGGCACGAATGTCTTGTTGCCCCGAGACGGCTCAGCTCGGTCCATACATGCTCCACGGAGGCGATGTTCTTGTTTACGTCTGAAGAGGGAATTGTTATCATCCGTGCCTCCTCAAGGCATCCGTAATCTTTTATCATGCTCCAGCATTTGTCCACGGTGATGTCGTCTGTCAATACGAAAAGCCTGTCATGGCGGCATTGTGATATGGCGTATTCAAGTTCCGGCTGCAAGTCTTTGGAGATAATGACCCTCTGTTCCATAATGCGATATAATGTGATAAATATGATGCAAAAGTACGTATTTTTATTGAGAGAATATATCTTTTGTGCGTTTTTCGTGATAAAATGATTAAACTAAATTTACTGCCGGATGTCTAAAAGTACGTATTTTAACAATAAACATATATTGACCGTAACGATGAAAAAGCTTATCTTGCTGTCTCTGATGACAGTTCTATCAATGTTTGTATGTGCCCAAAACCGTACTGTATCGGGCAAGTTGACGGACCGTGACACAAAGGAAGGGGTGATGATGGCAACGGTGCAGATGCTCAGGGCTGACAGCACTTTTGTGAAAGGCACGCTGACAAACGGCAGCGGGGAGTTCAGTATCACGGCTCCCGACAACGGAAAGTATCTGTTAAGGTTTACAAGCGTGGGATATACAAGCATAGTGAAGCCCGTTGTAATATCGGAAGACAAGAACAGGGATATGGGAAACATCGTTTTCTCCGCCGATGCCATAATGCTGAAAGGGGCGACTGTTGTAGGGCAGGCAGCCAAGGTTACGGTACAGGAAGATACCTTTGTCTATAACGCTTCGGCATACCGCACGCCCGAAGGCTCGGTTGTCGAGGAGCTTGTAAAGAAGCTTCCTGGAGCGCAGGTCGATGATGACGGCAAGATAACCATAAACGGAAAGGAAGTGAAAAAGATACTTGTGGACGGAAAGGAGTTTATGACAGGAGACACTAAGACGGCAATGAAGAATTTGCCTACAAGTATCATTGACAAGATAAAGACGTATGAGGAAAAGAGCGACCTTGCAAAAGTGACCGGCATAGACGACGGCGAGGAGGAGACGGTGCTCGATTTCGGCATAAAGAAAGGAATGAACAAGGGCTTCATGGCAAATGCCGACGCAGCAGTAGGCACACACGGAAGATATGCGGAGAGGCTTATGGGCGGTTATTTCAAGGACAATATGAAGCTTATGCTCTTCGGCAATGCGAACAATACCAACGACATGGGGTTTCCTGGTGGCGGAGGCGGACGTTTCGGAGGCGGCAGACAGGGACTCAATGCAAACAAGATGCTTGGCGTGAACCTGAACTATGAGAAAGGAAAGAAGTTTAATATGAACGGCAGTGTAAGGTGGAACCATGGTGACGGTGATATACGTACGGAACAGTCTGCGGAGAATTTTGTGAGCAGTGCAGGCTCTTTCTCAAACAGCCTGAACCAGCGTTATACACGAAGCAACAGCTGGAATACTAATTTTCGTATGGAATGGAAGCCGGACACGATGACAAACATCCTGTTCCGCCCGAAGATGAGCTATTCTACAAGTGACGGTATAACGATGGGAACATCGGCATCTTATAACGAAGACCCGTATATGTATGTGGACGATCCTTTGTCGGAAGATGCGATTGACGGGCTTGCGGAACGCGACCTTATGGTTAATACCAGAAAGAACAGGTCTATATCATACGGCAACGACAAATCTGTCGGGGCAATGTTGCAATACAACAGGAAACTGAACAGCAAAGGGCGCAACATAACGTTGCGTGCGGATGCGAGCTATAAAGATTCCGACAATAAGAACCTTTCGGTATCCGACGTTCATCTGTATCAGGTAATGGACAAATACGGCAATGATTCCACTTATCAGACAAACCGGTTTAACTATACACCAGCGACATCGTCAAGCTATGCCGTGCAGGCTACGTACAGCGAGCCTATATTCAGGGCAATGTTCTTGCAGTTCAGCTATAAGTTTACATATAAATATAACAAGAGCGACCGTTCGACATACGACTTCAGCAACATGGGAGAAGACTTCTTCAGCGGCATATCGCCGGCATACAGAGGGTGGGACGGTTATATCTCGCGCCTTGACAATCCGCTTGAAGACTATTTGGATACGAAGCTTAGCCGTTTCTCCGAATATACGAACTATATACATGAGATGCAGCTGATGCTTCGCGTCATACGCCAGAAGTATAAGATGAACGTGGGAGTAATGGTCCAGCCGCAGAAAACACACTTCGTGCAGGACTATCAGGGAACGCAGGCTGACATGACGAGAAACGTGGTCAATGTGACGCCGACGTTTGATTTCAGATACCGCTTTTCCAAGGTAAGCAACCTGCGCATAAGGTACAGGGGAACGACTTCGCAGCCGTCAATGTCTGATCTTCTCGACATCACGGACGACAGCGACCCGCTTAACATAACGAAAGGTAACCCGGGACTGAAGCCCTCGTTTACCAATACGCTGCACATCAATTACAACAACTACATTCAAAACCATCAAAGAGCCATAATGGCTGCATTGAACTACAGCAACACGCGTAACAGTATCAGCAATATGGTGACGTATGACGAACAGACAGGCGGACGGACAACACGTCCGGAGAATATAAACGGCAACTGGAACATGTCGGGCATGCTCATGTTCAACACGGCGATAGACTCAACGGGATATTGGAATGTGAATACGTTCACCAGTGCCGGATACAACAACTATGTGGGATATCTGAGCCTCGACAAGCGTGCAGACTCACAGAAGAATACAACGCGTACGACAACTTTGTCGGAACGCCTGAGCGGAAGTTACCGTAACAACTGGCTGGAGGTGGAACTCGACGGCACCCTCAACTATACCCACACGCGCAACCTGCTGCAAAGCCAGAGCAACCTCGATACATGGCAGTTCTCATACGGCGGTTCGGTGACAGTATACATGCCGTGGGGCATGAGCATTGCCACAAACATGCACGAGAACAGCCGCCGCGGGTATAACGACAACTCCATGAACACCAATGAACTGATATGGAATGCACAGATAAGCCAGCCGTTTCTCAAAGGTAATGCACTGAATGTCTCGCTGCAGTTTTATGACATTCTTCATAACCAGAGCAACTTCAGTCGCACCATAAATGCCATGCAGCGCAGCGATACGCGGTACAACAGTGTGAACAGCTATGCCATGCTGCATGTGGTATACCGTATGAACTTGTTCGGTGGCAAGGCTCCGCGTAATGACAGACGGGGACCTGATGCCGGAAGAAGAGGAATGATGCCACCTCCTGACAGGGGCTTCGGAGGCGGAAGACCCCCGAGAGGCGGACAGTTTTAAGCCCTTGAAATAATAAATGTTGCCTTTTTTATGAAAAGACAGTGTTATGGCTTCATAAAAAAGGCAACATGTTTTTTATGAAAATACATCATTGTGTTATCCAACTATTTGCCCTACAGCTAACTTATTGAATATTGGGCTTATATAAGGAGGTCTTTATTCATCGTTGTTTTATGATATTTAAACATGATTTAAGTCAATATTTTATGTATTAAAAAACCTAAAAGCTGTACATATACACCTTATAAATAACAATTTTATTATCTTTGCGCCGGTTATTTTGTTTTTAAATGGGAAAAGAATTATTGTTCCCAGACTATATATTTGAGTCGAGCTGGGAAGTTTGTAATAAAGTTGGTGGCATTTATACCGTTCTTTCAACGCGCGCTAATACATTGCAGAATGCGATGAAAGACCGTATAATATTTATCGGACCCGATTGCTGGTCAGGAAAAGACAATCCTTATTTTACGGAAGACAAGAGCCTGTTTAGTGAATGGGCTGATACTGTTACGGCGGAAGACAGTCTGAAGCTAAAGCTCGGTCGCTGGAATATCCCCGGCAGTCCTATTGTTATACTTGTGGACTTCACTCCATTCTACAAGCGTAAAAACGAGATTTATGCCAAGTTGTGGGAAGATTTCCAGGTAGACAGCCTCCATGCGTATGGTGACTATGATGAGGCTTCGATGTTCTCTTATGCCGCGGCAAAGGTGGTGGAAAGCTTTTATAAGTTCTATCTGGATGAGTCAAAGAAGGTTATATATCACGGCAATGAATGGATGACCGGTCTCGGACTGCTATATATAAAAAGGTATATGCCCGGAATAGCTACGGTGTTTACCACTCATGCCACAAGTATAGGACGCAGCATTGCCGGCAACAACAAGCCGCTTTACGATTATCTGTTTGCATATAACGGCGACCAGATGGCGGGAGAGCTTAACATGCAGAGCAAGCACTCTATTGAAAAGCAGACGGCAAAGAACGTGGACTGCTTCACTACGGTGAGCGACATAACGGCAAACGAATGCCGCGAACTGCTTGACGAGCCGGTTCACTTTGTCCTGCCCAATGGCTTTGAGGACGACTTTGTGCCGCGTGGCGCAGAGTTTACGCGCAAGCGCAAGCTGGCAAGGAAACGTGTATTGCAGATGGCAAACGCACTTATGGGGACCAGCCTCGGAGACGACACGCTCATTGTATCTACAAGCGGACGGTATGAGTTCCGCAACAAGGGTGTGGACGTATATATCGAGGCGATGAACCGCCTGCTACGCGAAAAGAGCCTGTCAAGGAAAGTACTTGCTTTCATTGAAGTTCCCGGCTGGGTAGGGGAGCCGCGCAATGACCTAAAAGAACGCATGGAGTCAGGAAAGACCTATGACACTCCGCTTGAAGTTTCGATGATAACCCACTGGCTGCATAACATGAGTCATGACAACGTTCTGAACATGCTTAAATATCTTGACATGCAGAACAGGGTGGACGACAACGTAAAGCTGATTTTCCTCCCATGTTATCTTACCGGTGACGACGGCATCCTTAACATGAAGTATTATGACCTTGTGCTTGGCAACGACCTTTGTGTCTATCCTTCATACTATGAGCCGTGGGGATACACGCCTCTTGAGGCAATAGCATTCAAGGTTCCGTGTATAACGACCGACCTCGCAGGTTTCGGACTGTGGGTTAATACTGAGGTAGGGCATGAAGGCGAGATTAAGGACGGCGTGAAGGTGATACACCGCACGGACTATAACTATTCGGAAGTGGCAGACATCATAAAGAATACCATAGCCGAATATTCCAATCTGCCCCCCGATGCAGTGAAGAAATGCAGGGACAACGCCGGAAAGTTGTCAAAGAAGGCGCTGTGGACAAACTTCATAAAGTACTATTATCAGGCATACGACCATGCCTTGAGGCAAAGGAACATGAGGCTGGAAAGCAGCAAGTGATGCAATTATACCGCGCATGGGATTATTTAAATGAACTAAATTCGAACATATAATATTTTAGAATTGATTATGAAGATAAAAGCTGATTATGTCAATGCTCCCCAGTGGAAGGAATTGACCGTAAAATCAAGATTGCCTGAGCAGCTTGAATGCTTGGATGAACTCGCGCACAACATGTGGTGGGCGTGGAACTACGAGGCAAGAGATTTGTGGAGAAGTCTTGACGAGGACCTCTATGAGGAAGTAGGGCACAATCCTGTGATGTTGCTTGAACGTCTCAGCTACGACAGGAAAGAGGAGATTGTCAAGAACAAGACCATAATGAAGAGGGTGAAGGAAGTTTACTCGTTGTTCCGCAACTATATGGATGTGAAGCCAAACAGCGAGCGTCCTTCCGTTGCATATTTCAGTATGGAATATGGTATCAATCAGGTTCTGAAAATATATTCGGGAGGTCTCGGAATGCTTGCCGGCGACTATCTGAAAGAAGCTTCGGACAGCAACGTTGACATGTGCGCCGTCGGCTTCCTTTATCGCTACGGTTATTTCAAGCAGTCTCTGAGCATGGACGGTCAGCAGATTGCCAACTACGATGCACAGAACTTCAACTCGCTGCCGATAGAGAGACAGCTTGACAAGGACGGCAAGCCGCTTGTCGTTGCCGTACCTTATATGAATTATCACGTACATGCCTATGTATGGAGGGTAAACGTAGGCCGCATCTCGCTCTACCTGCTTGATACGGACAACGAGATGAACTCAGAGTTTGACAAGCCCATTACCCATTCTCTTTATGGCGGTGACTGGGAAAACCGTCTCAAGCAGGAGATACTCCTTGGTATCGGCGGTATGCTGACATTGAAGGCTTTGGGTATAACAAAGGATATATATCACTGTAATGAGGGACATGCGGCTCTCTGCAACCTGCAGCGTCTGTGCGACTACGTACAGAGCGGACTGACGTTCAACCAGGCAATGGAGCTGGTACGTGCGTCTTCGCTGTATACGGTGCATACGCCTGTGCCCGCAGGTCACGACTATTTCGACGAGGCACTGTTTGGCAAGTATATGAGCGGCTATCCTCAGATGCTCGGCATATCATGGGATGAGTTCATCGGCATGGGACGCATAAATCCGGAAGATCATGGAGAAAAGTTCTGTATGTCAACATTTGCATGTAACACATGTCAGGAAGTAAACGGTGTCAGCAAACTGCACGGCTGGGTAAGCCAGAAGATGTTCGCAAGCATCTGGAAAGGCTATTATCCCGAAGAAAACCATGTAGGATATGTAACGAACGGCGTACACTTCCCCACATGGACGGCAACGGAATGGCGCAAGCTCTATGCACAGTATTTCGACGCGACATTCATGTCCGACCAGAGCAACGAGAGCATCTGGCATGCCATATACAATGTACCCGACGACATTGTATGGGAAACGCGCATGACATTGAAGAAGAAGCTTACCGACTACATACGCGACAAGTTCCGCGAAACGTGGCTTAAGAACCAGGGAGATCCCTCACGTGTCGTTTCATTGCTTGAGAAGATTAACCCCAATGCACTGATGATAGGTTTCTGCCGCCGCTTTGCAACATACAAGAGGGCACACCTTCTGTTTACGGACCTTGACCGTCTTGCAAAGATTGTCAATAATCCCGAGCATCCCGTGCAGTTCCTTTTCTCAGGAAAGGCTCACCCAGCCGACGGTGCAGGTCAGGGACTTATCAAAAGGATATTTGAGATAAGCCAGCGTCCTGAGTTCCTCGGCAAGATTATCTTCCTTGAAGACTACGACATGCAGCTTGCACGCCGCCTGGTTTCGGGTGTAGATATATGGATGAACACTCCGACACGTCCTCTCGAGGCATCGGGTACATCCGGTGAGAAGGCAGAGATGAACGGCGTTGTAAACCTCTCAGTTCTCGACGGATGGTGGCTTGAAGGTTACCGTGAGGGTGCCGGATGGGCGCTTACCGAGAAACGTACGTACAAGAACCAGGGTTATCAGGACCAGCTGGATGCTGCTACAATCTACAGCCTTCTTGAAAACGAGATTGTTCCCCTTTACTACAAGAAGAACAAGAAGGGATATAGCGAGGGCTGGATAAAGGTCATAAAGAACTCCATCGCGCAGATTGCACCCAACTATACTATGAAGCGCCAGCTTGACGACTACTACAGCAAGTTCTACACCAAGGAGGCTGCACGCTTTAAGAAAATCTCCGCCGACAACAACCGTCTGGCTAAGGAGATTGCACAGTGGAAAGAGACAGTTGCAGAGCGTTGGGATTCTATAAGCGTTGTATCGAAGGAGCACAACATACCCGAGACTGGCGCAGAGACAGGTGTATCATACAAGATAAAGTATGTTATCGACGAGCAGGGTCTTAACAATGCCGTAGGTCTTGAGCTTGTTACAGTGAAGACGGACAAGAACGGCGAAGAGCGCATCTTCAATGTACGTCCGTTCAAGATGACAAACAACGAGGGCAACCTGTATACATTCGAAGCAGAGTTCGAACCAGACGAGGCAGGCTCTTACAAGAGCTGTGTCAGGATGTATCCGAAGAACGAGAACCTTCCGCATCGCCTTGACTTCTGCTATGTCAAGTGGATAGACTAATACCGGCAGGGTAATATAATGATATGAAAAGACGGCATCAAGGATTTAAATACCTTTGATGCCGTCTTTTCATATTTATAAAATAAATGATGTCTCTTTAAGCCTTACGTCTTTCTCCTTATAGCCTTACGTCTTTCTCCTTATAAGAAACAGGTCTGAGAAAAAACATTACCGTTCCATCAGGAAAGCCTTGAACGGTTTGAAATCCTTGTCAAGTCTCACACTTTGCTTTGTACCTTTCATAAATCCGGCGAGACGTTCCGGTATTTCAACCATGCAGCCGACAGCCTTTTCCACCGTATCTTTGAACTTTGCCGGATGTGCGGTCTCGCAGAATATTCCGGTTTCCCCGGCATTCAATCCGTTCTTCAGTGCCATATACCCGCATGCCCCGTGCGGATCGAGAATATACTTGTTGTCATCGAAGCACTGCCTCATTGCCTCCCTTATCTCATCGTCGGAGAACGAAGCACCGCTTATATGGCTGCTTATCACGTCATGGCGGTTCTTATACAAGTCAATTATGCGCGCAAAATTGCTCGGATTGCCTACGTCCATGGCGTTTGCAATGGTCTGTACACTTGGTTTCGGCTCATAGCTGCCCGTCTGCAAGTACTTGAAGAATATGTCGTTGGCATTGTTCGCCGCAATGAAACGTTTAATTGGAAGTCCCATTTTATGCCCGAACAAAGCCGCCGTTATGTTGCCGAAGTTACCGCTCGGAACACATACCACCAGGTTGTCCGCCATGTTCCTTTCCTTCATGCGTGCGTAGGCATTGAAGTAATAGAATGCCTGAGGCAGGAAACGTGCCACATTTATAGAGTTTGCAGACGTAAGTTTCATGTGCCCGTTCAGCTCCTCATCCATGAATGCGTTCTTGACCAGCGCCTGACAGTCGTCAAACGTGCCGTCTACCTCAACAGCCGTTATGTTCTGTCCGAGAGTAGTAAACTGACACTCCTGTATCTTGCTTACCTTTCCCGCCGGATATAGTACATATACATGTATTCCCTCAACACCGAGAAAGCCGTTTGCCACAGCCGAGCCTGTGTCGCCGCTTGTTGCAACAAGAACATTTACGGTTTCTTTACGTTCGTTCTTTATGAAATAGCCGAGAAGCCGTGCCATGAACCTTGCCCCGACATCCTTAAAGGCAAGCGTCGGTCCATGAAAAAGTTCAAGTGAATAGATGTTGTCCGTCACCCTTACGACAGGACAGTCAAAAGAAAGCGTATCGTATACAATGTTTTTCAGAGCCTCTTTCTCCACGTCCTCGCCAAAGAAGGCATCCGCCACGGTATATGCAATTTCCTGAAATGACATCTTGCCGATGTTGTCGAAGAAGTCCTCAGGCAATGTCTTTATCCGTTCCGGCATGAAAAGTCCCCTGTCTGATGCCAGTCCCTTTACAACTGCCTCATGCAGAGACACGGAAGAAGACTGTCCGTTTGTGCTGTAATATCTCATTTTCTTTGTTTTTTATAATTGAAAAATATGCAGAAGCACTCAATACTTCATAAACTCGTCCATAAACTGTTCCATATAAAGCATTCCGTATGAGCCTTTCCCGCAGCTCTCTTCATCAAAGGCGCATACGCTGTCCGGCTCTATATGCGGGTGCCATATTGCAAACGGCACAGGCTCTTTTACATGTGTACGTATCTCCACGGGTGTGGGATGGTCGGGCAGGAGAGCGATACACACCGGCTCATGCCATTCTTTCACCTTATTATATATAGGACCCACAATTCTGCTGTCAAGGTTTCTTATTGTCTGCAATTTAAGTTCAAGGTCGCCGTCATGCCCGGCTTCGTCGCTTGCCTCTATGTGAAGAAACACGAAATCGTCAGACTTAAGAGCCTCAACTGCCGCCTCAGCCTTGCCTTCATAGTTGGTATTGGCAAGTCCCGTTGCCCCGTCGACCTTTATTATCTTCAGTCCGGCATAGTGCCCGATGCCACGTATCAGATCCACTGCCGATATCACCGACCCTGTCTTTACCTGAGCATACTTGTCGGCAATGGTCTCCATTTGCGGACGGTAGCCGCCTCCCCAGGGCCAGATGCTGTTCGCCATAACCTTACCCGCAGTCTTTCTTCCGATGTTAAAGGGATGTTGCGGCAACAGCTCTTGCGACTTAAGTATCAGTCCGTTAAGCAGCTCTGCCGTCTCCGCTGCGCTCATGCGTCCTTCCTCGTGCCTGTTCTCCCAACCCCTTTCCGGTCTTACAAGCAGACCTTTCCATTGCTCCTCCGGATGGTCATGCGGCGGCGCACACTCGATATGCTTGCTTCCCCCTTTTACGATGAGCAGGTGTCTGTATTGCGTCCCTTTTATAAAGCGTATCTTCTCATTTCCAAGATGCCTGTCAAGATAATCCGTCAGCATGCCGCCCTCTTCCGTTTTAAGGTGTCCGCCATGGTGATTTACTATCTTTCCGTTGCAAAGCGTTATGATGTTGCATCTCAGCGCCAGGTCTTCCTTTTGCATTTCATACCCGATGGAAGCCGCCTCGAGAGGTCCGCGCCCTTCATAGACCTTGTCAAGATTGTATCCGAGAATTGCCGTGTTTGCCACTTCCGACCCCGGATGAAAGTTGTCCGGAATGGTTATAAGCCGTCCTGTCCTTCCCTCACGTGCCAGCATGTCCATATAAGGCGTTTCAGCATATTGCAGCAAAGTCTTTCCGCCAAGCCTCTCTATCCTGTGGTCTGCCATGCCGTCTCCTAATATAATAATGTGCTTCATGCGTCCTTTCCTTTAAATATTGGCAACAGACATGATATTGGCAAACACTCCCGCCGCCGTGACGCTTGCCCCGGCTCCATATCCCTGTATAAGCATAGGGTACTCTTTGTAGCGTTCTGTCGTAAGCATTACGATGTTGTTTGAGCCTTCAAGGTTATAGAAAGGATGCTCCTTTCCTACGGTCTGCAATGAGACATCCGCCTTTCCGTTTTCCATTCTTGCGACAAAGCGCCAGCGCTTTCCTTCACTCTCAATCTCCTTTCGGCGTCTTTCAAAGTCGCCGTCGAGCAGGGGCAGCCGCTTCCAAAAGTCGTTCAGGCTGCCGCTGAAATACTCCTCAGGTACAAAAAGATGTTTCTCTACATCGTCTTTTTCTATCTTGTATCCTGCCTCGCGGGTAAGTATCACAAGCTTACGCACAACGTCCGTCCCGCTCAGGTCTATCCTCGGGTCAGGCTCACTGTATCCCTGTTCCTTCGCACGCCTTACGGTTTCGGAGAAGGAGACATCAGCCGATATCTCGTTGAATATAAAGTTGAGCGTGCCGCTCAGCACCGCTTCAATCTTTAAAATCTTGTCTCCGGAGTTGCGGAGGTCGTTTATCGTTCCGATTATGGGCAGTCCTGCGCCCACGTTTGTCTCAAACCTGAATTTCACGCCGCGTGCAAGTGCCGTCTGTTTCAGCGCAATATAGCTGTCATAATCCGACGATGCCGCTATTTTGTTGGCGGCAATCACGGATATGTTGTTTTCCAGGAAGACCTTGTACAGCGATGCAACGTCCTTGCTTGCAGTGCAGTCTACAAAGACGCTGTTGAAGATGTTCATGCCGAGAATTTCGTTCCGCAAGGTGACAAGGTTGCTTGTTTCCGACTCTTTCAGAAGCTCCCTGTAGTTGTCAAGGTCTATTCCGTTGCGGTCGAATATGGCATTATGACTGCTTGCAATACCCACAACGTTCAGTTTCAGGCGCCTGTTCTGCTTCAGTTCGTCGTGCTGTGCCCTTATCTGCTCTATCAGTTTGCCGCCCACGGTGCCCACTCCGCATATAAAAAGGTTGAGCACGTTGTATTCGGACAGGAAGAACGAGTCGTGCAGGACATTGAGCGACTTGCGCAGGGACTCCTTCTCAACCACGAACGAGATGTTAGTTTCCGATGCTCCCTGTGCACATGCTATGACGCTTATGCCGCTTCTGCCGAGCGTTCCGAACAGCTTTCCGGCTATGCCCGGCGTGTGTTTCATGTTCTCACCCACAATGGCAATCGTTGCAAGGTTGCTCTCCGCGTGCATGGGGTACATCGCTCCCGTCTCGATTTCCTTGCAGAACTCATTGTTCAATACGTCCACGGCTGCCACGGCATCCGAGTCTTTCACGCCGATAGACGTGGAGTTCTCCGACGAAGCCTGACTCACCATGAACACGGATATGCCGTTGTCTGCCAGTGCCGTGAATATTCGCCTGTTCACACCGATTACTCCCACCATGGAAAGTCCCGTCACTGTAATCAGTGTAGTATCGTTTATGCTTGATATACCCTTAATGGGCTTGCTGTCGTTCTCAACGCTCCGCTTTATTATGGTCCCGCTGTGATAAGGGTTGAACGTGTTCTTTACCTTTATAGGTATGTTCTTCACACATACGGGATATATCGTCGGAGGATATATAACCTTGGCTCCGAAGTTGCAAAGCTCCATTGCCTCTATATAGCTAAGCTCGTTTATGGTGTATGCCGAAGGTATCACGCGCGGGTCGGCAGTCATAAATCCGTCCACATCCGTCCATATCTCCAGCACCTCCGCATCGAGTGCCGCCGCAATTATTGCCGCCGTATAGTCGCTTCCTCCGCGCCCAAGATTGGTTATTTCATCCGTGATATGGTCACGGCTTATAAACCCCGGGACCACCGATATGCGCGGCATGTCCTCGAAAGCCTTGCGCACAAGGTTCCCCGTAAGCTCGCTGTCGAGCACGTGACTGCCGTTCTTGCGCGTCGTCTTTATGAACGCCAGTGCGTCGAACAGCTGCGCATTCTTTATCAGTGCCGCCACTATGCCCGAGCTAAGGCGCTCACCGTAGCTCAGAATGGCATCCTGTGTCTTCTCGCTGAGGTCGCGGATAAGATACACGCCGAAGTATATGCTCTTGAGCTGTTCAAAGAGCGAGTCTACGGTTCCGAATAAGTCTTCACGCTTTTTGGGGTCTGTGATGATTGTGTCTATCATCCTGTGATGGCGCATAACCATTGCATCAAACTCGCTTCTGTAACGCCCGTCACCACGGCGTGCAAGCATTGATGTCTCGATAAGCTTGTCGGTTATGCCTCCAAGTGCACTTACAACCACTACTATGGGCTGGTTCTTAGCCTCTTTCTCTACGATTTTCTTTAAGCATCTGATGCTTTTTACGGAACCTACGGATGTCCCGCCAAACTTTAAAACTTTCATTATGTATGTAAATTAGCGGACTCCCCGAAACAAACGGGGATGTGTGTCCTTATATTTAAGTTATGCAAAAATAGCAAGAAATATTGTTCCGGCAAACAATATTATATGATTATTTGCTAATTTTGCAGCAAAATGTAATTAAAATCACTGTTTTTATTATGAATAGAACACAACGATGTCTGCTGCTCATTGCCTGTCTTGGCATGTCCGCAACGGCTGTTTTTGCACAGAAACGCAGCCGTTACGAGTATTACAAGGATATCCCCGCCTATGTGGACAGTATACAAAACGAGCTGACATATCCCATGGCATGGGGCAACAGCAGGGAGACCGACTTTGACAAATGGCGCACATTGGCGCGCGAAAAGGTTCTTGAATGTATGATGACACCGCCGCCTGCCGCGTCTTCATACAACTATAAGGTCATTACGGAAGAGCAGCGCGACGGATACAAGGCGTTGAAAGTGGAGTTCCGCCTGTCTGCCTACTACACCGTACGTGCATACATTCTCGTTCCGGACGGCAAGGGTCCTTTCCCTGCAATAAATCTTCTTCACGACCACGGCGGGCATCTTTTCATAGGAAAGGAGAAGATGATAAGACCCATTGACGAAGATTCCGTGGTGGTGGAGGATGCCGACAGGTGGCAGGATGTTGTCTATGGCGGACAATACATGGGCGATTTCCTTGCCCGTCACGGCTATGTGGTGTTCTCCACGGATGCCCCCATGTGGGGAGAGCGCGGACGTGCGGAGGGCGTAGACCGCAACAAATACGACATTATAGCAGGCAACATGATGATGCTCGGGCGCGATCTCAGTGCCTTTATGACATACGACGACATCGCCGGCACCGACTTTCTCGCCACTCTTCCCTTTGTAGACAACAGCAGGATAGGCTGTGCCGGATGCTCCATGGGGGCATACAGGGCATGGATGCTGTCGGCACTGTCCGACAAAATCAAGGCTGGTGCCTCGGTATGCTGGATGGTTACGACCGACGTACAGATGACATGGAAGTACGGACGCAAGGAGAACGGAGGCTTTGCCAACTGCATTCCGGGACTGAGACAATATCTCGACTATCCCCATATTGCCTCCATGGCATGTCCCAAGCCCATGCTTTTCATAAACGGGGACAAGGACAAGCTGTTTCCGTTGCCGGGCGTGAAAAAGGCATTTGACATAATGCACGATGTGTGGAAGAGCCAGGGAGCAGACAAGAACCTTACAACCGAGATATGGGACATGAAACACGAGTGTCCGCCACGGGCACAGGATGCGGTGCTCAACTTCTTTGACAAGCACTTGAAGTGAGCCTCTGCCCTTGACGGAAAAGACCGCCGGAGCAGGCGGAATAATCAGAAGAACAATCAACAGAAATAGAAAATGACCAACGAATATCAGGTGCGCATGCTTCCGCAGCAGGCGGCAAGCGAGGCTGCCATGCGCGAGTTCATTGCAAGAGAGAAAGGCATAGATGCCCGTACCATAAAGCATGTGCGTGTGCTAAGGCGCAGTATAGACGCAAGACAGCGCACAATATACATCAATTTCAAGGTAAGAGTATACATAAACGAGGAACCCCGTGACGAGGAATACATCCCTGTGGAATACAGGGACGTGTCGTCGGCTCCGGCGGTGGTTGTTGTCGGAGCCGGTCCGGGCGGGCTTTTTGCCTCGCTGAGGCTGATAGAGCTTGGCATGCGTCCTGTTGTCATTGAGCGCGGAAAGGACGTGCACGAGCGCAAGAAAGACCTTTCCGCCATAACAAAGACGCAGCGTGTGGACGGCGAGAGCAACTATTGCTTTGGCGAGGGAGGTGCAGGTGCCTATTCGGACGGCAAGCTCTATACGCGTTCTAAAAAGCGTGGAAGCATAGAAAAGATACTTAACGTGTTCTGTCAGCACGGTGCACCGGCATCCATATTGTCCGATGCCCATCCGCATATTGGCACGGACAAGTTGCCGAAAGTTATAGAGAACATGCGCAATACCATTCTGAAATGCGGCGGGGAGGTGCACTTTATGACTAAGATGACGGCGCTTGTATTTGACGGCGACAGTGTCATGGGCGTAGAGGCATCGGATGTCGTGACAGGGGAAAAGACAGTCTTCCGCGGTCCGGTGATACTTGCCACAGGACATTCTGCACGCGATGTCTACCGCTATCTGCATGACTCGGATGTGGAAATGGAGGCAAAGGGCATTGCCGTGGGCGTGCGTCTCGAGCATCCGGCAAAGCTGATAGACAGCATACAGTATCACAACAAAGAGGGCAGGGGACGCTGGTTGCCTGCGGCAGAGTACAGCTTTGTAACGCAGGCAGACGGGCGTGGAGTGTATTCGTTCTGCATGTGTCCGGGCGGATTTGTCATCCCTGCCGCCACAGGACCGCGGCAGATTGTCGTCAACGGAATGAGTCCGAGCAACAGAGGAACGCAGTGGTCCAACAGCGGAATGGTCGTGGAGATGCGTCCGGAGGACGTTCCCGGCGACGGTGTGCTGAGGATGCTGGACTTTCAGGAGCGTCTTGAGAACGACTGCTGGCAGCAGGGCAACATGAAACAGACGGCACCGGCGCAGCGCATGGCAGACTTTGTCAACAACCGGCTGAGCTACGACCTGCCAAAAAGCTCGTATGCACCGGGGCTTATTTCCAGTCCGTTGCACTTCTGGCTTCCGCCTTCCGTGTCGAAAAGGCTGCAACAGGGCTTCAGGAAGTTCGGTTCCATGAGCCACGGATTTCTTACAAACGATGCCGTGCTCATAGCCGTTGAGACACGCACGTCATCGCCCGTGCGCATTCTCCGCGACGTCAATACCCTGCAACATGTGCGCATAAAAGGGCTTTTCCCATGCGGGGAAGGTGCCGGATATGCCGGAGGAATAGTCTCGGCAGGCGTCGACGGGGAGCGTTGTGCAGAGGCTGCGGCGCTGTATTCGGGATGTATAAAATAGCCTGTTGTAACTTGTTGATATTCAAACGAATATCTTTTGCCTTCCCAAAGGTGCCCTTTTGCGCTCCCAAAGCATAGCTTTAGCACCCTTAAAGGTGACCTTTTGCATTGCCAAAGGTCACCTTTTCCGTTACCATGTCTTTTTATAAGAAATCCTGCACCTGTCCTACGGGTGCGGCAGGGGCGTGACATCCGCATGCCGCATGCCGATTTTCATACTATATAATAAGGTGTATGCGCTCTTACATTTTTACAGTAAACACTTGTTCAAATGACCAAAAATTAGTACTTTTGCGTCCGAATTAAAAATCGTATAAAAGTTCATTGCAATGAATATATCTTATAAATGGTTAAAAGAGTACGTTGATTTTGAGCTTACTCCGCAGGAAGTGTGCGATGCACTCACATCGGAAGGACTTGAAGTTGACGCGCTTGAAGAAGTTCAAAGCATCAAGGGCGGTCTCAAGGGACTGTATGTAGGCAAGGTGCTTACGTGCGACGTTCATCCCGACTCGGACCACCTGCACGTTACAACGGTAGATCTTGGACGTGAGACTCCGTCACAGATAGTCTGCGGGGCACCCAACGTGGCTGCCGGACAGAAGGTCATTGTGGCAGACATAGGCTGTGTGCTGTATGACGGAGACAAGGAATTTGTAATAAAGAAGTCAAAGCTCCGCGGTGTAGAAAGCTACGGCATGATTTGCGCGGAAGACGAAATAGGAGTGGGCAACAGCCATGACGGCATTATAGTGCTGCCGGAAGACGCGCCTGTAGGTCAGCCTGCCGCCGAATATTACAATCTTGAAAGCGACTGGCTGATAGAGGTGGACATCACGGCAAACCGTGCTGATGCGCTTTCTCATTGGGGTGTTGCACGCGATTTGTACGCATGGCTTGTCCAGAACGGTTATAAGACGTCGTTGCACCGCCCGTCTGACGATGCCTTTGCTGTAGACAATAACGACCTGCCCGTAGATGTTACCATTGAAAATACGGAGGCATGCAAACGCTATGCCTGCGTCAGCCTGTCGGGATGCGAGGTAAAGGAAAGTCCGGAATGGCTTCAGAACAAGTTGCGTGTGATAGGGCTGCGCCCAATAAACAATATAGTGGACATCACCAACTATATAATGATGGCATACGGACAACCGCTTCACTGCTTTGACGCAGATATGGTTAAAGGTCACCATATCATAGTGAAGACAATGCCCGAAGGTACGCCTTTTGTGACGCTTGACGGTGAAGAACATAAACTAAGTGAGCGTGACCTTGCCATCTGCAACACCGATGAGCCTATGTGTATTGCAGGTGTGTTCGGCGGAAAGGGCAGCGGCACATACGACACAACATGCAACGTGGTTTTGGAAAGTGCCTATTTCCACCCTACATGGATACGCAAGAGTGCACGCCGCCACGGTCTCAGCACCGACGCATCGTTCCGTTTTGAGCGCGGAATAGACCCGAACGGAGTGATTTATGCCTTGAAACAGGCTGCACTGCTCTGCAAGGAACTTGCCGGAGGCAAGATTTCCATGGAGATAAAGGATGTGTATCCTGAACCGATAGGCGACTTTAAAGTGGAGCTGGAGTATGACTATGTAAACCGCCTGACAGGCAAGAACATACCCGCAGCAACCGTTAAGAGCATCGTACAGAGCCTGGAGATGAAGATAGATGCGGAAAGCGAGACAGGACTGAGCCTGAGTGTTCCTCCTTACCGCGTGGATGTACAGAGACCCTGCGACGTCGTTGAAGACATTCTCCGTGTGTATGGATACAACAATGTTGAAATTCCTTCACAGCTTAAAAGCTCTCTTGTGGTAAAGGGAGACGAGGATAAGAAGCATAAACTGGAAGAGATTGTAAGTGAGCAGCTTGTGGGCTGCGGCTTCAATGAAATATTGAACAACTCTCTGACAAAGGCTGCATATTACGAAGGGCTTAACCGCTATGAGGCAAAGAACTGTGTCAGGATAATGAACCCGCTGAGTTCCGACCTTAACGTAATGCGTCAGTCGTTGCTCTTCGGAGGTCTGGAAAGCATTGCATACAATGCCAACCGCAAGAACCCTGACCTCAGGTTCTTTGAATTCGGCAATGTCTACAATTTCTCAAAAGAGAAGCATAATCCGGAAATGCCCATGGCAGCATATAAGGAGGAGTGCCACCTTGGACTATGGGTGACGGGAAAGCGCGTTAAAGGCAGCTGGGCACATCCCGACGAGGACTCTTCGTTCTATGAGCTGAAGGCATACGTTGACAACATCCTGCGCCGTATAGGACTTAACAGCGGCACTGTTGTGATGCACGGCAGCGATAACAACATCTTCTCAAAGGGCATTGCCATAGAGAACAGGGGCGGAAAGCTGCTTGTTGAAATGGGTGTTGTAAGCAAGAGCCTGCTGAAAGCGTCGGGGATAGACGCTCCCGTTTATTACGCAGACCTCAACTGGAGTGCGCTTGCCAAGGCTGTAAGGAAGAACAAGGTGGGATATAAGGAGATAAGCAAGTATCCTCCTGTAAGCCGTGACTTGGCTTTGCTTTTGGACAAGAGCGTGGATTTTGCACAGATAGAGCAGATTGCATATCAGACAGAGAAAAAGCTGTTGAAGAATGTCGAACTGTTTGATGTCTATGAAGGCAAGAACCTGCCCGAAGGAAAGAAGAGCTATGCTGTGAACTTCATACTTCAGGACGAGGGAAAGACGCTCAACGACAAGCAGATAGACGCGGTAATGAACAAGCTTATCAGCAATATACGCGGCAAGCTTGGTGCGGAACTCAGATAAAACGTGCATGGCTGCGGATGCCGTGGCCCGGGGTTGCCGTCTGAGGGCATACGGGTGCGGCATACGGTATGCAGGAATTACGGTCTGAGATTTCTGAAGTTTTAACATGATAAAATAATAATATAAAATTTTACTTCAATGGGAAGAGCATTTGAGTATCGTAAAGCATCTAAGTTAAAGAGATGGGGACACATGGCAAAGACGTTTACACGCCTTGGCAAGCAGATAGCGATAGCCGTAAAGGCTGGCGGTCCTGAACCCGAGAACAATCCGGCACTGCGTTCTGTAATTGCAACCTGCAAGCGCGAGAACATGCCGAAAGACAATATCGAGCGTGCAATAAAGAATGCCATGGGCAAGGACCAGAGCGACTATAAGGAAGTTACTTACGAGGGATACGGACCTCATGGCATTGCTGTGTTTGTGGACACGCTGACCGATAACACGACACGTACCGTGGGAGATGTACGTTCTGTATTCAACAAGTTCAGCGGTACGCTCGGAACAACAGGCTCGCTGGCTTATCTGTTCGACCATAAGTGTGTCTTCACATTTAAGAAAAAGGACGGCATAGACATGGACGACCTTGTGCTGGAGCTTATCGACCTTAACGTGGAGGATGAGTTTGACGAGGACACGGAAGAGGGAACGATAACCATTTACGGCGATCCGAAGAGCTATTCGCAGGTACAGCATTTCCTTGAAGAGAAGGGTTTTGAGGACATAGGCGGTGAGTTTACATATATTCCCAACGACTTGAAGGATGTGGATGCAGAGGTTCGCGCCGTGATAGACAAAATGGTAGAGCGTCTTGAAGAGTTCGACGACGTGCAGAATGTATACACAAACATGAAGCCGGAAGAATAACGGAATTGCCAAAGATGAAGCATATAACATACATGCCCGTAGGCACTTGCAGCAGGAGAATAGACATTGACATCGATGAAAACGGATTGATACATGATGTAAACTTCGTAGGAGGATGCAATGGGAACCTTAAAGGAATATGCTCGCTTGTGCGTGGAATGAAGCCGGAAGACGTGAAAAAGCGTCTTGACGGCATACGGTGCGGCTCAAAAGGGACGAGTTGTCCGGACCAGTTGTGCCGTGCCCTGGAACAGGAGCAACTGTAAAAAAGGATAATATACTACGGGTAAGACCCTATCCTGAATACGGATGCACATGGATATGGAATTTGAGAAATATTCCTATTTGTCCTTGTGCATCCGTATTTTTATGTTTTTAACGTCATTTCTTTTTATAGTCTTCAGGACGTATTGTTATCTCAACAAGGACTTTTCCCTTGTTTTTGGTTGAATAATATATATATGAAAAATTAAATCCGGCATCCTTATATGCCCTTAATGAAGGTGCATCCTGTACAAGTTTCTTCAGTTCTTCGTGTATTTGGTCTTTATTAATGGCTGCTGTGTCTAATCTTCCAGTTAACGAATAATAATAATTAACTGTCAATGTGGACTTTTCAAACACCACACTATCATTTACAATACCTTCGGAAACAGGTGCCGGACAGTTCTTTCTTGTAAATTCAGCCATTTCTCTTGCAGCTCTTTCCTCTATGCTTTCATGACATGAACAAAGGGTAATGGCTGCTAAAACAATGATATAAATCTTTTTCATAACCATAAAATTAGTCCCGCAAAATTAATCAATCTCTGAATAAAACAGTATTAAAAGTATGTTTTTTTGAAGTCTTCCATGAAAAAGCAACACACAATCCGAAAGACATGGCATGTTTTTTGTATATTAAATATGGTATTCAACTTCATCTTATATGCTCACGCTCAATAAAAAACAAATAAATTGTTGTTTTGTTCTCGACTTATTCGTATATTTGCAGATCAAAAAGCATTTATTAATGAACCATATAAGGAATTTTTGTATTATCGCCCATATAGATCATGGAAAGTCTACTATAGCAGACCGTCTTCTTGAATATACAAAGACGATAAAGATAGTAGAAGGACAAATGCTTGATGATATGGATCTCGAACGTGAACGTGGCATAACGATAAAGAGTCATGCCATACAAATGGAATATGAACTTGACGGTGAGCACTACATACTCAACCTGATTGATACTCCGGGACACGTGGATTTTTCATACGAGGTATCAAGAAGCATTGCTGCATGTGAGGGGGCAATACTGGTAGTGGATGCAACGCAGGGAGTGCAGGCACAGACTATCAGCAATTTGTATATGGCAATAGAACAGGATTTGGAAATAATTCCTGTTATAAACAAGATAGACATGCCTTCCGCAATGCCGGATGAGGTGGAAGATGAGATAGTGGAACTTATCGGTTGTGACCGCGGTGACATTCTCAGGGCTTCAGGCAAGACAGGCGAAGGCGTAGAGGACATATTGCGAGCAGTTGTTGAACGTGTGCCTCATCCGCAGGGAAATGCGGAAGCACCGTTGCAGGCACTGATATTCGACTCTGTATTCAACCCGTTCCGTGGTATCATTGCATACTTCAAGATTGAGAACGGAGTGATACGGAAAGGCGACAAGGTGAAGTTCTTCAATACTGGCATGGAATATACAGCTGATGAAGTGGGAGTGCTGAAGATGGACATGATTGCACGGAATGAGCTGAGAACCGGAGATGTGGGCTATATCATAAGCGGAATAAAAGACAGCAAGGATGTGAAAGTAGGTGATACAATCACACATATATCACGTCCCTGCGAGAAGGCTATTTCCGGATTTCAGGAAGTGAAGCCCATGGTCTTTGCCGGTGTTTATCCGATAGATCCTGCCGACTATGAGAATTTAAGAGCCTCATTGGAAAAGTTGCAGCTTAATGATGCTGCACTTACATTCTCCCCAGAGTCGTCTGTAGCATTGGGATTTGGTTTCCGGTGCGGCTTCTTAGGGCTTCTTCACATGGAGATAGTGCAGGAACGTCTTGACCGTGAGTTCAATATGGATGTCATAACGACCGTTCCCAATGTTTCATATCAGGTATATGACAAACAGGGAGGTGTGAAAGAGGTGCACAATCCGTCGGGATTGCCGGATGCAACGATGATAGATCACATTGAAGAGCCATATATAAAAGCTTCTATTATAACCGACTCAAACTTCATAGGTCCGATAATGAAGCTGTGTCTTGACAAGCGCGGCGAGCTGATAAAGCAAGAATACATAAGCGGCAATAGGGTAGAACTGCATTTCATGATACCGCTTGGTGAAATCGTGATAGACTTTTACGACAAGCTCAAGAGTATCTCAAAGGGATATGCATCGTTCGATTATCATATAGACTGCTATCGTCCGTCGAAGCTTGCCAAGCTCGATATTCTGTTGAACGGCGAGCCTGTGGATGCGTTGTCAACACTGACGCATCAGGACAATGCCGTTACTTTTGGACGCAGGATGTGTGAAAAACTTAAGGAACTGATACCGCGCCAGCAGTTTGATATAGCCATACAGGCAGCCATAGGAGCTAAAATCGTAGCGCGTGAGACTGTAAAATGTGTAAGAAAAGATGTCACGGCAAAGTGTTATGGCGGTGATGTAAGCCGTAAACGCAAACTTTTGGAGAAGCAGAAGAAAGGAAAGAAGAGAATGAAGCAGATAGGAAATGTTGAAGTTCCGCAGAAAGCTTTCCTCGCAGTGCTTAAACTAGATTAAAACAATACAAAAATAGAAGGAGGAAAAAGAGATGAAAGAACCGGTTAGCACAACACGTGACATTGCCCGCGAGCTTGCGCGCAGATTTAGTACCATGACACATGACGAGCTTGACATACTGGAAAGTGTGCTTGTCCCGATGAGGTTTGCCAAGGGGGAAATGATACTCCGCGAAGGAGAAGTATGCCGTAACATATATTATATAGAGAAAGGACTTGTGCGGCAGTTCTACTTCAAGAAGGACAAGGACATAACGGAGAACATGGCTGTTGAGGGAAGTATCGTGATGTGTATAGAGAGCCTGTTCAAGGAGGAGCCGACATTGTTGCAGATAAAGGCGATAGAGCCGGCGATAATATATGCCCTGCCGAAGGCAAAGCTTGAACAAGTGGCGCTTCACAATGTGAATATCCAAATTCTTTACAGAAAGATATTGGAAGAGTCTCTGATACAGTCGCAGATACATGCGGACATGGTGCGTTTCGAAACGGCAAAGAACCGGTATCTCCGTCTTTACAAGATGTCTCCCAAACTTATATTGCGCGCACCGCTGGTATACATTGCAAGCTATCTGCAGATGACTCCGGAGACGCTGAGCCGCGTGCGTGCCACTACCATATTGGAATGACAAGTGAGAGAAATTGCATGGCTTCTAATAGTATGTTTCTAAAGGAATAACAATAAATGGTGACTGTTATGCAAACAAATAAGGAGACTGTCTCACAGTCTCCTTATTTGTTTTACGCCCTTGATTGTACCCAGTTTCTTTATAAGCTTCTCAAGCCTGTTTATATCTTCAACGCTTATCACGATGTTGCCGCTGAACAAACCGTCGGAACTGTCTACGTTGATGCTGCGTATCATTATTTTCTCCTCTTTTGATATAATGCTTGTGATGTTGTTGAGTATACCGATATTGTCGTTACCCACAACTCTCAATATAGTGGTATACTGTGAAACACCCTTCCCGCTCCACTGCGCCTTGACTATACGGTAGCCGAAACGCTTGTGAAGCTCGTGCGAATTGGGACAAGAAGTCTTGTGTATCTTTATTCCGCCGTTTACTGTCACAAAGCCGAAGATATCATCCCCGTATACGGGGTGACAGCATTTGGACAAGGAATATTCCAGTCCTTTCATGTTACGGTCTATCACCAGCACATCTTCATGTCCTATTCCCTTGTCTGATACAGGTGCCTCAAAGCTGAAACCCTCCGCACTGCGCACGTTCTGTGAAGGTGTGATGCTGTCATGATTTTGTATTTTAAGATAAGTGTCTATGACATGGTTCATGTCAAGCGTCTCATCCGCAATCTGTTTGTAAAAGTCCTTGGTCTCTTTAAAGCCGAGTTTCTTTATGAGGTGGGACATTGTTGCCTCTGAAAGCTCTATCTTGCGGTTTTTCATACGCCGCTCGAGCATTTCCTTTGCATAGAGACCGTCTTTTATCTGTGTCTCTTTCAATGCCTGCCTTATCTTTGCCTTTGCGCGACTTGTCTTTACAATGTTTATCCAGTCTTGCTTAGGAGTCTGGTTGTTTGATGTTATGATGTCAATCTGGTCACCGCTCTTAAGGACATACCTGAGGGTTACTATCTTTCCGTTTATCTTTGCCCCTACGCAACAGTTGCCTATATTGGAATGAATGTGGTAGGCAAAGTCGAGAACCGTTGCCCCTTTGGGAAATCTTATGAGGTCTCCCTTGGGCGTGAATACAAATATCTCGTCTTCGTAGAGGTCCATTTTAAACCGGTCCATCACCTGCATATCGTCCTTACTCTCCAAGGCGCGTCTTATACTGTTGAGCCAGTCGTCCTGTCCGGCATCGCCTTTAATTCCCTTATAGCGCCAGTGGGCAGCGAGTCCGCGCTCTGCCACATCGTCCATACGCTCCGTTCTTATCTGCACTTCCACCCATTTTCCCTCGGGACCGTTCACGGTGATGTGCAGGCTCTCGTATCCATTTGACTTAGGAACGGTAAGCCAGTCGCGCATACGGTTATGGTTGGGCACGTACATGTTGGTTATCAGGGCGAAGACCTGCCAGCACTGCACCTTCTCCAGTTCTGGAGGAGAGTCAAGGATGATACGTATGGCAAACAGGTCGAAGATGCCTTCAAAGTTGCATTTCTGCTTTTTCATCTTCTGCCATATACTGTGTATGCTCTTTGTCCTGCCCTTCATGTGGAACTTAAGACCGGCATCAGTGAGCTTTTTCTCTATCGGTGCGATGAACTTCTCTATATAAAGGTCACGGTTTTTCTTTGTCTCATTCAGCTTATTCTTTATCATATAATAAGCGTCATGCTCCAAATACTTAAGACTGAGGTCCTCAAGTTCGCTCTTAAGTTTATACAGTCCCAGTTTGTGTGCCAACGGTGCATAAAGATAGCTTGCCTCCTCGCTGACCTTGAATTTGGCATCAATGTTGCCGGTGTCGCGTATCTGTCTCATAAGGTTTACGCGGTCTGCAATCATGATAAGTATCACGCGCATATCCTCGGCAAAAGAAAGCAGCAGATTTCTGAAGTTCTCGCTTTCGATAACGGGATTTTTCTTATACAGTTCCTGTATCTTTACAAGCCCTTTTATAATGCGTGACACATTTTCACCAAACTCTTCCCTTATTTTTTCTATAGCAGCACTGTTGTCCTTGATACCGGTGTAAAGAAGGATGGCAATGATGCCGTCGTGCTTAAGCCCTATTTCCTCATGGGCAATAAGTGCGGTCCTGAAACTCGACAGTATGGGATTTATGCCGAAAACATCGCGCACGATATCCCCGTTGGCGGCGGCAGCTTTCAGACATCTGTATATCTTCTTCTCTTCCGTACGTGTTACGGCAGGTCCGGCTGCGCTGCGCAATGTCTTCAATAAACTTATGAGTTCGGTTCTCTCATCCTTTGTAAATAACAAATTGCCTGCCATATACCGTTGTTTGATTTGTTTTATGCAACAAAGGTATAATTTTTTCCACTAAAAGATGTTTCTTTTAATAAAAAACAGCTATATTTGTAACAGATTTAAACAAACCTTTTTATACTATAATACTTATGTTATCACAAAAAGATTTATCCCAAATTGCTCAAAAGGGTATAACAGAAGAGCAGATCAACACACAATTAGAAGAATTCAAGACAGGTTTTCCTTTTCTTAGGCTGGAGGCAGCGGCAGGAATAGGGCAGGGCATCATCTCTCCCGACGACGCCGGGCGCAACGGGTTCATAGATGCATGGAAACAATACAAGGCAGAAGGGCACCGTATTGTAAAGTTCGTTCCGGCGAGCGGTGCGGCAAGCCGTATGTTCAAGGATATGTTCGCATTTCTCGATGCTCCGTATGACGAGCCGCAGACAGACTTCGAGAAGAAGTATTTCGACAATATAGAGAAGTTTGCCTTTTACGATGCCCTCAACGGTAAATGCGTTGCAAACAACGGAAAAGACATCAAGACGCTCATGGGCGAAGGTAATTATAAGGCAGTTGTGGCAAACATGCTCGGGCGCGACGGACTTAATTACGGGCAGCTGCCTAAGGGCCTACTCCTTTTCCACAGCTATGAGGACGGTGCACGCACTCCGATAGAGGAGCATCTGGTAGAAGGCGCACTCTATGCCGACAGCAAGGGAATGGCAAACATGCACTTCACCGTAAGCCCGGAGCACAGGGAGCTGTTCGAAAAGAAAGTGTCTGAGAAGAAAGCGGTGTACGAAAAGAAGTATGGTATAAGTTATGACGTGTCTTTCTCAGAACAGAAACCGAGCACGGACACCGTTGCTGCCAATCCGGACAACACGCCTTTCCGCAACGAAGACGGTTCATTGCTCTTCCGTCCGGGCGGACACGGAGCACTTATACAGAACTTGAACGATATAGAGGCTGACATCGTATTCATAAAGAATATTGACAATGTGGTTCCTGACAGCCTCAAGGAAGATACTGTGACATACAAGCAGCTCATAGCAGGCGTGCTCGTAACACTGCAGAAACAGGCATTCGAATATCTCAACCTGCTCGAAACGGGTTCTTACAGCCACGAGCAGCTTGAGGAAATAATACGTTTTGTACAGCGCGATTTGTGCTGCCGCAAGCATGATATAAAGGAACTGGAAGATGCAGAGCTTGTTATCTATCTCAAACAGAAGCTAAACCGCCCGATGCGTGTATGTGGAGTAGTAAAGAATGTAGGTGAGCCGGGCGGAGGTCCGTTCCTTACTTATAATCAGGACGGTACGGTAAGCCTGCAAATTCTTGAAAGCAGCCAGATAGACAAGAGCAATACAGAGTATATGAAGATGTTTACGGAGGGTACACACTTCAATCCTGTAGACCTTGTTTGTGCGGTTAAGGACTATAAGGGCAATGCTTTCAATCTTCCCGAATTTGTTGACAAGACAACGGGCTTCATAAGTTCGAAGAGCAAGAACGGCAAGGAACTGAAAGCCCTTGAGCTTCCCGGACTGTGGAACGGTGCAATGAGCAACTGGAATACGGTATTTGTTGAAGTTCCTCTTTCAACCTTCAACCCGGTGAAGACCGTAAACGACCTTCTCAGAGAACAGCATCAGTAAATCTCAGTTGTCATGCCCACCGGGCATGACAACTGTATTAAAGAAGAGCAAAGCTATGCCTTATGCTTCATAACCCTATGCTTTAGACATCAAAAAG
>ERZ778514.84-NODE-84-length-88993-cov-20.396838_pt1 | contig 88993 bp, 75 predicted proteins | sample MGYA00510344_ERZ778514 | MGnify/ENA primary metagenome ERZ778514 (study PRJEB29527, sample SAMN07138968) | mouse gut metagenome | material: feces | host: mouse | place: China:Nanjing | collected 2016-01-25 ...
GGTATACCACAGTTTTTCCTATTCCACAAAAAAGTATAGACTTGAACCCAAAATTAAAACAAAATGTTGGATATAAATAACTTTAGCCTATGAGTATTCAATTTGACATTGCAAAACAGATTATAGCTGAAACATGCCCTAATCGCAAACTTAAGTTGGAGAATATTTGCCTTTTTGCAGATATTATTCAGCCTAAGAAATATCAAAAAGGTGATATGATTCTAAATGAAGGTGATATCTGTAATTGCCTATTTTATACAATGATTCGGTAAAAATTACCGAAGTAGTTAAACATTATGTAGGCTCAGCGTATTATGTGTCTAGGTCAGGGGCTATGTGGCGTGTGAGCAGTGCGAATACGCCTGTAATCACGGTAAGAGCAACAAAAACTATTGCTGTGGAGTGAAGTATATCGCCCATGCCTACAAGAGGCGACACCACCGCGCCTACTGCATAACCCGCTACTCCCAGCACTGCCGATGCCTCTCCGGCATGTTGCCTCCCTTCGTTCATGGCAAGTGTGTTTGTGGTAGAGAATATGAGGCCGAGGCCGAGCAGACTCACACACATGCATGCTTCGAAAAGCCAAAGGCTGTGAACGTGCCATAGCGCAATGGCTTGAGCAGCTACACCTGCGGCGAGCAATCCGGCTCCGGTTACGGCTGCTTTTTTCAGAGGGTGAAACCGAAGGGCAAGCATTGATCCGCTCACTACAAACAGCGAGTTGAAACCTATAACGAAACCATAGGATGTCTGCGACAGGCCATAGTGGGTCTGCAATATGAACGGCGCCGACGATATATAGGCGAACAACAGTCCCAGAGCTGCGCCTTTGAAACATACATGAACCATGAACCGGTAGTTGCCTAAAAGATGACGGTAGCCTCCGAATGACCGGAGTATGGATCCAGAGGATCGCTTTGACTCGGCGAGCGATTCTTTCAGTCCAGGCGACAGTGCGAGAATGATGGCGGCGAAAACGGCGAGAACCACAAATACTCCCTTCCATCCCCATTGGTCGGCTGTCACTCCGCCTATCACCGGGGCCGAGGCGGGCGCTATGCCGTTGATGGCTCCGATAAGAGCCATGAGTCTGGCCAGAGGCCGCCCGGAATATACATCGGCAGGTATGGTGCGGGCCAGAAAGTATCCGCCCGATGCTCCCATTCCTTGAAAAAGTCGGCAAAGATTGAATGTGTGTATAGTCGGAGAGAATACACTCACTATAGCCGACACTATGAAAAGCGACAGTGACACCATGAGCACCGGACGCCGGCCATAGTGATCGCTCACCGGGCCAAGTATAATCTGTCCGAGTCCAAGCCCTGTCATTCCCATCGTAAGACCCATCTGTCCTGTGGGAACAGAGCAGTGGAAGAATTTCACCATTGCCGGCAGAGCAGGGGAGTACATGTCGTTGACAAACGAGCCGAGAGCGCTCAGACACACCAGATATCCTACCAGAAACGTGTAGTAGCGCGTGTGTGCCGACAGCTGTCGACCCATCGCTGATACTGACGTTGTGCTGTTTGTGTTTTGTTTTGTATTGTCCATATCCTGTTTTATAACAATCTTCCTATTGAATAATGTTGTATTTTTGCATCGGAAAATCGTATCAGGGATGTCGGTAAATGTAAAGAATGCCGGAAAGGTCGATATGATCAACGGACCTTTGGCCGGAAAAATAATGGTGTTCACTCTGCCGATCATAGCGAGCGGCATTCTCCAGCAGTCGTTCAATGCTGTCGATGTCGCCGTCATAGGCCGCTATTCAACCAGCCAGGCCATTGCTGCTGTGGGTAGCAATGGCCCGATCATCAGCATTCTTGTCAATCTTTTTTTAGGCATTGCCGTCGGTGCCAATGTTGTCATTGCCAATTATCTTGGGCAGAAACACAATCAGGCCGTACGACGTTCGGTGTCGACTGTGGCCGTTGTTGCGCTTCTGTCGGGAGCTATTCTTCTCGTGCTTGGTTCTTTATTGGCGCGTCCGATACTTGAAGCCATATCCACGCCACCCGATGTCATAGATCTTGCCACCCGGTATCTCCGAATATATTTCTACGGCATGCCGTTCTCGATGATCTACAATTTCGGGTCGGCCATAATGCGTTCGATAGGCGACACTCGGCTGCCGTTTTATTCGCTTCTCGTGGCTACAATGTGCAACATGGTGCTCGACTGGGTGTTTGTTGCTCTTTTGGGGATGGGGGTCGATGGAGTGGCATGGGCCACTGTGATATCCGTTGCGGTCAATGCCATGATAATAGTATTCTTTCTGATGCGTGAGCCTGATCCTGTGACGCTGCGTCTTAGCCTGCGTCGCCACGATTTTTCGTCGGCCGATTTCCGTAAGATGCTTCAGATAGGCATACCCGCCGGACTTCAGGGAATGGTGTTTTCGATTTCGAATATATTCATTCAATCGTCAATCAACAGTTTTGGATCTGATGCAGTGGCCGGTTCTGCCACAGCTCTGACCTACGAAGCCTACTGCTATTATATAGTGGTTGGCTTCAATGCGGCCGCCATTGCGTTTACAGGGCAGAACTACGGTGCGGGTCGCCTCGACCGTTGCCGCAGGGTGGGGATGATCTGCATGATGATGAGCGTCGGGCTGTGTGCTCTCGCAAATATTATAATAGTCTGGCAGGAGAAATTCTGTATCGGAGTTTTCACGTCCGATCCGAATGTTGCGCGATATGCCATGATGCGATTCCACACTGTACTGGTGTATCAGTGTCTGGCAAGCAGCTATGAGGTGGCCGGATCCTATATGCGTGGTTTCGGCCGGTCGGTGACTCCGATGGTGCTGACGATATTCGGCACGTGTGTGTTGCGTCTGGTGTGGGTTGGCAGTGTAGCGCGTTTCCACCACACTTTCGAGGTGCTGATGATGATATATCCCATCACATGGATCATCACCGGAGTTATGGTTGTCGTCGCTGCTCTGGTTTTGCAGCGTCGTCTGTCGCGTGTTGGAAGAACGGACGGCGGTCAGCTCGAGTCGTGTTGACGACACTTTTTTAGCGCGAGGATTGTGCTGGTCGTATTTTTACGGTTTTGAGAGTCGTAAATTTCCGTATGATTCTCTTTGTTAGCCTGATTTTTTGATTCTAAATTCGTTAAAATTTAATCAAAATACTGATTTGTAAGGTATTATTATTCTTTTTTCTTGTTTATTTTTTTAGCCGGAAAAATTGATTACTTTGGGATATTGCTATTTTTTCTGTTTTTGACTACTTTTGTGATAGTTATGAAACAGATTTCATGGAACAGCCAGGGCATAGACATGCCTGAGCTTGATTTTGCCGCTGTCGAAAAGTGGATAGCCGATGTGGCGTCAAGGCAGGGCAGGGGAGTAGGGCAGATCGGCTATCTTTTCTGCACCGACGAAAAGATTCTGGAGGTCAACCGACAGTTTCTCGATCATGATTACTATACCGACATCATCACGTTCGATTATTCCGACAGCCATATCATATCTGGCGATATAGTCATATCGCTTGATACGGTAAGATCCAATGCCGATCAGTTCGTGCAACCTTACCGGCGCGAGCTGATGCGTGTGATAATACATGGTATTCTACATCTCTGTGGAATCGACGACAAGGGTCCCGGCGAACGCGAGATAATGGAGCGATACGAGGACGAGTCACTTGAAATGATTGGACTATGATCTCTGAGTATGATGTTATAGTGGTAGGTGCCGGTCATGCAGGATGTGAGGCTGCCGCTGCTTCGGCGCGCCTCGGATCGTCGACGCTGTTGATTACCATGGATATGGACAAGATGGCGCAGATGAGCTGCAATCCGGCTGTGGGTGGTATAGCAAAGGGGCAGATTGTCAGGGAAATAGATGCTCTTGGCGGACATATGGGCATTATTTCCGACGCTACTGCGCTGCAATTCCGTATGCTCAACCGTTCCAAAGGTCCTGCGATGTGGAGTCCGCGTGTGCAGTCCGATCGCATGAAGTTCTCTGCCGCTTGGCGTAAAGTGCTTGAGTCCACTCCCGGTCTATATCTATGGAGCGACAGCGTATCACGTCTGATCATCGAGAATGGTGCTGTCAGAGGTGTAGAGACTCTCCACGGAGCGCGTTTTTCAGCTCGCACTGTCGTGATCACGGCCGGAACGTTTCTCAACGGACTGATGCATATCGGTCGTTGTCAGTTTGAGGGCGGACGTATATCCGAGCCGGCATCCATCGGGTTGACAGAGCAATTGCGCGAGGCCGGAATACGCACCGACCGCATGAAGACTGGCACTCCTGTGCGTATCGACGGACGTAGCGTCGACTGGTCGAAGACCGTCAGGCAGGACGGCGATGATGATGATCTGCATCGTTTTTCATACCTGCCTTCGTCGCGTCGTCGCCTCAGGCAGCTTCCATGTCATCTGGTATATACCAACGCTGCTACCCACGATATACTGCGCCGCGGATTGCCGGATTCGCCGCTATATAATGGTCAGATCAAGAGTATCGGACCGCGTTACTGCCCGAGTATCGAGACGAAAATCGTCACCTTTGCGGACAAAACAGAGCATCAGCTTTTCATAGAGCCGGAGTCGGAGGATGGCAATGAATACTATCTCAACGGCTTCTCTTCATCTTTGCCCATGGATATTCAGTTGGAGGCACTGAAGACAATTCCCGCTTTTGCCGATGTGCAGATATATCGTCCGGGGTATGCGATCGAATACGATTTCTTCGATCCGACGCAGCTTCGCCATACGCTCGAAAGCCGTGTCATTGATTCTCTATTCCTCGCCGGGCAGGTCAACGGCACTACCGGATATGAGGAGGCGGCAGGGCAGGGTCTGATAGCCGGTATCAACGCTCACCGCAAGGCTCACGGGCTCTCGGATTTTACCCTTGCCCGCGATGAGGCATATATAGGAGTGCTGATCGACGATCTGGTGACAAAAGGAGTCGACGAGCCTTACCGTATGTTCACCTCGAGAGCCGAATACCGCATATTACTCCGCCAGGACGATGCCGATATGCGGCTTACACCGCGCGGATATGAGATAGGACTTGTCAGTCCCGAACGTTACGGACTTATGGAGTCAAAGCGTTTGCAGCGCGATGCCTTCATTGATTTTGTTTCGTCGTTCAGTGTCAGGCCTTCCGAGGTGAATGCATTGCTCGAAGAGCTTGGCGACACTCCGCTCCGTCAGGGAGTGAAGCTTGTCGACCTTATTCTTCGGCCGCGTCTGACGGTGGCTGTTCTTGCGGGAGTATTGCCTGCGCTTGCCGATTATATTGAAGGGCATATAGAGGCTGAGCGTCGCGATGAGATAGTTGAAGCTGCTGAAATATTGCTCAAATACGGAGGATATATCGACCGCGAGCGTCAGATTGCCGAGAAGCTCCGAAGGCTTGACGAGGTGAAGCTTCAGGGACGTATCGACTATGATGCCGTCAGCTCGCTTTCGACAGAGGCGCGTCAGAAACTCAAGCGTATCGATCCTTCTACAGTAGGGCAGGCGTCGAGAATACCCGGCGTTTCGCCGAGCGACATCAATATACTTCTGCTCTTGCTCGGTAGATGATTGTTTCACGTGGAACGTTAGTTAGTCAATTATTATCAAATACTTATATGGAATACGTTAAGACCAAAATCCGTGATGTAATCGACTTCCCCCAGAAGGGAGTCATATTCCGTGACCTCACCACCGCTTTCAAGGATCCGAAGGCCATACATATCCTCGGATGGAATCTTTCGCAGATATATCGCGACAAGGGAGTAACTAAAGTGGTCGGTATCGAGTCGAGAGGGTTCATCTGCGGTTCGATCCTTGCCTTCGAGCTTGGAGCCGGATTCGTGCCCGCACGCAAGCCGGGTAAACTGCCCAGCAAAGTCATATCGACATCCTATGATAAGGAGTATGGCAAAGACACCATCGAGATACACAGCGATGCGATCACGCCCGACGACGTTGTCGTGATCCACGACGATGTGCTGGCTACCGGCGGCACGATGGCAGCTGTCTACGAACTCGTAAGACGCTTTAATCCCCGGAAAATCTATATCAATGCTATTGTGGAACTGTCCGATCTCGGAGGAAGAGCCAAACTTCCGGCCGAAACTGAAACCACGGCGCTGATCACATACTGATCCTTTCAAAGGCCATATACATCATAAGCCACACACATAAACCGCACTCTTTTTGCCAAAGCATAGAAAATCACACGAACTGGAGGAGAAAATATCCATCCTGCCGTCTACCCCCGGCGTATATATGTACTACGACGCCGAGGGTACGGTCATATATATAGGCAAGGCCAAAAACCTCAAAAGGCGGGTGTCGTCATATTTCAACCGCACTCACGATTCGCTCCGCACCAATCTCCTCGTCAGGGCTATCGCCGATATGAAATACATCGTTGTGCCCACCGAACAGGATGCGCTCAATCTCGAAAACTCCATGATCAAGGAGTACAAGCCGCGCTACAACGTGCTCCTTAAGGACGACAAATCATACCCATGGATTGTAGTCACCAACGAGTTTTTTCCACGGGTGTTCATGACACGTCAACGCATCAGGGACGGATCGAAATACTACGGACCCTACACCGACACCGTATCTGCAAGAGCGGTGCTCGACCTCATACGGGAGCTTTATCCCTTGCGGTCATGCAGGGGAGTAATTACTCCCGAAGGGGTCGCCTCGGGCAAATACCGGCTATGCCTCGACTATCACATCAAGCGCTGCTGCGGACCCTGCACGGGACATGTCGATGAAGTCGCCTATCGACGCCATATAGAGCGTGTCAAGGATATATTGCGCGGCGACATGTCGGAGCTGCTCGATCATCTCAGGAAGGAGATGGAGAAGCTTTCATCGCAATTGCGCTTCGAGGAGGCACAGACTGTCAAGGAGCGGTATCAGCTGGTGGAGCGTTACTGTGCCAAGAGTGTCATCGTCAGCCAGACGATCGGTGATGTCGACGTGTTCGGAGTGTGGGATGACGGCGGCGACGAGGTGTTTGTCAATTATATGCACATGCATCGCGGAGCCGTGGTTCGTAGCGTAACCCTTCAGTATCGTCGCTCGATGGACGAAACCGTGGCTCAGCTGCTATCCTATGCCATGGCCGAGGTGGAGCGTGAGCTTGGAGCTGTCTATGATGAGGTGATAGTGCCCGAAATGCCCGACGTGGATATGCCGGGAGTGACATTCATCGTGCCGCAGAGAGGCGACAAGAGCAAGATTCTTGAGGTGTCGGAACGCAATGCGCGACAACACAAGATCGATATGCTGAAACACATGGAGCGCAACGATCCGGAGCAGCGCACCGACCGGCTGCTCGAACGCATGAAAGCCGATTTCCGTCTGTCGGAACTTCCAAGGCATATCGAGTGTTTCGATAATTCCAACATACAGGGCACAAATCCTGTAGCGTCGTGCGTGGTGTTCCGCGACGGCAAGCCGTCCAAAAAAGACTATCGTCACTTTAACATCAAGACCGTGGAAGGACCCGACGATTTCGCTTCCATGAAGGAGGTGCTCACACGCCGCTACACACGTCTTGTCAACGAGGGGCAGGGGCTGCCGCAGCTTATCGTCGTCGACGGCGGAAAGGGGCAGCTCAGTTCGGCCGTTGAGGCTCTCGACGAGATGGGACTGCGTGGCGCCATCGCTGTCGTAGGCATCGCCAAGCGTCTTGAGGAAATCTATTTTCCAGGCGACAGCGTGCCGCTTTATATCGACAAAAATTCTGAATCGCTCAGGGTCGTGCAGCATCTGCGCGACGAGGCCCACCGCTTTGGCATAACCCATCACCGCAACCGTCGCAGCCGTTCGCAGACAGTGTCGGCTCTCGATTCGATAAAGGGCATAGGCGAGAAGACACGTCAGGCTCTGCTGACGCATTTCAAAAGCCTCAAGCGTGTGCGCGAAGCCGATCTCGACGATCTTGCATCGGTCATAGGCCCGTCGAAAGCTTCTATAGTCTACAATGCCTTTCATCCTGAAGGTGATGCTGATGGGGATAATTATGAAAATGTCAACATAAACAGCTGAATATAAGTAACTAATAATTTACATAAAACTTAAAGTATTATGTTTGAGAAAGATATCTATGTAAGACGTCGCGCCGAACTGAAGAAGCGTGTAGGTTCAGGCACACTGCTGTTTCTCGGCAACGATGAGTGCGGATGCAATTATGCCGACAACACATATCCATTCCGTCAGGACTCCACGTTTCTCTACTATTTCGGATTGCCCTACGACGGCCTTGCGGCATTGATCGATATCGACAACGATCAGGAAATCATATTCGGCGACGAACTTACCATCGACCATATCGTGTGGATGGGAACTCAGCCCACTCTCCACGAGAAAGCACATCTCGTCGGAGTCGACAATGTGCGTCCGTCGGCCGATCTCAAAAGCTGGCTCGACCGCTCTCTTCAGATCCGGTATCTACCGGTCTACCGTGCCGAACACCGGCTTAAGCTCTGGCGTCTGCTCGGCATCATGCCGGGAGAGGAAAAGCCTTCGGCCGAATTCATCCGTGCCGTAGTCGATATGCGCAATCACAAGCAGCCCGAAGAAATAGCCGAGATTGAAAAGGCCTGCGATGTCACTTCCGACATGCATATAGCCGCCACCAAGGCCATACGCCCGGGAATGTACGAATATGAAGTGGCGGCAATCATAGAGCAGGTGGCGGCATCAGCCAATTGCAGCCTGTCGTTCCCCACAATCTGCACCATCAACGGCCAGACACTCCATAACCATTACCACGGCAATCGCATCAGCGAGGGAGATATGGTGCTTATCGATGCCGGAGCCGAACGTCCGTCGGGCTATGCGGGCGATATGTCTTCTACCGTATGTGCCGGAAAGATCTTCACATCGCGTCAGAAGGCCGTCTATGACATTCAGGTGGCATCTCATCTGGCAGCGGTGGAGATGCTTCGTCCGGGAGTGCCGTTTGTCAAAGTCTACGAACGCGCTTCCGAAGTGATATGCGCCGGAATGCGTGACCTCGGCATACTTAATGGAGATCCTGCCGAAGCTGTTGCCGCGGGTGCCCACGCGATGTTCTTCCAGTGTGGACTCGGCCACATGATGGGGCTTGATGTCCATGATATGGAGAATCTCGGTGAAGAATTCGTCGGCTACGGAGGCAAGCCAAAAAGCACTCAGTTCGGACGCAAGTCGCTACGTCTCGGACGCGAGCTTGAGGAGGGATTCGTCCTCACTATTGAGCCGGGAGTCTACTTCATACCCGAACTGATCGATCTGTGGAAAGGCGAAGGACGCTTCAAGGAGTTTATCAATTACGACGAGCTCGAAAAATGGCGCGGTTTCGGAGGAATCCGCAACGAGGAGGACTATCTAATCACAGCTACCGGATCGCGTCGGCTCGGCAAGAAGATACCGCTGACCACCGAGGAGGTTGAAGCACTCCGCTGACCGCTAACTCTGGATATGCAATGAAAGCATCATCACGTGCCATAGTATTGGCCGCCGTCACAGTGTTGAGCTGGTCGACGGTGGCCACTGCTTTCAAGATCGCACTTGCCTCCATGGGAGTGCGGGAGATGATATCGGTGTCGGTTTTCTCTGCTTTCGTGGTTCACGCCGTGTGGATGACGCTCAGCCGTTCGTGGGGCGAATTGAGCCGTCTCTCCGCAAAGATGTGGCTGAAGTTCGCTCTGCTTGGTCTGATAGCCCCTGTGAGCTATTATTTCGTGCTTTTTGAGGCCTATGATCATCTTCCCGCACAGATTGCTCAGCCGATCAATTACACGTGGCCTATCATCCTATCTGTGCTTATTGCGGTGATCGACCGTCGGCCGGTGTCTGTCTCAGGATATGCCGCGATGGCCGTATCGCTTGCAGGAGTGGCGCTGATATCTCTCGGCGGAGGTGTGGATGGAGGTATATCCCTCGCAGGGATTGCTCTGGCATTTGCATCCGCATTGCTGTGGGCGCTCTACTGGATTGTCAACGACAGTCTCAAATCGTCCGTCAGCGAAACGACCTCACTCTTCCTGACATTCTTTTTCGGAACGATCTATCTCGCTGCCATGTCGTTGCTCCGTCCGCTCGGACCGATAGCATCCGACGGCCTCCTTGCCGGATGCTACATAGGCATATTCGAGATGGGACTGCCGTTTATATGCTTCGGCATAGCACTGCGCACCACCGACAACCCCGCGCTCGTCAATCAGCTCTGCTACCTCGCGCCATTTCTGTCGCTCTTTTTCGTGGCTCTCTTTGTAGGCGAAACGATAATGCCGTCTACCTACATCGGGCTGATACTTATTGTGGGCGGAATAATCTGCAACCGGTATCTGACCGCACGAAACCGACTGCAGCACACATAGCCTCTCCCGACCGATCACTCGCGATCGTATGCAAAAGACACCGACAGCGTAGCTTGGGCTTATACCCGGCTACGCTGTCGGTCTGTTATCGTCTGATGAAGCCCTACGGCTTCTGACGGTTATTCGGCTTCATTGGCTGTCGACACCGGAGCAGCCTCATTGTCATTGAACGTCATCACCTGACCCTCGCCGGTGTATAGCTTCACCGGCTCTTCAAGTTCAAGAGCCAGAACAGTTATCTCGGGGTCGAGCACTTCGTCGGGAACATTTATGTAGTAAACGCCCGGCACCTGGCTCCATGAAATGTCGTTATACTGGTTCCACGACAGTTCCTTGTCCGTGCCTACCACTCTCACCTTCTTCACGCGGCTCTTCAGACCCTTCACCTCCACCGATTCATTCGGGCGGTAGGGCAGATAGAGATAGAGTATGTCGCCAGCCTGGTTGAGCGATGTATAGGCGTGTACATGTCCGGCCGGAATGCCTGCGCGGGTGTCGTAGATGGCCTCGGCATGCTTTTTTGTCCAGCGGCCGAGATCCTTGAGCACCTTCACCTCCTCTTCGGGGATCGTGCCGTCGGCTTTCGGGCCGATGTCGAGCAGAAGATTGCCTCCGAGGCTTATGCAGTCCACGAGCATTCTCAGCAGCGTTGAGCTGCTCTTGTAGTTGTGATCCTCCGTGCGGTAGCCCCATGAGTCATTTATGGTCATGCAGGTTTCCCACCATTTCGACTCCGGACGTCCCACAGGCACTCCCAGCTCGGGTGTCATATAGTCGCCGTAGCCCTGAATGCGCGAGTTTACTATCACGTCGGGATTGTAGGAGTGGAGCTTGGCCACGATCTGCGGCGATTTCCACTCTTCGGCCGAGTGTTCCCAGTCGCCGTCAAACCACCACAGATCCGGATTCCATTTCGTAGCCAGTTCCTTCATCTGCGCGTCGTTGAAATCAAGGAAATGCTGCCACCGTTTCGGGTCATCCTTGATCTCATATTTTTTTGGTCCGGCGCGGTATATGTCGGTATAGTCCTCACGCGGCCAGTCGATGAGTGAGTAGTAGAATCCGAGCTTGAGCCCCTGCTTGCGCACCGCATCGGCAAACGGGCCGAGAACATCGCGGCGTGCCGGCGACGATTTCACGGCGCTCACATCGCCCGCTTTTGTGTCCCAGAGAGCGAAGCCGTCGTGATGCTTCGTCGTGATGACGGTGTAGCGTGCGCCGCTATCCTTGATCAGCTGCGCCCAGTATTCGGGATCATAATTGGCGGCGGTGAATTCATCGGCCTGTTTCATGTAATCCTCAAGCGTGACGTGGCCGTTGTGGAAAGCCCAGCTCTCGGATGTGCGTCCGGTCGAGTACGGCCCCCAGTGGATAAAAATACCGAGTTTCGCTTTCGAAAACCAGTCCATGCGCTTGGCCTGTTGCTGCGGGGTTTCCCCCTCGACGCTCGACGCTCCTACCGTGGCGCCACCCATTGTTGCAAGGACGGCTGCCGTGATAATAGTTTTAAGGTTCACGTGTAATCAGAATTTTTAAGATGGTTATACTGTTGTTTTTATCATGCGGGATCTCTGGCTGTCAGCTTGCTCCCAGGCCTCTCTCTGCCGGCTTCGCTTCAGCCTGCATCTGTCATGTTACCATTTCAGTTGGTATGCAAAGATAATGGTTAGCTTTGTATTATCCGTCATCCTGTTTCATAATTTTCCATAAAACCCCATTTCCGCATTATCCTGCATTATCCCCTCTCCACCAACTCACCCTCTTCTCCCGCGGCATGTCATCTATTCCCTGTCGGATGAGGTGCGATTCCCGGGTCTGCTATCCCCGATTACTTCTGGAGTTCTGATTCTTCCGAAAACTCCGATTGATTTGACGTCTTCCTCCCCTTTCCTCCATGGTATGAGTTGTTGATGTAGGGTAGAGATTATGGCGTCTGCTACTTGATTTCAGGTAGGCTTGTGTGTCTGTTTTGTCCTTAAAAAGCCTGTGGAGTGCCCCCGATACCGTGGACACGTTGAAAAAATCATTGTTTTGTGGTATTTCCGTATTGTGTGTTATTGTCTAATTTTGCATCGGTTAATCAGGTAAGAAAGATTATGTGATTTCTTTACTCTACACAAAAATATAACGTAAGCCTTCGATCGGGCGGGACAGTGATTGTTCCGCCCGATCGGCATTTGATGGCTGATCCGATGATGCGGCGGATTGAGCTCTTTTTTGATTGATTTGTCTGGCATATTGGTGCGCAATAAAAAAATGTAGTAACTTTAACGCGGAATTAATCAAAACCCACACATGTGGATTTTGAAAACGATTGTAATGAAGATTTCCCGACAGGGTCTTAGTGTTTTGATTTCATGAACAATAATTTTGTAAACAGAATCAGTCAGTTCTTTGTCAGCTATTTCACACTGTCAGATCTGGTGCCGCAGGCCGAAGCGGAGGCTGTGATACGCGAGGGTGTCACTTTTCGAGGTACCAATATACTGATACTCATCGTGGCGATACTGATCGCTTCGCTCGGACTCAACACCAATTCCACAGCCGTCATTATCGGAGCCATGCTCATATCCCCTCTTATGGGACCGATCATCGGCATCGGACTGGGCATAGGAGTGCACGATTTCGAGCTTATAAAGCGATGTCTTCGAAATCTCGTGATGGCGGCCGGCTTCTCCGTGCTCGCCTCTACCATCTATTTCATGATTTCGCCTGTCAACGAGGGGCACAGTGAGCTTCTCGCACGCACTTCACCCACCATCTACGATGTATTGATCGGATTTTTCGGTGGCGGAGCGGGCATCATCGGACTCGGAAGCCGGTCCAAAGGCAATGTCATCCCTGGTGTGGCCATCGCCACGGCGCTTATGCCACCGCTTTGCACTGCCGGTTACGGACTGGCCACTCTGCAGTTCCATTATTTTCTTGGAGCGAGCTATCTGTTCATCATCAACTCCATATACATTGCGTTTGCCACCTATATCGGAGTGAAGCTTTTCAAATACAAGCCCGTGGCCACGGTCGATGCCGATCGTGCCCATCGGGTGATGAGAATAGTCTACACGCTGGCCATCCTTACCATGCTTCCGAGTATATGGCTCACCTACAATATGTTCAGACAGAATAAGTTTCAGGTCAATTCCCAGCGTTTTGTGACAGAGGAGTGCCGGTTTCCTTCCACTCAAGTGTTGAGTTCGGATGCCTACGTCAGCAATGGTGAGCGATATATCAAGATCGCCCTGATCGGCAAAGTTCTTCCTGAGGACTCGCTCAATATGGCTTTGAGTTCACGACTGAGCTACTACGGCCTGGGCGGCACAAGGCTAATGATCGTGCAGGGCGACGCCGTGGCCGCTCCCGATGCGACTGCGGCTGCATCCGACATTTTCAAGATCACACAGGCCACCATAAGCTCCCAGCAGCAACAGATCGATTCGCTGCGGATGCTCGTCAGAGAGGCCGGATCGGCGCGTAGTGCAGGGCGTCTGATTTCGCCCGAACTCAAGGTGCTATTCCCGCAGGTGGAGGATATAGCCATTGCCGAGCCGGTGTTCAGTTCGGTCGACTCGATGAGACTCGACACTGTCAATGTGGCTCTGGTGCGTTTCTCCTCGCCTATGAATCAGCCCACGGAGCAGAAGTTCAGGGAATATCTCTGCGCGCGCCTGCAGCTGCCCGCCATAAGCATAGTTCATGTCGACCGTAAGATACTCAACGAATCCGACCATAAATCCGCTCATAAAAAATGACATACCACGAGTCTTTGCCCGCCGGGCCACGGCCATTGAAAGTAGCGATGATCAGCCACAGCGACATGCTCGGAGGCGCATCGGTGGTCACCTACCGGCTTATGAAAGCGCTGAAGGCCGAGGGGGTCGACGCGCGTATGTCGGTCTACAACCGGCTGACCGACGATGCTTCGGTCAGGCAGGTTGGAACTGCGGGAACGCGCGGAGTGCGCTTCGCATGGGAGCGCGTGCGCATCATGGCCGCAAACGGATTCCGCCGCGATGATCTGTTCAAGGTATCGACTGCCGACACCGGATTCAACCTGAGCCGCGACCCATGGATCAGGGAAGCCGACGTCATACTTCTTGGATGGATCAATCAGGGGCTTCTCTCGCTTGACGATATAGAAGCTCTCGGGCGTCTTGGCAAGCCTGTGGTCTGGGTCATGCACGACATGTGGTGTCTGACAGGAATCTGTCACCATTCGCTCGGCTGCACCCGCTACACGGAGTCGTGTGGCCGGTGTCCGCTGCTTCACAGCCGCCGCGACAACGATCTGTCGCGCCATGTGTGGGAACGGAAAATGAAACTTTACGATGCTGTCCCACTGACATTCGTGGCCGTGAGCCGATGGCTGGCCGACCGCTGTGCCGAAAGCTCGCTGCTGGCGAAGCGTGATGTAAGGGTGATTCCAAACGCTTTTCCTGTCGATTCGTTTGTCATCCGGCCGCGTGGCGAACTGACGGTGCTGCAGGGCGATCTCGATCATGACATAATACTCATGGGAGCGGCGCGCCTCGACGACCATATCAAGGGACTTCCTATGGCTGTCGACGCGCTCAATTATATCTTCGACAATCATCCTGAAGTGGCGCAGCGCACCGTTGCAGTGTTTTTCGGTGACCTGCGATCGCCGGCCGCTCTTCACAATCTCCGGTTTCCGCACTTTCATGTCGGACGCATCAATGATCCTAACCTGCTGCGCGATCTCTACGCTCGCTCTAAAGTGGTGCTCAGCAGCTCTCTCTACGAAACTCTTCCGGGCACGCTTATCGAGGGACAGGCATCAGGATGTCTGCCGGTCACATTCGGTCGAGGCGGACAGGCCGATATTGTCACACATCTCTCCGACGGATATATTGCCCGATATGCCGACACGCGCGACCTCGCCAAGGGTATTCTGTGGGCGCTGGATCAGAATGTCGACCGTCAGTCGCTACACGAGAGCGTCCGAAGGCGTTTCTCTTCCACGTCCGTAGCCCGGTCGTATATCGAACTGTTCAATCAGCTTGTAGCTGTAAAATAATCAATTGAAAACAAGACACAGCAATGCAGACGGTATTGTTTCATGAAACTATATTCGGACCGATTCACAGTCGGCGTCTCGGAACGTCGCTTGGAGTGAATCTGTCGCCTGTCGACGGCAAGACATGCACGTTCGACTGTCTTTACTGCGAGGCCGGATTCAACGCCCAGGGACCTGGCCGTAGCGGATTGCCTGCGAGAGCCGACGTGGCCGCGCAGCTCGAAGCACGCCTGAGTGCCATGAAAGCTGCCGGCGAAAAACTCGATGTCATAACTTTTTCGGGCAATGGCGAGCCGACCATACATCCCGAATTCGAGGGCGTGATCGACGATACCATAGCTCTCCGCGATCGTTATTTCCCTGAAGTGAAGATCAGTGTGTTGAGCAATGCCACGCGCCTTGCCGATCCGGGGGTGGACAGGGCGCTCAGGCGTGTCGACAACAATATTCTTAAACTTGACAGTGCCGTAACTGAAACCATGAGGCTCATAGACCGTCCAGGATCGCCCGATTTCACCTCGGAGCAGGTCATCGGTCAGATAGCGTCGTTCGCTCCGCAGTGCATCGTCCAGACCATGATACTGCGCGGAAGCCACGAAGGCCGCACGGTCGACAATACTGTCGACAACGAGATCGAGGCGCTTATCGAGGCCTATCGCACGATACGTCCGCGGGAGGTGATGCTGTATTCCATTGACCGCCGCACGCCCGAACAGGCGCTCGTAAAAGTGGAGCGTGATGAGCTTGAACGCATCGCCTCGCGCATACGTGAGGCCGGTATCAACGTTTTGGTAAGCTGATTATGGAGAATACTATGGAAAGTGACCGCCCTCTGATAGTGCCTGAACCTCTGCGTCCGGGCGACCGTATAGCCATACTCTCGCCGGCCGGAATCATCAAGCCGGAGTTTGTCTACAAGGCCATGCAGGTGTTGCAGGATGCCGGATACCGTCCGTTTGTCACGCCGCACGCTCTCGGCCGGTGGCGCACCTACAGCGGCACACCTCAGGAGCGTTTCGACGATCTGCGGCAGGCGTTGCTCGATTCGTCGGTGAAGGCTATCCTTTGCTCGCGCGGCGGTTACGGCGCGGTTCATCTGCTTGAGGATCTTGACCGGCTTCCGCTGCGCGAAAATCCCAAGTGGATCATAGGCTACAGCGATATCAGCGCGCTTCACGCTCTGATGCACCGCCACGGCATTGTTTCAGTCCATGCTCCCATGGCCAAGCATCTGGCCACGCTGAAGGGGCGCGACGACGATGCGCAGGCGTTGTTTGAAATACTGGCCGGCGAGCCGCAGCTCTATTCCATCCCGCCATCTCCGCTCAACCGTCAGGGCACGGCCGTGGCGCCGCTTGTCGGCGGAAATCTCGCTGTGATAGCCGATCTGGTGGCGACACCGTTTGACACCATTCTGCCCGACACTATCCTCTTCATTGAGGACATCGCCGAGCCGGTCTACAAGACGGAGCGCATACTCTACCAGTTGCGTCTGAGCGGAGCGCTGTCTCGCATCAAAGGGCTTATTGTGGGTGCGTTCACCGACTACGCTCCGGAGGTCGACGGACGATCCATGGAGGCGATGATCAGCTCTATGGTGGCCGATTATTCCTATCCGGTGGCCTTCGGTGTGCCGGTGGGTCATGTCGACCATAATCTGCCGTTGCAGGTGAGCCTGCCTACACGCCTTGAGGTCACAGCCGATCAGACGGTCATCGTGCAGCCTGCCGACGCCTGAATTAGCGTTTTCCTGCAAAGAACTCCTTCATGAGCGCGCTGCACTCGTCGGCGAGCACTCCCGCCTTGACAGTGGCTTTGGGGTGGAAGGGATTGCCGCCAAGCCGGCTGTAGCCGCGCTTCGGATCCGCAGCGCCATACACAATCCTGGGCAGCTGACTCCATCCGATCGCTCCAGCACACATCACACACGGTTCGACTGTGACGTATAGGGTGCAATCGGTAAGGTATTTGCCGCCTAAAGTCTGGGCGGCAGCGGTTATGGCCTGCATCTCGGCGTGGGCGGTGACATCCGAGAGTGCCTCCGTCAGATTGTGGCCGCGCCCTACTACAGTGCCTTTGCATATCACCACTGCGCCTATAGGCACTTCGTCCTCTTCGAGAGCGCGGTGCGCTTCGTCAAGAGCCATGCGCATATAGAGCTCGTCGTCGTTGATTGACGTTGTATTGTTCATAACAGATCTATTTTCATCCCTTCGTCGGCTGCGGTGACGTTTTCAAACTCTTCGCGCGCCTGGCGCAGCAGCAGTTCCGTGGATGTGTATCGGTTGGAATAATGCCCTATGATCAGGCGTTTGGCTCCAGCCATGCGTGCTATTTTGCCGGCTTCCCGGGCGGTGGAGTGTCCGCGGCGGCGAGCCTGTTCGGCAAGCGAGTCGTCGTAGGTGGCTTCGTGATATATCACGTCGACTCCCTTTACGGCTTCGGCCACAGCCGGCGAGAACATCGTGTCCGAACAGTAAGCGTAGCTGACCGACGGCTCGGGATCTGTCGTAAGCCGCTCGTTGGCTATCACACGTCCGTCGGACGCTGTCCAGTCGGCTCCCTGCTTGATGGAGTGGAGGTCGGCTATCGGAATGCCGAAAAACTTGATCATGTCGCCGCGCAGATGCCGTGGTTTGGGCTTTTCCCTGAATATATAGCCCAGACAGGGCACGCGGTGCTTGAGCTGAAAGGCCTCTACGGTCATGGCATGGTCATCGGCCACAGTGCAGGGCTCGTTTCCTACGCCTTGATATTCGATCTCAAAGGGTGAATCCGGGCAGAAGAAACTGATGATGTCGCGCATCCGGTCGAGCCCTTCCTGCGGAAGCGTCAGGCGTATCCGGCCCCCCTTGTCGTGAAGAGCCATGGTCGACAGCAGTCCCGGCAGTCCAAGGCAATGGTCGCCGTGAAGATGGCTGATGAAGATGTGCTCCAGGCGGTTGAAGCCTATGCCCATCCGCCTCATAGCCAGTTGAGAGCCTTCGCCGCAGTCAACCATCATAAGCCTGTCGCGGAAGTTGATTATCTGTCCCGAAGGATTGTGGCGCACCGAGGGAGTGGCCGATCCGCATCCGAGTATATCGATCTGAAATTTTGCCATAATACGGATTTTTCAGGTGTGTTCAGGCGGTTTTGACGCGGTGTCGTCGCAGTCCGAAGCAGTTCTCGCGCCGGGCGGCGAAAGCGATGTAGCCGAGCAACAGGGCTGTGCGCAGCGTATAGTCGATCCAAGGATTGCCGGTTGTCAGCACGATTGCCGCGCCGTAGAGCGCGAGGGCGAGGAAGAAATACGTCAGCAGCGGGCCGAGCCGGTAGCCGATTGGATGTTTTATGCGTCCGGTGACGTAGGATAGTACCATCATCACTCCGTAGCATGTCAGAGCGGCCCAGGCACACCCCATATAGCCGATCGACGGCACAAGAAGGTAGTTCATCAGCAGGGTCACCGCAAGGCCCGTCAGCGAGAAATATGTGCCCCATATGGTGCGGTCGGTGAGCTTGTACCAGAGCGAGAGGTTGAAGAATACCCCGAAGAAAAACTCGGCAAGCATTATTATCGGCACAACCTTAAGCCCGGAGAAGTATTCGCGCCCTATGAAGTAGCGGAGTATGTCGAGATAAAACATCACGCCGAGAAATATCACCATAGAGAATATCACGAAATAGAGCATCGCCACTCTGAATGGACGGTATTTGTCTGGATCGTTGTTGTCGGTGCGGTTCTGGGCGAAAATAAAAGGCTCGTAGGCAAAGCGGAATGCCTGAGTGAACATCACCATCACGATCGCTATCTTGTAGTTGGCGCTGTATATGCCGAGCTGCCTCATGCCTTCGGCCGGATCGGCTATCAGTGCCGGAAGTAGTATCTTGTCGAGGTTCTGGTTCATGATGCCGGCGAGTCCGAGCACGAGCAGGGGAGCCGAATACGACAGCATCTCGCGCCACAGAGTGCGGTCAAACCGCCACCTGAATCCGGTGAAGTCGGGTATGAGTATCACCAGTGTGACCAGTGTGGCTATCAGGTTGGAGAGGAATATGTAGCCTATGCCGAAGGTGGGTGAATAAAACGCCGATACGGCATCGGGCCAGCTGCGGTAGAGAGCCGGGCAGAGGAGTATGAAGAACAGATTCAGCCCGATGTTCATCCCGATGCCGATCAGTTTCACGGTGGCGAAGCGTATCGGGCGGTGACGGTAGCGAAGCCAGCTGAAGGGTATGGACGTGAACGCGTCCACTGCCACGGTGACGGCCATCATGGCCACATATTCGGGGTGGTCGGGGCAGTGCATGGCGCCCGACAGCCACGGCATGGAGGCCATGACCAGAATGACGAACAGAGTCGAGCTGCAGGCTATCGAGGTCATGGCAGTGGAGTAGACCACATGCGGATCGGGATAGCGATCGTGGTTGGCAAACCGGAAAAAACCGGTTTCCATGCCGTAGATCAACAGGGCGAGCGTCAGCGCCACCCATGCGTAGATGAAGCTCACGGTGCCGTATTGCGCTTCGGCGAACGTGATGGTGTAGAGCGGCACCAGAAGCCAGTTGAGAAAACGGCCTATGATGCTGCTGAGGCCGTAGACGGCCGTATCTTTTGCGAGCGACTTTAGTGAAGGCAAGGCTGTAGGGGTGTTAGCGTTGTTGTTCAGAATAGCGACGGCTCGTCGGTTGGCCGTCGGTTGCGTATGTGGCCGAGATGCCGGTAGGCAAGATCGGTCACTTCACGGCCGCGCGGAGTGCGGTTGATGAATCCTTCCTTGATCAGGAACGGTTCGTAGACCTCCTCTATCGTGCCGGCGTCTTCACCCAGGGCGGTGGCGATGGTGCCGAGACCCACAGGGCCGCCGTTGAATTTTGTGATTATCGTGGTGAGGATCTTGTTGTCGATCTCGTCGAGGCCGTGCTTGTCGATGTTGAGCGCTTCAAGCGAGTAGCGGGCTATCTCGGGATCGATGCGCCCGTTGCCCTTCACCTGGGCGAAATCGCGCACCCGTCGCAGCAGCGCGTTGGCCACGCGCGGCGTGCCACGGCTTCGCAGAGCTATTTCGTCGGCGGCCTCGGGGGTGCACTCCACTCCGAGCAGGCGTGCCGAACGAAGTATGATACGCTGCAACACCTGATGGTCGTAATACTCCAGATGGCAGTTGATGCCGAAGCGGGCGCGGAGCGGCGAGGTCAGCAGGCCGCTTCGGGTAGTGGCGCCGATGAGGGTGAACGGCGACAGGGTGAGTTGCACCGACCGCGCGCCGGGACCCTTGTCGATCATTATGTCGATGCGGTAATCCTCCATCGCGGAGTAGAGATACTCCTCGACGACGGGGCTCAGGCGATGGATCTCGTCGATAAACAGCACGTCGTTTTCCTCCAGAGAGGTTAGTATGCCGGCCAGATCGCCCGGTTTGTCGAGCACCGGTCCGGAAGTGACCTTGAAGCCCACGCCGAGTTCGTTGGCTATGATTGCCGACAGTGTGGTCTTGCCCAGCCCGGGAGGACCGTGCAGAAGCAGGTGGTCGAGAGCTTCGCCGCGCATACGGGCGGCTGCCACAAACACTTTCAGATTGTCCACTATGCCGTCCTGTCCGGCGAAAGCCTCAAACTGCGATGGGCGCAGGGCTTTCTCGATATCGCCGTCGCGGTCGGAAGCCGCCTGTCGGGCGGCGCGTATGTCGAAATCTTCTTCCAATTGGCTGTAGGGTTTTTAGAGTATGTTTGAATTTCACTTCTGTTCACTCAAAGAGGATTTTGTAAAAAATCAAACATACTCTTACTTGCTGATTGTTTCTCTTACTCGTGATATGATCTCTTCGGGGGTTATCGAAGTCATGCAGCGATAGTCTGATGTGCGGCAGGGCCGGTTGCCGAACACCGAGCATGGGCGGCACGCCATCGGTGTCTGTACGGCAAGCGACGGATCGAAGCCGCAGGGCGTGAACCCCATTGAAGGGTGGGTCGCTCCCCACACCGTCACCGTGGGCACTCCTGTAAGGGCGGCCAGATGCATATTGCCCGAATCCATGGCCACCATGACGTCGAGCCGGCTCATCACGGCCATTTCGGTCCGGAAACCGAAGCGCTCGCGTGCCATGCTTGTGACTCGCGGAAACTCCTCGCTCCACCGACCCAGAATCAGCTTCTCCTCCTCGCCTCCGCCGAAAAGGAAGATCCTTGTCGACGGATCTTCCGACAGCGATGCGATCACCCGTTTCATCTTTTCCTCAGGGTAGATCTTGGCCTGATGGGCTGCAAACGGGGCTATCCCTATCCATCGCTCGCCTTCGGCTTTGTCGGGGCTTGCGGCGGCGAATGCCGACGGGTCAGCACCCCCCTTGAAAAACCTGACCGGCTCACCCGAAAGCTTCAGTCCGAGGCGCTCCAGCACGTCGCGGTAGCGTCGGTCGGTGGCGGTGAGTGGTGCAGGATATTCCGAAAAGTCGGCTACCAGACGCGCTTTCTCGCGGCGCCCTTTGCGGATACGGCTCACTCTGATGCCGTGAAGGTGGCAGAAGACGGCTGCCAGACGCGTCCGCAGCACGTCGTGAAGATCGGCCATGTCGGTGAAACCATGCTCGCGGTGAAGCTCTCGGAGCAGCCTGATCATTCCGGCCGTACCGCTGTATTGGTGCTTCATGTCGGCTCCGACCACCGTGAGATTGGGCGGAGTTTCGAGCAGCAGACGTGCTGTGGGAGCCTTGGTCAGAAACACAAAGCGCACGTCGGGATTTGACCTGCACGCATCGTAGAGCGGACCGACGGCCATCGCCACATCGCCAAGCGCTGAGAAGCGCACGGCCAGCACGCACCGGCCTACGGTATGGCGGTCGGCTTTATTTGCCGGCATAGAGCACCGGATTGGTCGACGGATCGTTGTACATCTTCATCTGCCGGTAGACCTTCATGAACTTCCGACCGGCGGCAATATCGTCGATCAGACGGTCTATGGCCGCCGTCAGATCCTCGCGCTGGGTGAGAAGCACGTCGAGCTTCGCACGGCACTTGGCCAGATGCTGTTCCGAAGCGTCGGTGCGCTCCGTTTCGGCCTTCATGTGGTATATTTTCAGAGCGAGGATCGACAGCCGGTCTATTGCCCATGCGGGGCTCTCGGTGTTGATCGACGCGTCGGGAAGCGGTGTCACTCCGGCATATTTCTCAAGAAAATACGTGTCGATCTCCTCCACCATATCGGTGCGCTCCTGATTGGATCGGTCTATACGGCGTTTGAGAGCCAGAGCCTCCACCGGATCGATCTCCGGATCACGGATTATATCCTCCAGATGCCACTGCACGGCATCGATCCAGTTTTTGGCAAACAGAGTATGTGCCGGGTCATTGGCTGAATAAGGATTCTGCGGCTTGAAATCCACGTCGTCGGTGAGATGGTAGAGAGCCACTGTCTCATCGAATATCCTGTTGCACTGTTGAGCGAAAGTCATGTTCATTATCGGAATAGTCGCTATTGCGAGATGGTTTGCAAAACACAAATGTAGTGAAATTCCTCCAATCACCCCCAATCTTCCAAAAAAAATCCAAAAACCTCACGCTCCGCACATGAATCCGCACATGAAACCCGCGCAAGTTTATTCTGCGGTCCATAGCTGCATTTAGGATCGATGAAATTTTATCTAATCATTTGTATAGGGTTCTGGCGGATCACAAGCCAGTCCTTCAAATATGCCGTACAATTTCCTGACCGGTTGGTATGACTGATGCGGCTCCTCTGTTGCGTTCTGAGGCATAATGATGTCAATTTGATTGAACAGTCGCATGACAGCACGACCGATAGCCCAGGATAAATTGACTGGAACAGCATTTCCGATCTGTTTGTATTTTGCAGAAAGAGAGCCACAAAACTCCCAGTCGTCGGGAAATGTCTGTATTCGTGCATATTCACGGACGGTTAATGGCCGTGTTTCTGTAGGATGACACCTTTCGGTCTGTTTTTGAGCCGGAGCGCAGGTAAGGGTCAGGCTGGCTTCGTCCATGGAGAGGCGTCGTGCCATCCCTGTTTTGCCGCCTCCAAGATGATAGCTGCCCTTCATGTATTCTTTAGCTATATCGTCGGGCAGATCTCTCCAGTCTCCTCCCTCCGGCACAAGTTTCATTACTTTTTCTTTTGCCGCCGGATATTTTTGTCCTTCGCTTTCAGGCACGTCGCAGTCATAAAGATCACCATGAAAAAAAGCGTCACGAAGAGTGCGCAGTTGACCGCATACCGATGGCCATTTGAAGTTGACATGTGGAGCTATATCATCCCGAATTGCAATGAGAATAAGTCGCTCTCTTTTTTGTGGGACATTATATTGAATGGCGCGGAGTACACGTGGCTCGATCAGGGTGTAGCCAAGTTCAGCTATGACAGATTTAATGGTTTCGATAGTGCGTCCATTGTCATGTTCCAGCAATCCTTTCACATTCTCGGCCATGAATACTTTTGGCTGTATTTCTTTGACCGCACGAGCCAATTCAAAGAAAAGAGTGCCTCGGGTTTCTTCAAATCCAAGCCTTTTACCGGCATAAGAGAATGCCTGACAAGGGAAACCTCCGGTAAGCAAGTCGACTTTGCCGTGATATGGCGTGAAGTCTATGTCGTGAATATCACCCTTGACCACATTCCAGTCCGGCATGTTCTTTTGAAGTGTAGCGCAAGCGTCCTTGTCATACTCATTAAGCAGCAAATGCTTGAAGCCGGCCTTGTGCATACCCAATGCAAGCCCCCCTCCCCCTGCGAATAGCTCGATTGATGTGAAAGTTCTGCGGGGCACAACCTCGTTTTCCTCGTCCCAGATATTGTTAAGCATCGCTGAAATTTCTGGAAATGAAGAAAGTTCTGAAGCGATCAGATACTTCTGATTATGCTCGTCAATACGGGCTACACATTTGCCGTTGGCAATCCACTTGTCAACGGTGGCACGTGAAACGCCCATAATGTCGGCGAAATTATTCAGTGATATATGAGTATCCCGGGTCATTTGTTGTTGAGTTTGTCAAATCCCTCATATGTCTTGAATGCGAGAATGTATAGACTGGCGAGAATGTCGGCAAGCTCTTTTGTGAGTTCTTCGTACACGGTGTTTTTGAGAGCAAGAGCGGGGTTGTCATTGACTACATCCTCAATGATTCGGGGCAGTGCAGCACACAATCTGAAGAAGGCGTCTTCAACGCCGAATACAAGAGCATAGAACTTGTCAATTGACATTCTACGGATCTTTTTGTGCTCACGTGGTTTGCCATCGAGTGAAACTTTCCAGGCATCGTCGCGGGAACGTTTGGAAATTATTTCGACAAGGTAACAGGTCGCTTCGTCATCGTCCAACAGCTTCCCTTGCATTTTCATATATGTTTTCTGAGATGAAGCGGAATTCATGGTGTTGTGCTTGTTCTTCATCTCGACGTAGATATGCAGTTCATCGTTTTCCACATCAAATCCCGCCGAAGGTACAACCCATCCGTTGCCGGCATATCGGAATAGGTTTTGATGGAAATATCCGATGCGGTTGGTGTTGGACTTGTCAATCTGCCGGAAGCATTCATCTTCGACGGCTTGTTGAATAGTCTTGCCGTAAACCTTGGCGTCAAATGTCAGCTTGATCGGGTCAATGATATTCTCATTGAACTGGTCAAGAGTTATTTCTCGCCGGTAAGCCTCTACGGTCTTTTTGACATGTTCGTAGATATCTTCGTTAGAAATAAAACCGAGATTGTAGTTGTGTGGAACAGTTGGCATTTATCTGTGTTAGCGTCTTTTAGACGCAAAGTTACAAAAAAAACGATATATCCCGTCTATATTTTCAGGATTTTGTCAACATGTTCGATACGCAGGATAAATCGGTGCAGAACAACGGCGCTGCGTCAGAATACCGGTGTTTTGACGCAGCGCCTGCTATGTTCATCCGTGTGGCATGGTTCCCGGAGGAGCTATGCGGGGCGAGGGATTCGTGTCAGGATTTTTTAGAGGCTTTCCATTCGTCGGCAAACTGTTCGAGGATCTGACGTATGTTTTTGCCCAGACGCACGTAGTCGTCCTCGTTGAGGTTGGCGAGCGACACACGTATGCTCCAGCGGGGGCCGTCGAAGCCGTCGCCGTTGAGCACCACGCTTCCGGTTTCCGAGGCGAGTCTGAACACTATAGCCAGCGGGTTGTAGGTCTTGTCGAGATAGTCGGCGAATTCCTGCCCGTAAAGCTTCTTGGCCCATATCATCATGTCGATTTCCGAGTAGTAGTCGGCACGGAGCGGATCGTCGGGCATTGAGAATCCGAAGTTCTTCCACAGGGCGTCGTAGCGGCTGTGTATGAGCTTTATCATCCGTTCGTGGTAGGTGTCGGCGGTGTCGATGAGCGTCGACAGTGCGAAGAACGACATCTGTATCTGCTGCGGTGTCGACAATCCGGCTGTGTGATTGAGGGCTATGAGCCGGCTCTCGGCCACCATGCGGTCGATGAATTTAAGGCCGGAGACGTCGATCGTGAGGCTCTGGTAGCACTCTTCAAGCTGCTTTTTCTTGTCGTCGGGAAGCTCGGATATGAGCTTGTCGAACACGTTGTCGGAGCTGACGGCTGTGACGGCCACTCGCCATCCGGTGGCTCCGAAGTATTTCGAGAACGAGTAGCACGATATCGAGTTGTAGGGCAGCTCGGCGGCGAGGCTGCGGTAGCCCTTGACAAATGTGCCGTAGACGTCGTCGGTCAGTATCATCAGCCGCGGATTGGCCTTGACCACCTCCTTGAGCGCCTCGACCGTCTCGGGTGCCATGGCGTAGCTGGGCGGATTGGACGGGTTGGTGACGAACAGCATCTTGTATTTCGGATCCTTGAGCTTCTCTATGTCGGCTCTCTTGTACTGCCATGTGTGCAGGCCGTCGGGGGTGGTGGCGTCGGCGTCGATGTCGAGCACCGTGTATTCGAATTCGTTCAGCTCCGGTATCTCTATGTAGGGTGTGAACACCGGCACCATGATGGCTATGGCGTCGCCCTTTTCGAGCAGATGGTTCTGCTTGAGCACGTCGAAGCAGTAGCACATTCCGGCCGTGGAGCCTTCGACTGCGAATAGGTCGAATGTGACATCCTTCGGGGGATTGGAGGCGCAGATGGCCCAGTCGAGATATTTGCGCACGATCACTTCGGTGTAGTGGAGTATGCGCGGCGGGGTGGGATAATTGTCGCCCACGATGCCGTCGGCCCACTCGTCGAGCAGGGCGTCGGGGTCGGCCGAGAGTTCCATCAGGCAGTATTCGTAGGCCTTGCGCAGGAAGTCGACTCCGGGCATCGAGGCGTTGTCGCGCATCCATGTCTCGAAGCGTGCGGCCATGCCGCCTTTCTGCGGAGTGCCGGCGATTCCTTCGGGGAGTGAGAGGGTGCGGTGGCACTCGGTCATCGCAAACTGTCCGAAGGCGAAGAATGCGCTGCGCGGAGCGTCGCTCACCCAGTTGGGGTTGCCGCGGCCGGCGTTGAGCAGTGAGTTGGCGGCCTTCTTGACTTTTTCGTCGGCCATCTCTATGATTTTGCCTTTCAGTTCGAACGGCGACAGCTTCGACAGTTCGTTGTCGATAGGAGAGTTGATGAGATTGTCCATAGTATTGCGTGTAATTGAAAGTTGTGGGTTATGTCGGGTTTTATGCGAAGAGTATGACCATAACTACGCCGAACAGTATCAGCAGCGTGTTGCCGACGGCATAGGTGACGGCATAGCCCATGGCGGGCACATTGCTATGGAGCGACTCCTCCACGGCGCCGAGGGCGGCTGTGGTGGTGCGCGATCCGGCCACGCATCCGAGGGCTGTGCCGGGGCGGAACTTGAACACGTAGCGTGCCAGCAGTATCGAAATGATCAGCGGCAGGGCGGTGGCTATGGCGCCCCACACGAGCAGCATCCAGCCCACCTGGGCGAAAGCCTGTACGAAGTGAGGGCCGCATTCGAGGCCTACGCAGGCTATGAACATGTTGAGGCCGAGGTCGCGGAATATCCACACGGCCGGTTCGGGCACCTGTCCGTAATCGGGGCGTTTGCTGTGCCACCATCCGAAGATGAGGCCCATGATCAGCGCTCCGCCCGAAGTGGTCAGCGAGATAGGCACGCTGCCGGCGTTGAACGATAGCACTCCGATGATGCCGCCGATAAGGATGCCGAGCGACACGAAGATGATGTCGGTGGCCGTGGTCTGGCGCGATGCGCGGCCTATTGCCTTCGCCGCCGTATCGACATCGTAGGGGAGTCCGACGAGGGTCATCATGTCGCCTCCGTCCACGACATTGTTTTCGCGCACCGGTATGTCGATCGACTGCTGGCGCTTGATCGAGCGGATGCTCACGCCGTGCATGAACGGCATTTCGCGGATCTCTTTTACCGTCTTGCCGTCGACAGCCTTGGAGGCCACCATCACGGGCTGTATGCGTATCGGGAAGTTGAGCAGCTCCTGATCCTGCGCCTCTTCGCCGATCCATGTTTCCTCACCGATAATGGCCTCGCGGCGTCCGCTGAGCACCACCTCGTCGCCCTTGAATATCATGGCCGAACCTTTGGGGGTGTCGGTGATCTGCCCGTTGTGGCGTATGCGGTCAACGAAAAGCCTGCGGCCCTGCGACTTCAGATAAGCCTCGAGATCCGACACCTTCTTGCCTGTGCCAAACCAGTCGTTGTCGACCCTGTAGCAGCGGAATGCCACCTCACGCAGCGACGAGCCGTAGCCCGGCTGGTCGACGAGCGTCTGACCCATCTGGGCCTCCTCCTCCACGCAGTCCTGACGGCACTTCTGGAAGCCGCCCATCAGTCTCGGACCCACGAAAGCTATGATCCATGCCGAGCCGGCGGTGCCGAACACGTAGGTGACGGCATACATCACCGGCACCACATTGTTCATCGACTCCTTGGCCGCCTCGGAGATATGCAGGCCGTTGATGGTTTCCTGTCCCACACCGATCACAGCCGAAATGGTCTGCGCACCCGAGAACAGACCCACGGCCTCGCCGGCATTGTAGCCCGCCAGCTTGGCGCAAAGCCATGTCACGCCGAGGCAGACCACGCAGACCACTGCGGCGAATATCACCTGCGGAAGTCCCGTCTTGCGGAAACTTCTGAAGAATTGCGGTCCGACGCTATAGCCGATAGCAAACAGAAACAGCAGGAAGAAAACCATTTTGAGCGGAGGCAGTATCTTTACTTCCGGCGCCAGAATGCCGAGAACCACGCCCACGAGCAATACGCTCGTGACAGTGCCCAGAGTGAGCATCTTGTACTTAAGTTTGCCGACAAGATACCCCAGGCACAGAGTCAGGAAAATCGCCATAGAGGGATTCTCCACCAAAAAGGGAACGATAGTGTTGTGCCACATAATGAAAAGAGCGTTTAATGTGTGTTTTATGTAGAAAGTGTTTATGTTCGGTCGGAGATTCTTATGCCGGAAGCGTGTGTATAAACTACAACGCCCTCTCCCTCTGCAATGTTCCCCCATCCGATGTATAAAGTTGTGCGGGCGGCAGCAATGCGGATGTTGTAACGATATGGCAAACAGGTCTGGATATGGCCGAATTAATATTGAAAAGCATGATGCAGCATGGGGGTTCTGGTTGTGTGCTATATTATATGTGATTAGTTGTAAGAACGACAGCGCTCATATAAAGAATTCAAAAAAAATCCTTAACTTTGCAGTTGAAAATAGGGTCGAAGAGTCGACCTGATTAAAAAAGGTGTTATTTGAATTATCTTAGCTTAGTAAATTCTCGCAAAATCTACTGATAGTTAGAAAGATAATGGCAAATAACGCCTGCATCGGATGCTTTATATCTACCCGGTTGGGTAATATATAGCCAATCGGTGTGGGTGTTCTGTCATATCTCTGACTAAGGCAATGCGAGAAGCCTACTAAGCTGGTATGTAGAATACAATCCCACACCTTTTGTGTGTCCAATTATTAACTGTTTCATTGGGGTTGTGAGGCAAAATTGTTTTATTTATAATGAAACAAAAACTGTTTGATCTGCAGGCTTGGTTTGCTGCAGCAGTGTGTATCATCATGTCTTTCGCCTTTGTGGCTTGTAGCGATGACGATGACAAATCGCCTGAAAACGCTATTGTAGGAACATGGCGTCTGTCTCTGTATGAAGAGGAGGACGATTCCTACTGGTATTGTCAGTATGAGTTCCGTTCAGACGGCACCCTATCTGTCAAAGACTGGAGTGAAGATTCCGGAGAGCCGGCATCGTATGAAGCGACCGGAAAATGGACAATTGCCAATGATAGGTTGGTGATCGAGATCGTCGAGGAGGGTGCTGACCCGTACCGCGAAAGTTATCGTTTCTCAATTGATGGAGATAAACTTACCATCTACGACTACGAAGAAGACGGGCCGAATGTTTTTGTAAAAGTAAAGAAATAATTTTCCATCTGATGGCGGTTGATCGCCTTATGTGATCGTTCCGCCAGCTATTTGAGGCTGTATCGTGATGTGTTTTGTGACATTGCGGTTCAGCCTCTTTTATTGTTCTCGTCTTTACGGAAATTATGATATGATTTGTAATGATATAAACAAAAAAACGAATTCAGATAGATATCTGAATTCGTCCCTTGTGGTGGAGTATAGCGGACTCGAACCGCTCACCTCGACACTGCCAGTGTCGCGCTCTAGCCAGATGAGCTAATACCCCGATGTTTGCGGAGGCAAAGTTACGATAATTCCTTGATATGACAATGTGAAATAAGGTTAAAAACGAATCATGTCGCTATATATTTGCGCGTGCGGTCATATTTATGTAACTTCGCGATATGAAACACAGCCTACTTTTTGCAGTGGCCGTGGCCGGTGCGCTGACGGTGCAGGCCTCGGGCCAGATCAATGGGGCCGGCGCGGCAGGATATCTGGAGCGCGGCTCCCGAATGTTTGACGATCTGAACTATACAGGGTGCATCGATCAGATGCGTGCCATGGAGCGTCTGACCCCTTCGCCCGGTCAGATGGAGGAGGCTCGGAGGCTTACGGCGCTGTCGGCGCTGCATCTCGGCCACGATGACGCTCTGCGGCTGTTGCAGAAATGGATAGCCGACTATCCGGCGTCGGCACGGCGCGAGGAGATGCTTGCGGCCGTGGGCGACTGGTATTTCCATCGCTCGGATTACCCTGCGGCTGTGGAGGCATACGGGCGTGTCGACCGCGATGCGCTCGACAGCTATGTGGCGGCCGATGTCGACTACCGTCAGGCATATTCCCGTCTTATGCTCGGCGATACCGAGGAGGCCATGCAGGGCTTCAGCCGTCTGGCGCGGTCCGACCGCTATCGCGCCGCCGGAGCTTTCTATCGTGGATATCTCGAATATGCGGCCGGCAATTATGCAGCGGCGCGCACGCTTTTCAAGGAGGCGGCGGGCAACGCCGAGCTGAATGACGTTGCGCAGTACTATCTGGCGCAGATCGATTTCGTTCAGGGCGATTTCTCCGGAGCCTTGTCGCTCAGCCGGCAGCTTCTGAAAAACGATGCCGTGGAGCAGTTCGCGCCCGAAATGAACCGTATAGCCGGCGAGTCGCTGTTCAACCTCGGCCGCGAAGAGGAGGCTCTGCCATATCTGCGCCGCTACGCGTCGACCACCGACCGTGTCCGTCCGTCGGCGTTCTACATTCTCGGAGTGGGCGAGTATCGCCTCGGCAACTATCAGGCAGCGATACGCAGCCTCGGGCACGCGGCTGCGTCCGACAATGCCATGGGGCAGAGCGCCAATCTGATTCTCGGCCAAAGCTATCTCGCCGAGGGCAAGGCCGACGGGGCATTGATGGCTTTCGAGAAAGCCTATCGCATGGGATTCGACCGCAATGTGTCGGAGTCGGCCATGTACAACTACGCCGTGGCCAAGTCCGAAGGCGGACGCGTGCCGTTCGGCAATTCCGTGGCGCTGTTCGAGAACTTTCTGCGCGAGTATCCGCAGTCGGAATATGCCGATCGAGTGCGCTCTTACATGATATCGGGATATATGACCGACAACGACTATCAGTCGGCACTGAAGCTGATAGATGCGATGAACCGTCCGACGCCGGAGGCCAATGCCGCCCGCCAGCGCGCGCTCTTCGCTCTCGGCACCCGCGAATATTCGTCGGGGCGCCTGACAGAGGCTCTCGACCGTTTCCGCCGGGCCGCTTCCATCAGCGGAGCCGACCGCTCCATAGCCAGGCAGTCTCTCCTATGGGAGGGTATATGCCAGTATGACCTCGAACGCTATGATGCCGCAGTGCGCTCCCTTGAGGCCTATCTCAAGGATGCCCGCCGGGGCGATCCCAATACCGTGATAGCGCGCTACAATCTCGGATATGCCCGCTTCTCACAGGCCGACTACAAGGCTGCGCTCACCGATTTCCGCGATGTGATCGCAGCGCGTCCCGACAAACGTATGCTTGCCGACGCCTACAACCGTGCCGCCGACTGTCTTTACTACGGCAGTGACTTCGCCGGCGCGGCCGACGCCTACGACAAGGCGTTTGCCCTCAATCCGGAGGCCGGCGATTATGCTCTCTATCAGAAGGCAGTCATGAGCGGTCTGCAGCGCAACCACAAGCAGAAGATAGAGCTTATCTCCGACCTCTGCAGACGCTATCCGACATCGTCGCTCATACCGGCCGCCATGCTTGAACAGGCCGACGCATATACAGCGGTTGGCGACAACAATGCAGCCCTTAAGGCTTACGACAATCTGCTGCGCGACTATCCCGCATCGACCTATGCGCGCCAGGGAATGCTCCGCAAGGCCATAGCCTCGCTGAGCGCCGGACGCCGCAAGGAGGCCAAAGAGGCCTACCGGCAGATAATATCGTCATATCCTACAAGCGAGGAGGCACGCATGGCCGCCGACGACCTCAAGCGCATCTATGCCGACGAGGGAAAGCTACAGGAGTATTCCGAATTCATAGCATCGGTTCCCGACGCTCCACAGACCGAGGCCTCAGAGCTTGAGGCACTGGCATTCCGCGCCGCCGAGTCCGACTATGTGGCCAACGACCGCACGGAGCGTCTGGCCGACTATCTGCGCACGTATCCGGGCGGAGTCCATGAGCCGCAGGCTCTCCTGCTGATGGCAAAGGCTGCAGAGGCCGCCGGACGCGACGCCGAGGCTCTCGAATATGCCACACGCCTGACCGACCGTTATCCCCACGCCGACGTCAGCGAGGACGCGCTGATAATCCGTGCCGAAGCCGAGCTGGCGCAGGGTCGCGGAGCGGCATCGCTCGAATCATACCGGCGTCTGGAGCAGAGCGCGTCGAGTCCGCGCCGCCTGCAGCAGGCGCGCCTTGGAGTGATGCGCACGGCGCTCATGCTTGACGAGAACGCTACGGCCCTGGAGGCTGCCGACAGGCTGCTGTCATCGTCGGCCGAAAATCTGACCGGACTGCAGGAGATCTCCTACGACCGCGCTCTTGCCCTCAGCCGTCTTGGACGCAATGACGAGGCCGAAGCCGCATGGGCTCTTCTTGCCGCAAGCCCCGAAGATGAGTATGGCGCACGTGCGGCCGTCAGTCTGGCCGAATCGCAGCTCCGCAGCGGCAACGCCGAGAAGGCGCGCGCCACGGCCGACGCCCTCATAAACGCCAATCCGCCCCACGCCTACTGGCTCGCACGAGGATTTATAGTGCTCAGCGATGCGCTGCGTGCCCAGGGCAACGGTTTCGAGGCCGACGAATATCTCCGTTCGCTCAAGAGCAACTATCCCGGCACCGAAGCAGAAATATTCGATATGATCGACTCACGTCTGAAACAACAGCAATAACATCCGCTCATGATAAACCACACTATAAGATTGACGGCAATCGCCGTAATATCGGCGGCCGCCACAGCCACGACAGCCGCGCAGCAGCTCAACAAGGAGATCACTGTGGAGCGCGAGGTGGTGCCGATACAGCGCGAGGCCACACGCCTCGGCTTCACGCCGTCGGTATCTCTCCCACCTCTGGCCATGGAGCGCCTGTCGCCATCCACAAGAGCCATCACCTCACGAGTGCCGGCAGGGATAGTTGTGCTCGATCCGGCCGCATGGGCCGACAGCATCTACATCAGCCCCTACCGCGGATATGCCTCCATCGGCTTCATGCCGCTCTATAACGCCATGCTGTCGGCCGGATACAGGATTGTCGACAATTCCACCACCCGTGTCGGAGCATGGCTGCAATACGACGGCACCGTCTACACCTCGCGGCGCACCCCCTATGACCGTGCTTCATCCGGCCGGAAGGAATACATACGCGACCATACCGCCACCGTAGGCATCTATGCCTCGCAGCGTATCGGCGCATCCTCGGAGCTGTCGGGCGAGCTTGACTACTCCTGCTCGCGCTACAATCATCCGGGTTACAGCCCGGCTACAGGCGATTACGGCATGGAATACCAGTCGGTCAACCGCTGGAACGCCGACCTTGCATGGAAATCGACCGTCAATGATCTCGGCTATGGATTCCGTGCCGGTTACTCGCGCTTCGCGTTCGGCGACGACATCCGTTATCCCTACCGTCAGGATCTGCTTCCGGCCGAGGCCGAGAACAATTTCCGTTTCGGAGCCGGACTGAATGCAGACTTCGACGGCGGATCGCTTGCCGCGCTCGATGTCGACTTTTCGGGTTTGCGCACCAATCCCACGGTCGAAAATCCCAATATCGGCACCCCGCGGTCATACTCTACATGGCTTCTGCGGTTCAGTCCCTCATATTCCTATCGTGCCGGAGCTTTCGACCTCCGGCTTGGAGCGCGTGTCGACCTCACCCACAATTCAGGCAAGGCGTTCCATATAGCCCCTGATGTAAGGATCGCTGTCAACCCGTCGTCGATGTTTGCCCTGGAGGTTAGTGCCGGAGGAGGAGAGTGGCAGAACACGCTCAGATCTGTATTCGCTTTCGCACGCAACATTGAGCCATGGGCGGCTTATGCCAATTCACACATACCGCTGACACTCGACGCGCGCCTGCGCATCGGACCGCTTCACGGTCTGTATGGCGAGATCTTCGGCGGATATGCCCGTGCCAACGACTGGCTCATGCCTGCCATCACCGACAGTTACGGCAGTCTGATTCTTGAACCGGAAGATGTCAAGGGATTTCATTTCGGGGCGGCCGTTGGTTACCGGTGGGGATCTGTCGCTGATGCTCGCGTGGAGTGGCACACAGCTCCTTCCGCCTACGGCAAAGGCTACTATCTGTGGCGCGACAGGGCGCGCAATGTGCTCGACGCGTCGGTCAAGGTCAATCCGGTGGAGCGTCTGAGCGTCGATCTCGGCTTCACTCTGCGTACCGGCCGCCGTATATGTCACATATACGATGGAGCATCACCTGCCATAACTCTCGGCGATGTGCGCGATCTGTCGGCCGGAATATCCTATGGGATCACCCCGGCTCTGACAGTCTTTGTCAATGGAGAGAATCTGCTCAACCACCGTTATTCGACTGTCGACTGTTTCGAATCACAGGGCATCACCGGACTGGCCGGAGCCTCACTGAAATTCTGATCACGCAGCCATGCATCAGAGCATAGTAATCATACCTACATACAACGAGATAGAGAACATCGACTCTATCATACGCGCTGTCATGGCCCTTGGCGACAGCGAGTTTGACGTGCTTGTGGTCGACGACGGCTCGCCCGACGGCACCCCGGGGGCTGTACGCGCCCTCCAGCAGGAGTTCCCCGGACGGATAAAGCTCCATGAGCGTCCCGGCAAACTCGGACTCGGCACAGCCTATATCGAGGGTTTCAAAATATGTCTTGCCGATCCTGCCGGCTACCGCTATATCTTCGAAATGGATGCCGATTTCAGTCACGATCCCAAGGATCTGCTGCGCCTTCTGTCGGCCTGCCGCGACGAAGGAGCGGATATGGCCGTGGGCTCGCGCTACGTCACCGGCGTCAATGTGGTCAACTGGCCCATAGGGCGTGTGCTGATGTCGTATTATGCGTCGGCCTATGTCAGGGTGGTCACCGGAATGCCGGTTCACGACACCACGGCCGGTTTTGCCTGCTACACCCGCCGGGTGCTGGAGGCGTTGCCGCTCGATTCAATCCGCTGCAAAGGCTACGCATTCCAGATCGAAATGAAGTTCCAGACATTCAAGCGCGGGTTCCGCATCAAGGAGGTGCCCATCGTGTTTGTCAACCGTGTGCTCGGCACGAGCAAGATGTCGACAGGTATTTTCAGCGAGGCTGTGTTCGGTGTGCTGCGCCTGCGCCTCGACAGCATGTTCAAAAAGTATCCGCAATATGGACCGCAGACCGATACTGATTCATGACGCCCGGATAGTCAACGAAGGTGTCACCGCACGTGGCTATGTGCTTATAGAGGGCGATGTCATCGCCGATACCGCGGCGGGCGATGCCCCGGCCGCACTCATGCAGCGCGACGATCTGGAGAAGATCGACGCGGCCGGACGTCTGTTGATGCCCGGTGTCATCGACGGCCATGTGCATTTCCGCGATCCGGGACTCACCCACAAGGCCGACATGGCCACCGAGAGCCGCGCGGCCGTGGCCGGAGGCGTGACGTCGTTCATCGACATGCCAAATACGCGCCCCGCCACCATTACCCCCGGTGATGTGGCCGCCAAGCGCGAGCGTGCAGCCGAAGTTTCGGTGGCCAACTATGGCTTCTTCATCGGAGCCACCGACACCAATCTGCAGCAGCTTCTTGATGCCGACTGGAGTCTGACCGCCGGAGTGAAACTGTTTCTCGGATCATCCACCGGCAACATGCTTGTGGAGCGGCGCGAGGTGATAGAGCGCATATTCCGCGAGGTGCCGGCGCTCATAGCTGTCCATGCCGAGGACGAGGCTACCATAAAGGCCAACCGTGAGGCCGTTGTGGCACGCTACGGTGAGGACCTGCCGATAGCTTTCCATCCGGTGATACGCAACCACGAGGCCTGCCTCAAGGCCACGCAGACTGCCGTGGATATGGCCCGGCTGACGGGTGCGCGGCTTCATGTGCTCCACGTTTCCACCGCCGACGAGCTTCGTCTCTTCGAGGCCGGACCGGTGGCCGGAAAACGTATCACTGCCGAAACTTGTCCGCAATACCTGCTGTTCACCGACGAACAGTATCCCCACCTCGGAGCCAGAATCAAATGCAATCCCGCCATAAAGCGTCCGGTCGACCGCGACGGACTGCGATACGCGGTGGCCAACGGACTGATCGACGTCATAGCCACTGACCATGCGCCGCATCTTCCGGAGGAGAAGGAGGGCACGGCTCTGACAGCTGTCAGCGGCATGCCTATGGTGCAGTTCTCTCTCCCCGTCATGCTTGAGCTGTCGAAGGAGGGGGTTCTCTCGCTTGAGCAGGTGGTGGAGAAAATGGCCCACAATCCGGCCACGTTGTTCGGCATCGAGCGCCGCGGCTTCATCCGCAAGGGCTATTATGCCGACCTGGTGATGGTCGACGACGATGTGGAGCCTTATCCCGTCACTCCTGAGTCGGTCATCAGTCGGTGTGGCTGGAGTCCGCTTGAGGGCGCGCCGCTGAGTGTGCGTGTGGATCAGACGTGGGTCAACGGCCATACGGCCTACCGCCACGGCATAGTGTTTGCCACAGCCCGAGGCATGGCTCTCAGATTCAGTCATCAATGACAGATTATCCTCTCAAACATATACACTTAAGTAACTCGCAAAAATTAGCTGCGAGTGATTTTTGAGATCTGTTCGAGTGGTTTTCGCTTGAAGACGAGGGCGTGTAGCGAGCTACACAACTGAGGATGAGAGTAAAAAGCGCCGGATAAAATCAAAAAGCGCCGCAGCAGACCATGGGTTACTGACGAGTTTCATAATATCAACTAATTTTTATATGGATTGGAAAGAACAATTTCACACGATGATGCCGCTGCTGGGGCATCGCAACTGGATCGTGGTCACCGACATGGCTTATCCGTTGCAGACCAATCCCGGAGTGCTCACCCTCGATGCTACGGCCGACGATTTTCCGACCGTGCTCCGTACGATCCGCGGCGAGCTTGACAGTGCCTCTCATGTGGTGGCGCATGTATATCGCGACTCGGAGCAGTTGCGCCTCGACGAACGGCTCTGTCCCGGCATTACATCATATCGTGCCGGAGTCGACGAAGTGATCGGTGGCTACGGGGCCATAAAAAATCTCGGCCACGAGGATCTGATATTGCGGCTCGACGAGGTCAGCAGGCTCTATCGGGTGGTTGTCATCAAGTCTGGGCTGACTATTCCCTACACCTCGCTCTTCTTTGAGCTCGACTGCCGCTATTGGGACGCCGACAGGGAAGCGGCCATACGCTCCTGACCCGCTCCGAAGTGACGCATAATGACCGCGGACGACTCCATAGTCAATGGAGGGCGTCCGCGGCCGTTTTTCAAGATAGTGTGTTTTTATAGTAATGTGTATGGGTGTGGTATGGCTTTTCAGCGGTAGTCGGCGAAGCGTGTCTGGAGCTGCTGACGCGCGAAGAATATGCGGCTCTTGATGGTGCCCAGCGGCAACTGCATCTTTTCGGCGATCTCGCCGTACTTGTAGCCGGCCACATGCATCGAGAAGGGTATGCGGTATTTGTCGGGGAATTCGTTGATGGCGTCGGTGATCTCCTTGGCGCCGAATGAGCCTTCGGGAGTTTCCAGGCCCGAGTCCTGGCTGAGGTTGAGATGGTAGAGATCGTCGGTCTGGTCGATGACCGTGGCCGAGCGCACCACGCGGCGGTAGTTGTTGATGAAGATGTTGCGCATGATGGTGAACACCCATCCCTTGAAGTTGGTGTTCTCGACATATTTGTCGGCGTTGTCGAGGGCTTTCAGCGTGGTATCCTGAAGCAGATCGTAGGCATCGTCGCGGTTCGATGTGAGCATGAAGGCGAAGTTGAGGAGGTTTGCCTGGAGTCCCATGAGTCTGGATTGAAAGTTTGCTGTAGCCATTGTAGTGAGGTTTTAGAGGTGTAATGGGTTGTTATGTCGGGTTTGTCAGCGCTGATGTCACAATTCGTTGACAATGCAAAGTTACGGAGAATTACAGCTCTACAAGTGTTTTTGTGTTAAACGAAGTTAAATCAGTTACAGCCTTGTTACATCGAGCGCGCATCGAATACTATGATATTGTTTTATAGTAAGTTGTGAAGTTTAGTAATATCACACTACTTAACAGGTTTCCGCTACCCCTCCGATAGCTCTGATAGCTCCGATAACTCTGATGACTCCGATCAAAGAAGAGCCTGCATAAAACCCCGTCATGGCGTCGCAAAGCGCCGCCTTGACGGGGTGGTCGATAGATGTATGCTGTGTTTTTACTGCAGCGAAACCTTTATGGTCGGTGGGAGAGTGCCGTTGCGGCGGTTGCATGCGTCGACTACCTCGCGGGCTACATGGCGGAATGCCTGGCCGGTGATTGATGAGCCGTCAAGAGCCACGGGGCGTCCTTCATCGCCCCCCTCGCATATCGACTCCACGACAGGTATCTGACCCAGAAGTCTCACGCCGAGTTGCTGGGCGAGTTTCACGCCCCCTTCGCGTCCGAATATATAGTATCGCTCGTCGGGATGGCGTTCGGGAGTGAACCATGCCATGTTTTCCACAAGTCCGAGTATAGGCACATTGACTTTCTCACCTGTAAACATCGATATGCCCTTGCGTGCGTCGGCGAGAGCCACCTCCTGAGGAGTGCTGACGATGACCGCACCGGTGATGGCGAGTGTCTGCACCAGCGTCAGGTGTATGTCGCTCGTGCCCGGAGGCATGTCTATGAGGAAATAGTCGAGTTCGCCCCAGTCGGCTTCGCCTATGAGTTGCTTGAGAGCGTTGGAGGCCATGCCTCCGCGCCACAGCACAGCGCTGTCTTTGTCGACAAGAAAGCCTATTGAGAGAAGTTTCACTCCATATTTTTCAAGCGGTATGATGAGTGCGCGTCCGTCGACTTCGTGCATATATACCTGCTCGTCCTCCACACCGAACATTTTCGGGAGCGACGGACCGAATATGTCGGCATCGAGAAGCCCCACCCGGTAGCCCTCCTGAGCGAGAGCCACTGCGAGATTCACGGCCACGGTCGATTTGCCCACGCCGCCCTTGCCTGAGCTGACCCCTATGATGTTTTTCACACCCGGAAGCATCGGCTGCGCTTTTTGTTCGGGCTGTCGCGACGCCGTGGCTATGGTCGGTTCCACTTCGGGTGATATATATGTGCGCAGGGCGGCCTCGGCAGCCTTGACTATCGATTTCATGAACGGGTCGGTGGGCTTGTCAAACACTATCGTGAAGCTCACTTTCGAGCCGTCGATGCGTATGTCGTCGGCGATCATGTCGAGATCAACGATGTCGCGTCCGTTGCCCGGATAGCGCACATTGCGCAGTGCGTCGAGTATGAGGTTGGGATATAGTCGTTCCATAAAGATCAGCTGGGGTGTGTTGATGTCTGTTTATAGTTCATTCGCCTTCGACATGGCCGCGCGAGAAGCTGCGGTAGGTGTCGTAGGGTATCTCTATGTCGGGTTCCGACAGCTCGCGGTCGCGCGGAATGGCAAACCGCAGATATTTGATCGTCAGGCCGCGCGATAGCCATTGCTGCTCGTAATAGGTGCGTATAGACAGTATGTCGTCGGCCGGATGCGACGGATCGCCGTAGAGGTCGGCCGTATCGGCTTCGGGTGTGATGCCGTTGTGCGAGGCCATGGCGCGTGTGTAGGTGTAAAGAAACGGGCTGTCGGTCTTCAGATGCAGTTTCCCTTCGGGCTTCAGTATATGGCTGTATAGTTCCAGAAACCGGGTGGACGTCAGTCTCTTGCGCACCTTTTTCATCTGCGGGTCGGGAAACGTGATCCATATCTCGCTCACTTCGCCGGGGGCGAAAAAGCGGTCAATAAGCTCTATGTCTGTGCGCAGAAATCCTACATTGGTCATTCCTGCGGCCAGAGCGCGCTTGGCGCCGGTCCACATGCGGGCGCCCTTTACGTCGATGCCTATGAAGTTCTTGTCGGGGATGCGTTCGGCGAGGCCAACGGTGTATTCGCCCTTGCCGCATCCGAGTTCAAGCACTATGGGATTGTCGTTGTGGAAAAAGTCGCTGTTCCAGTGTCCTTTCATCCCGAATCCCTCTGACGCCAGTGTGGCAAACGGACATTGTACGACGAAAGGTATCTCTTCCATCTCCCGGAATTTTCGCAATTTGTTCTTGCCCATAATCTGTCGGTAGGTTGTCTGCTTTGTGTGCAAAATTAAGGAAAATCCGCGGATTTTCCCTAACTTTGCCTTCAAATGAGCAAAAACGTACTGATAATAGGAGCGGGCGGTTTTGTCGGCGGTTTCATAGCCGACGAAGCGCTGCGTCGCGGATATACGGTGACTGCCGGCATACGTGAGTCGACATCGCGTCGATACCTTGCCGACAGCCGCATCCGTTTTCTGATTCTCGACTACGAAAATCCGGAGCAGATGGCCGAGGCCATAGCCGGGGCCGTGCCCGAAGGGGATGCTTACCGGCTCGTGTATAATCTCGGAGCTACGAAATGCACCAATTTCGCCGATTTCAACCGTATCAATTACCAGTATCTGCGCAATGTCGTGGAGGCGTTGCGCATGGCCCGCCGCATACCCGGGCGGTTGCTCTACATGAGCAGTCTCTCGGCGCTCGGACCGGGCGACGAACGCACCTATGCGCCGCTTACAGGAAAGACCATCCCGGCGCCCGACACCCGTTACGGCGTCAGCAAGATAAAGGCTGAGACATTTCTCGAAACATGCCCCGACATTCCATGGATCATCTTCCGGCCCACAGGTGTCTACGGTCCCCACGAGCAAGACTATCTGATGATGATCCGCAGCATCGACCGCCACTGGGATTTCGGCGTGGGACTGCGCCGGCAGATGCTTACGTTCATCTATGTAAAAGATCTTGCCGCGGCTGTGTTCGACGCGCTCGACACCGACCGCACTCTCCGGCGGAAATACATCATATCAGAGCCACGCAGCTACACACAGGCCGAATTCCGGCGCATCGCCGCGCGCATACTCCGCCGCCGGCTGGTGATACCGGTAAGGGTGCCTATATGGATGCTCTATCTGGTTTCGGCGGTGGCCGAGAAGATCGGCGTCATACGGTCGAAACCCAGCACGCTCAACCGCGACAAATTCCGCATAATGCGTCAGCGCAACTGGAATTGCTCGGTCGACGAAGCTGTAGCCGACTTCGGATTCGCACCGCGTTATGATCTCGTGGCGGGGCTGACCGAAACCGTGGCGGCCTATCGCGAGAGCCTCGGGGAGGAGGCGTCGCGATGAGCGGACGGTCGGGTTACCGTGCTCCGGCATGGTTCATAGTTCTGGCTGTAGTGATGTCACTTCCGGCATTGCTCACTCCGGCGCTGCTGTCGGCCTGTCCGCCGGATGGTCCTGACATGGTGCGCACATTGGTGTGGATCTATCCGTTCTACGTGGTTGTGGCCGCATGGCTCGCATGTCTGTGCTGGGACAGCCGCCGCACCATGGCGTGGGTGCTGCTTGCCCTCATGGCGCTTACCCATGCCGGAATATGGATGCTGGTCAACGCTCCCGGTCTTTGAATACACTTCTCATCAAAAGCTCCATAAAATCATGGATATACTCATTATCAACGGTCCAAACCTAAATCTGCTCGGGGTGCGCGAGCCGGCGGTTTACGGCAACACCTCTTTCGACGACTTCATGAAGCGATTGCGGAGCCTGTATCCGCATATCGGATTCGACTTTTTTCAGAGCAACCACGAGGGCGCGATCATCGACCGGCTGCACGCCGACGGTTTCAACGGCCGATATGCCGGGATAATACTCAATGCCGGAGCTTATACCCACACCTCGCTCGCCATCGCCGACGCCATCGCGGCCATCGAGACACCGGTGGTGGAGGTGCATATATCCAACGTGGCGGCCCGCGAGGAGATACGCCACCGTTCGCTGATAGCGCCTGTGTGCCGTGGATCGATAGCCGGATTCGGACTCGACAGCTACCGTCTGGCCGTAGAGGCTATAGCACGGCCTGAATAATAATATTGACAATATGAAAAGACTTACCGATATAATGGCAACGGTCACCGATTTGCGCTGTGACCGACACTTCCTGACGTCGCTGAGGCGCGCCGGAATGGATTCAGTCAGGATCAATTCGGCGCATGTCGACGGCGAAGGACTCAGACGCATCATCCGCGCCGTGCGCGAGCATGTGCCCGGAACGGCGATACTGATGGATACGAAGGGACCTGAAATCCGCACGACGCAATTGTCCGGCACTATGGAGTCGGTGACACTGGCCGTCGGCGACGTAGTGAGACTTGCCGAGTGTGCCGCTACCGATTCGTCGGTCATAGGCATAGCCGTGGAGGGAGTGTGCTCCGCTCTTCGAAAGGGTCATCGGGTGGTGCTCGACGACGGAGCCATGGAGCTTACAGTGCGTCATGCCGACGGTGCTGTGGCCGAAGCCGTAGTCACTCTCGGCGGCGAACTCGGGTCGCGCAAGACAGTCAATCTGCCCGACACCGATCTGCCCCCGATCCCGGCCGTGTCGGAGCGCGACCGCTGCGCCATCGAGGTGGCTGTGGAGGAGCGCATCGACATGATAGCCCACTCCTTTGTGCGCTGTGCGGCCGACGTTGAGGCTGTCCGCGCTCTGACCGCCGGCAGCGATATACGCATCTTCGCCAAGATAGAGTGCCGCGAGGCGATACGCAATTTCAACGGCATCCTTGAGGCTGCCGACGGCATTCTCGTGGCGCGCGGCGATCTCGGCACACAGATCGACGTGGCAACCATACCGGCCGTGCAGCACAAGGCCTGTGCCATGGCCCGCGCGGCGGGAAAACCTGTGATAGTATCGACGCAGATCCTCACATCCATGATCGATCACCCCTATCCGACAAGAGCCGAGATGACCGACGTGGCCTTTGCGGTGCGCGACGGAGTGGAAACGCTTCTGCTCACCGGAGAAACCGCGCAGGGAAGCTTCCCTGCCGAGTGTGTCGACGCTATGCGCCGATGCATAGAGGCGTCGCAGACCTATTTCACCTCGTTATGAGCAATCCGCTGACACTCACCGACGACCGGCTTGAACAATATATCGAGAGCCATATCTCGCCGGAGCCCGATCATCTTAAGCGGCTCTACCGCCATACATGGCTTCACCATCTCTATCCCCGCATGTGTTCGGGACATCTGCAGGGACGTATACTGAAGATGCTCACCTCCATGATAGCGCCGAAGCGTGTACTCGAGCTGGGTACCTTCACCGGCTACTCCACGCTTTGCATCGCCGAGGGGCTGCAGCCGGGAGCCACGCTCGACACTGTGGAGATCGACGATGAGATGGACGACGAGCTGCGCGAGCGTTTTGCGGATTATCCGTCGATAACGCTCCATATCGGCGACGCGGCCGAGGTGGTCGGACGTATGCCCGGAGAGTGGGACATGGTGTTTGTCGATGCCGACAAGCGCCGCTATCCGGAGTATCTCGCCATGCTGAAGCCGCGTATGGCCCGCGGAGGATATATCCTCGCCGACAACACTCTCTGGTCGGGACGGGTGGTGGCCGACGATGCAGGCCGCGATCCGCAGTTGCGCGGCATTCTGGAATTCAACCGCCTTGTGGCCGAAGATCCGGAACTGGAGTCGGTGATATTCCCCCTGCGCGACGGCCTGTCGCTCATAAAGCGTTTATAAATCCGTTGTAGATAAAAAACTACTATATACATGCCACAGCTTGACAAAGATCTCATATCACAGCCTGAACTATGGAGCCTTGTGATGCAGCTCTCCGACCGTAGGCTGACTGCCGCGCTGTTGCCTCCGGTCGACGGCGAACAGATGATATTGTCGCACATACCGCTACCCGTAGCCACTGCCGGAAGCTATGCCAAGGCGGTGGAGGAGGCAGTCTACGACAATCCGCTGCTGCTTTCCGATTTCAGCCGCATCGGGTTGCTGACATCTTCGCCACGTGTGGCGCTTATCCCCGCTTGTCTTGACGACAAGGCAGCCGAAGAGGCTTTTGAGGCTACCTTCGGGAGTGAGGCGTGCGCGTCGCTTCGTGAACCCACATGGCGCGAAGCCGTTGTGGTTTCGGACGACGACGAGCAACTTCTGGCCTTTTTCCGACGCACCTTTTTCAACATAACGATACGTCCTACTCTCGCGGCCATGATCGAATGCTACCGTGCCGACGGGCTTTGGGTGTCGTGTGAGGACGCGGTGATACGCTGGGTGTATAATCTCGACGGCAATCTCATGGCGGCAAACAGTTTCGATATCAGCGCGCCGGAAGATGCCGCCTACTATGTGGCGGCTCTGCGTCGCGTCGTGGGCGCCGACCGTGGTACGGTGTATCTGCGTCGTGCCGGGGCATCGCGTGAATGGTGTGCCGCGATGGCCGATATGCTGCGCGGGGCATCATGTCCGGTGGAGATGGTCAATGCTTCGCCGGCAATATGCCGTCTGGGGCATTCCGGAGCTGATCTGCCCGATTATTTTCTCCAGGCGTGATCTTCACGGGGTGTCGGGGCGTTATGCACATAATGCATAGGCAGAGGCCACGCATATTGTTGAATCTTTTAATGCAGAATCTGACAAGGTGAGAATCATAAGAGGAAAATACGGACGTCGGCGGTTTGATGTGCCGACATCCATCACTGCGAGGCCTACAACCGATTTCGCCCGCGAGAATATATTCAACGTCATCGAGAATCTGATGGATCTCGAAGGTGTCCGTGCGCTCGATCTGTTCGCCGGCACCGGAGCCATCACGTTCGAACTTCTTTCGCGCGAGGCCGCCGAAGTGACAGCCGTGGAGCGCGCGCCGGTGCAGTGCTCGTTTATCAGGCGCACGGCCGAGGCGCTCGGCGCCGACAATCTGCATCTCGTCAGGGGCGATGTGCTGCGGTATATATCGACCGCCGTCGCTCCGTTCGATTTCATCTTCGCCGATCCTCCCTATGACATGGACGGATTCGGCGAGATTCCGGGCAAGGTGCTCGGCTCGAAGCTCGTCAAGGAGGGCACGCTGTTCGTGATGGAGCACTCGCGTAAGTTTGATTTCTCCACGTTGCCAGGCTTTTTCGAACACCGTGCCTACGGCAGTGTCAATTTCTCCTTGTTCAGACTCTGAACGTAACTGTGCAAAAAAACTTTCTCCCGATGAAAAAACTCGTAATCTCCACCGGCGCAGGCATGAGCGCCGAAAGCGGTATCAGCACCTTCCGCGACAGCGGCGGACTGTGGGAAAACTATCCGGTGATGGACGTGGCCAGTGCCGACGGTTTCAGACGCAATCCACGGCTTGTCCATGATTTCTACAACGCCAGGCGGCGCGAACTGCTCAAAGCCGAGCCCAATGCAGGGCATCTGGGGCTGGCGGCTCTCGAAAAGGACTACGAAGTGTATGTCATCACACAGAATGTCGATGATCTCCACGAGCGTGCCGGCAGTTCCAATGTGCTTCATCTTCACGGCGAACTGATGGCGGTGCGCACGGTCGACGAGCCATATCGTGTCTATCGACTCGATCCCGATCATGCCGATACCTCGCCCGAGAGCCGCGATCCGGATGGACGGCCGTTGCGTCCGCACATAGTGTTTTTTCAGGAGGCCGTGCCCATGATGGAGCCGGCAGTGGAGCTTGTGTCGCAGGCCGATGTTTTCGTTGTCATAGGCACGAGCCTGGTGGTGTATCCTGCGGCCGGACTGCTCAACTATGTTCGCCGTGGCACGCCAGTCTATTATATCGACCCCAATCCGGCTCCGGTGCCCGAATGGGTCCACGTCATACGCAAAGGCGCGTCTGAAGGCGTAGCCGAGCTTACCCGGATTCTGACATCACAGTATAACGATTGATTATGGCAGACGGATATATCGAGAGCCGCATGGCCGATCATATCGCTTCGGGAAGCGCGCGGCGCACGACGGCTCCTATGGGCATCCGCAAGGGTGTGGCGGCCGCGCTGAACGCGCTGTCGCTCGTGTCTGTGACTACTTTCGCACAGGGACGCGTGGTTGATGTGCAGTCGCCGTCGATGCGTGTTTTTGTGCCCTCAAAACCTTCGGGAATGGCGTTGGTGGCTTGTCCGGGAGGAGGATATTCCAAAGTAGCCGCCGATCATGAGGGCTACGACTGGGCGCCGTTCTTCAACAGTCTGGGAGTGACGTATGCCGTGCTCGACTACACTCTGCCCGATGGCGATCGGTCACGTCCGCTGACCGATGTGGCTGATGCGTTCAGGGTGTTGGCCGACAATGCCGAAGAATGGCACGTGGATATCTCCTGGACGGGTATCATGGGCTTTTCGGCCGGCGGCCATCTGGCTGCCGCCATGGCCAATGGCGCTGTACCCGATTGTCGCCCGGCCTTCCAGATACTGTTTTATCCGGTGGTGTCGCTCATGCCGGAGATAACACATCCCGGCACGGCTGCGCAGTTTCTCGGCGACGCTGACTCGCCAGAGCTGCGTGCGCGCTATTCGTCGGAGCTTCAGGCCTCTCCGTCGACACCGCCTGCATTGCTGCTGCTGAGTGCCGACGACAAGGTGGTGGATCCTCTCAATTCGATCAATTATTTTCTTGCCATGCGTCGGCACGGTGTCGACGCCTCGCTCCATATTTATCCTTCGGGAGGTCACGGTTGGGGCTACAGACGCGATCAGATGGCGTTTCACAATGCGGTGATGGTAGAGCTCGCCGCGTGGATACGCAAGCGCCAGGAGAAGCTCTGACGCGCCTCTACGGTGGCTTGCAGCCTCAGGCAAGCATCGGCGCAATGCGGCGCAATGCGCCGATAAAGGCGTCGGCTTCCTCGAAGGTATTGTAGGCGGCCATCGACGCACGCACGGTGCCGCTCACTCCCAGCCGCTCCATCAGGGGCTGGGCGCAGTGGTGGCCGGTGCGCACGGCAATGCCGAGTTTGTCGAGCAGCAGACCGGTGTCGTAGGAGTGTGCGTTGCCTATCAGGAATGATATGATGGCGCTCTTGCCCGGAGCTGTGCCGAATATACGCATTCCTTCTATCTCGGCCATGCGCTCTGTGGTGTATTCAAGCAGCTGCTCTTCGTGGGCGGCGATCCGTTCCACACCGGTGGCTTCGAGCCACTCCACTGCCTTTGCAAGCGCCGCGATTCCGACAAAGTCGGGGGTGCCGGCCTCGAATTTGAAAGGCAGGTCGGCGAATACCGTGCCGCCGAAGCTCACGGTCTTTATCATCTCTCCGCCCCCCTGGTATGGAGGCATTTTTTCAAGAAGCTCACGGCGTCCGTAAAGCACTCCGATACCGCACGGACCATACATCTTATGCGATGAGAATGCATAGAAGTCGGCGTCGAGTGCCTTGACGTCGACCTTTGTATGTGCTATGGCCTGCGCGCCGTCGACGAGCACCGCAGCTCCTGCTTTGTGGGCTTCGGCGATCATTTCGGCTACGGGATTGACCGTGCCGAGCACGTTGCTCACGTGGGTCACCGCCACAATGCGCGTGCGCTCGTTGAGTATGCTCCGGAATGCGTCGAGATCAAGCACTCCGCGGTCGTCCATCCCTACGACGCGTATTTTCAGCCCGCGGCGCTCCGCGAGAAGCTGCCAGGGAACTATATTCGAGTGGTGTTCCATGACCGTCAGCACTATCTCGTCGCCTTCGTTCATCAGCGCGCCATAGGAACTTGCCACGAGATTGATCGACTCGGTGGTGCCGCGGGTGAAGATCACCTCGGCGCTGTCGTCGGCGCCGATGTATCGGGCCACAAGTTCGCGTGTGGCCTCCTGCCGGGCGGTGGCCTCCTGCGACAGTGTGTGCACGCCGCGGTGTACGTTGGCTTTCGAGTCGAGATAACCGTCGCGTATGGCGTCGATCACCGGCGATGGTGTCTGCGTGGTGGCGGTGTTGTCGAGATATATCAGTTCATGACCGTAGATTTTGCGGCTGAGGGCGGGAAACTGTCGGCGTATGTCGGCGGTGTCGAGTGCTGTCATGGGGTCGGTGTCGTTTTGAAGTTTATTTTGCAGGGCAGTCGCCGCATACGGCTGTGTCGCCTCTGAAGCGCATTTCTGTCAGATGCCGCAGACGGTCGGCCAGGCCGGGTATGCTCACGGAGTCGATCACGTCCGACATGAATGCCTGCATAAGCATCATGCGGGCCTCGCGCTCTGGGATGCCGCGGGTGCGCATGTAGAAGAGAGCCTGCTCGTCGAGCTGACCGGTGGCCGCTCCGTGTGAGCAGCTCACCTCGTCGTTGTAGATTTCGAGCTGCGGGCGTGTGTGCATTCGTGCCGTCGACGAGGCGAGTACGTTGCGGTTGCTCTGGTAGGCCTCGGTATAGGGAGCGGTGGGAGCGACGAGTATCGATCCTTCGAAAGCGCCCTGCGCATAGTCGTCGAGCACATATTTGAAGAGCTGGCGGCTGTGGGAGCGGGGTTGCAGATGGCGCACCACCGAACAGTTGTCGGCGTGACGGCGGTCGGTGCAGATGGCCATGCCGTTGATTTCCGTGCGGCAGTGCTCGCCGTTGATGTCGGTGCGCATGTCGTTGCGGGTCGTGCCGCATGACAGCGTCACAATGTTGGCGCGCAGCTGCGATCCGGTCTGCTGACTGACGTAGAGACGTGAGCAGCGGGCGTTGGATGCCGCTGTTTCCTCCATGTCGCAGATGTCGAGGCTGGCACCTTCGTCGAGCCATGCTTCGGTCACCTGCAGCGAAAGGCACGAGTGTGTGTCGGATTTGCTGTGGTCGCAGGTGAGGATCATGGCCGAAGCGTCTTTCTCCACGATCACGAGCAGCCGGCGCACGGCCATCTGAGGCTCTGCGCCGTCAAACACGTTGACAATCTGCAGCGGTTTTTCGAGATGTGTTCCGGCCGGAATGCGCACCACAGCGCCGTCCTGGCACAAAAGGGTGTTGAGGGCTGTAGGGACGTCGTTGAGGTCGGCAAGCGTGCCCAGACGCGGTTTTATGATGTCGGGCCACTGCTCACATGCACGTGCCAGCGATGTGAATATCACTCCTTCGGGCAGACGGCGGTCGAGCCCTTCGGTGGGCACGAATGTGTCGCCCACGAGATATGCCTGCAGAGTCGATACGTTGGGCAGCTCGCAGCGTATGGCTGTGGATAGATCAAACGAATGTCCGAGGCGCATTATGTTCAGGCCGCGGTCGGGAGTCATCATCTCGTCGAGCGATGTGCGCTCGTAGCCCTCCGTGTGTGTGTCGGGCAGCTCTTTGCCCTGCAGGGCTTCGAATGCACGCGGGCGCAGCTCGTTGAGCAGGGCGGGTGCGTGTGCGTCGATATCCTTGCAGTGGGCGTTATAGAGGTCGGTGTATTGTCTTAGAGCGTTCATGGCAGGGTCAGTCGACTTGTTGCTTGATCCAGTCGTAGCCACGCTCTTCGAGTTCGAGCGCGAGTTCAGGTCCGCCGCTGTGTACTATGCGGCCGTGATATAGCACATGCACGAAGTCGGGGCGTATGTAGTCGAGCAGACGCTGGTAGTGGGTTATGACTATGGTGGCGTTGTCTTTTGTTTTCAGCTGGTTGACGCCCGAGGCTACGATGCGCAGGGCGTCGATGTCGAGTCCGGAATCGGTCTCGTCGAGTATCGAGAGCCGCGGCTCGAGCATAGCCATCTGGAATATCTCGTTGCGCTTCTTTTCTCCGCCCGAGAAACCCTCGTTGACCGAGCGCGATGCCAGGCGGTTGTCAAGCTCCACTATCTCGCGGCGCTGGCGCATGAGTTTGAGGAATTCGGTGGCGGGCATGGGATCCTCGCCGAAATATTTGCGCTTGGCGTTGATTGCCGCGCGCATGAAGTTGGTCATCGACACTCCGGGTATCTCCACCGGATACTGGAACGACAGGAACAGTCCTTCGTGGGAGCGGTCTTCGGGCGAGAGCGACAGCAGGTCGACGCCGTGGAAGCTGACGCTGCCGCCGGTGACGCGGTAGGCTGGGTTTCCGGCCAGCACACCCGAAAGGGTGCTCTTGCCGGAGCCGTTGGGTCCCATTATGGCATGGACTTCGCCGGCGCCTATCTCAAGGTCGAGTCCGCGTATGATCTCCTTGCCCTCGACCGAGGCGTGGAGTCCTTTTATTTCAAGAAGTTTGCTCATTGTGGCAATTTTTTTGTTCGGTTATGATATGATGCGGGTCATCCCACGCTCCCTTCGAGCGATATCTGGAGCAGTTTCTGGGCTTCTACGGCAAATTCCATAGGCAGCTTGTTCATCACCTCCTTGGCATATCCGTTGACAATAAGCCCTACGGCCTCTTCGGTGGGTATGCCGCGCTGGTTGCAGTAGAATATCTGCTCTTCGTTGATTTTCGATGTCGTGGCTTCGTGCTCCACTACCGAACTGTCGTTCATGACATCGATATAGGGGAATGTGTGTGCTCCGCAGTCGGGGCCGAGCAGCAGGGAGTCGCATTGGGTGTAGTTGCGGCATCCATGTGCGGAGGCCACCACTTTCACCTGGCCGCGGTAGGAGTTCTGGCTCCGTCCGGCCGAAATGCCTTTGCTGACTATCGTGGAGCGGGTGTTGGGTGCCAGATGTATCATTTTCGTGCCCGTATCGGCCTGCTGGCGGTTGTTGGTGACGGCTACGGAATAGAATTCGCCGGTGGCGCCTTCGCCCGCAAGCACGCATGAGGGGTACTTCCACGTGATTGCCGATCCGGTCTCGACCTGCGTCCACGACAGCTTTGAGTCGCGTCCGCGGCAGAGTCCTCGCTTGGTGACGAAGTTGTATATGCCGCCGCGGCCGTCGCGGTCGCCGGCATACCAGTTCTGGACGGTAGAGTATTTCACTTCGGCGCGGTTCTCCACCACGATCTCCACGATGGCGGCGTGAAGCTGGTTTTCGTCGCGCATCGGGGCGGTGCACCCTTCGAGATAGCTGACGTAGGAGTCGTCGTCGGCTACGATAAGGGTGCGTTCAAACTGACCGGTGCCTTTGGCGTTGATGCGGAAGTAGGTCGAGAGCTCCATCGGGCAACGCACGCCCTTGGGGATGTAGACAAACGATCCGTCGGAGAATACCGCCGAGTTGAGGGCGGCGAAGAAGTTGTCGGATGCCGGAACGACCGATCCGAGATAGCGCCGCACCAGATCCGGATACTCCCTGACGGCTTCCGAGATGGAGCAGAATATCACGCCTTTGTCGGCAAGCAGCTGGCGGTGGGTGGTCTTGACGCTCACGGAGTCCATCACTGCGTCGACAGCCATTCCTGCAAGCTGTTTCTGCTCCTGAAGCGGTATGCCGAGTTTGTTGAATGTGTCGATAAGCTGCGGATCCACTTCGTCGAGGCTTTTCGGCCCCTCTTTCTTCACCGGAGCTGCGTAGTAGCTGATCGCCTGATAGTCGATGGGCGGTATGTCGAGATGCGCCCATTCGGGCATCTTCATCGTCAGCCATTTGCGATATGCTTTCAAGCGGAAGTTGAGAAGCCATTCAGGTTCCTGCTTCTGTGCGGAGATATACCTGATGGTGTCCTCCGACAGTCCGGGAGGCAGTATGTCGGTGTCTATGTCGGTGGTGAATCCGTATTTGTATTCGCCGGTGGCGGCCACAGCTTCGGCCGGCGCTTTATGCTGCATTGCAGGCGATGGGTCGTTCGTTTTCATAAGTCTTTAGTGTAACAACCTTGGCGGTGTCATTGTTGAGCCGACACCATGCGGACTTGCCCCCGGCAAGACCGATACAAAATTACATCATTCTCCCCACAATGCAAAATTTCCCTCCTGCGACGCGGCATCCCCGCATCCGCAGCATGTCAGATGCGCATACAGAGGCGGTCGCGGTGCATCCATGCGAGAATCAGGAATACGATGGCGAAGTTGCCGGCGGTCAACACCGTGTCATACCATTGTCCTAATATGGGGCTGGAGTCCGACGAGCATGAAAGGTCGAGTCCGCGTAGCAGGTCGAGCGATTTGAGGCGCCCCTGCACCGGAAGGGCGGTTGTGGAGGCGGTGGTCATTATGTGGTGGTGATTTCTTGTGATTTTTGCAAAGTTATGGAATAATGCCTAATTTCGCAATACAGTGAACAGACCGATGGAATACGATTATACCGACGGCGCCGATATGGCTCCGCAAGCTTGTGAGCATATCGCTGCCATGACGGTAGGCGGAGAGATGGATCTTGCCTTCCGCATAGTGGAGCAGACGGGAGCCAACCTGTTTCTTACCGGAAAGGCCGGCACCGGCAAGACGACATTTCTCCGGCGGCTGCGGGCCACCTCACGCAAACGCATGGTGGTGCTCGCGCCGACAGGAGTGGCGGCCATCAATGCCGATGGAGCTACCATCCACTCATTCTTCCATTTTCCGCTGACCTGCTATATCCCCGGGCAGGGGTTTGTGGGCGAGGAGAAGTATTTCAAGCCGTCGCGCTCCACGCGTCGCATACTTGCGGGTATGGAGCTGCTTGTGATAGACGAGATCAGCATGGTGCGTCCCGATCTGATGGATGCCATGGATATGGCTCTGCGGCGGTTTCGTGATCCGTCAAGGCCTTTCGGCGGTGTGCAGCTGCTGCTGATAGGCGATCTGCGACAACTGTCGCCGGTGGTGCGCGATGCCGACCGCGAGCTGCTGCGGCCGTATTATAAGTCGCCTTATTTCTTCGACAGCCATGCGCTGCGCGAGGCCGGGATGCTGACCATAGAGTTGCAGACAGTGTTCAGGCAGACCGACCGGGATTTTGTCGATATGCTCAACGCCGTGCGCGACGGCAATATCGACGACACGCTGCTCCGGAAACTCAACGGACGCTATCGGCCGGGATTCGATCCGGCCGACGAGGAGGGATACATACGCCTCACAACCCATAACGCCCGGGCTGCGGCTGTCAACGAGGGGAAGCTCGCGTCACTCGCCGGGCAGCCCACAGTGTTCCGGGCCCGGATCGAGGGCAAATTTCCGCCGTCGGCCTATCCGGCCGACGAGGAGGTGACTCTCAAGGTCGGGGCGAGGGTGATGTTTATACGCAACGACGGGCCGGAGCGCCGGTTTTTCAACGGCATGATAGGCACTGTCACATCGCTCTCCGACGGCAGGGTTGACGTCAGGCCGCTCGGCAAGGACGAGGAGATATGTGTGGAGCCGGCCGAGTGGGTCAATACGCGTTACGATGTCGACGAAGCAACTCAGAAGATCACCCAGAAGGAGGAGGGGCGTTTCGTGCAGATGCCGTTGCGTCTGGCATGGGCCATAACGATCCACAAGAGCCAGGGGCTGACGTTTGACCGTGCCATAATCGATGCGGCTTCGTCGTTTGCTCCCGGACAGGCCTATGTGGCTCTGAGCCGGTGTCGTTCGCTCGACGGACTGGTACTCGACACGCCATTGTCGGATCGTTCGGTGATTACCGATCCAGGAGTGACGGGATTTATCCGCGAGGCTGTGGCCGGAACTCCCGACGAGGCTATGGCTTCAAGGCTCGCCGACGAGTTCTATATACGCAATCTGGTGGAGGTGTTTGATTTCGGGCGCATACGGCGTGAATTTGACGCGCTGTCGCGCGCGGTTCAGGAGTTTGTGGCTCCGGTGCATCCGGAGCTGTTTGATGTCTATGGACGTGCGTCAAAGGATATGGCCGATGATCTGGATGCGGTCGGAGAGCGTTTTGGCCGTATTTACGCCTCATATCCCGGAGGGGCGCAGGCTCTGAAGGGGTCGGAGGAGCTGCGGCTCAAGGTCAGAGGAGGGTGTGCGTATTTCATTGAAAAGCTGTCGCCGCTGTTGAAGCTGGTGCAGAGGGTTCCGTCAGATATAGGCAACAAGAATTACCGCCGCAGGGTGGAGGCGGCGCGCGATGTTGCGTGGGAGCTTATGCTTGCCAAATACAAGGTGCTGACGTCGCTGTCCGATGCCGATTTCAGCGTGGAGGCATATCTCGATATCAAGGCGCGGATCGCGCTTCAGGGCGATGATTCCGGCATTGTGGAGATGCGTGCCAAGCCCGACAAACCGGCTTCCGGAAGCCGTAAGGGTGAATCCGGACGCAAGGAGAAGCGTCCCAGAGGATATTCCACTTTCGAGTCACTGCGTATGTTTGACGACGGCACATCGCCCGAGGATATAGCCGCGTTGCGCGGTCTGGCTCTTTCGACCGTCGTGGGGCATCTGGCGGAGTGCGTGGCTTTGGGTCGGCTCGATGAGTCGCGCCTGATCGACGGCGACACTTGCGGGGAGATCGGCCGGATGCTCGATGCGGCGGCTGACGCCGACGGACGTACCGCCGCCTTGCATGAGGCCGAGCGGTGCTTCGGTCGGCTTAAGGTTCTGGTCTACCGCAAGATTTATGGCCGCGGACGTTGAGCTTTTTTGAGCGCGGTCCGGGTCAGTCGTCACCGGCGATAGCGTCGGTCGGCTCGGCGGTAGCGTCGATCATTTCCGGGTCGTCGTCAAGCTCGATCGCATTCCATAGGTCGGTACGTATGCCGGCCTTGAAGCGCGGCATTTCGCCGCTGGCGGTCGGTTCGAGCGCGGTGCCCTTCTTCTCCTCGCGTGGCGGAGGTGAAGTGTGTGAGCCTATGGTTACCGATTCTTGTCCGTAGGCATCCATGAGGGCATGTCCCACAAATTCGCCCGCAGTAGTGTCCTTTGGCGCAGATGGCATTTTGTAGTAGACACACAGTTCGTTGACCGCGCGTGTAAAGGCCACGTAGATCACGTTGGTTTCATCCGTGGCCATCTCTCTGACGCGTCTCTGGTAGCGCGCTCCCATCGGGGTGGCGAGCATCTCAATGCATGGGCGTAGTCTCACGTAGGGAGGTATGTCGGCGGTGTCGCAGCCCTCGAGGGTGAGTCCGCGGGTAGGAAACCATTCGTCGCTTTTGAGCGAAACGGCGTCCCAGTCGACCATCGGTACGTGTACGCAGGCCCATTGCAGGCCTTTGGATTTGTGGATAGTCATCAGATTGACCGACATGGTGTCGGGCGGGGTCTGCACATACAGCCGGCGTCCGTTGATGTCCCACCACCGCAGGAAACTGCGCGGGTCGGGGGCGTTGGCTGCGGAATATTCGGTCACGGCGTCGACAAAGGCCGAGATGGCGGCATTCTGGTCGCAGGCCATCTCAGCCGGGACACGCTCGCGGATGATCCAGTTGACGAGTGTCACCAGATCCCATGATTCGTTGTTGCTTTCCGCTGCCTGTTCGCCTCGGTGCCCTACGGCCTCTTCAAGGGCGTCGGAATCGCTCAGGCCGCGGCCTTTGGCTTCGTCGAAGCGCGATGTCAGCAGCGTCACCTCACGCATGCTGCGGCGCCGTTCCCTGACGTCGTCGGCGGTGGTCGATCTGAGTCGCAGAGCGCTGATGATCATTTTTACGGCGGGGGAGTCCTGCAGGCGGAGCGATTCGTCGCTCGTGATGCCGAATCGCGGATCGTCGGGGTTGTCGTGCTGTTGTGCCGACAGGTATTCCGCTACCTGTGTGGCGTCTTTGCCGTCGCGGACAAGTATGGCTATGTCGGCGGGGCGGTAGCCGGCCCGGAGCTGACGCACGATGTTGTCATACATCCGCGGAAGAGCCTCGTCGGCCATAGTAGAGCCTTGCGGCGGAGTGATGCGTTCTACCTCCACATAGCCGGGAGCCGACTGGTTTTTGGCCGCTACAAGCTGGCGTACGTTGCCGTAGACCCCTTCGCCGGCTCTTGCAGGACCCATGGCCTCGAAAAGACGGTTGTTGAAGTCGACCACTGTGGCCGACGACCGCCAGTTGGTGTTGGAGCCGGGGGTGTTGCCTTTTTCCTGAAAGTCAAGGGCGCCGAAGTCGGAGGCCACCTGTGAGCCGAGCAGCGTCGGGTCGGAGTTGCGAAAACGGTAGATGCACTGTTTCTCGTCGCCGATTATCAGAGAGTCGTGTCCGGGTGCAATGCCTTGCTCTACAAGAGGCCGCAGTATGTCCCACTGCATGCGCGATGTGTCCTGAAATTCGTCGATCAGGAAGTGGTTGAGCCACACTCCCATGCGTTCGTAGACGAAGGGGGTGTCGTTGTCGCCGATGATCCGGCTGAGCAGTGTCTTCGTGTCGTCGAGCAGCAGGGCGTTGCTCTCCTGCCGCACTTCGTCGATATAGCGCATGGCGTGGCGCATGAGCGACAGCGACAGTGTGGAGTCAAGCAACTGACGGCATATCTTGCCGCGTGTACGGCAGGCGAGTATGGCCTCGGAGGCGGCGATGACCGACGCCTCCACTTCAGGCGGGAGGGTGCGCCCTTTGTTGAGCACCGATTCCACCCCTTCGGCGGCGGGCTTCACGGTGGTGGCGCCGCTGTCGGATGACGGGTCGGCCTTCACTTTCTCCAGGCCTTTGATGAAGTGGTTGGCCTTGAACACTCCGGTGCCGAGGCCATGGCGCTCTATCGCGTCGAGGCATTCGGTGGCGCGGAGCTGTGCTTTGCGCGTGAGCGCCGATATTTCGTTCATGAGTGCCGAGGCAAACCGGTTGAGCCGTGTCGGATCAGAGAGATACTCCATCGTCAGGTCGTGGGCTGTGGCCTCTTCGCCTTCGTGGCGTGTGGCGAAATCCTCGTCGTTCATGCTCGATATCTCTCTGACCAGAGTCTGGTAGGCTTTCCCCGAGCGGTTGAGCAGATCTGAGGTTTTTCCCTCGTTCATCTTGTTGAGCAGATGACGGGTGATCTGCGCCAGTATGATGCCGTTGTTGCGGCTGTCGTCCTCTTCAAGCGACTTGAACAGGCGGGCCACTCCCTCGCTGACACTCGGGGCGGCTTCGAGCGTCAGTTCGTAGTTGCCCGTCAGTTCGGCTTCGCGGGCGAATGTGCGCAGTATCGTCTGGAAAAAGGAGTCGATGGTCGACACCTGAAACTGGCTGAAATCAAAAAGTAGGCCGGTCAGGGCTTTGCGTGCAGCCCGGGCTATCTGTTCGGCGGTGGCTCCGAAATGGCGTTTCAGGTCCTCCATGTAGCCTGACCGCGAGTCCCAGCCCGGCTCGCATCCGGCCAGAAGGGCGAGTTCGTGGATTATACGGCGCTTCATCTCGCCTGTGGCCTTGTTGGTGAAGGTTATGGCGAGGATATTGCGGTGTCCGCCACGGTTGCCGTTGTTGAGGCGGTGGCGTCCGTCGCGGTCGGTGTGTCCGAGCAGCAGTCTGATGTATTCGTAGGCGAGAGTATAGGTCTTGCCCGATCCGGCCGAAGCGCGATATATGGTAAGCATCGTCAGCCTTTTACCTTGTAGCCCATGTCGGCGAGCAGCGTGCGGAGTTCTTCGCGGCGGTCGCCCTGCACGAGTATCTCTCCGCCGCGGGCCGATCCGCCCGTTGCAAGCCGTTTCTTTATCTTGGAGGCGATCTCCGAGAGTTGCTCGTCGGAGCAGTCAAATCCGGTGATGATCGTGGCCGGTTTGCCCCGACGCTGCTTGCGCTCGTAGCAGAGGGTCAGCTGACGGTTGCCTGTAGCGGATGTGTCGGATGCCTCTTCGGCAGTCTGTCCGTCGTCGGCGGGCTCATCGGCTCCGGGGAGTGTGGCCCGCAGGGCTGCGAGGCTGTCGGTCCAGTCAGTGTTCATGGCTGTCGTTGATTATTGTCTCCGGCAGGGTGTCGGTTTCGGCCTCTCCGGGCAGGGCGGTTCCGATGCTCCCGGCTATAGTGGCCAGCATCTGCGCGTTGGCGGTCTGTTCGGGGCCGAGTTGCGAATAATATTGGCGCGCGGAGTCGGAATCGGTGGCGAAAGCCTTTCGGTAGCAGTCGGTGGCGCGTGATATGTTTTCGCTCTGGTTACCGTCGTCCGAAAGCTGCATGTAGAGTATCGACAGCCTGCAAAGCTGGCCTGTGGTCATGGCGTCGAGATGCTCGTCGGAGAGGCGGCGGGCTATGCTTGTGGCAGCTGTCATATCGCCTTCGGCCACGGCCATGTCGGCCTGACGCAGTTCGTCGTCGAAACGGCGTGTGTCGTCGCTGCTGCACGATGTGGCGATGAGGATGGCCGTCAGTGCCGTCAGGAGTGTGAATGTTCTTATGTGCGGTATCATGTCGGAGGTGTGTTTCTTTACTGTCGGATAGGTGAGTGGGTCTGACGTCCGGCGTCAGAGAGTAAGCTTCAGTCCTTTGATGAACTTTTCGAGCATCGGACGTTCCTTGATGATGGTGAGCATCAGCTCGCGGTCGTTGAGCACGTGGCGCATCGGTTCGCGGTCGGTGACCTTTAGCTGCAGTGTGAGATGATCGTTCTGCAGACGGTCGCGCATCCACTGCAGCAGCTCGCCAAGCTCTTCGCGGAAAGTGGACAGCTGTATCTCCGAGTCGAGATCCACCCCCACCTGCGACTCGTCGAGGCGCACCGGGCGCGATGTCCGCATCGAGTTGACCAGAATCCGCTTGCGGGGGAATGCGTCGATAAACTCGTCCCAAGCGTTGTCGAGATCGGTCTGCGAATACGGTTTGCACCGTCCGCTGCCGGCGGTATTGCCCTCTGTGGCGTCGTCCGTTGCCGCAGCCGTTTCGTTCGGTCGGTTGATGTTGAACACCGGCATCTTCAGCGTCGACCTCATGCCCGGTGCAGGCATGTGTGTCGCGGGGCGTGACGCCTGTACGTGGGGCTGCGGTGCAGCCGGAGCTTGCGGCGCGGCTTGTGGTGTCGCTCCCGTTGCCTGTGACGATGTGGCCTTATGCTTGGCGGCCGGAGCCGACGGTTTTGTCGGCGCGGTGGCGGCCGCAGCGCTCACAAGCGGTGCTTTGGTGTCGGCAGCGTCTATTTTTCTCAGCCGCCCCTCTCCGTCGCTGCCTTTGTTAGGGGAGGGGCTGAGTGATTGGCATATTTTGGCGAGCGTCAGCTCTACGAGAAATTGCTTGTTGGTGGCCGTGCGGTAATTGAGGTCGGCGTCGTTGCAGAGGCTCATGGCGCGGTAAAGGAAGCCCGGCGTACATCGGGCGCCTATGTCGGCCATCTGCCTGCGGGCCTCCTCTCCCGCCTCGACGAGTCCTACGGTCGACTGGTCGCGGGCCATCATCAGATCGCGAAGATAGGCGGCCAGGCCGTTGATGAAAAAGAGCGAGTCGAATCCGGCGTCGCGGATCTCGCGGTAGATCACCCATGTCATCAGCACGTCGCCGGCCAGAAAAGCTTCGGTCAGGCGAGTGTAATATTTGTAGTCGAGCACGTTGAGGCTCGCTATCGTGTGCTCGTAGGTCACCTTGCCCTGCGATGAGGCGGCCACCTGGTCGAATACCGACAGGGCGTCGCGCATTCCGCCGTCGGCCTTGGTGGCTATGACGTTGAGAGCGGCCTCCTCGGCCTCCACTCCCTCCTGCGAGGCCACATACTGCAGCTGGCGGATGATGTCGGGGATGGATATGCGGTGGAAGTCGTAGATCTGGCAGCGCGAGAGTATCGTGGGTATGATCTTCTGCTTTTCGGTGGTGGCGAGCACAAACACCACGTAGCCCGGCGGCTCCTCAAGGGTTTTAAGAAACGCGTTGAAGGCCTGCGTGGAGAGCATGTGTACCTCGTCGACGATAAACACCTTGTAGCGGCCCTGCACGGGCGGCACTCTCACCTGCTCGGTGAGGGCGCGCATGGCGTCTACACCGTTGTTCGACGCAGCGTCAAGCTCTATGATGTTGAGCGAGGTGCCTGCGTTGAAAGCCTTGCACGAGTCGCACTCGTTGCATGGGTTGCCCTCGGCGGTCAGATGCTCGCAGTTGATGGTCTTGGCAAAGATACGGGCGCATGTGGTCTTGCCCACTCCGCGCGTGCCGCAGAACAGGTAGGAGCTGGCTATACGGCCCGAAACGACGGCATTTTTGAGCGTCGAGGTCAGAGCCGACTGTCCTACGACCGATTCAAACGTCGTCGGTCGATATTTGCGTGCCGATACAAGATACGGGGTCATATATTAGTTTCGGAGATGGATTCTTATGCAGGGACAACTGTGTGGGTTTCCCACTACAAATTTATGCAACATTTCGCCCGCTACCAAATTTTCGCCACGATTTTCCCTTTGCTTTCCTGCCGCGCACAAAATATGTTTTTTAACATAATGAGGGTTGTTGAGGGGTGGTTTGGCGTTGAATTGAAAGAAATATTGTGTAAATTTGCAGAAAATCAGGCCTGGATAGGTTTTTGCCGGGCATTGTCAAGAACAAACATTGCCGGGAAGGAGCATCCTATTGTCGGCGCAACAAGACTATTATTACTCCAAACAAATATTACTCCAAAACAAAATCAAAAAAATGCGTTTTAAACGTTTCCTTATTCCCGCCATGGCGTTTATGGCTCTGGCCGTGGTGTCATGCGCGAAGACCGAACAGAAGTCCGACGAATGGAAGCTCGTATGGTCAGAAGAGTTTGACTACGACGGTCAGGCCGATACTACCGTATGGTCGAGAATCCCCAAAGGCACACCCGACTGGTGTGCTCACATGTCGTCGGACGACCGTCTGTATGAGATGCGCGATGGCAATGCCGTGCTCAAAGGTATTGCCGACAGCGCCGGCACGGCCGGTCCGGTGGAATATCTCACCGGCGGTATATTTACCAAAGGCAAGAAGGCCTTCCTCGGCGGACGTCTGGAGGTCCGCGCCAAGCTGCAGGGTGCGCGCGGCGCATGGCCTGCGATCTGGATGCTTCCGGAGCCTTCCGCCTCGGAGGAGTATGGCAGCACCCAATGGCCTTACGGTGGCGAGATCGACATCATGGAACGCCTCAACTCCGACTCGATAGCCTATCAGACCGTCCACTCCGATTATACGTATAATAAGGGCATGAATGATCCCGTGCCGTCGCGCACCGGTGTCATCGATCCGGATGATTACAATGTGTATGCGGTGGAGATGTATCCCGACAGCGTGCGATTCTTTATCAACGACACGCATGTCAACACCTATCCGCGCATCGAGGGTGCCGACGCTGCCAGTCAGTTCCCCTACTATCGCCCGATGTATCTGATGATCGATATGCAGCTTGGCGGCCAGTGGGTGGGACGTGTGTTCCCCGAGGATCTGCCGGTGGAGATGCTTGTCGACTGGGTGCGCTACTATGAGCGCGCTGAGTGATGCGCGCCGTGTCTCTGACTGATACCGGATAACAGTCACCCCGGAGCATTGAATCGTCTGATTCGCGCTCCGGGGTGAGTTGTTTTTTTCGCTGCTGACTGCGCCCGTGCGGATGGCGCATCGTCATGCGGTGAGATTTATTCGCCCTCTGCTCCGCTATCTGCTTCCTCCTCTTCGGTCAGATTGTCGTAGGTCTGAAACAGGAAGTCGTTGTAGGGGAAGCGGGTGAGGTGTATCTGCTTGGCGCGCTCGTAGAGTTTGTGTTTGAGCTCGTCGATGTTGATGCCCTTGCGTGCGGAGATAAACACCGCGTCCTCGCCCATGCGGCTCATCCAGCTCTGCTTCAGGTCGTCGAGCGACAGGTTCTCGCGGCGTGCCGGAGTGAGGTCGTCGGCATCCTTGGGCGTGTAGGTGAAGGCGTCGACCTTGTTGAACACCATGATCATCGGCTTGTCGGCCGATCCGCACACGTCGGCAAGCGTACGGTTGACAACTTCGATCTGTTCCTCGAAGTTGGGATGGGAGATGTCGACCACATGCAGCAGCAGGTCGGCTTCGCGCACTTCGTCGAGAGTCGATTTGAAGGAGTCCACAAGGTGTGTCGGGAGCTTGCGGATGAATCCTACGGTGTCGGTGAGCAGAAACGGCAGATTTTCTATGATCACTTTGCGCACGGTGGTGTCGAGCGTGGCAAACAGCTTGTTTTCGGCAAACACGTCGCTTTTGCTCAGCAGGTTCATCAGTGTCGACTTGCCCACGTTGGTGTAGCCCACGAGAGCCACGCGGGTGAGCTTGCCGCGGTTTTTGCGCTGTATCGACTTCTGCCGGTCGATTGATCGCAGCTCCTCTTTGAGGCGCGAGATCTTGTCGAGTATTATGCGTCGGTCGGTCTCGATCTGTGTTTCGCCGGGGCCGCGCATGCCTATGCCGCCACGCTGGCGTTCGAGGTGGGTCCACATGCGTGTGAGCCGCGGCAGCAGATACTGGTACTGAGCCAGTTCCACCTGTGTGCGTGCGTTGGCCGTGCGTGCGCGCTTTGCGAATATGTCGAGGATGAGTCCGGTGCGGTCAAGCACCTTTATCTTCAGCTCTTTTTCGATGTTGGCCACCTGTTTCGACGACAGGTCGTCGTCGAAGATCGCCATCGCTATGTCGTTGTCCTCGTTGTATTGGCGTATCTCTTCGAGTTTGCCTGATCCGACGAAGGTGCGGGAGTCCGGGCCGTTCATCTTCTGTGTGAACTTGCGCACTGTGACGGCTCCGGCCGTGTCGGCCAGAAATTCCAGTTCGTCGAGATATTCCTTGGCGCGTGCCTCGTTCTGGGCCGGAGTGATCAGGCCTACGAGTATGGCGCGTTCGGGTGCTTCGGTGGCGGTGGGAAGATCTTTCATGCGTGGTTGTTTGTTTGTCAGATGCAAAATTAACAAATAATTCAGTAATTTTGTGCGGGAAACATGCTTGATGTGTTTGTTTCTATCACTTATCCTGATTCGCGAACCGACTGACAAATGACATCTGATAATACAACATCTTCAAAAAGACGTCCGTTGTGGCGTCGTGTGCTCAAATGGACGGCTGTGGCTGTCGGCTCTCTGGCGCTGCTGGCCGTGGCCGCTACGGCATGCGTGGTGTGGCTGCTTTCGCCCGAAACGCTCACCTCTATGGTCGAAAGATATTCCGGAGAGTTTATCGACGGTCATGTAAAGGCCCGTCGCGTGGAGCTGACGTTCTGGAAGACTTTCCCTAAAGTCAGGCTCGACGTCGACGATCTGACGGTGGTGTCCGACGCTCTCGACAGCATCACACCCCAACAGAGAGCCCAGCTGCCTGCTTCGGCCGACACTCTGCTGACCGTAAGCCGTCTGAGCGGCGGCATAAACGTGTGGGCGGCCACGATGGGCTATATAATGCTTTATGACGTGGAGATCGACGCTCCGAGGGTCAATCTCGTGAAGGTCGATGACCTCCACGCCAACTACGATATAGTTCCGGCGGCCGAAGAACAGTCTGATACGGCTTCCTCGCCTCTGCCCTATATAAGCATCGACCGCTTCGTGCTCAAGGGCGACGCTCCGGTGCGCTACTTCTCGCTCCCCGACTCGATCGATGCCGTGCTCGACATCGCCCTGACGACGGTCGACGGAGAGAAGGCGCCGGTCTACACCCTTTCGGCGAGAGCCGAGGGTGGCGGGCGGTTGGCGCCGATGATGGATCTGGCTCCGGTGACGCTCGGAGTTGACGGCAGTGTGAAGTGGGATCAGCGGCGTCCCGATCATCTGCGGCTCGAGGATTTCACGTTCGACATCGGAGGCAATACACTCGGGATGAATGCCGATATCAGTTTTTCCGACTCGCTGCTGATCCACAGCCTCGACCTTTATGCCTCCCGGCTTCGTGTCGACAGTATGATGGCGCTCGTCCCGGAGGGTTTCAAGGGCGGTCTGCCCCGGATCGTTTCCGACGCTGAGATCGATGTCAGGGCGCGTCTGCTTAAGCCTTACGATGTGGCGCGTCTGTCGGACAGTGTGCCGGCTATGCCCGATGTGGAGGTGTCGGTGATGATACCGGGTGGCTCGTTTGAATACGATCGGCTGAAACTGCGCCGTGTTCAAGCCGATATCACCGCTACGGTCTGTGGCGGAAATCCCGACGGGTCGCGTGTCGACATAAAACGTCTCGACCTGCAGGGAAGGGCGGTGGGCTTCACCCTCAATGGCACTGTCACGCATCCGCTGAGCGATCCGAGGGTCGACGGTGTGTTCGACGGACATTTAGATTTTGCCGTACTGCCGACCGATCTGCTCCGGCGGCTGCCGTTCACTGTCAGAGGGCGTGTCGACGGTCATACCGATGTCGCGCTGCGGTTGTCGGATCTCGATCCGAAGCGGTTTCACAATATCAGGGCCAACGGCAAGGTGGGGCTCGACGATTTTCTGCTGCGCATGCGCGATTCGTCGGCTCTGGCCTACGTCACCCGTGCGCAGCTGAGTTTCGGCACCAACACACATCTCACCACGGCCGACGGTCAGGAGGTGGACTCGCTGCTGCGTGTCAGTCTGACATCCGACACCCTCGCTTTTGTCGGCGACGGTGTGGCTCTGCTGTCACGAGGCCTGAAGGTGGGTATGGGCACACGCAACACCAAGGCTACGTTCGACACCACCGTCATCACGCCGCTTGGCTTTACGGCAAGCGTCCAGCGCATGTCGCTGCGCTCCGATTCCGACTCTATGAGGGTGGTGATACGCAATGCCGACATAAAAGCCACCTTGCAGCGCTTTGAGGGTGGAACGCGCGATCCGCTGCTGACGGTCGGCATGTCGGCCGGGCGTATGCGATATTCCGACGCGTTCAGCCGTCTGGCGCTGACCGATGCCAAGGCCGATATATCGCTCCATCCGCGCCGACGGCCGAAGCGGCGTATCGCTGTCTCGGCGTCCGACTCGCTGCAGCGGGCTGCCCGCATGAGGCGCATGCGGGCTGAGATAGATTCGGCCAATGCCGGCAGGGAGATGATGGATTTTGATGTCGACCGCGATCTGGTGGGGCTTATGCGCCGGTGGAGCGCGTCGGCCCACATCAAGGCCAAGCGAGCAAGAATGATGACACCTTACTTTCCGGTGCGCAACCGCATCGCCGGACTCGATATGCAGATCTCCACAGATTCGGTGGTGATACGCAACACCCGATACCGCATGGGCAAGTCCGATTTCCTGATCAACGGCACCATCTCCAACATCACGCGTGCGCTTTCCTCGCGCCGTGGCTCGCCGCTTGAAATGGATTTCACCATCAAGAGCGATACCGTCGACATCAACAATATCACCTCGGCCATACTCGCCGGTTCGGCGTTCGCGGAGAAGAAGTCGCTCGGACAGGCTAAGGCGATCAGTGCCGACGCTTCCGATGAGGCGGCTGAGAATGTCATGGCCCTTCAGGCCGCCGACACCGTGGGAGCAGCGTTTGTTGTGCCTTCCAATGTAAATGCACGGCTCGATATCGATGCCGCCAACGTGCTATACGCCGATATATGGCTTCAGAAGCTGCAGGGAAAGCTCAATGTCAGCGACGGAGCCATACATCTCGACCGTCTGGCCGGATATACGCCTATGGGATCGATGGATCTGACGGCGCTCTACGCCGGACAGACCAAGCACGACCTGAGGTTTGCGGCCGGAATGGTCATACGCCGACTGCATCTCAAGCAGTTCCTGCACTTGATGCCGGAGATAGATTCCATACTGCCGCTGCTGCGTGAGGTCGACGGTATAGTGACAGCCGACGCGGCTATGACCACCGATCTTGATTCGCTGATGAACATGAAGTTCCACACCTTCAATCTTGTGCTGAAACTTTCGGGCGATTCGCTCCGGCTGATCGACGGAGAGACGTTCCGCACGATGGCGAAGTGGCTGATGTTCAAGGATAAGAAACACAATCTGATCAAATCGATGCAGGTGGAACTGATGGTGCGCGACTCGCGTCTGGATCTGTTCCCGTTCGTATTCGATCTCGACCGCTATCGCCTCGGGGTGAGCGGTGGCAACACGCTCGACATGGATCTCGACTATCATGTGGCCGTATTGAAGTCGCCGCTGCCGTTCAAGTTTGGCATCAACATCAAGGGCAAGCCGGGCGATCTGAAGATAAGGCTCGGCAAGGCACGCTTCAACGAGTATGCCGTGAGCTCGTCGCGGCAGCTCACCGACACTACCCGCATCAACCTGATCCACAAGATTCAGGAGGTGTTTAAGTTCGGTGTCAACAGCGGCCGCCAGACAAAACTCATGATGGAGGCTCCGCGCCCCGACAGGGCGGAGTTCTCCGTGGCCGACACGCTGACACACGCCGATTCGGTGATATTCATTCAGGGTGGAGTGCTCGAAGGCCCCAAGGAGCCGCCGTTTCCCATGCCCGACAATGCATCGGACACCAAAAAATCGTCCAAAAAAGATAAAAAACGCAAGAAATGATGACTGACAGCATACAACGTTTCATAGCTTCGCGCGGATATCCGCGTTTTGAACTCCGTGCCGCGCTGATCGATATGGACGGCACACTATACGACTCCATGCCGCGCCATGCCGAAGCCTGGCGCCGTATGATGCTGACCGTGGGTGTGGATCTGCCCGTGGAGGAGTATTTTCTTCATGAGGGGCGCACGGGCTCCGCCACCATACGTCTGCTTATGGAGCGCTACGCCGGGCGCGTGCCTGACGATGACGAGATTAGGGAGCTTTATCGCCTCAAGACCGAGTTTTTCGCTTCGATGCCCGAAGTGTCGGTCATGCCGGGGGCTGCCGACATGCTCCGTCAGCTTCAGCAGTCAGGAGTGAAGCGGGTGCTTGTCACCGGTTCGGGGCAGTCATCGCTCATCGACAGGCTCGACAGTGATTTTCCCGGAGCGTTTGCCCCCGATATGCGCATCACGGCGCTCCACACTCGCCGCGGCAAGCCGGCTCCCGATCCTTACCTCGCGGCTCTTGATCTGGCCGGAGTTGAGCCGTGGCAGGCTCTCGTGATAGAAAACGCACCGCTTGGAGTAGCTTCGGGAGCGGCCGCAGGCGTAGCCGTGGCCGGTATCACCACCGGTCCCGTGCCGCAGTCGGCTCTTGCCGATGCGGGCGCCACTGCTACTTTCCCCTCGATGGCCGCCTTCGCCGCGTCGCTCCCCGCCTTGCTGCGCGACTTCGCCCCGGAATAACCGGAGAAGTGTAGCGGGCTTTCCGACAAAAAACACTACGGTGTGGCTGCATCCTCTTGCATGGATAGCAGCCACACCGCTCTTTTGGGTAATGGATGGTGCTGGATGAAAGCGGGGCAGGCGCCAAAGCGACCGTAGTCGCTCTGGCGCCTGCCTTTGGTAGGGTTTGAGAAGCAGTTGTTTAGAGCTGCGGGCCGGCTGTTACGAGAGCCTTGCCGGCGGGGTTGTTCTCATACTTCTTGAAGTTCTTGATGAAGCGTGCTGCGAGATCCTGAGCCTTTACATCCCATTCTTCGGGGTTGGTGTAGGTGTCGCGCGGATCGAGGATCTTGGGATCAACTCCGGGCAGTTCGGTGGGAACCTCGAAGTTGAAGATCGGGAGCTTCTTGGTGGGAGCGTTCAGGATAGCGCCGTCAAGGATCGCGTCGATGATGCCGCGGGTGTCCTTGATGGAGATACGTTTGCCTGTGCCGTTCCAGCCGGTGTTGACCAGATAAGCCTTGGCGCCGCTCTGCTGCATGCGCTTAACGAGCTCTTCGGCATACTTGGTGGGGTGGAGTTCGAGGAACGCCTGTCCGAAGCAAGCCGAGAAGGTCGGGGTGGGCTCGGTGATGCCGCGTTCGGTGCCTGCGAGCTTGGCGGTGAAGCCGGAGAGGAAGTAGTACTTCGTCTGCTCGGGGGTCAGGATCGATACGGGGGGCAGCACTCCGAATGCGTCGGCCGAAAGGAAGATTACGTTCTTGGCGGCCGGGCCTGCGCTGATGGGCTCAACGATGCTCTCGATGTGGTTGATGGGGTAGGACACACGGGTGTTCTCGGTGACGCTCTTGTCCTTGAAGTCGATCTTGCCGTTGTTGTCTACGGTCACGTTCTCAAGCAGTGCGTCGCGTCTGATGGCGTTGAAGATGTCGGGCTCCGACTCCTTGTCGAGGTTGATCACCTTGGCGTAGCAGCCGCCCTCGAAGTTGAACACGCCGTTGTCGTCCCAGCCGTGCTCGTCGTCGCCGATGAGCAGACGCTTCGGGTCGGTCGAGAGAGTGGTCTTGCCGGTTCCCGAGAGGCCGAAGAAGATGGCTGTGTTCTGACCCTGCTTGTCGGTGTTGGCCGAGCAGTGCATCGAGGCGATGCCCTGCTGGGGCAGGTAGTAGTTCATCATCGAGAACATGCCTTTCTTCATCTCGCCGCCATACCAGGTGTTGATGATCACCTGCTCGCGCGAAGTGGTGTTGAACACGACAGCGGTTTCGCTGTTCAGGCCGAGTTCCTTGAAGTTGGTCACCTTGGCCTTCGATGCGTTGAACACTACGAAGTCGGGCTTGAAGTTGGCAAGTTCCTCAGCAGAGGGCTGGATGAACATATTGGTCACGAAGTGAGCCTGCCATGCCACTTCAACGATGAAGCGCACAGCCATGCGGGTGTCGTGGTTGGCGCCGCAGAAGCAGTCTACCACGTAGAGTTTCTTGTCGCTGAGTTCGTTGACGGCGATCTGCTTGATCTCCTTCCATGCAGCTTCGGTGACAGGCTTGTTGTCGTTGGGGTATTCCTCGGTTGTCCACCATACCTTGTCCTTGGAGTTGTCGTCAAGTACGATGAACTTGTCTTTGGGCGAGCGGCCGGTATATACACCGGTCATCACGTTGACGGCGCCGAGTTCGGTCACTGTGCCTTTCTCAAAGCCTTCCAGCGAGGGATCGGTTTCGTCTTTGAAGAGCTGCTCGTAGGAGGGATTGTGGATTATCTCCTTGACATTCTTGATGCCATACTGCGATAAGTCGATTGTGCTCATGTCTTAAAAACTTGAAATATAAGTAATTGAGTTGATTGTTCTAATCGGTTGGCAGGCTATTGGCCGCCGGTACGGTCGACTTTGCCTTGTTTACCGTCTGCAAAGTTAGCTTTTTTTTCGATGCGTGGGAGTATGCATTAAGGAAAAATTTCCATATTAATTATTTTTAAGTTTAGTTGGGTAGGATTGGAGTAATATTGTTAATTTTGCCGCCGTATTTGCGCTGCGGCGCATTGCGTCGTGTGCAGGTCGTTATTGCGGCCTGATATTGACATCCCGACAACCGTCATTGTACTTATTATGGTAATACTTCAACTTGCCGTTTTGTTCACGTTTCTCGCTGCAGGCGAGCTTGTGGTGTGGCTCACCGGGGTGCCGGTGCCCTCGAGCATCATAGGTATGCTGCTGCTCACTCTGGCTCTTAAGCTGCGCATAGTCAGGCTGCGTCATGTAGAGGGTGTGGCCGACTTTCTGGTATCCAATCTCGGCTTCTTCTTCGTGCCGGCGGGTGTGGCTCTCATGGGCTGCTTCGATCTGGTCGAGGGGCAGTGGGGAGCCGTCATAGCCGCTTCGGCTGTCAGCACGGTGATAGTCATAGCCGTCACCGGGCTTATTCATCAGTTTTCACGCAAAATCATGCCTCACAATGGAGTTTCTCGAAAATAACTACTTTCTGCTGGCTCTCACCTTCGTGGTGTATATCGGAGCGCGTATCCTGTTCAAGCGCACCGGGCTGGCCATACTCAATCCCATACTGGTGTCGGTGGCGGTGCTGATACTATTTCTGGTGCTGACAGGAGTGCCCTACGAAACCTATACCCAGGGCGGAGGCATGGTGGAGTTCTGGCTCAAGCCGGCAGTGGTGGCGCTTGGGGTGCCGCTCTACAAGCAGCTGTCGACAATCCGCAAGCAGATCCTGCCTATCATTGCCGCCGAACTGGCCGGATGTGTGGCCGGAGTCGTATCGGTGGTACTGCTTGCCCAGGCCATGGGAGCCTCACGCGAAGTAGTGCTCTCGCTGGCGTCGAAGTCGGTCACCACCCCCATAGCCATGGAGGTGACGGCCGCAGTGGGCGGACTGCCGCCGCTGACCGCCGCAGTGGTGGTGTGCGTTGGAATTTTCGGCGGCATGACCGGATTTCGTGTGATGAAAATGACTCGCGTGAAAAGTCCGATGGCGCGGGGGCTGGCCATGGGAACGGCCGCACACGCTCTCGGCACCACGGCAGCCATAGAACATGGCGGCAGCCGATATGGCGCGTGGGCCTCGCTCGGACTTACGCTCAACGGGCTTTTCACCGCCTTGCTCACTCCGACGCTCCTGGCCGTGATGGGTTATTGAGCCGATGGCTGAGATTGCGGAGTCTTTGACGATTTCTGATTTCTTTACAGAAGTGTAATCAAATGGTATTCAGAAATCGAAAAACTGCAATATAATGTTTGTGAAATCATTGACCGTGCAAAAAAAATATTGTAACTTTGCGCAAACAGGAAGGATAAGCATCAGCTTGGATTTGCTCCGTCGCGCAGGTTTCTGTCTGCATGTCCGACCATGGTTTAGATAGTCCGTCGGAATAGAGATTCCCTCAAAACGGATCGTTTGTTAATAAGATTATATGAGCAGACCGCTCTTATTCCCTGAGTCTGGAAACCGCCATACAACACATGTCCTCTGGAATAAAGCTACTCTATCCGGCCGTCATTGGGTCGGAACCGGTGGCCTTATTGTAGGAGGACAAGGCGCTTGGCGGTGCCTAAGGCAGACAATAAGAACATCCGGTTCCGCCCCTTTTTTTATTCTCCACACCATTTTCTTTTTCTTATGAGCCAAATTTTTATCGGCAAGCTTATTGAGGAGGAGCTCCGCAGCCAGGACCGATCGGTCGTCTGGTTCGCCAACAAGCTGAGCTGCAACCGCACGAATGTCTACAAGATATTCCATCGCGCAAGCATCGATACAGAGCTTCTGCTGCGTATCAGCAATGTGCTGAAACGCAACTTCTTCGATGTATATACCGATCGCCTTTCGGTCTGACAGCCACGCCGTGCGGACACACCGCCGGCTCCATTTCCCGCATCGCCGAAACGTCACTCCGATTTTATCCTCAATAACGCCTGAAAAACTGGATACCGGCGCCATTGCTAAGCTTCCTCCCCCCCCGCCAGAGCTTCCATGACTCTGCCGACACTTCATCCCCTTGTCACCGTTGACTGCCTCGACCGCCCATATCACGGCCAAGCATCCTTTCTCCGCACCTTGCCGATGCCACTCCATAGCATCGGCCGCACGATGCTGTTAAACTATCGCCTCCGGCCGACGGTTGTATCATTAGATGCAAATCGCTAACTTTGCCAAAACTTAAACACGAAAAGCGCATGAAAAAAAGTCAGTTATATACAGCCACCGGCGACCAGGGCACCACATCGCTCATCGGCGGCCAGCGAATCGACAAGTCGGCTCCAAGAATCGAGGCTTACGGAACGATCGACGAGCTCAACTCACACATCGGGCTTCTTGCCGCACACATGACCGCGGATCAGCTGCTCGCCCCCCGCTTTCCCATGATCCAGAGTCGGCTATTCGATATAGGGTCATCGCTCGCCACTCCGCCATCGGCCGACACTCCGCCCGCACCGGGAGTTGATGCCGCCGAAATCGCCGACCTCGAAGCATTGATCGATGAAGTCGATGCCGAGCTCCCGCCCTTCCGTTGCTTCGTACTCCCCGGAGGCAGTGTCGCAGCCTCGCAGGCTCATGTAGCGCGTACAGTATGCCGTCGCGCAGAGCGCCGCGTCATAGCCCTCTCGCGGCTCGAACCGGTCGATCCCGCCTGCATAATATACCTCAACCGTCTGAGCGATCTGCTCTTTGCCGTTGCCCGTCGGTGCAACGTGGCTGAAGGATGCCCCGAAGTTATATGGAATCGGCGGCGCGACGGATAGCCCTGCGCCTCACTGCCTGACACACAAGATCTCCTCCGGCCGCATCCCGGAGCATTCTGCTGAGGCATGGCTTTTGCCGTCGCACGCTTCTATGACGCTCGATCCCACGTAGCCCCTCTGCCTTTCGCGGGAGAGGCGTGCCACACAACCCGTAAAACCTCAAAAAACCGACTCAATCATTGATGATAATTGATCATAGCGTTGCAAAAAACAAAAATATTGGCTAACTTTGCACACGCAAACCCACAGTATTGCACCTGGAGAGATGGCAGAGTGGTCGATTGCGGCGGTCTTGAAAACCGTTGAGGGTCACACCTCCGGGGGTTCGAATCCCTCTCTCTCCGCAAATAAATCAAGTTAAATCGCTGTAGCTTACAAAGTTACAGCGATTTTAATTTTTACCACATACAAAAACACATACAATATTGGGTGCAAACTGAGCCACATACAAAACCATTGGTATCATAAAGAATCAAGCATGAGGAACACGGTTTCTTTTATGTTCATTAAATTAATCGGACAATCATTGTGGTTATGCGTCCTGTATATTGTCGGCCCTATCCATATTTTATCAATCTGTCCTGATGTTCCATTCGAGAGAATGAGATAACCATGCCATATTTGTCCTTATGGAAGTATCCCATTTGTGTAAGTGGCTGAAATTCAGACGTGGCAATTTTACATCAAACTTAGTCAATCCTAAAATCACATGGTAAAACGAAGAAAAGTGTTCGGAATTTCTTTTAATTCGTGAACCCATACTTAATTTTGCGGTGTCAATCCATGACATCATAGAGTATGGCCATACTCCCGATTGCCTTTATCGCCCTACATTGTCTTTAGTGTAACACGTTGCCTTTACCGCCCTATCACCCCAATAACATTTTACACACACATGGAGTTACAGACATTACTCTCAAAACCTGTGTGGCAGATGACGGGGGAAGAGCTGTTGTTCCTCTCACGACAATCTGCCGACACAAACACAAACCAATCTCCGGTAAATGAACCTACCGCAACCAAGCACTATGTCTATGGTATCGCCGGAATATGTGAGATATTCTCATGCAGTAAACCTACGGCCATCCGCATAAAGAAAAGCGGACGTATAGACAAAGCCATCACACAGGTTGGCAGGAAAATTGTCATTGACGTTGATCTCGCCCTGCAACTTGCATCTCAAAAGCCGATGCCAAGAAAGAGATAACCTAATCTACCCTATCAGCACAAAGTCGGAGTTATCCCACCTCTTTCAGTGGGATACTCCAAACTGCTGATACATCAACAATACCATACAAAATGAATTATAATAATTCAGCAAGATATAGACGGATGCCACTGCGTCCGGCTTGTGAGTTGCATGAGGATGATCCTATTATCCCTCAAAGCAAACCGCAAAAAGAAGTGCCCTCTTTCCCTCTAAGCATATTTCCTTCGGCTATTCGCAATATCGTGGAAGCATTGGTTGAGTATGAACATTTCAACGTCAATTTCATAGCCGCGTCCATGTTCACAACATTTGCGGCGGCTATGGGAAACCGTTGGACGGTACGTTTTTCGGCAACATGGGTTGAGCGACCTATTATGTATGTGGCTCTTGTCGGTTATCCGAGTTGTGGCAAGACACCACCGCTAAGGCTCGCCCTTTCGCCTCTGCTAAACCTCGACCATGAATATGACAAGGAATATTGCGCCCAACTTAAGGCATACAAGCAATGGGAGTCCAAATCTCAGAAAGAGCGCGTTGCACTTTCTTTGCCGAAGGAAATGGAGCGACCGAGGCGCAGGTGTCATGTGGTTGTTGATGCGACAATCGAAGCGTTGATCGGTGCCATGCGCGACAATCCGCAAGGCGTAATCCTTTACAGCGATGAACTTGAAAGCCTGTTCGCCAACTTCAACCGCTATAACAGTTCGGATGAAAGCTATTTCCTAAGTGCGTTCAGTGGCACTCCATTCAAGTACATCCGAAAATCATCCGATGAACACATCTTCCTACCGAACCCCTATTGCTCTATCATCGGAAGTACCCAACCGGGACGGCTTGCAAAGCAGTTCGGTGGTGAGCGTGTTGTCAACGGCTTTTCCTCGCGTTTCCTGAAAGTATATCCCGACATTACAGATATGCCGACGTGGGGCACTGAGCGTATGCCGGATGGAATCATGGAGCAATGGGACCATATAATCCGCAAAGTCGTTACTTTTGACTTCAAGGGAAAAGAACAGCCAACTGAATTGACTTTCTCCCTTGAAGCCCATAGAAAACTGTGCCAGTGGAAAGAGAACGTTAACAATGCGATATACTCCGCTACCGAGTCGGAAGCAGAGAAAGCCGTGTGCGGGAAACTCGAAATCTATCTCATACGATTCTGCCTGATAATCCGGATAATGAAGAATATCTGCACCGGAGAATTGGCAACAATGATAGATGCCGGAAGCGCGGAGGCGGCTATCGGGTTGGTTGAATACTTCCGCGAAATGGAAAACCGTGTTATCCGCGTATCCTTATCCGGCAATCTTGACAAAAGACAGTCCGATCTCCTCGACGCTTTGCCTTACGACTTCCGGACCTCGGATGCCATTGACATTGGACGGTCACTCGGAATGTCTGAGTCCACGATAAAACGGTTTCTTAAAAACTCAGTTCTTTTCAGAAAAGAGGAACACGGACGCTACACTAAAATGTCATGTGACCCTTGACATTTTCGACACTTTGACATTTTTCACGAGGTTATTCAAGAGAGGAAAGAACGAGTTTGTCAGACTTCATTGGTGTATAAACCTTGCTGTGCAAGATATGCCGATTGTTCCCACAACGGCAATCCTGCCACCTCGCAGAGTTGGGCCAATCCCGCTCGAAACTCGCAGTCTTTTATATAGATGAAAATGTCATGTGACCATGAAATCAAGATATGCAATCATCAAGACATATAGTCTTTATGAAATCATAATATCCAAGCATAATATCATCATAACTTTAAAGTATCAGAGCATCAAAGCATAGTAACATCATGTCATCAAATAATAAGAACATCATAATACGGCTTCGCGTGGATGAAGCGACCGCCAAAGCAATCCGCGCCAAAGCCGACAGCCATTTCAACGGTAACATCAGTGCCTGTATCCGCTGTGCCACTCTGCAATATGAGAGAGAGGTTACACCTTCGCCTGCCACCTCCGAAATCACAGCGTTGCTGACCGCTATTCTGCGTCAGTTGAAGAAAATCGGCACGAATGTCAATCAGACCGCCCGTCAGATTAACGAGCGCATGAAGGTGTCGCCCTACGGATTGTCCGCCTCGGATATCCAACCATTTGTATTCTTCCGAAATGAGCTATCCGCCATTTGGGAGCATCTGAACCAAATCAAGGAGCGGTTATGATAGTCAAGAAACTTGGCATGGTAGCCGGTGGTGGCTTTCCCGGTGCCGGATATAATGAACGCAAGGTTGCCGAGGGCGTCGCCCGGCTCATGGCTATGGAGAATGTCGATGCGGCCATGCGTCATAAGGTGGAGCTGTTGCATGAAGCCGGTTTCGACTGCGCTGGAGAGATTGAGAAATATCTCAAGGAGCGGTCGAGGACATACGGCAACACCAAGACCACGCGCTTTCAGTTCCATATCACCGCCTCAGTAAAGGGGCAGGTGATGTCGGCTGACGAGCTGACCGACTTTGCCCGTCAGCTCATGGCGGAAGCCGGATATGGCAGACAGCCGTATTTCGTGTACTACCACCACGACACCGACAACAACCATGTGCATATACTTTCCACACGCATACAGCCAAACGGTTTTCCGATACCCGATCATCACGACTATGCACGACTCAATGCCGCCGCAAATCGTATTCTTTCATCGGACATCAACTGCGACATTCAGCGTATGTTCTCTTACGGCTATCTCACCGAAGGACAGTTTGCCAATATAATCCGCTCACATGGATATAAATTTGAGCGCGTAGATGACAGCTATGTACTGTTTCGCGGAGGGGTCAAGGCCACGACAATCTCGTTGTCTGAGATAGGGAGGCATATTTCGCAAGGAAACGACACCCGGAAAGAACGGGCTAAACAACTCCGTGCGATTATCAGGAAATATAAGGCTGAAATTGCGGAGGGAAAAGTTCAAAATGTCGAAAATGTCAAGGGTCACAAAGGTCAGAAGAAAAAATTTGTGCGCCGTAAAGTCAACCCCGACATCCGTAAAATCAAGGGGGCGAACGGCAAGACACTATCGCAGGAAGAACAGCGGCACCTGTCGGATCTGCTTGATATACTCAAAACCAAATTCGGCATAGACATTCATTTTCAGAAAGACCGCAATGGTGATGTCCGTGGCTACGGTATCGTTGACCATAACCGGAAGATGGCCCTTGACGGCAGCAAGGTGATGAAGCTGTCAGAGCTGATTGACTTCGCACAGAAGCAGGAGCGCAAGGCAAGTCCGCTTGATATTTACCGCGACCTGTTCTCTGTGGAGGTACGGAAGTCCGGCATGGACGGGATAATGTCTATCCGATTGTTCGACGGCTCAGAGCATACACGCACGATGTCGCCACGTCAATCGGCATGGTATTTCAGTTCGCCCGAATGTGAAAGGGAAGATGTGGCTATACGTATTGCCGCCACCATGTTCTCAACCGAGATATTTGAATCCGTATTGCTGAAGCATCCGGTAAGCAACATCGGTGCAAGAATAGGAAGTGTCAACATGATCAAGATGCGCGAGGGCGGTAGAGCAATCCGCGTCGTATCAGCCGATGGCTTCTCAGTGACATACTCTATGTCCGCTGATGAATTGCGTTGCCATGCAAGACTGCAAGGAGAAGATGCAAACGGTTATCTCCGTCAACTCGCAATCCTGCGCATAACCCATCAGGACGCCACCGAACTGACCAATCGCATCAAGGAACTGACCGCCAAATCAACCGGTAGCATCACTCTCCCTCTCCGTCCGTCTGACTACACACCGGAACAAGCCAAAGCCTTCACCTATCATCAATGCGCTGTACTCACTCGCCTCATGCCCCACGACACCTCATCCACCCACTCCACCAACCGCGAATGGGAAGTCGGCAAGCAATCCCACTACGACCACATCGACAACCAACAATCCGGCACCCAACTCACTATGTAACGCCCCAAAATGTCAAGCCTGCCTAAAATACTACTACTTAGGCCATTGTCAATCCAATAAGTTTTATTAACTTTGCAATGATTCTCAGGAATGGGAATTAGACATTTTGGAAAAATAAGAAGCGTTATGCTTATCTTGTGAATTGGAAACGTAGGAACTTTCGCAATTACACACAAAGGTAGCATAGTGGTTCTCACGCTATAGCGTGGGCTGCTATTTCTACATTCGTGTGTATAGGTTTCCTACGACCTCCAATTCAGAACGTGGCATTGCAGTTCCACGCTTCTGCGTAATTAACGGCTCAATTTGGGACTAAAAGAACAAAGAAACAAACAACCTAAAATAGAATTAGCATGAAAAGAATCTCAGTCACTTTAATGTTGCTTTTCGCAGTTATTTGTGTTATGGCGCAAGAGCATCTTTCTTTCAAGGGCATTCCAATCGAAGGGAGCATGACAACATTCTGTCAGAAGCTTAAAGCCAAAGGATTTACTTCAATCGGTCGTGACAATAATATAACGTTGTTTACAGGTGATTTCACCGGGCGCAAGGCAACAGTCGGTGTGACTGCAACAGATGACGGTAAAAACGTTTTCGCCGTAATCGTCTTCTTTGACCCAAGCGGAGAGTGGAATACCCTTGTTAATACCTACGACTATTACAAGGATCTATACACTCGTAAATATGGAGAACCTACAATTTCAAAAGAAAACAATCCGGCTCGTTCTGACTCAAATACCGCATTAATGGCGGAAGTTCATCAGGGAACAGTCGTGTATGGCAGTGCATGGGAAGTGACAGGTGGCGACATACAGCTTTCAATAGAAAAAACATCTGGTATCTATGAGGGTATGGTGATGATTCGCTACCGGGACTCGCAGAATGTTGAAGCCAAAATCAAGAATGATTTAGACGACATCTAAAAACAACGTAGCATGAATAGATTTGTATTGCCGTTTTTGTCGTTGTTTCTCTTGGTGATGATCGGATGCACCAATAATGCACCGAAATCAACCTACAAAGAGGATGCCAAAGAGCAGCTCGCACAAACGGATGATATAGAACGCTTCAAACTCTTTCCCACACAAAATATGTGGACATTCATTAAACTTGACACTCAAACTGGCCAGATGTGGCAAGTGCAATATAGTGTCAAAGGTGATGAAGGACGCTTTGAATACGACTTAAATCCCAAACCGCTTATCACCATTGGCAAAAAAGTCAATGGACGTTTTGAGCTTTATAGCACCCAAAATATCTATAACTTCATTCTCCTTGATAGGATAGACGGTAAAGTATGGCAGGTTCAGTGGTCGTTCGATGAAGAAAATCGTGCTGTCGTACCGTTCAGCCGTACCGTTCAGCCATAGATTAGCTACGGGGGCGACCAAATTTATAATAATCGGTAACTATGACTCTATTGCTCGCTTTAGGTGCATGTATCGCTGCTATAGCTGTTGTTGCCATAATAGCGATTCGCCTATTATTAAAAAAGAAGTCAAAAGAACTGACTTTAAGAATCAAGAGCATTACTCCTTTCCAAGCCAACCAAGAAAGCTCGGAAAGAACACTAAGGCGAGAAAACGATAGTTTTTTCCAAGACATAGAGTCCGATTTGGAACAAGCCTTTAATGGGCGGTACATCACATTCCGGGAAGGAAAACAGTTTATGGAATATTACATTGAATCATTCAATGAAGTAAATGACTTTCTTAAACGGATTGAAACCTTCCATGTAGAACCGTCAGAAACAATCGCGAAATTCGTATCTGATTTTGAGAATTTACAATGGTTCATCAAAAATCATAATACAAGGTATACAAAAGAGGAGTTGGATATCCACAAGGATTTTTTCGACCATTGCCTGAAATACCCATTAGACAAGCAGCAAAGACGTTCCATAGTTTCTGAGGAAGATAATTGTTTGGTTGTTAGTAGTGCCGGAAGTGGTAAAACATCCTCCATTGTTGGAAAAGTTAAATATCTTATAGAGATTAAAGGTGTTGATCCGGAAAAGATATTACTTATCAGCTATACTAACAAAGCGGCCGCAGAACTGACAGACAGAATGGGTATTGAGGGATTACGTGGCTACACATTTCATAAACTTGCCCTTAATATTATCGGACAGGTGACAGGTCAGAAACCGTCGATATGCAGCAATACGGACGCATTGTTTTTGAAAATATACCAAGAGTTACTTGGTGACGACAACTTCAAAAAGAGTGTGGTAGAATACTTCTTTGATTACCAAATTCAGGAACAGGATTGGGAACGGCAAAAGAATGAGCGCAGACAGCAGCTTTCAGCGCAAAAAGACACACGGTTGAAAGCACAATTCCCGGATATGGACGGAAAGACCGTTTATGTGCGAAGCGAACAGGAGCAGAAAATATGTCTTGCCCTGTCATTGCTTGGCGTGAAATTCAGATACGAAGAACCATACGAACATCCATTGGCTGATGAAATGCACTCGCAATACATGCCGGATTTTTCCATTTATTATGAACGGGACGGAGAAACGAAGCGAATATATCTGGAACATTTTGGTGTGGATGAACACAGCCTTGTCCCTATGTGGTTTGCCAAAGATAGGGGTATTAGTTATGAAGAAGCCAATCAGCAATACAATGACGGTATAACATGGAAAAAGGCTGCACATGAAAAATTCGGTACGGAACTATTGACAACCTCAAGTGCTGATTTCCACTATTACGATATTAGGGACAAACTGAAGGTACAACTGGAAAAGGCGGGTGTTCCTATCAAAGAAAAAACGGATGCGGAATTATATGATATTGTTATGCCGCCTAATAGCAAGCAGGAAAAATCGTTTATCAGGCTTGTCGTTACCTTTGCGACATTAATGAAGTCAAGCTGCAAATCCATCCAAGAGGTTATAAGGCAGGCAATCAGCACAGGTGATGAGCGTAACGAGTTCATTATGAAGAACATTTTTCAACCTGTTTATGAACGATATATTGAAGAATTAAAAAATCTCAGTCAGATAGATTTTACGGATGCAATACTGCAAGCCACGGAAATATGTCGTACTTCACACCCGGTTGAGTATGATTATATTATTGTGGACGAATTTCAGGATATATCAGTTGACCGCTACAATTTTTTGAAAGTTCTTCGAGAGAGTAATCCCCCAGCCAAACTATACTGTGTCGGTGATGATTGGCAATCTATATATCGTTTTTCCGGCAGTGATATGGCTCTTTTTAATCAGTTTCCAGATTTTTTCGGTCATACTGATATAAATAAGATTGAAACGACATATCGCTTTGGCGAACCGTTGGTCAGCTTGTCATCGCAATTTATACAGCGGAACGGAACCCAAATAAAAAAAGATATACATCCATTTAACTCGGATGCAAAGACTGAATTGTATTTTTACGAGTACGAGCGAGCCAATTATTGCAACGTTATCGAACAGTTGGTTGCATCAATCCCTTTGGAGAAATCCATTTTTCTGTTAGGACGATATTCATTCGATGATTATTATTTGTCGTACAAGTATCAACCTATGAAAGAAGGCAATAGATTTTATTACTTCATCGGAAATAGGAAAATAGAGTTTCTGACAGCCCACAAATCCAAAGGTCTTGAAGCAGACTATGTGATAATTCTCCAATGCAACAAGGACACCTACGGATTTCCGTCCCTTATCAGTGATGACCCTGTACTAAATTATGTTTTGACCCAAAGTGACCAATATCCTTATGGGGAAGAACGAAGATTGTTCTATGTGTCGATAACAAGAGCCAAGATAAAGACTTTCGTGTTATATGACAAGCGTTTCCCATCCGTGTTTGTTGACGAGTTCCTCCATCCTGAAAAAATCACGCAAGAAAGTTATGCAAAGCACCCCAATGCTAATAAAAAGTGGACAAAAAGTGCAGACATGTTTCTACTTAAACTTCATAGCGAAGGCAAAAGCATAAAATATATTGCGGCAAAAATGGGACGAAGCCAGACAGCCATTGTGATGCGGTTAGGGAAACTAAACTCAAGTATATGATTATCAGATCATATCTTGATTGTGGATTATTCGTTCAATCACATCGTTAAACACTTCATTTGGCAAACGCTTCATGTATGTAGCTCGGCGGTCAAAGTCATGGCGAAGATGAAATAGCAATGCGAGGTGTGCGGTGACTGATGCAGTGTCGCCTTCAAACAATTCAAAGTATGATGATTGTTCCGGTATGCCGAGTTTCATTCGCTCCTCGGTGCTGACTCCATAATCAAACACGGTTTCGCACTCTTGTTGACGAGCTTCATTAAGTATGCTCATCTTCTCGCGCTTGCTTTCATCGTCGAACTTCACATACTTCATCATCATGTCGGCAGTGGTGTGTCCTGTGACGGCGCGTATATCTTCGGGCGACATTCCTTTTCGCAGACACATCGTCACAAATGTGCGCCGGGCAACGTGAGAGGTAAGCAACTCATATTTTGGGCGCACTTCTCTTGTCTTTTCCCTGCCGCTTTGTTTCTCGGTAATCCAATCGCCCGTCATACCTGCCAACTTACCAACCTCTTTCAAGTGTGCGTTATATTTCTGATTGGAAATTTGAGGGAAGACGCGAGGGTCTGCCTCATCGGGTGACTTTGGATATTTGGCGATGATGCGCAAGGCTTCCGTAGCCAACGCAAACCGCTGGCGATGGTTGGTTTTCTGAGCAGTGCAGTCAAGCATATCTCCATCTATATTCGACCAACGTAATCCTATTACATCCGAAAACCGCAATCCGGTAAAGCAAGAGAATAGAAATATATCTCTTGCACGGTCAATCGCTGCACGATGTGTCGGAAAAGCCATGATTGCAGCAAGCTCTTCATCGGTGAGAGCAAACAAATTGACTGTTGAATCTGATTTTGTCTCATCATGAAAGCGCTGTTGATATGATACATACGCCGTATTCTTGTTATAGCCCTTGCGCGTAGCCCAATTCAAGAACGTGCGAATATCCTTCATGGATTTGAAAACATAATTGTTGCTCAATCCCTTTGCAATAAGAGATAGTTCAAACTTAGCAAGGAGATCATCATTGATGTCCTCAAAAAACATTCCTTGCCGGAAGTCGGACAGATGGCGAAGCATTGTCTTGTGCTTTGTCAGTGTACCTTTCGACCATTGAGCTGTCGAAGGAGTCTCTGTCAACTCCTTTTCCCTCTCGTCAATTAGCAACTGATAAACCTGCGCAACCGTAAGCCGTGTTCCTTTCTCCTCCTTTAGAGTCTTCTTTAACTCCTCTCTGACGGTAGTCGGTGTAACTTCTTCGTCATGTAGTTCAAGCTGCGAGAACGCCTCATCGACTGCTGTGGCTATTTTTAGCAGCCGTTGATTGATGTCAGAAGCCGAGACTCCTTCGGAATTGAAATTGTTTCGTTTGACGCGCTGGGATTTTTCATCCCATTTGGACGGAGCAATCTTGTATCCCGAATAATACCAAACGCGCTTCCCACCAAAAGTGATGTCGGCATTAATAGGTAGTTCGGCAGCGTAGTTACCTTCTTTGTCTTTTCGCTTCTCCAATCGGAAGCTAACGCGGTGTTTGTACTTATCCATATTCGGAGAGATTATTTAAGGTAAAGCATCCTTGTTTTACCCATACAAAATTACATACAAATTTTGGCTTAATCAAAGATAATCCAAAATATTTTATTTTACCACTACCCTACATATTATTTTGAATAACAAAGATATATAGTTAAACATGTCACCTAAACTATCCTTTATTTTAATATCATTTCATATCCCTCTCTCTCCGCGATAAATGCTGAAAATCAGCAAATTGCAAAACAAACACCCAATTTTACACCCAAGAATGTAAAATTGGGTGTTTTTGTATATTCTTAACGCTGCGTGGCGGCGTCTCGGCTCTCATTACACCCAACTCTGCACCCAAGCATACTTTTTCTGGCCTAGCCTCGTTTATATAGGTTTAGTCGGGCATATATAGAGCCCGAACCAAACCAAACTGGTTTACAGCCGTGGCGTAGTAAGGGGGGGGGCAATGGACATGATGACTGGGAAAAAGAAACTGCATTATTTTATACCCTTTGTGGTGTAGTTTGAGATATATTTATTATCTTTGCACCCAAAAGGGTATATTTTATGACTCAGTTGGCAAAATATGTGAAAGAGATGCGTAAACAATTCGGGCTTACACAGGTTGATCTTTCCCAAAAGTCAGGGGTAGGTCTGCGTTTTGTTCGTGAACTTGAACAAGGTAAGGAAACCCTCCGGCTTGACAAGGTTAATCAGGTGTTGGCTCTGTTCGGAGCCGTCATGACACCGGGTAAAATTTCCGAATCATGAAACAGGCAGAAGTTTATGTAGGAAAGAGCCTTGCCGGAGTGCTTACTGAAGACGATATGGGCTATGGGTTCAAATATGATTCAGAGTATCTGAAATCTGACAAGGCTGAGGCTGTGAGCCTGACAATGCCATTGAGAGAAAAGCCATATCGCGATAAGGTGCTATTTCCATTCTTCGATGGACTGATACCGGAAGGGTGGCTTCTTGACATAGCTGAGCAGAGCTGGAAAATATCTGACCGTGACAGATTTTCACTCCTCCTTGCCTGTTGCAAGGATTGCATCGGCAATGTCTCTATTCAATGCATAATGCACGATGCATAATGACAAAACATAACGCAAAGATGAAACAGTCTGAAGATAATTTAATTGTGCATAAAAGCAAGCAATTTGCATTAAGGGTTATAAAGCTTTATCGCTACTTGTGTGAAGATAAAAAAGAGTATGTCTTATCTAAACAATTATTACGTAGCGGAACAAGCATTGGTGCAAATGTCAAAGAGGCAATAAGAGGTCAAAGTAGCCCCAATGGGCTGCTTTTTTTATCGGGAGCTGAGAGGGATGATAACCCCCGGGTTCGTTATCGCGCAGCGCTTTCGTAGCGCAAGCGAAGAAAGAATCAGTGATTCAGTGTAGCTGCTTAATGGGCTTCATGGTAAATGTGTTGTTGGCCGCAGTCGGCCGGAGTGATGTCCGTTGATATTGCGCAAATACAGCCAGCCCTTCATGAGTCCGGAGACTTATGAAGGGCTGGGTTTGTTTGTTGTGGGAATCATAGGGCTCTTTCTCCCGATCCCGATGCAGTGTCGAGGTAGCGCTTAGAGGCTGATGGTGCTATCGCCGGCGGCTACGGGTATGCTTCGGCCGCGGGCCACGAGGGTATAGGGTCGGTTGGCGCTCACTGCAATAGAATTGGTGGGGGCGTCGTAGACAAGCGATGTCTCCACGTCGCCAAACCGCAGGCGTCGCAGCCCGTGAGTGCCGTTTGAGGCCTTGATGTCCCAGGTCAGAGTGCGGCTGAGTGCGTCGGCTTTGCGGAAGCCCATTATGTTTTCGATAAAAAGCGATATCGGGCCCAGGGCCGACCATCCGCAGAATTCCTGACGCACACGGTGGCCATGCTCCGTCGAAGGCTCGTCGGCTACAGGGCTGTAGCACTCCCATATTGTGTGGGGTTCGGTCTGCTCATAGATCCGTGCCTGCATTCTCACCACTCTCTCGGCCAGAGAGTCGGCCAGCTCGCAATAGCCGTAGCGTTCGAGAGCCTTCGATCCCATGTAGACGATCGGCAGCCAGATGCCGCCGCGCCAGTAGTTGCCGGTCACCGAATCGAAGTCCTGATCCGATCGCGAAAGCGAGTTCCATGGCCGTTCACCGCCCATGAACGCTTCCGACCGCAGTCGTTCCACCATTCTTGATGCCTGCGTCGAGTCTGGAATGCCGGCCAGCATGGCCCAGAACGATGCCGGGGTCATCACGCGCGAAGGCTCGCCTGTGGCAAGATTCACGTCGTAATAATAGCCGTCGCGTTCATCCCAGTATCGGTCGTTGACCACTTTGCGGAGCCGCTCGAACTCCTTCTGCCACGCCGAAGCCTGAGCCGTGTCGCCGCGCAGACGGCACAGTTCGGCTATGTTGGTGGCTGCCAGAGCCTGCTGGCTGATGGCGTCGATCCACAATGCTCCCTGATAGCCTCCGCAGTCGCGGCCGCGTGGAGTGTTGTCCATGCCGGAGGCTCCTCCGTGCCATGAATATCCTATGATCTCTCCGAGCGAGTCGCGGCGCACGGTGATTCTGATCGGCTGCGTCGAAAGCTCGTCGTTGCGCTCGCCGCACTGGAGCGAGTTGAAATAGTCATAGTGCTTCTGCAGATAGCGTTTGTCGCGGACCACCATGTCGATCTGGGCTGTGTCGCCCGTAAACAGATAGTTCTCCTTCTCTACCCATGCAAACAGCGGGGGATTGTCGCGCAGATGTATGCGCAGCGGACTCGGGGCGCCGTCGTGGATGGGTGCGTAGTAATTCATCAGTGTTTCCTTGCCCGGGAACGCATTCGGGGCGTATTTGGAGAACATCACCATGAAGCATCCGTCCCAGATCCATATCTGGTCGTCATAGCAGTTCTCGTCGAGATATGGCGACGCCACCATCCCCTCGGGGCCGCGGCGCACGCGTCCCGAAGCGATCTCCCATGCGCGTTCGTAGAGATTCACAAGCGAGGTGTCGGGGTGTACGGCAATAGGCACTTCCGACCGCCAGTCGGGCACCACGGCGTCGGGCGGCACAGTATTCCACTGGGCGGATGCCACGGAAGCAAACACGCCGAAAAACGTCATGGCGACAAAGCGAAGTATGGATGATCGTATCATAGTCTTTGAGGTTTTACACAAAAATAGATAAAATAGCTGATATAGTCGCATCGTTAACACACAAATCCGTCGCTCATATCAGCTTCATGGCTTTTGCCCGGCGGCAAGCCTCGATCGAGTTCTTAACCTGAAGTTTGGCCAATATCTCCTGACGGTGACGGCTTACGGTGTGGACGCTTATATTGAGCCTCCGGGCTATCTCCACGCTCTTCATCCCTTCATCGATCAACGACAGCACCTGACGCTCGCGGCGGCTGAGCACAGCGCCGTTGGCCTCCGCCGACAGCTCTTCGCGGATGCCGGTGGTCATGTCCACCATATAGCTGCTCCCCTTGAAGTCAAACATCATCGGCCCGTAGAGGCATATCGCATACAGCACATTGTCACACACCGTGTCATGGACATAATACATCCTGTGCATCACATCCACCCATCTGTCGTCGGGGGTGTGCATGCGCAGCCGGCTGATCAGGCAGTGCTGTTGCCGTCGCGCTTTGGGCAGATGTCGCATGAGGTGATAAAACCGCAGCTCGGCTATCACCTTTGCCTCCTGCTGCTCTTCGGTCATCATCGACAGTATTCGGCTCTCCCAGATTGAATTCTCATGTTCATACCCGTCCAGTCCGAGTGTTTTGGCAAAGCCGCCCGCTATGATGCGGCTCTCGTTTCTTGTCATGTCGCTGATCACCGCCACGACATTTTCCAGAGTGGCCAATGACCGCGCCTGCGCCATGGCTGCTTCAAACAAGTTTTCGTGGCGTTCGGCCGGTGACTGACGCAGCAGCCGGTCAAGTTGCTTCAATGGTCGTTCCATAAGTAAAAATGGTTATTTTTAGCCATTGCAGTCTGTTTATTCGCGTATTAACTTTGCAAAGTTAACAATAAACATGGTTATCATGAAGCCACGGGCTATTGATGAGTTGGATAATATCAACTAATTTTGGAGAGTTGCTTATATGAAAACGAAACTGCTCGCATTGCTTGCAATGCTCCCTTTTCAGCCGGCTTCGGCACAGACGCTTGAGAAAATGAACTGGTTCAACGAGCCGTCGCAATGGCACATATCCGGCAACGATCTCACCATGGCGGTGACGCCCGGAAGCGACTACTGGAGAATCTCCCATTATGGTTTTACAGTCGACGACGCTCCGTTCTATTATGCCGAATACGGAGGCGAATTCGAGGCCAAAGTGAAGGTCACGGGCGACTATAAGGTGCGTTTCGATCAGGCCGGACTGATGTTGCGTATCGACCACGAGAACTATATCAAGGCTGGGATAGAGTATGTCGATGGAAAGTATAATCTCAGCACTGTAGTCACCCATCGCACATCCGACTGGAGTGTCATCGCTCTTGATCGTCCGGTAGAGGCGATATGGATCAAGGCTGTGCGTCGGCTCGATGCTGTGGAAATTTTCTATTCATTTGACGACAAGGAATATCACATGATGCGCAATGCGTGGATGGAATCCTGCCGCCCCATGAAGATCGGAATGTTCGCGGCCAGTCCCGACGGTGATGGATTCAACGCCACATTCTCCAGTTTCAAGGTGACGCATTTGCCCGACAAGATCCGTACGGAGTGGCTGAAAAACAATGCCGAATAACCCTCATGGCGCAATGTGAAAGGCGACTATTCTGTCACACTGCGCCATGAATTTTTGCCCTGATCACAGTGGGCGCTGTCATCGCGGTTTTCAACGTCTGTCTGCCGGGTGTCGATAGTTCTGAGGTTTTTGCCTATCTTTGCCGCTCTAATCTATATTGACGCCTATGCCCCGAAAATTTTCTGCATATCTGTTGGCCATCGCTGCATCTGTTTCCGTCTCTTCAGCCGTCAGTATGGCGGCATCACGCCCCGCCTGCGCCGATACGTTGAGTGTCGACACCGTTCTGGCCCGTGAGGCCGACGCTTTTTTGCGCTCGTTGTCCGAGGGACTTCAGAAGCGTCAGGAAGAGGCCGTCAGGCGTGCCATGGCAGGCGATGATGCTGCGCTCGAGGCTGTCAGAGCGTCGCGCAATGCGCCGCCGCTGATCCCCGCCGATGTAGTTGCCACCGATATTTCGGAAATCTACCGCCTTTATCGACCCGCGTCATCCGGCAGTGCCCGACTTCCGGTGCTGATCTATCTGCATGGCGGCGGCTGGTGTTTCGGCAGCATCAACAGTTGCGCGCGGTTTTGTGCCGAGCTGTCGCGCCGGGCTGGTGTGGCCGTGCTGGCTGTTGATTATCCGCTCGCGCCGCGCTATCCATTTCCTCACGCGCTCAATGCCTCGCTTGAGGCCGTAGGCTTCGCTTTGGCCAATGCCGGGACCTATGGGTTCGACATCGGGCGCATATCGCTTGGCGGCGACAGTGCCGGCGGCAACCTCGCTCTGGCGGCGGCTCTCGCCATCGTTTCCGGACGGTCGGCAGGCGACGCACGGCTCCCGGCCGATGCGCTGCACTCTCTCGTCCTGTTCTATCCGGTCGTAAAGGCGTGGAACGACCGCTCTGAGTCTTGGAAGGCCTACGGATCGGGCTACGGACTCGACAGTCAGATTATGGACGCTTTCAACGAGGCATACGTCGGAGAAGCCGACGCACGCGATCCGCTCCTGTCACCCTTTTGTGCGGCCTCCGAAACGCTTGCAAAGCTCCCGCCCGTGATGATGGTCAGCGCCGGTCGCGACATACTCCGCGATCAGGCTGTCGACATGGCCTCTCGGCTTCGGGAGGCGGGCGTGGAGGTCTGCCACAGCATCCTGCCCTCCGCCGTACATCTGTTCATCACCGTTCCCGGCCAGCCGCGCGCCTTTGAGATGGCAGTGGACGCCACATCCACTTTCCTTACTGAAAAATAGTGACGCGTGGCGGTAGACTGCGGCCGGCGTCAGTCGTTCTGGTTCTTGGTAGTGATCAGATATGCCACCTTCACGCTATGGCGGCGGGTGATCCGACGCATGTTGCCATCCCTGCGCCGCTATAGACCGATACTCGGATAGATTTGCGTGAGTTGTTGAGGGGGGGAGCGATGCGGGCATCGTGACCGATGAAACCTGACGAAAACCGCCCGAAAACACCTTTGAGGGGATAGAAAGAAGTCCATGTCTATTTCTTTGTGTTAAAATCAAACATACTATAGGACAATCTCTTGATTATTTTTATTTCGTAGGGATGATAGTTTGATGATTTTAACTAAATTTGCGCAATATCGGAGTGTCCGGCGACCGTTGAATCATGAATTATCTGCTGATTGATTTCAATCAGTAACCCGCAGCGTGTCGCGGGTTACTGATGAGTTTAATAGTTTCAACTAATTTTTTAAGAGTTACTTGTAAGATGAAACAACTTCTTTTTACTGCTGCTGCGGCGATCCTGGCTATAGGCTCG